>LXNJ01000002.1_pt1 | contig 157416 bp, 128 predicted proteins | sample 809081 | NCBI WGS metagenome assembly LXNJ01 (sample SAMN04870510, study PRJNA318959) | sponge metagenome | biome: sponge; feature: marine sponge reef; material: water | host: Petrosia ficiformis | place: Greece: Milos, Mediterranean Sea | collected 2013-05-29 | depth 5-7 m
ATCTGGGATCACAGTACAAGAGTCAAGCCAGGGTACGCTGGTAGAAACACGCCGGAGGTGTGCGTCCCGGGCTGCAACAATATCCTGTTCGCGCATCTCCCGGTGCATCGCGAGGCAGTCTGCAGTTGAGAAGACATGCTGCAGCTTGGAAGCGGTTGGAGATACACTTGGCCGCTTGCCGTCGCCGGTTCCGCCTCACCTTCAGCACGGGTATCGCAGTGTGGAATACTGCGCAGTGGACAGGGCGCTTCAGTCCAATCGATAGCGAATATTACTGGGATCAACATGCATTAATGGGATCAAAATGCCCCGGCCGGCCGTACCTTGAATCTTGAAAACGAAGAAAACTGGCCGACGAATAACAATGTTTAACGCGAACCTGATGAGGCACTGCACCGCTCGCCTGGCAGCTGCCTTGCTACTGGCAGTTGCCTTGCTATCGATATCACCGGCATTGGCGCTTGCACAGATCGAGCTGAGCGGAACGCTCCTGCAAGCAGATGGCCTGCCCATGACCGCTTCCCGCCTGGTGGTTCAAAACGGTCCGAACGACACGAGCCTGGTAGTCCCGGTGGATGCAGACGGGCGTTTCGCCTTCACGCTTGACGAACCGGGCGGATACGGGCTGTATGCGACCGGTGTCCATCACGAGACTCTGCAAATGCCCTTGATCCTGACAGATCAGAAGAAGGTGGCACTGCATATTCGTCTCCAGGCACATACTTTTGCCTTGGCTCCAGATACGCTCTATGCGGTGCTGGGAGCGTCTGACAAAGCGATCCGAATGCAACGCCAGCCGGACGAGACGTTTGCTGTGCGCTTGGAGGCCTATGCCGATACCCTCGCATACCGGATCCGGTACGGCTTCGAGGCATCCGAATTCAGCAACAACAAGATGGTCGCGGGCACGATGCACGATCGCCTTGTCTTTAACGATTCTGGTCCGTTCTGGGACTCTGAAGGTGACTTCTTCAGCGTTGTGGACGTTAAGGGTGATCCGTTTGTGGACATAACCTTTGACCCTGCAGTCCTGCCTCAGCGTGCGCTTGACCCCACTGTTGGATCTGATCCCCCCGTGATTGCGCGGATTGCCAGCATCTACCTCGACGTTGAGGAGCGGGAGCGGCGAATCGGAAGCGCCGGCAATTTTATCCACCACATCTTTGTTGCAAACCGGGAACGCCGTGCGATCAGGAAGCAGATTGCCAGAGAGCAAGAGGCCCTTGTTCGGCAGTGGCTCCTGCTGCGCTATTTCGATGAGCTGCTCCCAGCGTTGCCAATCGGCGGCAAGCGCCTGGCCCGCGAGGCCCTTGAATCTATTCCGATAGATTCGCCACTCTGGTCATACGAAGCTTGGAGCCCCGTCGGCGCATCGAACATCATGTATCTTATTGCCCGAAAGCTGAAGGGCAAGGAATTGCTTAATTCCTACGTTCGCCGGATAATCGAAGAGCATCCCGATCCGGCCGTCCGGGCCCAGTTTCTATACCACGGTGTGTATCGGGCGCACCATGAAGGGGACGAGAGAACCAAATGGCTCTATTTCTCCATACTCCAGGATTCGCATGCCGATACGAGACAAGCAGAATGGGTGCACCGAAGCTTTGGCTTGGACAGGGCACTGCAGGCTGGCAATGCCGTGCCTCAGTTTTCTTTTGTCTCGTTCGATGACCCGGCCGTGACCATCACGAACACCGGCCTTAGCGGCCAGATGTATCTGCTCGATTTCTGGGGCACATGGTGTTCGCCGTGCATCAAGGAGATACCCTATCTGGAAGAGGCGTACGATCAGTACAAGGCGTCCGGGTTTGAAATCGTCAGTATTGCATTCCGTGATGATCCCACGGACATCGAACAATTTCGCAAAGACCGACATCCCATGCCCTGGCTTCACACCCGTGTGGCGCGGAAAGACGACGAGGCCGTGAAAGCATTGTTTGAGATCACGGGCATACCGCGACCCATTCTGGTAGGCGAGGATGGTATCATCCTCGCGGCCGACCGCGAACTGTTGGACGGTAAGCTACTGGATGTCCTTGCTGCCCTGTATGATGGCGCAGAGTAGACATTCAGCATGAATCTGCTGTGCCGCAGCGGAGTGTACCTCCGCGTGGCACAGTCAAGCGGCGTCAGCCCTTGTCTTCACGGGAGGGACTTGCAAGGGCCCTAAGGACCGCCTATCAACCGGGTCGGCAGCGCGGCCTGCGCCAAGGCTCCAACTCGCTGGGCTTCCTCTCCTTGAAATCCGCAAAATACTTCCCGACAAGGATGTCACCGCAGGCATGGTGAGGCAACCGAGCATCTGGCCGCGTGAGACGACCCACCTATGGCAGCAACCCTTCGCGGTTGCCTACCTGCCAATCCATGCCGCCCACGCCTCGACATCCGCTCCGAAGTCCTCGCCGCTTACGGCCACAAGGAATGCGATGGCGGCCTCCCGTGTATCCTCATGCTCGGCACCCACAAACGCCAGTAGCAATTCGGGGCGTTCGCGAGCCAATTGCTGCCCAAACGCCGGGTCAACGCCGGTAGCTACAAGGACTTCAAGGATTAACTCGAACGCGAAAGGATTGGTGCCGCCGATGAGCGCCAGCAGCGGGCTCCGGGCCGCGGACCACTCGACGGCATCCCATTCCTGCTCCAGGAGTCCTCCCAGCATTCTGGCGGCCACTGTTCGAACGCGCCCGTCTGGATCTGTGAGAGAACCCACCAGGCCATGCCAAGACGCGTCGTCTTGCGCGAAATTGCCCAGCACAACTGTGGCGGCTGCCCGCGCTGACCAGGAGCTGTCTCTGACAAGAATCTCGTGGGCGAGATGGAGATCTACAATGCTGTTTGCACGGGAGATCAGGTCCCACCCCTGCTTGATGGTCTCAAAATCAGCCCCCATGAATTCGACAAATTGCTGTGCAAATTGCCGCCTGTGGAACGTCTGAGCAACTAGAGTCAGCGTATTTAAATCCTCAGCTAAGGCTGCATGCAGGTCCAGCCAGATCTCCGGCAGCACGATCGTTTCACTGCCCGCCGAACGGTAATGAACACGCGTGGAGTCTTCCACACCTACCACGACCGTGTACCGCTGGCTCGATTGATCAATATCGCTGAGGCTACCCGAAAAGTACAGAAACGCGGCTGCATCGGGGAATCCAAGCTGCCCCTTCATCGTAGCTGCACAGGCATGGAAGGGACGATCTGGCTCGAGTGCGCGAATAGCATCGAACAGCTCCGGGGCGGTCCAACGCTGCAACCCAATGAACTCGACGGGACCATTAGGTCCGTCCAGGACCTGACCCACGCCCTGCATCGGTGTCAAGCCCAGTACCGCAACCATGCAGATCACGGCTGGCAACATCTTCGTGGCATTCATATGCGGTGTACCCCCTCTATCACTGGACATTTTTCGACTTGCCTGCATTTCCAACGTGGCCTAATTGCGTGAAGTTTCGTCCACACAGATTACGTACGGGGAGCCACATTGAGCGTTTCTACTTGTTTGGTCCACATCATTGCAGTAATGCAATGAGTTTAATCATACAACAGCAATCTGATTCCGAAATATCGGCCGACCAGACCCGCTGCATGACGACCCATAATGGGCAGGGCTAGACGAAGCTTGGCCGGCACTCCCCATCAACGGGTATCGGATAGTCCACCGTATAGTGCAGGCCACGGCTTTCGCGGCGCATCTGGGCGCTGCGGATGATCAGATAGGCCACCGCGATCATGTTCCGGAGCTCGCAGAGCCCGCTGCCCAGACGTGTACGCTGGTAAAACTCCTCCACCTCCTCGTACAAGAGCCGGGTTCGGCGAAAGGCGCGATCCAACCGAAACGTGGACCGCACAATACCGACATAGTCCCACATCACGCGCTGAAGCTCGTCGCGGTTGTGCGACAACAGAATTCGTTCCTGCGGACGCTCGGTCCCGGTATCATCCCAGTCAGGCACCGCCTTGTTGATGGGCCGCGCTGCCATCAGCTGCACAGCAACCTTGGCCGCCCGCCGGCTGAACACCAGCGCCTCCAGCAAAGAATTGCTTGCCAACCGGTTGGCCCCGTGCAAGCCGGTGCAGGCCACCTCCCCCGTCGCCAGGAGCCCGCCGATGCTGGTTCTGGCATGATGATCCGTGACTACGCCCCCGCACTGGTAATGCGCCGAGGGTACCACAGGTAGTGGATCGGACGCCATGTCCAGGCCCCGCGCAAGACAGGCTGCCGCAATGGTCGGAAAATAGGCCTCAATCTCCTGCCGCGGCTTGTGCGAAATATCCAGCAGCACGTAGTCGTCACCCCGCTGCTTGAGCTGATCGTCAATGGCGCGCGCAACGATGTCGCGCGGCGCCAGCTCCGCACGCTGATCATAGGCGGGCATAAAACGCTCGCCGGCCTGATTCAACAGGCGGGCCCCATGGCCCCGCACCGCCTCTGATATCAGAAAGCCCCGTGCACCCGCGCGCTGATCCTCACCCTGGTACAGCGCCGTCGGATGAAACTGCACAAACTCCATGTTGGAGATGCGAGCCTTGGCGCGATACGCCATCGCCACACCATCGCCCGTCGCAATGGGCGGATTGGTGGTATGCAGGTACACCGCACTCGACCCGCCCGTGGCCAGCATGGTCACCTTCGCCAGAAAAACATGTACCACATCGGCCCGCTCGTCATAGATGTACGCGCCGTAGCAGCCGATGTCAGGCCGCAGCTTGGTGACCATCTGCCCCAGATGATGCTCGGTGATGAGATCCACCGCGTAGTGATACTCAAACACCGTGATGGCGGAGTGGCGCTGGATTGCCGCCAGAAGCGCGCGCTCTACCTCGTAGCCCGTGGCATCGCGTGCATGCACAATGCGCGGCACCGAATGGCCACCCTCCCTGCCCAGATGGAGCGCCCCCGCCTCGCGCGTAAAGGAGGCACCCAAGGCCATCAGGGCCTTAACCTCCGCGGGGCCTTCCGTAACCACAATCCGGGTTACTGCAGGGTCGCTCAGTCCAGCGCCCGCCACCAGGGTGTCTTGCACATGGCTTTCGTACGAGTCTTCCGACGCGAGCACCGCCGCGATACCGCCTTGCGCATAGTTGGTGTTGGACTCCGCCTGCTCCTTCTTGGTCACGATCGCCACGCGGCCATGATCAGCTACGTGCAGCGCATACCAGAGTCCTGCCACACCGCTCCCGATAATGAGGAAATCGTATTTGAAGCGGTCACCCATCATGCCTTGCCCAGCAGATAGGCCTTAATGAAGCGCTCAAGGTCGCCGTCCATGACGGCCTGCACATTGGTCGTTTTTACTTCCGTACGGTGATCATTGACCATGGTATACGGCTGAAACACATAAGACCGTATCTGGTGGCCCCACTCGATCTTCTGCTTTTCGGCTTCACGCTTGTTCTTTTCCGCCTCCTGGATGTCCTGCTCCATCCGATACACCCGGCCCCGCAGCATCGACATCGCCCTTTCGCGGTTTTGGAGCTGGCTGCGCTCCTCGGTGCACTCCGCCGCTACACGCACCCGCTCACCGTTGGAGAGCGCACCGGTCCATACCAGCCGCACGCCCGTATCCAGCTTGTTGACATTCTGCCCGCCCTTGCCGCCCGATCGGAAGGTCTGCAGCTCTATATCGGCTGCGCGCAGATTGACTTCAATGGTGTCGTCGACGTCAGGGTACACGAAGACGCTGGCGAATGAGGTGTGACGCCGTGCACCTGCATCGAAAGGAGAGATGCGCACCAGGCGGTGGACGCCTGATTCGCTCCGCAAAAAGCCATAGGCATAGCGCCCGCTGACGCACAGCGAAGCACTCTTTATGCCGGCTACATCGCCTTCCTGGTAACCCAGAAGGGTTGCCTCAAAACCCTGCCGATTCGCCCAGCGTGTATACATCCGCAAGAGCATCTCGGCCCAGTCCTGGCTTTCGGTGCCGCCAGCCCCTGGGTTGATCGTCACGATGGCATCCCTGAAGTCATCGTCTCCGGAAAGCATGCTGCGCAGCTCCAGCGCCTCCAGCCGCCGGCGCAGCTTCCTGCCGGCAGCGGCGATCTCGCCTTCCAGGCTGTCGTCGCCTTCTTCGTCGGCCAGGGCGATAAGCGTCTCTACATCGTCGGCCAGCTCCGCAACCGCTCCATAGCGTTTAAGCCAGTCCTCCTCCTGCGCAATGGCTTTTTCGGTCTGTTTCGCCGCAGTCGGATTGCTCCAGTAGCCGGGCGCCAGGCGCTCCTGGCTTAGCGCTGCAATGCGCGCCTTTCGTCCAGCAACGTCAAAGGTAGCCTCCGAGCGCGTGAACGCGCCCTATCAGGGTCTTGAAGTCTTCTCTCATTTCTCAGGTGATTATTTGGCGCGCGGCAGCGCCCAGCCCACCGCCGACCGCGCCGATAAGCAGGCCGATAAGGCCCGTCAACACAAAAACCGCCGCAGGGGGCAGTCCGCCCATGATGCCGCCCATGACGGCACCCATGCGTCCGACAGGCACCGGTGCCGCGACGAAGTTGTACGCAATGAGCAGTGAGAAGCTCAGCCCCACGCTGCCTGCGCCCGCCAGCCATCCGCACCGGCCCTGCCAGAATCCTGCGCCCACACCCGCCGCCAAGGTCCATGCCCAGCCGATAACCAGATGAATGACCAGCGCCGCCGCGCCGCCGCACAGCACCTTGGGCAGCATGCCTCTTTGCGCACGGCACAGCCGCTTCATCCGCCTGCTCTTCATGCCCGGTGGCGCGCTGCAAACGCCGCGATGCGGCGGACTGCTTCAACAATCTTGTCGTAGGCCGTAGCGTAGCTGCACCGCAGGAATCCTTCGCCGCTCGGACCGAACACATCCCCGGGTACCGCCGCCACCTGCTCTTCACTGATCAGTCGCTGGGCAAATACTTCCGAGGTCAGGCCCGTCGCACGTATATCCGGAAAGCAGTAGAAGGCCCCTTCCGGTTCAAACGTCGGCAGCCCGGCGGCCCGCAGCCCGTTCACGATGGCACGACGCCGCTTGTCGTACGCCTGACGCATGCGCTCCACATAATCATCACATTGCGTCAGGGCAGCTATGGCGCCATACTGCGCCATCGTAGGCGCGCTCATCACCATATACTGGTGAATCTTCCACATGGCCGTGTAGGCGGGTTCCTTGGCGCAGGCATAGCCCAGGCGCCAGCCCGTCATGGCATAGCCCTTGGAAAACCCGTTCAGGAGCACCGTGCGCTCGCGGAGCATGTTGATGGCCGCCACGCATGTGTGCCCCGCTGCACGTGCCTTGCCGTAAATGAGTCGGTCGTAGATCTCGTCAGAGAGCACCCACAGATCGTGCTGCACCACAAGCTGCGCAATCTCCTCGATGGTTTCCCGCCGCAGGACAGCGCCCGTAGGATTGCTCGGGTAGGACAAGAACAACAGCTTGGTGCGCGGCGTGATACGGCGCGCGATGTCTTCGGCAGACACCTCGAAGTCGCGCTCGACCGTGGTCGGGATGTACACGACCGTTGCCCCTGCAAACGTCGCGGCCGGACCGTAGGACACAAAGCAGGGCTCCGGTATCAGGATTTCGTCTCCTGGATCTAGTAGCGCGAGCATAGCGAGCTGCAACGCCTCGCTGACTCCCACCGTGATGAGCACATTGTCTGCTGCATAATCCAGGCCGTAGCGCTCATTGAGCATGGCCGCAATAAGCTCACGCAGCTCCAAGAGACCCGCGTTGGATGTGTACCCTGTTTTGCCGCGAGCCAACGAGGCTTTGGCCGCTTCGATTACCGGCTCAGGGGTGACAAAATCGGGCTCGCCGATTCCTAGCGAAATGACATCGTCCATCGTCGCCGCGATATCGAAGAAGCGGCGTATGCCGCTAGGCGGCACCTTGCGTGCGCGTGCTGCTATGGTGCGTGCCATGACCCTACTCGAACTGGATCCCTTGCGCCAACGGTAGGGATCGCCCATAGTTGATGGTGTTGGTGGCCCGACGCATGTAGTTCTTCCAGGCATCGGAGCCGCTTTCACGCCCGCCGCCAGTCTCTTTTTCGCCGCCAAAGGCACCACCAATCTCCGCGCCGCTCGTCCCGATGTTCACGTTGGCAATGCCGCAGTCGCTGCCCTCCGGTGAGCAGAAGCGCTCCGCCTCCCGCACATCCTGCGTAAAGATCGCGCTGGAAAGCCCTTGCGGCACCGAATTCTGGTACGTCACAGCCTCTTCGAAGGCGTCATAGCCCGAAACGTAGAGGATGGGCGCAAATGTCTCCTGGTGCACGATGGGTGCACGATGGTCAATCTCCACTACGGCCGGCCGCACGTATGCTCCCGCGGGGACGCCATCGGTGATACGACCGCCTCCGTGCACGACCCCGCCCTGGGCCTTCGCTTCCGCCAGGGCCTCGTCCATGGCCGCGGCCGCGGCCGCATCAATCAGCGGACCCACCAGGGTGCCCGGCTCGCGTGGGTCACCGATCCTGATCGTGCCAAACGCCTTGAGGATGCGGACGACGAGGGCCTTGCGGACGCTATTGTGCACAATCAGGCGGCGCAGCGTGGTACACCGCTGCCCCGCTGTCCCTACGGCGGCGAATGTGATCGCCTTGAGCGCCAGGTCCAGGTCGGCGGATGGCGCTACCACGAGCGCGTTGTTGCCCCCGAGCTCCAAGAGGCTGCGCCCGAGCCTTGCGGCCACGACCTGCCCGACGCTGCGGCCCATCGCGACCGAGCCTGTCGCAGACACCAGCGGCAGGTCTTTGCATGCCGCAAGCGCCTGTCCGACCGCGCGGTCCCCATTGACAACCGTGCTCAGCGCATCCGGGGCCGGATCGTAACGGTCCACCACTTGCTGCAGTAGCTGATGACACGCAAAGGCGCATAGAGACGCCTTCTCTGAGGGCTTCCAGACCACGACATCTCCGCATACGAGTGCCAGCGCTGCATTCCAGGCCCAGACCGCCACAGGAAAATTGAACGCCGAAATCACCCCCACGGGACCCAGCGGATGCCACTGTTCCATAAGCCGGTGCGCGGGCCGTTCGCTCTGGATGGTCTTGCCATAGAGTTGGCGGCTGAGGCCAACCGCAAACTCGCAGATATCGATCATCTCCTGGACCTCCCCTTCGGCCTCCTCCCGAATCTTGCCGACTTCCAGCGTCACCAGCGCCCCCAAAAGCGTCTTGTTCTTGCGCAGCATGCCGGCAAAGCGGCGCACCAGCTCGCCCCGTGCTGGAGCGGGCACACTGCGCCAGGTCATAAATGCAGCCTGGGCTTCCTGCGCCGCCCGCTGCACCTCCTTGGCCGTAGCGGAACCCACCTCGGCCAGCTTGCTTCCGTCAATGGGGCTGAAGGTCGCAGTGCCTGCGCCGCCGCCGCTAGCGTAGCGACTGCCCATGGCCAAACCCAGTGGCTTATCTGCAATGCCGAGCGAACAAAGGATGTCGCGCGTAGTCATGCAGTACGTTAGTCTTTGTGCACAAGCCGCATTCCTGCTGCGGCTGAGGTGACTTCAGCAGACATTATCGCCTTAGCAAGCGCCCGGCCAAATGCCCCTTGCGCCGCCGCGCCCAAGCCGTAGCGCCCGGAAAATACTACGCCGCCGATTTGGCTGCCGCCGGCTCTTTGGCGTCAAGCGCCGGCTTGGCTTCCTTGTCTTTGCTGCTGTGCTCCTCGGGATCGGCCCCGCGCTTGGACTCGGTCGCCGCCTTGTGCTCCGCCGCCACCATCTGCTTGCGCAGCCCTTCCAACCCGCTCAGTTCGCCCAGGGTTGTGGGTCCTGAAGTGGCCTTCTGACGCTTCGCGTATTTGCGTACGGTCCGTTCTTTGCGCTGCTGCTCCAGCCGCTGCTCGCGCGCCTCCTCGTAGCGTGCCCTGCGCTCTTCGTCCCGCTCGCGCGCGACCTCGCTCATGATGATCTCCTTCTGATTTACATCCATGCGGATGACGCGCAGCGACAACGTGTCTCCCTCGTGGTACGAGTTGAAGATGTCGCGCTCTACGCTCTTGAGTTCCTTCAGCGGCACGTACGCCTCCACCTCCAGCGGCAGTTCCACCACCACGCCTCGGGAGTCCACACGCAGCACTTTCGCCTTGTGGTCCGTGCCCTCCTCGTAGACCGTGGCTAGACCGGTCCAGGGGTTGGTCTCAATTTGCTTGTGGCCCAGAGAGATGCGGCGGCGCTGCTCATCCACATCCAGCACAACGACGGACATCTCCTGACGCTTGCGTACCAGCTCTCCAGGATGGCGAATCTTCTTCGTCCACGACAGATCCGAGATATGCACCAGGCCGTCGATGCCCGGCTCTATCTCTACGAAAACGCCGAAATTGGTAATGTTGCGCACAGTGCCGCTGAGCACAGTGCCGGGCGAATAGCGCACGGCAATGCCCTCCCAGGGATTCTTCTCGAATTGCTTCATCCCCAGGGAAACCTTCTTGCTCTCGTTGTCCAGGCTGAGTATCACCACCTTGACAATCTGGCCTAGCGAGACCTTCTGCGAAGGATGCCTGATGTGGTCCGTCCAGCTCATCTCCGATATGTGGACCAGCCCCTCTATACCTTTTTCTATTTCTACGAACGCGCCATAGTCCGTGATCGACACCACCTTGCCTTCCACCACATCCAGCGGCTTGATTCGCTTGGAAACATCTTCCCAAGGATGGGGCTGCAGCTGCTTTAAACCCAATGAAATGCGCTGCCGCTCCTTGTCGTAGTCCAAGACTACAACCTTCAGTTCCTCGTCGAGGCCCACGATTTCAGACGGGTGCGCCACCCGGCCCCAGGACAAATCCGTGATATGCAGCAGTCCATCGACGCCTCCCAGGTCTACAAAGACACCGAAGTCGGTGATATTCTTCACCGATCCCTCAAGGATCTGCCCGGGCTCCATCGTGTCCAGAATCTTGCGGCGCTGCGCAGCGAGTTCCTTCTCAATCAGTGCCTTGTGAGAGACCACAACGTTTTCGTTGGCCTCGTTGATCTTCACGATCTTGAACTCCATGCGGCGATCCAAGTACGCATCAAAGTCTCTGACGGGCCGCACATCTATCTGCGAGCCTGGCAGAAACGCCTCTAGGCCCTGCAGAAGCTCCACAATCATGCCGCCTTTGATGCGACGCATGATGGTGCCTTCGAGGACGCTGCCGGTTTCGTAGGCGCTCACCACGGTTTGCCAGCGCCGCACCTGATCCGCCTTCGTCTTTGAAAGCACTAGCTGTCCGTGATAGTCCTCAATACGCTCCAGGAAAACCTCCACTTCGGAGCCTACTTCAACGTCGCTGGTGAATTCGTTCCTTGACACGACGCCGTCGCTCTTGAAGCCGATGTCGATAATCACATCTTTATCGCCCATTCCGACGACGCGCCCCGAGACTATCTCGTCCTTCGACACCTTGTTCAGGGTGGGCTCGATGAGCGCCATCAGACTGTCGCGGTCCGTCTTCTCCTGCTGTTTGGCCTCCGCCGAGCCTTGCAAGTCCTCCAGACGCCACACCTTGCCGACAATCCGGCCCGTGTGGCCAACCATGCGCGGCGACTCTACTGCCGGCGGCTCTATTGCCGGCGATTCTATTGCCGGCGGCTCTATTGCCGGCGACTCTATTGTCGGCGGCTCTATTGCCGGCGATTCTATTGCCGGCGGCTCTATTGCCGGCGGCTCTATTGCCGGCGATTCTATTGCCGGCGATTCTATTGCCGGCGGCTCTATTGTCGGCGGCTCTATTGCCGGCGATTCTATTGTCGGCGGCTCTATTGCCGGCGATTCTATTGCCAGCGGCTCTATTGCCGGCGGCTCTACTGCCGGCGACTCTATTGCCGGCGGCTCTACTGCCGGCGACTCTATTGCCGGCGACTCTATTGCCGGCGACTCTATTGCCGGCGACTCTATTGCCGGCGACTCTATTGCCTGAGGCTCCGCCTCAAATCCTTCTCCCGATCCGCCGGCTTCCGCCGGGACATCCGCTGCAGCAACTTCGTCTGCCAAGGCGGTCGGAACTGTTTCGCTCGCGGACGCACCATCATCGGCGTCCGCTGTACCATCATGCGTGAATGCTGTTTCCGCAGCGGAGATAGCCGCTATTTCGTCCGGCTCGTGAACACCAGGGTCAGTGGACATGTAAAAGATTGAAATGCCAGAAGACTGCGGTCCTCTGGTATAGGGTGGAAGAGTAAGCAGAGCAGCACTCTGCCGCGAGTATAGAACATATATTTACAATCCACTTAACGCGTTTGTTCCCGAACCCTGGCTACGACCTTTTGGACTTGCTCTTGCACCGAGCAGTCGTCCGTTTCCACGACCAGGGCGTCCTCCGCTTGGCGAAGCGGCGACAAGCGGCGCTCTGCGTCCTGCCTGTCGCGCAGTATGATCGATTGGCGCACCTCGGCCAGACCAACAGCCCGACCCGCGGCCTTCAACTGCTCATGCCTGCGGCGCGCGCGTGTGTCGATGGAAGCCGTCAGAAAGACCTTCACGGCCGCATCAGGAAACACCACGGTGCCGATGTCGCGTCCTTCCACCACCAGCCCTGGAACTTGACCGTATTGTGCGCCGAGTGCGCGCTGCAGAGCCACCATGGCCGTGCGCACCGGCTCCAGCGTGGCAATGGCGCTGGCCTTCGCGGAGACGCCTGGGCCGCGAAGCTGATCGTTCACGTCTTCGTTGTGAAGGGAGAGACACAGCGCACCCGACTGGAAGCGGGCCGACAACGGCTCTTGCGCCAGGAATGCCGCGATCTGCGCCGCGCTGCGAATCCGCGGCTCCCGGATCAGCGCCAGGGCCATCCCGCGGTACATCATGCCCGAGTCCAGGTGATAGCATCCCAAGGCCTCCGCTACCAGGCATGCCGTGGTGCTCTTGCCAGATCCGGCTGGTCCGTCTATGGCTACAATCAACAGGCAATGTGATGATGATGGAATCCAATATAGGAGGCACCATGTGAGAAAACTGTCCCACGCAGAAATCCCGCGACTGAGTACCGACGAGATTCGCAGTGCGGCCCGGCATCCGGTGACGGTGCTGATCGACAACGTGCGCTCCCTGTACAACGTCGGGGCCATATTCAGGACCAGCGATGCGGCGCTCGTGGAACAGCTGGTGCTGACCGGCATCACGGGCACGCCCAACCACCACGGCCTCCACAAGACCGCCTTAGGTGCTCAGGACACCGTGCCCTGGCGGTACGAACGTGATGCGGTCGCAGCGGTCCAGGCGCTCAAAAGCGACGGATACACCATTGCAGCACTGGAAATCACCACGCAGCCGATGCTGACTACTGCCGTAGCGCGTTCCATGTTTCCGCTGTGCCTCATCGTAGGCAATGAGATCACAGGCGTGCAGGAGCAGCTCCTGGCCGCTGCAGACTGTGCGCTGGAGATTCCCCTGTACGGTGCCAAGCATTCGCTCAATGTGGCCGTGGCCTACGGCATTGCCATCTTTGATATCGTGCGCACGTACAGGAGCACGTACAATCGGTAGCCACTGCACCCATCTAACCGGGCAAGCGTTGCAATTGGGCACCACCACAAACCCGAACCCGTGCCAATCGGCCCACTCGCTTTAACAGAACACTTTCCGCCCGTTTCCAAGCGCGACTGGGTGCGGCGCGTTCAAGACGAGGGCAAAAGTCTGGCCAGTCTCACCTGGCACGCGCCCGCTGGATTTGCGGCGGCACCCTTTTACGCCGCCGAGGACATGCCCCAGGCCGCACACCCGCTCTGGACGCATGGCGGCTGGGACATTCGTGCCCGTGTAACAGATGCCGCATCTGCGCAGCGCACGCTCGATGCGGGTGCCCGCGCACTGGATCTTGGAGCCAGTCACTCGCTGGCGTTGCTGCAGGACATTCCGCTGGACAAGGCTACGCTCCACTGGGATGGCGGTGACGCAGCTCTCCTGCGTGCCTTGCTTGATGCAGCAAAGGCCCGTGGCGTAAAGGCGCGCTCTGGCACGATCGGACAAGATGCTGTCCTTGCGCCCGAGGCCTTGACCGAAGTCGCTGCGCTGACGCGCGCAGCGCGTGGCACAGCGTGGCGGACAATCCGGGTGGACACGCGCCACTGGCACGCGCGCGGAGCCACATTGGTGCAGGAGCTGTGCTACGCCACCGGGGCCGCCGCCGTGCTGATGACGCGACTGGCTGAGCAGGGCCTGTCCTCCAACGAAATAGCGCAGCGACTCTTCTTCGACGTAAGCATCGGCACCAGCTACCTGCCAGCCATAGCGCAGCTGCGCGCTGTGCGCCACCTGGTCCAGCAAGTGTTCGCTGCCTACGGCGTGGACGGTCCGCCCCTGTTCATCCACGCCACCACATCGCAGCGTTCGCATTCGTCTATCGACGGTGCAACCGATGTGGTGCGTGCCTGCAGCCAGGCCATGAGCGCTGTCGTGGGCGGTGCTGATGCCGTGACAGTCGCGCTTCCAGATCAGGTCCTGGCGTGCCACCTTCAACTACTTCTTAGGCACGAGGCGCACCTGGGGATCGTAGCTGATCCTGGGGCAGGATCGTATTATATCGAATCGCTTACGGACGCCCTGGGACAGGCGGCCTGGCGTTTGCTGCAGGAGCTGGAACAGCAGGGCGGCTTTCTTGCCGCATGCCACGATGGACGCTTCGCACGCCTGGTTCGCCAGGCGCGGCAACGCACAGAAGACGCGCTCTCCACCGGGACCGTGGCGCTGGTCGGCGTGAGCGCCTTTGCAGCCCCCGAACCCGACCCCTTTGATGCGGGCGCTGCCTTCAGCGATCTGGATGCTTTTCGACTGGCAAAACCCTTCGAACACATCCGCCGCGCCACACAGCAGATCGCCGCACACCTGGGCCGCCCGCCGATAGTGCGCCAGGATGCCCTGCCGCCTGTGCTGCGCGACCTGGCCAAGCGGATTCTGACCGTCGGCGGCTATGCCGTGCACTACGATGCCGCAAGCAGTGGCGACGCGGAGGTATGGGTGCGTGCCGGCACATCCGCTACGCCATCAACGTGCACGCCTGTTGCGCCGTGCATCGTAACCGTTACCACTGAACCTGACGGCACGCTGCTCAACATCTATCCGGGGTGCCGGATCACCACATTGCTGGAGCAGCTCCACGAGCGCCTCTGTGCCAGTCTGGGCATTACTCATGCGCATTGATCTAACAAGCATACCGTATCAGAGGACACGGCGACGCCCTGAGGCAAAGGCGCGCCACCTTCCCGTGGTCACGCCAGAGCATATCGCCATCAAGGCGCATTACGATGCAGCCGATCTGGCCGAGGCCCGGCACCTTTGCTACAGCGCCGGTGCACCGCCGTTTTTGCGCGGTCCGTACAACACCATGTACTGCGGAAGGCCGTGGACGGTGCGTCAGTATGCCGGCTTTTCCACGGCTGAGGAAACGAATACGTTCTATCACCAGGCGCTCGCCGCTGGACAAGGCGGCCTGTCGGTTGCCTTCGACTTGCCCACTCATCGCGGCTACGATTCCGACCATGAGCGGGTGACGGGCGATGTGGGCAAGGCGGGAGTAGCCATCGACACCGTAGAGGACATGAAGATCCTCTTTGATGGCATTGCGCTGGCCGACCACTCGGTGTCGATGACCATGAATGGAGCCGTGCTTCCCATCATGGCGTTCTTTGTCGTAGCGGCCGAGGAACAGGGAACGGCCTCTGCGGCGCTCACCGGGACCATTCAGAATGATATCCTGAAGGAGTTCATGGTGCGCAACACCTACATCTACCCTCCAGATGCATCCATGCGCATCACCGGCGATGTTATCGCCTTCGCGGCGCACCACATGCCGAGATTCAATTCTGCATCCGTCAGCGGCTACCATATGCATGAGGCAGGTGCACCCGCCGATCTGGAGCTGGCGTACACGCTGGCCAACGGGCTGGAATATGTGCGCACCGGCCTCAAGCAGGGACTCAGCATTGATGAGTTTGCGCCGCGGCTTTCCTTCTTCTTCGGCATTGGCATGCACCACTTCATGGAGATCGCCAAGCTGCGTGCCGCCCGTGTCCTGTGGGCACGCCTGATTGCACCGTTCAAGCCGAAGAATCCGCGATCCATGGCACTGCGCATGCACTGCCAGACCTCCGGCTACAGCCTGACCGCCCAGTACCCGTACAACAACATCGGCCGCACGACTTCCGAGGCCTTATCCGCTGTCTTTGGGCAGACGCAATCCCTGCATACCAACGCCTTGGACGAGGCACTGGCGCTGCCATCACCGTTTTCGGCCCGGATTGCACGCAACACGCAGCTTTTTCTCGCGGAGGAATCCGATATCACGCGATCTATCGATCCGTGGGGCGGATCATTTTATGTGGAGCACCTTACAGACCGCCTCATGCAGCGCTGCTGGGCCCATCTGCAGGAGATCGAAAACGCCGGCGGCATGACGGCAGCGGTTGCCCAGGGCCTTCCCAAGCTCCGCATCGAGGAAGCGGCAGCGCGCAAGCAGGCGCGCATTGATCGGCAGACCGACATCGTCGTCGGCGTCAACCGGTACCGCGTCGGCAGCACGCCCGACTTTGACCTCCTGCAGATCAACCATGGCGCGGTGCTTGGCCGACAGCTGCAACGCCTCGAGCGGGTCAGGGCGCAGCGCGACAGCAACGCGGCGAAACGGGCGCTATCGGCGCTCGCCGACGCTGCACGCACGGGTACCGGCAATCTGCTCGCGCTGTCCGTGCATGCGGCGCGCGCCCGTGCTACCTTAGGAGAAATCTCCTCCACCTTGGAAGAGGTTTTTGGACGCCACCATGCGACGAGCCCAACCGCCAGCGGCGTGTACGTATCTGAGGGTCCCGCCACTACCGCAGCAACGCGGACGCTGTCGGACGACTTCGCCCGCGCAGAAGGACGGCGCGCCCGCATCCTGGTAGCGAAGCTCGGCCAGGATGGCCATGACCGCGGCGCCCGCGTCATTGCGGCCGCGTTTGCAGATCTGGGCTTCGATGTCGATGTGGGGCCACTCTTTCAGACGCCTGAGGAAGCGGCACGGCAAGCCGCAGAGAATGATGTCCACCTCATCGGCGTCTCCAGCCTCGCAGGAGCGCACAAGGTGCTGGTACCCGCGCTCATCCATGCGCTCGCCGCCCTTGGCCGACCCGACATCCTGGTGATCGTCGGCGGCATCATCCCGCCCCGCGACTATGCGCTGCTATACGACGCGGGCGTAACAGGCATCTTCGGGCCGGGCACCGTGATTGCTGACGCTGCCGCCGACATCATTCGGCTGTTGCTCAAGCGGATATCCAACGCCACGTAGACGTGTCCGAGGCTCAGACTATCAACCCCGATGCCGAAGCAAAGGCACTGCCGCGGCTGAACGCGGAGCAGTACGCGCGCGGCATCCTGGCTGCGGATCGCGTCCTGCTCGGGCGTGCGATCACGCTCCTGGAAAGCACGCTGCCGCGTGACAAGGCTTTGGCCCGCGCAGTGCTAGCGCTGTGCGAGCCGCACGCGGGCGGCGCACTGCGCCTCGCCGTAACGGGCGCGCCCGGCACGGGAAAGAGCTCACTCATAGAGCGGCTCGGGCAGTATCTGATCGAGCGGGACCATCGCGTGGCCGTGCTCACCACGGATCCTTCCAGCGTGCACACCGGCGGCAGCATACTGGGAGACAAGACACGCATGCCCGGGCTTGCAGGCCTGGACAGCGCATTCATACGTCCGTCGCCTTCGTCGGGGATGCTCGGCGGCGTGACGCAGGGCACGCGGCATGCGATCACGTTGTGCGAGGCAGCAGGCTACGATGTGGTGCTTGTTGAAACGGTGGGCGTTGGCCAATCGGAAACAGCCGCGCGCGAGGTCGCCGACATCGTGCTGCTGCTGGTGCTTGCCGGAGCAGGAGATGCGCTGCAGGCCATTAAGCGCGGAATCATGGAGGTCGCCGACATCATCGCCGTCGCCAAGGCTGATGGCAACGCCGTGGCCCCGTCGCGCGCGGCGCAGCGTGCGTACCAGCGGGCGCTCCGGCTATACCCCGTGGGTCCCACAGGCATACGGACCCGCGTCCTTACCTGCTCTGCCATCACCGGCGATGGCGTGGATACAGTATGGGAGGCCGCTCAGGCGTATAAGGAAGCAGCAGAGATAAGCGGGTATTATGCACGCAATCGCGCCAGGCAGCGCAGTGCGCACTTTAAGGACGCGGTGCTGAAGGCGCTTTGCGCGGACTTTCTGTCCCATCCGGCGATAGGAACAAGGCTGGAGGCACTGCAGGCGGCGGTGGCCAGCGGTGAGCGGTCCACCTGGGATGCCATTCAGATACTCCTGGAGATGTACCGCTCGCCCTGATGGCTCTACATTTGTTTCACTGATCGCATGACCGAGCGACGCGCACGCGACTTTATCCGCGCCATTGTCGACGAAGATCTGCGCACGGGCAGGCGCAGCAGGATCATCACGCGGTTTCCTCCCGAGCCAAACGGATTCCCTCACATCGGCCATGCCAAGAGCATCACGCTCAACTTCGGACTGGCGATGGAGTACGGGGGCACCTGCCATCTGCGGTTTGATGACACCAATCCGGCGACCGAAGACCTGACCTATGTGGAAGCGATCAAGCGCGATTTAGCATGGTTGGGATACGACTGGGGCGAGAATGAATTCTATGCGTCCGACTACTTTGAAACCTTATACACATGGGCTTGCAAGCTCATCTCGCTGGGATTGGCGTATGTGGACGACCTTTCCGAGGAAGAGATTCGTGCATACCGGGGCACGGTCACGGTGCCAGGCCGCCCCAGTCCTTATCGCGACCGCTCGGTGGAGGAAAACCTGGACCTCTTTGCCCGCATGCGGGCGGGCAAATTCGGTGATGGGACGTGCGTGCTGCGCGCCAAGATCGACATGGCGCACACTAACATGAAGATGCGGGACCCGCTGATGTACCGCATTCGCCATGCGCACCACTACCGGCAGGGGGATGCCTGGTGCATCTATCCGTTTTATGACTGGGCGCACGGCCAGTCCGATGCCATTGAGGGAATCACGCACTCCATATGCACGCTGGAGTTCACGACCAATCGTGTGCTCTATGACTGGTACCTGGATGCGCTGGCGATCAATCCGCGCCCGTACCAGTATGAATTCGCGCGACTCAACCTGGGCCACACCATCACCTCTAAGCGCAAACTCTTGCGCCTGGTGCAGGAAGGGCATGTCAGCGGATGGGATGATCCCCGGATGCCCACGCTGGCAGGCATCCGGCGTCGCGGCGTCACGCCCGCCGCCATACGGGCCTTCTGTGAAGCGGTGGGGACGACCAAGGTCGACAGCGTCAGCGATCCAGACCTGTTGGACCACCATGTCCGCGACGAACTGAACCGCAAAGCACCGCGCGTGATGTGCGTGCTGGATCCGCTCGAGATAACGCTGACCAACTGTCCCGCGGACCACAAAGAATGGCTCGACGCTCCGTACTGGCCGCACGACATCGGCCGGGAAGGCACGCGGAAGGTACCCTTTTCCAGATCACTGCTCGTTGAGCGCAGTGACTTTGCGGAAAGGCCCCCCAAGGGTTTTCGACGCCTGTCGCCCGGGGCCATTGTGCGCCTCAGGCATGCGTACGTAATCCGGTGCGATGCGGTGGTGAAGAATGCGGATGGCCGCGTTCAAAAGCTTCTGTGCACATGGTTTCCAAACTCCAGGGACGGCGACGGGCCCAAGGCGCGCGGCACCATCCACTGGGTTGACACGCAGGCCGCGCTTCCTGTGGTGGTGCGCCTCTATGAACGGCTGTTTGTTGCGGCACACCCGGACCAGAATTTTGTGTCACAGCTGAACCCCGCCTCGGAGGTCGTCCTGACGAACAGCCGCATTGAGCCCAGCGTGGCCATCGATGCGCCCAAGACGCGCTACCAGTTCACGCGCTTGGGCTATTTCTGGCGGGATCCCGTCTCTGCGGCTGATGGCACGCTGGTGTTCAACCGTATTGCTGCGCTCCGGGATGGGTGGACCCGATCTGCACCGAAGCTGGAAACTGAACCGCCTAAGCGACGCGTCGCGATTCCGCCGCTCCCTGCACCGCAGCTATCCGCAGCAGATCAGCGCTGGATCGCTGCGCAGGGCCTTACTGATACCATTGGCCGGGCCCTGGTCGGCGCGCCCGAAGCCAAAGCATTCTTTGAAGCCGCCGTGGCCCATGCACCGGCACAGCCGCTTGGCAGCTGGATCGTCAATCGTCTGCTGCCCCTGGCCAAGGGCAGCAGACTGGATGCACTACCCTTTAGCGCCGAAGCCTTTGGCCGGCTAGTGAACCGCGTTGCTTCGAAGGCTGCATCATCGCACCAGGCGCGGGAGGTGCTCGCCACCATGGTGCGGACGGGCGGCGATCCTGATGCACTGCTATTGGCAAAGAAGGCCAGTACGCTGGACGATGCGGCTACGCTGCGCGCGATAGTGGGCAAACTCATGGACAAGTATCCGGACAAGGTGCGGGCATACCGGGCCGGCAAGCGCGGCCTGGCGGGTTTCTTTGTGGGTCAGGTACTCAAGGCCACGCACGGCGCGGCCTCCCCTTCGGCTACGCGCGTCATCGTCGAGGAGCAGCTGCATCAGCAGACTTCATGACCGGCCTCCCTGAGGGCCGCGGAAGCACCGCCCAGGTCTCGCACCAGAACGTAGTCCGTGCTGTAGGCCGACACGGACAGCACCGGGATGCGCTTCGCGGCCAGGGGACTGAGGAGTGCATGCAGGACACCCGTCTGCTCAAAGTGCAGCGGACCCTGAACCTTGAGCACATACCAGCCTGGTTCGCACGAAACGTCGGCGGGCACATGTTGCTCGCCGCAGAGGATCGTGCATTCGTCTGGGGTATGCAGCACCTGCCAGAACGTCCCCTGCATGGACCACCGGGGCGGGAGCACGCCCGCAGGCAGACGCACGACCGCATAACGCCCGGCCAGTGCGCGGAGCGTGTAGCTCATGGTCCCAGGACCGCTGCGGCCCTCCGCAGGCGGCGCACGCATCGCTCGCGGCCGAGCACCGCCAGCATTGCAAAAAGGCTGGGCCCCGCCGTGGTGCCGCTCGTCGCCAGACGCACCGGATGAATGATGCGCCCCGCGCCGATGCCACGCATGGCTGCCAGGTTACGCAGCGCATGCTCCAATGCGCCCTCGGCACCCTTCAGATCCGTTGCAGGGGACTGCGCATCGGCCTCCGGCCACGCCAGCGCTTCCAGCGCGTCCGCATAGGCCAGCACCAGGTCTTTGGCATCCGCCTTCCACCGCTTTTTGACGCCGCGCGGATCGTATGATTCGGGATCCTGAAAGAAGTAAGCGAACCGAGTGAAAAGGTCCTGGCGGCGCATCAGGCGCTCGCCAACAGCGACAAGGACCCGATGCAGGTAGGCGGGATCTATCGGGCCTAAGGCCGATTCCAGCTCTGACCGGACACGGGCGGCCACCCGGGCGGTCCCCAGTTGTATCAGGTGCTTCTGGTTGAACCAGCGGAGCTTGTCCAGGTCAAACCGGGCAGGCGATGGCGCGACCCTCTCCAGCGAAAAGGTCGCCTTCAGTTCATCAAGCGTGAACACTTCCTGCTCCGTGCTTGGATGCCATCCCAAGAGGGCCAGAAAGTTTATCACTGCCTCGGGCTCATACGACTGGTAGTCGCGCACATTTACCGGGATGCCCAGGCGCGTCGCGCTGCGCTTGGACAACTTGCCGCCGCCGGGGCTAAGAATCAGGGGCAGATGCGCCATCCGGGGTGGTTCCCAACCCAGCGCCTGATACAGCAGCATATGCTTCGGCGCTGAGGATAGCCACTCCTCGCCGCGGATCACATGCGTGATCCCCATCGCGTGGTCGTCCACCACATTGGCAAGATGGTAGGTGGGCTGTCCATCCGACTTCAAAAGGATCTGATCGTCCAGACTGTCTGCTGCAAACGTCACGGGCCCCTTGACGATATCGGTGAAGGTCACCTCGCCGTCCTCGGGGACATGCAGCCGCACTACATGGGGCGTGCCTGCAGCCAAGCGCTGCTCCACTTCCGCCTGCGGCAGCGTGAAGGCATTGCACATTGCACGGCGCGTGGCGCCGCTATAGGTCTCGCCCCGGTCGCGCATCGCCTGGAGGGCCTCTGGCGTATCAAAGGCCGCATAGGCATGCCCGCTGCGCAAGAGCCGCTGTGCAATGCTACGGTACAGGGCGGTACGCTCACTCTGGCGGTAGCCGGGACCGAGGTGCGGCCCTTCGTCGGGGTCGAGACCCGCCCACGCCAGACCCGCGGTGATGTCATCCTCGGCATCCGCCACAAACCGCGCGCGGTCTGTGTCTTCGATGCGCAGCACAAAAGTGCCGCCCATACGTCGGGCAAAGAGGTAGCAGAACAGCGCGGTGCGCAGGCCGCCTATGTGGAGGTAGCCTGTGGGACTAGGGGCGAAGCGGACACGAACAGCCATGCACGGAATGCGGCTGCGCTACGGTGCAGCCGCGCTATGGTTTATCGCCCGGCTCGGGATCCCGTACAGCTTCCACCTCGATACCCGGGTACCAGACATATAAAGGCAAACGGGCCTCTCTTAGCCGCTGATCGACCGGCTGTTCCACTATTATCGGCTGCAGGGCGTCCTGTACGTAAAGATCATGGGGCAGCATGACGCCCGAAGCAAAGCTGATGGCTGCTAGGGCAGCGACCGATCGCAAGGACAGCGAGGTACGGGCCTCCCACAACGGGCGGCGCTCAAAAAAGCGGTCCCGCTTGAACAGGCGTCGCCTGGACTGCTCCAGTCGCGCCAGTACGCCCTCGTCGGCTGCAGCAGGCACATGGATCGCCTCTTGGCGGCTCATGCGCCTGAACTCCATCATCGTGCTCATGACCTGGCGGCAAGTCCCGCACGCCGCCAGGTGCGCGAACAGGTCCGGCTGCCCGTCATGCGCCAGCTCGCCATCCAGAAAAAGATGGACGGCTTCTTCACATGTGCATGCGGTCTTCATGACTGTACTGCGGCAAGCCGCTCGGATTCATGCTGGATCAGTGGCTCCATGCTTTGGGCAAGCTTTCGGCGCGCTTTGAACAGGCGTGACTTCACTGCGGACATCGTGCTCCTTGTGACCGCGGCGATTTCGGCATACGACATATTCTGGAACTCGCGCAGCACAATGACTTCCCGGTATTCCGGCTTGAGCAGACCCAGAAAATGGGTCACCAAAGCGATCTGCTCCCATTTTTCCAGCGGCCCGCTGCCAGGCGCTTCCAAGCGCGCGGCCATCCGCTCATCCAGGCGTACGCGGCGTTTCGCGGTCCTCAGATGGTTCAGGCACTGGTTCCGGGCCACTGTGAAGAGCCAAGCCCTGAAGGAGGCCGTATTCAAGAGGCGCTTGCGGTTTTCGTAGATGCGCAAGAAGGTTTCCTGCATCGCATCCTGCGCCGCCTCGCGGTCTAACAGCATCCGCACGCAATACGTGTAGATCGGCCCCTTGTACCGATTGTACAGCGATACAAAGGCGAAGTCATCTCCGTTCCTGAACGCCTCGATCAGCTTGTACTCGTGTGCTATGGGCTCCATCGAAAAACCGCCAGTTATTCTAAAGACACGCGAGCCGCCGGAAGGTTGCCGGACCTTGGCCGTGCTGTGGACGCAGCCCTCCCAGTTGGAACGACAGCGTGCCGCAGGCGTTATCCAGGGCTGCCTGAAAATTACCCCATATTACATTACCCCGTAACCCTCATGGTTGTGCGACTGGGACTTGCAGCGCTGGCTGTAGTGCTATTGGCCCGTTGTGGCGGAAGTACGCCGCTCGTGACGGAAGAGGAGGCGAACACGTCTATCGTCGCGGTAATTGGAGGCCATGTCTTGAGTCAGGACGAATTCAGACAGGAATATGATCGCAACAACAGCTTTGCGGCATCCGACAGCAATGCGTATGAAGACTTTCTGGAGCGGTATGTTGACTTTCGGCTGAAGGTGCTGGCTGCCGAAGCAAGCGGGTATGGCGAGGATCCCGCCATGTTGAATGAGATTCATACCTACCGCGCGGCTTTTGCCCGCCCGTATCTGGTTGACCGCGAGGTCCTTGCGCCGATCCTGATGGACTATTACGAGAAGAAGAAAGAGATCGTGCGCGCCAGCCACATCTTTACGCGGCTATTGCCAGAGATGACGGCTGCCGATTCACTTTTGGCCTATGCCCGCACTGCGGCGCTGCGCGACTCGGTACTTCAGGGCATGAATTTCGGCGATGTGGCGCTCCTGTACTCGGAAGACCCGTCGGCTGCCAACCCGGCATCGCCACAGGGCTATCGCGGCGATCTGGGGTGGTTTACCGCCGGTATGATGATCAAGTCGTTCGAGGACCGGGCGTACACCGAGCCCATCGGAGAAGTGTCGGAGGTGTTTCAATCGGACTACGGATACCATGTACTCAAGGTGCATGATCGCAGACCCATGGTGCCCAACGTGCGCCTGTCGCAGATCCTGGTGCGCATCAACGGCACTGCCCCGGAAAGCACGGCAGTCGCGCGGGAACGTATTGAAGCAGCCAAGGCACGCCTGGACGCAGGGCAGAACTTCGCCTATGTAGCGTCGGAGCTCTCAGAGGAGGTCAACAGCCGGGGTCGCGGGGGCGATGTCGGGTTTCTTTCCTACCTGTCGCGCGGCATCGACAGCACCTTCAAGGAGATTGCCTTTAATATAGACGCGGTCGGAGACGTCACGGACATCGTACAGACTGGCTACGGATTTCAGATCCTGAAGCTCACCGGACGTGATACGCTGGGTACGTACAAGCAAGAATTCGAAGATCTGCGGCGCGAGGCTCAAAACCTTCCCCGGATGATCCGGGCCGAATCAGCCTTGGCCGAGGATGCACGCAATCGGTATGCGGTATCGCTAGACACGGCGGCGCTTGTCTCGCTCGTTGCTGGGGTGCGCAGGGATTCCGTACGGGCTCACATCAGCGCGATAGCGCCAGGCGACTCGCTGGGCAGCGTCGTCATCGGGCGGGTCGGCGACTCGCTGTACACGGCGAGCCGGCTGGCCAGGTTTGCTGGTGACCGCAACAACCGCGCCCGCAACGGAAACACCACGGTAGAGCAGGTTGTCCACCTGGGTAATGCGTTTCTGGACTTCGCGGCGATCACCCATACAGCGATGGCCCTCGAGGATGAGGATGAGGAATTCGCGTGGATCATGCAGAACTTCAGGGATGGCCTCCTGCTCTACAAGCTGATGGAGGATTCTGTCTGGGCTGCTGCTTCCGCGGACACATCGGCGCTGGTAGCGCACTATGAGGCGCGCAAGGAGCGTTACATGTTCCCTGAGCGCCATCGCATCATGGAGGTGTTTGCCTATTACGACTCCGTGCATGAAGCCGCTATCCTGGAGCTGGAGGCAGGCATGACTTGGCCAGAGTTTTACGACTATGTACGCAAGGACTCTGTTGCCTTGATCCGGTTTGATACCGTGCTGGTGGAGGGCCCCTCGCGGAGCGTGTACGACCGCGCCCTAGGCCTGGAGCCAGGCGAGAGGTCCGAGATCATCCCTTACCGAAACGGCTTCCTGGCACTCTATTACGATGGGGTGGAACCGCCCCGCCAGAAGACGTTCGAGGAGGCCAAAGGAGAGGTTATCGCCGAATTGCAGGCCGTCTTGGAGGAGAACCTTCTTGCACGGCTGCGCGCCCGCTACAACGTCAAGACCTTTCCCGAGCGGGCTCGGGAAGCCATACTATATCCATAGCCGCCACATGCGTTGCACGGTCATCCTGGTGGTCCTGCTTTGTGCGGCATGCCGTGGGCAGGACGATACCCTGGATTATGTGGCGCGCGTCGGCAATGCGTTTCTGATGCCCGATGATGTTGCGGCAGCGTTGGGCGGCTTTTATGGCGGGGTCGATTCCGCCGGCGCCAAGTCCCAGATCATTGAGCAGTGGGTCGAAAAGGAGCTGCTTTACCAGGAGGCAATCCGCCAGAACCTGGCGTCTGAAGCGCTCGTCAAGCAGCAACTCGAGGACGCGAAGCGCGCCGTGCTTATCGACGCTTTGGTGACATTGCTTTACGAAGAAACGACAAATAGCATTACCGAAGCCGACCTGAGCGCGTACTACGAAACGTACAAAGAGCGCCTTCGCATCCTGGAGCCCTTTGTCCTCGTACGCTACATCGATTCGCACCAGAGGGACACGGCGCTGGCGGTAATGCAAGAGATGCGCGGCAGAGAGGGCAACGAAGCCGCGCAACTGTTTGACAGCCTGGCGCTGGCCCATGCCCTTGACCCTTCGCTTTCGCTTTCGATGGCCTCCAACTATTGGCCTGAAAGTCGGCTCTTTGCCGGTCAGCCCGCGGTGCGACAGCACATGTTGTCGCTTGCGCCCGCTTCTGCTGGCCGGGTATACTCAGTTGATAGCCTGCACTTCTATCTGCAGATCGTCGACCGCGTGCCTGCCGGCACGGTGCCGGAATTGGCCTGGATTGAAGACCAGGTACGCATACACAGCGCGATACAACACAGGAAACAGCGCTATGAACAGATGGTACAACGGCTCCGGACAGAGGCACTCGCACGCGATATGCTTGTACTTAAGCGTTGATGCTATGTCCACGGCGTGACTGGGCGCTCAAAGCTTGCGAAGCCGCGGTCCGTTTTTTCTTTGCCTCTGCTTTCTCCATGCGGCGATTTTTCCTGATACTGGCGCTATTGCCTTGGGCTTGGCTGGCCCAGGCGCAGGAGCATGTCATTGACGAGATCGTTGCTGTGGTGGCCGATGACATCATTCTGCGTTCGGATGTGGACGCCTTGCTGCTGGGAATCATGCAGCAGCAGCAGCTGCAATACTCCGATGAGCTTTGGGCGCAGTCGCTTAATCAGCTTATTGATCAAGGGGTCCTCACCGAGCACGCCCGGCGGGACACGAACATCAATGTGACCGACGATCAGGTCAACCAATCCCTTGACCAGCGCATCTCCACCCTTACGCAGCAGGTCGGCGGCACGGTACGCCTGGAAGAGATCTATGGGCAGAGTGTGCCGGAGATTCGGGCAAGCCTGCGCGAAAAGTTCCGGGAGCGACTGATGGCGGATCAGTTCCAGAATACGAAGCTGCAGACGATCAAGGTTACGCCCACAGAGGTGCGGGAGTGGTTTTCGCAGTTTCCGACCGACTCACTGCCTACGCTGCCCACCATGATCCGCACATCGCATATTGTAAGGTATCCGGCCATTCCCGAGTCGGCAAAGGAGGAAGCATTCGAAATCGTTTCGGCCATCCGCGACAGCATTGTAGCCGGGCGCAGCACCCTCGAGGACATGGCGCGGCGGTTTTCCGAGGATGTAGGCTCCGCCGCCAATGGCGGGCGCTACGAGGAGATGCAGCTGGGCAATCTGGTGCCCGAATTCGCAGCGGTGGCTTCACGCGCCACGCCGGGTGAACTCAGCCAGCCCTTCAACTCTCCGTTCGGCTACCACATTCTGCGCGTCAACTCGCGCGTTGGCGATCAGCTGGATTTCAGCCACATCCTGATTAACATTGACAAGAGCCGAGCGGATCCTACCGAAGCCATCGCGCTGCTCACCAGTCTCCGCGACTCTTTGCTCGCGTCATCGGTGCCGTTTGAGCTGTTGGCGCGCAGGCATTCCGAGGAGGAGACAACGGCGGAGATTGGCGGACGCGTCATTGATCCGCAGACTGGAGAGCGGGACCTCTTTCTGGAAGCCATGGGCGAGGAGTGGCAAGCGCTGGCTGACACGCTTGAGATTGGAGAGATCAGCCTGCCTGGACCGGTTACGCTGCAGGATGGTTCGCTGGCCTATCACATCGTGCAGCTGCAGCGCCTGATTCCGGAGCATCGCGTGGACATAGAAACGGATTATGCCCGTATAGAGCAGCTTGCGCTAGATGCCAAGCGGAATTCGGAGATGCGCGAATGGCTGGACATGCTGCGCGAGGAGGTCTATGTGGAGACGCGCGGCAAAGGACGGCAGCTTCTGGATTCGGCGCAGCATAGTGCACGTAACTGACGTATGCGGCTCCGCCAAGCGATGATTCTGCTGTTGATTCATGGTCCGTGTCAAGCCTGACGGGCATGGCAGCAGCACATTGGGGAGGGCGAGCCGCCTTAAGGCGTGGCGCGCTGGCTAGTAGTATTCCTGGCACAACATTTCCATCTTGTGCGGTGCAGACTTCAGCGCCGCGTGCCCGAGACAAAGAAAGTGCGGTTTTGGCCACAGCCTGCGCAATCACGTTGAGCTCCAGGAAGCGGCTCGGCGCAACGCCCGAATCGAGAGCGGAATCCCAGTACGCAGGCTCGCCCACTGGGCGGCGGGCATGCCATTCACCAAGACAGCCTTGCCAGGCGATTATTAGGTTACGGACTTATGCCACTTCCTGAAGCTGATCCGACTGTCGTACACGCGCTGGTCGACGCGCAGGCGCGTTTGCGTAAAGAGATTGCCAAGGTCATTATCGGCCAGGATGAAATCATCACGCAGGTCCTGGTGTGCCTTCTGGCACAGGGGCATGTGCTCCTCGTCGGGGTGCCTGGGCTTGCCAAGACGCTCCTGATCCAGACGTTGTCCGAGGCGCTCGCGCTGAACTTCAGCCGCATCCAGTTCACGCCGGATCTGATGCCCAGCGACATCACTGGAACCGACATCATCGAAGAAGACCACGCGACAGGCAGAAGGAGCTTTCGCTTTGTCCATGGTCCTGTCTTTGCCAACATCATCCTGGCCGACGAAATTAACCGCACGCCGCCCAAAACACAGGCGGCCCTGCTGGAAGCCATGCAGGAGCACCACGTTACGGCGGCTGGACAGACGTTCATTCTTGAAGAACCCTTCTTCGTACTCGCCACCCAGAATCCCATTGAGCAGGAAGGCACCTATCCCCTGCCGGAGGCCCAGCTGGATCGCTTCATGCTCAACTTGTGGCTGGACTATCCAACGTATGAGGAGGAAGTTGAAATTGTGCGAACCACGACCAGCCCCCTGGTAGGGACGGTGGATCCCGTGATGAGTCGGGAGGAGCTATTGGCCTTCCAGTCGCTGGTTCGGCAGATTCCCGTGGCCGATAATGTGATTGCGTACGCGGTGTCGCTGGTGGCAAAGACGCGCCCAGGCAGCGATGCGGCCCCGGCATTCGTCAACAACTATGTGTCCTACGGCGCGGGACCGCGCGCTTCGCAGTACCTCATCCTGGGAGCCAAGGCGCGTGCCGCCCTGGATGGTCGTCTCACGCCTCTCATCAGCGATGTGCGTGCGATGGCTATCCCCGTCCTGCGCCATCGGATTATTCCAAACTTTAATGCCGAGGCCGACGAGGTCACCCGCGTCGATCTTATAAAGAGGCTTATGGAATCCAGCGTCTGACCCCGCCTGATGCTGGAAGGAATCGCCGCTTTCTGGCGCGTGCATGCATTAGTGCCCACACCGGTCGCGCGCGGGAACAGGAGCACTTTATTCCCGGGATATGCACGGAAGCGCCGCATCCTTTCGCAGATAGATCGTACGCATAAAGACTTCTTTGCGGATTGCGGCATACCACCATTTGCGCGCACCCTGGAGCCTGATGCGCACCCTCGGACCTGAAGCGGCGCCCACCGATGAATGCTCTTTTGCCAAGCCGTTTGCGTGCTGTCCCGCAGGGCCTGAGGCTGATGGCGCTAGCCGCCTTCTTCTTCAGTGTGATGACGCTGCTGGTGAAGTTTGCCGGGGCGCGCCTGCCTGCATCGGAGCTGGTGATGGCGCGCAGCATCGTCGGCGTTGCCATGGGATACTGGATGATCCGGGCCGCGAAGGTCGCGCTGTGGGGCAATGCAAAACGGCTTCTGGTCCTCCGCGGCCTGTTGGGGTGCGGTGCGCTGCTCTGCTTCTTCTGGGCCCTAGTGCGCCTGCCGCTGGCCGAAGCGACCGTGCTCTTCTATATGTCGCCGGCTTTTTCCGCTGTGCTGGCCGCGATCTTTCTCCGCGAACGACTACGCACGGCCGAAACCGTTGGCTTTGTGATCAGCCTGGTGGGTGTGGCCCTGGTGGCACAGCCGACATTTCTCTTTGGCGACGCCGCGCATGGACACGATCTTGTCGCCATCGCGGTCGGGCTCCTCGGTGCCATACTCGGCGGCTGCGCCTATGTTACCGTACGGAAACTGCGACATAGCGACCACCACCTGGTCGTCGTGTTCTACTTCCCGCTGGTTTCGGTCATTGCCTGCGCTCCGCTTGTTTCGCGCGAATTTCTTCTCCCCACGCCAGCGGAATGGATGCTGCTCATCGGCATCGGCGTCTTCACGCAGATAGCACAAATCTACCTCACCAGAAGCCTCAACCTGGAAAAAACCGCGCGGGCCATGTCCGTAAGCTACCTTCAGATCCTGTTCGCCGCCCTGTGGGGATTCATGTTTCTGAGCGAAATCCCCAATGTGCTCTGCATCCTCGGCGCGCTGCTTGTCATCGCTGGCACCATCGTGGCGACCGGCAGCATCAAGACGCTGTTGCGCATTGAAAGCCGCCCAGGCAACCTGGCCGCATCTCAAGGGCCAAGCGCCCCCTAGACATCCAGGTCCTCTACTGTTGCGGCATTCTGCATGATGAGGTTGTAACGGACGGAGGCGTCTCGACCCATGAGGTCCGCTATGGTCTTGTCCGTAGCGGATCGCTCCGTCTCTGGTATGACCACGCGCACCAGGCGGCGGCGTTTGGGATCCAGCGTTGTCTCCTTCAGCGTCGCAGGCATCATCTCGCCCAGTCCCTTGAAGCGCTGTACCTCAATCTTGATGTTGGGACGCTTTCGCCTCAGTCGGCGCGTGATGCGCGCCCTGTCGGCATCATCCAGGGCCCAATAGGTCTTTTTGCCGGCGTCCAGGCGATAGAGGGGCGGCTCCGCAATGTAGACATGCCCCGCTTCAATCAGCGGGCGCATGTGCCGATACAGGAAGGTGAGCAGCAGTGTGGCGATGTGGTGACCATCAGAGTCTGCATCCATCAGGAGGATAACCTTGTGGTAACGCAACCGGTCCAAGTCCAGTTGCTCCCCGAGTCCGCAGCCCAGCGCCTGCGTCACATTGGAAAGCTCATTATTAGCGAGGACACGCTTCATGGAAGCCTGCTCCGCGTTGAGCACCTTCCCGCGCAGCGGCAAGACCGCCTGAAATCTGCGGTCGCGCCCCTGCTTTGCCGAACCACCCGCGGAATCTCCCTCGACAATAAAGAGCTCTCCCTCGACGGGTTCCGTTGACGAGCAGTCAGCCAGCTTGCCCGGAAGATTGAGCCGCTTCCGTGCTTTGGATTGCTTCCGCACCGCGATCGCGGCTGATCGGCTGGCCTGGCGCGCCTTCGCCGACTGTATAATGCGTGCAGCGACCGCGGCGCTCGCCGTCGGATGTGCATTCAGAAACTGTTCCAGCGCCTGCCGAACCGCACCAGACACCAGCGAACGGGCGGATGTATTGTTCAGCTTCTCCTTGGTCTGACCCTGAAACTGCGGATCCACCATGAACATGTTGACCACCGCCACCACACCTTCGCGCATGTCGTCGCTCGTGACGCTCAGATTGCGCGGCATGAGATCATGCGTCTCCATGAATGCGCGCACGGCAATGCGCACGGCATCGCGGAAGCCCTGCTCATGGGTGCCGCCGCTATGTGTGGGAATGCCATTGACAAACGACTTGATGGTTTCAGTCGGCGCCTCAGTCCACTGCAGCGCGATCTCGAGACGGGTGTCGTCTTCAAGCTCATCCTGAATGACGCTGAAGATCTCCTCGTGGACGGTCTGGGCTCGAGCGGCCTTCACCAGATGCGCCAGGTATTCGACTACGCCGCCTTCATGAACATACTCGTGGCGTTTGCCGCTGACCTGGTCGGAAAAGATGATGCGCAGGTTGCGGTTGAGATAGGTCTTGATCTCCAGCTGCTCCGCAATCCAGGTGGCATCAAAGGCAACCGAATCGAAGATCTGCGGGTCGGGCTTGAAGAATATTGTCGTGCCCTTGCCCCGAATGTCCCGACTGACCACACGGAGCTTGCCCAGCGGCTTGCCGCGCTCATAACACTGCTCATAGGCCTTGCCGCCGCGCTTTACAGTCGCTACGAGGCGCTCCGAGAGCGCATTGACGACCGACGCTCCCACACCGTGCAAACCACCTGAGGTTCTATACTGCTTGGCATCAAACTTGCCGCCTGAGTGCAGCGTAGTCAGGATGACCTGCAGCGCCGGCACCTTCTTTGTGGGATGATTGTCTACAGGAATGCCGCGCCCGTCGTCGGAAACCGTCACGCTCGAGCCGTCTCTGTGCAGCGTCACTTCAATGCGGGAGGCATACCCGTTCGTAGCCTCGTCCACGCTGTTGTCCACCAGTTCCCAAAGCAGGTGGTGAAGCCCAGGCTTGCCCGTGCCGCCGATATACATGCCGGGGCGCTTACGTACGGGTGCAAGGCCCTCCAGCACCTGAATGTCTTTGCCCGTGTACGTATTGGCCAAACCGTTGCGTTTTTAGATGCGCTGCTCCAGGGACTCCTCTACAACCTGGGCCAGTCTCCCCCGCTTGATTATCGCGCGTCCTACGTGGCCACGACGGGCACGGAACGAATTGGTCGCCCGCACAACCTCTTGGCGTCCGCGCTGGGTCTGAACGATGAGACCCTGCCGCTTCTTCGTAGTCACTGCTACGCCGAGCACATAGTCGTCCTTGTCCAGCTTCATAGAGATTACACCTTTGCTGGCACCCTTGCGCAACGGTATGTCTGTGACTCCAAAGGCAAGGCCGCGCCCCTTGTGCGATGCCAGGCATGCAAATTCGCTGCCGCCCACCGGCCAAGCCCCCAATACAGTGTCGCCTTCCTGAAGGCGCATATAGTAGCGGCCCACCTTCGTGGAGATCTCTGCAAAGGCTTCCAATCCGAGTCGAATGCAGAATCCGTTTCTTGAGAACGCCACCACATAACCCATCGGCGCGGATCCGGCAGCCGTGCGCCCAGATGCGCGCAACGCCCCTGGGATCGTTACCTTAGGCAGCGCGCTGGCGTCGTTGGAGATCACTCCTGCGACGCGCTCCTTGTCGCTGAAGTCGAAGAGCTTCTGCAACGGAATACCGTATCCGCTGGACATCGGCACCTTGTTCACACGCGTGGTGTAGGCCCGCCCGAAGTTGGTCCAGAAGGTCACTGTGCTCCGCGTTCGTCCCGGCAGGATCCACCCAAGCTGATCCCCTTCGCGGATCCGAATGCTTGAAACATTGGTGTACGACCGCTGCCGCTTCACCCATCCGTCGCGCGTCACCACGATGATGGTGCGCTCGTCGACAATGAATTCCTCGTCTGAATAGGCGTAGGCTTCTCCGTCGGGGCCTCCGATGATCGTGCGGCGGGGTGTGGCATACCGGGCCTTGATTTCCTGGAGTTCCCCGCGCACGAGCCGCCAACGGGCACGCTCGTCGCGAAGCAGGGCTTGGATTTCCGCTACCCGTGCGCGTTTTTCCTTTAGTTCTGCCTCAATGGCCTCAATCTCCACCTGCGACAGCTTGTAGAGCCGCGTATCCAGGATGGCACCGCTCTGAATCTCTGTAAGCGTAAACCGGTGTCGTAGGCGCTGCCCCGCGTCCTGCCGATCGCGCGAGGCGCGAATAATCTTGATGGCTTCATCCAAGGCATCAAAGATCTTTTCGAAGCCCTCCAGAATGTGTATCCGCTTTTCGAGCTGCTCCAGCTCATGACCAAGCCTGCGCGTAACGACATCCAGCCTGAACTCCAGAAACTGCTGCAGCGCCTCGCGCAGATTGAACTTCGACGGCGCGCAGACCTGCTCGTTCGCAGTCGGCAAGAGCGCCCGGAGATTCACATGGAAGCGCGTGCGCAGCACCGTATGCTTGAACAGGAATCCAAGCGCAGCTTCCGCATTGGCCCCCCGCTGAAGTTCCAGGACAATGCGCACATCGTCTGTTGATTCGTCGCGGATGTCCGTAACCTGCGGGACCTTCTCCCTCGTAATGAGCTCCGCAATCTTCTCTACCAGATCGCTCTTGTTGATGGCATACGGAATGGAGGTGATGATGATGTGCCCTGTGCGCTTCTTTTCGAATTCGCCGCGCAAGTGAATGGCGCCTTTACCCTTTTCATAGATCGCCACCAGTTCCTTTTGCGTGTTCAGGATACGCCCTCCCGTAGGGAAGTCCGGGCCTTGGATAAAGCGCTGAACAAGCGTCCGGGTTCTGACATTCGGCCACTGGCCAGATTCTGCCCGGAGCATGCCGTCCACCAGGTAGATGGCCGCGCTCACTACCTCACCGAGGTTGTGCGGCGGAATGCTGGTCGCCATGCCGACGGCAATCCCCGTAGCACCGTTGACCAGGAGGTTGGGCACCTTCGACGGCAGGACCACCGGCTCCGAAAGCGTGCCGTCAAAATTCGGCCGGAACGGTACGGTAGCGAGCCGCAGCTCCGTCAGCATCTCCATCGCCAGCGGGCGCAGCCTGGCTTCGGTATAGCGCATCGCTGCCGCCCGGTCCCCATCCACTGATCCGAAGTTGCCATGACCATCGATCAGTGGATCGCGCAGCGAAAAGTGCTGCGCCATGCGGGCCATCGCATCATAGATGGCGACATCCCCATGCGGATGGTACTTGCCCATGGCGTCGCCCACGATGGTGGCGCTCTTGCGATACCGCGCGTCAGGGTACAGGCGCAGGCTCGCAAACATGGTGTATAGAATCCGCCGCTGAACGGGCTTCAGCCCGTCCCTTATGTCGGGCAAAGCCCTGCTTGTGATAACCGAAAGTGCGTAGTTGAGATACCGCGACTGAGCCGTTTCGTGCAGTGGTATCGTTCGCTCTGGTGGCATGCGCTAAGGGCGGGTCAAACAGCTCGTTGGATGCAGCGGCCTACCCTCATGCCGCTGGCGTTGTCAGACGCATGTCGAATCATGCCTGCGTCAGCTCTGGACCGTGGGTGAAGTAGTCTTCATGCACATCCGCATGGTGGGACAACATGCGAGCGCGGGTCAGGTGCACCAGGGTCAGAGAGGCCAGCGAACGCGGAATCGCGGCCGCCTCTGCGAACTGCGCCACCGTGATGCACCCATGGCTTGCCATATATTGCAACAGCACACGCTCCTTGTCGCCCACCTTGATGAGGATGTCACGGTCGGTTTCCCGGCGGCGCATCAGACGACGGGCTTCCCGGCTCGCTTCAACGCTCTTGTCCTCCACCCGGACGTAGGCAGTGCGACGAAGCGAAACGAGATCTGATACGAAGTGCGGCTTGTCGGGACTTTCATGTACGGTGACCACGATGATGTCTCGCTTTCTGCTTATGCGCACGCGGTTAGTTTCCAGTGCTACGGGCGGTTCCACGTACTGCTCCAATGCCTGTCGCAGCGCGTATTCTTCTTCTGCTGCATCTTTGACGCCTGTCACCGCACCAGCGTCGCCTACACCGATCAGTATTTGGCCGCCGTGCGTGTTGGCGAAGGCGGTGATCTCTTTAGCCATTCGCTCGGGCGCTGGCACCCGCTGCTTGAACTCCAGGTGTGGCCCTTCGCCTTGGGCGATGCAGTCTGCGAGGTTTTGCAATGTCATCTGGGCGGCGTTTCGCTGTGCAGCCAGGTCTCGTGCGTTGCGGAACGCGTCATCATCTCCTGCACGGCGTCACCCGGCCTCTTGCCCTCAAAGAGAATAGCGTACACGGCTTCCGTTATGGGCATTTCGATGTCGTAGCGACGCGCCAGGGCCCGCACCGATGCGGTGGTGCGCACCCCTTCGGCCACCATCTGCATGTTGTCTTGCGTCGCCTGCACCGCAAAGCCACGCCCGATCTGCTCACCCAGGTAGCGATTGCGGCTATGTCGGCTGGTGCATGTTACTACCAGATCTCCAATGCCGGCCAGACCCATGAATGTTTCCGCTCGTGCACCCATGGCCACGCCCAACCGCTGGATCTCCGCCAAGCCACGCGCTATAAGCGCCGCCTTGGCATTGTCTCCGTACCCGATGCCGTCGCTGATGCCGGCCGCAATTGAGATCACGTTCTTGACCGATCCCCCGATCTCTACGCCGAGCACATCATCGGTGACGTACACACGCAGTCGCCGCGACATGAATACTTGCTGAATTCTTTCTGCCACTTGCCGACTGGGGGCCGCAGCCACCAGCGTGGTGGGCTTGCCCTGCCCCACCTCTTCCGCGTGACTGGGCCCCGACAACACGCCTATGAAATCTGCAGAGATTGCGGGCCCAAGTTCGCTTCCCAGGACTTGCGTTGTCGTGAGCAGTGTCTTGTTCTCGATACCCTTGGCTACGGAAACAACGATCTGCCCCTTGACAGCAAACGCACGTAGCCTTGCTCCGATGCTGCGCACAACATGCGAAGGCGTGGCAATCACCCACACCCTGCCCGCAGCGGCTGCAGCCGCAAAATCTGTCGTCACCTGGACCGTGCTGGGTATCCGCACCGACGGCAGGTAGGTGGGGTTGTACCGACTCTGCGCTATGGGCGCCGCAATCTCCGGGCGACGTGCCCACAACGTGGTATCGTGTCCTGATTCGGCCAACTGGACCGCGAGTGCTGTACCCCAGCTCCCCGCACCCAGCACAGCGATGTGGGTCTGCACGCCTGGAAAGTTTCTATTGCCAGAGCCAGTGCCCTGCGCATCGTTTGCATGAAGGTGCGGCCTGCGCCCATTGACGCACATCCTGACGCCCGCATGCATCGCGCCTCGTTGGCACCGCGCACCTGTGGACCTTGCTTAGTGTCATCAGCGCAAATCGCCTAGAACGGGAAATCATCGTCGAGCGGCTCTTCGGTGCTTATGCGGCTGTCAATAGCATCACAATGCGTGCACAGTACGCCGGGATGCGGAGCCGCCATCCGACCGCAGGCAGAACACCGGTGCGAAGTACCGGACTGCTCGCGCTTCGAACCAAAGCAGTCGTTGCACTGAGCTCCTTGCCACGGTGCCTCCTCCTTGCCGCATGCTACACACACCGCCTTTGCGGTGCGCTGCCTGCTTTTCATGAAGCATGGCTTACATTTTGCTCCTTCCCATGGTGCATCGGCTTGGCCGCACGCCACACACTTGAACGTGCCAGACGTTGACCGCTTTCCCTCAAGAAAGCAATCGCGACACATGGCGCCCTCCCATGGTGCCTTGGCGGCACCGCATTGGCGGCACGCAAAGGATGCTTCTGATTTCCGGCCATTACTGTCAGGAGCATTACGCCTGTTCTTGGCAAAGCAGTCGGTACAGAGTGCACCCGCCCACGGCACATCGCTTGAACCACACGCGCGGCATCCCGCGCTCGCACTACGATTTGTCATAAGAGTCCGCCTTGTATGAAGGCTGTACTATAATTTACGCATAGAGGCATCATCTATCCCATTGCCGGCATCGGCCGCAGTCCCGCGCTCCGAACAGCGCTGTCTGGTCAGTTCGCACCAGAACAAGGGCCGGTCGCCCCAGGCGATGCGGAAGCCCTCTTTGAACGCCAGCGTCCATGCCCGCCTGGCGCATATCTTGCGCACCCAGGCCTCGCGAAGCGCAAGGACCTGCGCCGTCAAGGGCCAAGGCCGACGGCGCAACACGCTGCCGTAAAGCATCAGAACCTGTGCACCCAGCTGCCTGGTACCTGGGGAAAGATCTGAAAGTCGCAATCAAGCAGGCTATCCACGACCGGACCGTGAGGAATCCCAATGGCGACCGCAACCCTCCGTCCAGCGCGCAGATCGGGCCGCTGAGCAATCAGCCCAATAGCGAATCTGGAGGGACTTTCTTGTACAACCCCCTCCCGAAAATCTGACTCAGCCTAAGGGTAAATTCGGTTAGAACTTGCGCGTCCAGGTGCGGGGCCAGCGCTCTACAACGACCTTGGTCTGCGTATAGAACTCTACGCCATGGCGGCCCTGGGCGTGGAGCGTGCCGAAAAAGCTGTCCTTCCACCCACTGAACGGATAGAACGCCATCGGCGCCGCGACCCCCAGGTTAATGCCGATGTTGCCGGCTTCGGCCTCGGACCTGAACTGCCGCGCTGCAGCGCCGCTGCTGGTAAAGAGACAGGCCATATTGCCATAGACCTGCCCGTTGACAAGCGCAATCGCTTCTTCCAGACTCTCGGCATGCATCATGCCGAAAACCGGACCAAAGACCTCTGTTGTCGCCAAAGTTCCACCCCGCGGCACCCCCTCGAGAAGCGTCGGAAATACCCAGTTGCCCCCCTCAAACCCGTCCACTACGCCGCCCCGGCCATCTACCAGCACACGCGCATCATCCTGCTCGGCGATGCCGATTAATCGTTCAATGCGCGCGCGGTGCTCTGGCGTGATGACGGGCCCCATCTCGGAAGATTCGTCCAGCCCGTACCCGACGCGCCGCGTTGCGGTCGCTTCACGCATTATTTCGGTGAACGGGCCCTGCGCATCGGCTACGGTCACCGCAAGCGAATTGGCAAGGCATCGCTGCCCGGCACAGCCATACGCAGAATCGGCCACAATCCGGGCGGTCATCTCCATGTCAGCATCACCCAGAATGATGGCAGCATTCTTGGCACCGCCTTGGCACTGTGCCCGCTTGCCGCTGGCCGTAGCACGGCTGTACACATACCGTGCCACGGGTGTGGATCCAACAAAGCTGACCGCACGCACATCGGTATGGTCGCATAGCGCATCTACGACTGCCTTGCCCCCGTGCACCATCTGGACTACGCCGCTGGGGAGCCCTGTCTGGCTGAGCAGACGCATGAGCCACGCACTGGTCAGGGGCACCTTTTCGCTGGGCTTATGCAAAAAACAATTGCCCGTCGCAATGGCATAGGGCAAAAACCAGAGCGGGATCATCCCCGGAAAGTTGAACGGCGTTATGCACGCCACCACGCCCAGGGGCTGGCGAATCATGTGTTCGTCAATCCCGCGCGCAATATCCTCGTTGTTGTAGCCCTGCATCAAGACCGGGATGCCGCAGGCTACCTCCACGTTTTCGATGCCCCGACGCAACTCCCCGCGGCTCTCGCCGAGGGTCTTCCCACACTCTTTGGTGATCGTCTGAGCGATCTCTTCAAAATGCGCCTCCAGGAGGTTTTTGAATTTGAACAGATACTGCACGCGATCCGTCGCGGGCACCCGGCGCCAGGCCGCAAAGGCTGCTGTACCCTTCTCGACTGCACGGTCCACTTCCTGCACGGGACTCATCGGCACAGCCGACAGCACGGAACCCGTGGCAGGGTTCGTCACATCGAGATACTCGGTGGCGCTGGATCTTTGCCAGTCTCCCCCAATGAAGTTCGAAAGGGGCGACGTAACCGCCATAAAGCGTGAGGTCTATAGCCCTGCCATCATGGACAGGACTTGTTCGCGCGTGACTTCATCTTTGGCAAAAGTGCCGTAGCTGCGTCCCCGCTTCAGTATGGTGAAAATGTCTGCGACTGGATAGGCGTGATGAACATTGTGCGTGATCAAGATAACGCCTACGCCCTTCTGGCGTGCACCATCAATATCCTGCAGCACCCGCTCCGACTCCCTGACGCCCAAAGCCGAGGTCGGCTCGTCAAGAATCAGTACACGCGCGCCGAAATGCAGGGCGCGCGCGATAGCAACCGACTGCCGTTCGCCCCCTGAGAGTGTGCCCACGGATTCCGAAGCATCGCGTAAATCGATACCGAGTCGGAGCAATCCCTCCCGCGTTGTCCGCTCCGCCGCTCTCAGATCAAGGCGTCGCCAGAGTCCCCACCCCTTGGTGGGCTCTGCACCCAGCACGAAGTTGCGCGCCACGCCAAGCTGCGGAATCATCGCCAGATCCTGATACACCGTGGCGATGCCATGACGCAAGGCATCGCGCGGCTCCTTGAAACGCACGGGCACGCCGTGAAGCAGCAATGTGCCGGCATCCGGCGCGTGGACTCCGCTCAAGCATTTGATCAGCGTAGACTTGCCAGCACCATTGTCGCCGAGGAGCGCTACGACCTCGCCCTGGTGCAGGCACATCGAGATATCCTTCAACGCGATGACGCGCCCAAAGAACTTGCTTAGGCTGCGCGCTTCCAAGACCGGCGTATTCTGTGGTATAGGCGAGCCGGTACCGGGCACCCGCCCAGGCGGGTCTGTGTCGCGCGCCTGCGTGGCAGCGTCGTGCTTGGCAGCACCAAGCGCGGCTGCGTTATTCATGGCACCGTTATGCGGCTGTGCGGTCATGCCTATGCTGCGCGCCTGCGCACCCAGTGATTGACAAGGACCGCAACAAGCAGCATGCCGCCCAGAAATACCTTGAACCAGTCCGCATCCACACCGGTGAATACGATGCCCTGTCGCACCATGCCGAAGATGAGTGCGCCAATCGCTGCGCCGATAGCCGAGCCGTATCCGCCCGTAAGCAGCGTTCCGCCGATCACCACCACTATGATGGCATAGAACTCGCGCAGCTCGCCGCGCAACACGTCTGCACCGCTAAAGGTTACCGACTGAATCACGCCGACAAGCGCGGCGGCCAGCGCCGTCCCCACAAACAGAATGACCTTGACACGCCGGGTCGGCACACCCACGCTGCTGGCCGCCCTTGCATCGCCGCCCGTTCCAAAGATCCAGTTGCCGAAGGGCGTACGCACGAGCACCCAGGTCGCAAACGCCGCAAGCCCAAGCCACCAGAGGATGCTCACAGGAAAGCCCACGCCCATGATCATCACATCTCCGGCAAACAGCGTGCGCGCCACTTCAAAGCCGCTGACCTCTTGCAGGCCCCCCACCTGGGTGCGGCCGGTCACCTGGCGCGTCAAGCCAATGGTGGCCCCCCTGAAGACGAACAAGGTGGCCAGCGTCACAATGAACGAGGGAAGCCCTGTGCGAATGACCAGGTACCCGTTGAAGAGGCCCGCCGCCACCGCGAAGGCCATCACGGCGAGCAAGGCCGCCCACAGATGCCACCCGAAGTGGACGGCAAGCACCGTGAGCAGCATCCCGGAGGCTCCGATCAGCGAGCCAACCGAAAGGTCAAACTCTCCGCCGATCATCAGGAGCGCTACGGCAACGGCAATGATGCCCAGCTCTGCCGAAACCTCCAGATAGGTCGCTGCCCCCCGAAGGCTCAAAAAGCCCCGATCTCCGGCCACCAGGGCGAAGAACGTCCACACAACGAGCGCGCCACCCAGTGCGCCCAATTCCGGCCGTGCGAGAAGGCGGCGCAGCGGCCTGCGCTGGCGAAGTCGTTCGTCGGCGCGCTGCCGCATCGTCAGCGCGTGCCCTGGCGCGTGAGCTCCCGCAAACGGGCCACATTACCGCGCGTGATAAACCCGGGCCCTGTGCGTATCATCTCGTTGGCCAGCATGTTCTCGTTGCGCACATACAGCGCCAGGAGCACCACCGGAAAATAGCCTTGCATGTACTGCTGCTGATCCAGCGCGAAGGCGATCGCGCCTTCGTCGATGGCCTGCAGGATCTCCGGCGACGCGTCAAAGGTGGCCAGACGCACGGCCTGCGTCAAGCCCATGTCCCGCAGCGCCCGCAGTGCAGGCAATGCCCCGGTTGGGCCCAGCGACAAAAGGCCATCGATGGCCGGGTCGGCACGCAGCGCCGCCTGGATGCGCTGCTGCGATTCGGTAGGATCCGCGAGCTCCGTAGCCAACAGGGTGGCACGACCGCCCTTTGCGGCCAACGCAGCCGTAAAGCCTGCGCACCGGCTGTCCAGCGCCAGGTTGCCCACCTCCTGGTTGATGCACAACGCCTTGCGAACCCCTGCTTCTGCCAAGCGCTCGCCACCCGCATAGCCTGCCTCGTACTCGGACTGCCCCACATGCACAAGCATGCCCAGCTCCCGGGCCGCATCCCCGCCCGAGTTGATGCTGACCATGGGAATGCCGGCCGCCATCGCTGCTTCCAGCGATGGCCGGAGCGCTTCCGCGTCTGGAATGCTGACGACCAGACCATCCGGTCGCGAGGCCACCGCCGCATCTATAAGCTGCGCCATCGTAACCAGATCGAAGGAATCAGGTGCCTGGTATTCCACACGCGCACCGACTTCGCGGGCCGCTGCGATGGCACCGTTTTGCACCACCGACCAGAAAGGGTCCGACGCCTGCCCATGCGTCACAAAGACAAAACGCAGCTCCGCTTCGCCAGCAGAATCCTCGGCGGTCGCGCAGCCTCCCAGGAGCAGCACCAGCACTAGCGGCCCAGCCCACAGCCGCGCGCCAAAACGGATCGACACGCTATTCAAGATAGAAACGCTCTTTGGTGCGCTGCGCTTCCCACGCCTTTCGTGCCGCGGCCACGGCTGGCATGCGACTGACTTCGGCAACGGGCACATCCCACCACGCTTCATAGCCAGGAACGTCCACATAGCGGTCCGTCTCTACGTAGATCACGCATGTGGTGGGACATGCCTGGCTGGCGGCCAGGGCCTCCCGAACCTCTTCATGCGTACGACAGCGGAAGACCGTGGCCCCCAGTGACTCTGCATTGGTGGCCAGATCTACGGGCAGCGTCTCCACATCCGCTGATGAATCGCCGGGAAGCACATCGTCCTGGGGATACGCATAACGCGTCCCGAAACCATCCTGCCCCAAGGCGCGGCTTAGTCCGCCGATGCTCTTGAAACCATGGTTGTCCATGAGCACGATGGTAAGCTTGTATCCTTCCTGCACGCTGGTCACAAGGTCCGTCGCCAGCATCAGGTAGCTGCCATCCCCGACCATCACGTATACCTCCCGGCTTGGATCGGCTATCTTGACGCCTAGCCCGCCGGCGATTTCGTACCCCATCGTGCTGTACCCGTACTCCATGTGGTACTGCTTTGCATTGCGCGCACGCCAAAGCTTGTGCAAGTCGCCGGGAAGGCTCCCCGCCGCGCACACCATGATGCCATCCGGCTTCCCGTATTCGTTGACGATGCCGATGACTTCACCCTGGCTCGGCAGCGGCGCGTGTCGGATGTCGTAGATGCGCTGCACCTCGGCATCCCATGCCTGCGCCAGCGTGGCTGCGTGCAGGCGGTGCGCGTCGGACACGGCCCAGCCCCCAAGCCTGTCCTGGAGCGCCTCGAGCGTCACCAGGGCATCGCCGACCAGCGGCAACGCATGGTGCTTGAAGGAATCGAACGCCGCTACGTTGATGTTTATGAAACGCACGGCGGCATTGGCAAACAAGGTCTTGCTGGCCGTGGTGAAGTCGCTGTATCGCGTACCAATGCCAATGACCAGATCCGCATCTCTTGCGATACGGTTGGCCGCAAACGTTCCCGTGACCCCAATAGCCCCGAGGCAGTATGGGTGATCATACGGAACGCTCCCCTTGCCGCCGTGCGTTTCGCCCACAGGTATGCCCGTAGCTGTGCTGAAGCGTGCCAGTAATTCATTGGCACCGCTGTAGTGGACGCCCCCGCCTGCTACAATCACGGGACACTGGCTCTGCCGGACCCATTGGGCCGCCTTGTCCAGCATGGCCCTGTCGGCGCGGCTGCGCAACACCGGCCATCGCCGCTCGGCAAAGAGCGATGCAGGATAATCGTACGCTTCCGTCTGCACATCCTGCGGAAGCGCGAGCGTCACAGCGCCCGTATCGGCCGGACTGGTCAAGACACGCATCGCTTCGGGAAGAGCCGTGATGATCTGATCCGGGCGGTTGATGCGATCCCAATAACGACTTACCGGCCTGAAACAGTCGTTGACGCTGATATCCTGGGAGTGCTCCGATTCAAGCTGTTGCAGCACCGGTGCCACATTGCGACGCGCAAAGATGTCCCCCGGCAAAAGCAGCACGGGCAAACGATTGACGGTAGCAACGGCCGCGCCGGTAACCATGTTCGTGGCGCCCGGACCGATGGAAGTGGTGCACGCGAAGGTCTGCAGGCGGTTTTTCATTTTGGCGTATGCCGCAGCCGCATGGACCATCGCCTGTTCGTTGCGCGACTGGTAGTACCGGAAGTCCGGGTGCTCTTGAAGCGCCTGTCCGATGCCTGCGACGTTGCCATGCCCGAAGATGCCGAAGCAGCCCGCAAAGAAAGGCTGCGCCTTGCCATCGCGCACCACGTACTGGTTCTTCAGAAACCGGATGATGGCTTGTGCCATCGTGCATCTCACCGTGTCCATGGCCGCTGCGCTTGGTGCTACGCTACAATATAGGCTGCAAATCCCCGCATTAGCTACAAACCCCCGCGCCCGGAGACGAACGCCAGCACCTCCGGCAGCGTGGGCATGAAATTCGCGCAGCCGTGCCGGGTCACCACGATGGCGCCGCACGCATTGCCCATGCGCATGGACTTTCGCCAGGACCAGCCCTGAATCTGTCCGTAAATGAAGCCCGCCGCAAAAGCATCGCCCGCGCCCAGAATGTTTTGCACTTCCACAGCATAGCCGGGGGCCTCTATCGGCGCAGCGCCAGCCAGATGGACCCGGGCCCCTTCGCGGCCCCGCTTCTCGACGATGGCCTCGGGGCCGAGGCGCAGCATCCATTCAACTGCATGAAGCACATTGCCGCGTACGCGCGCATCCGACACCTGCTGGTGGGTCAGCGAGATCTGGCGCGCTTCATCCAGGTTGGCAGCGTTGATTTCGTCCTGTGTGCCGATCACCACATCTACCAGCGGCAACGCGGCGCGCACATTATGGCCAAAGGCACGGGGATCGTGCCACTGGTCCGGGCGAAAGTCGATGTCAAAGACCACACGGACACCGGCCTCCCGTGCGCGCTGCGCCGCAAACAGCGTCGCGCTGCGACAAGGCTCCTGACTCAAGTTGGTTCCCGCAAATTCAAAGATCCGGCAGTCCTGCACCGGCGCACCGGCGACATCGTCAATATCCAGTGCATTGTCCGCGCAGTTGTCGCGGTAGAAGACCAGCGGAAAACGGTCCGGCGGCTCTATGCCCAAGATGACAGCGCTGGTCCGGCGATTCGCCTTGCGCGGTATGTACTGCGTGTCCACGCGCTCCCTGCGCAGAAACTGGAGGATGAAGTCTCCTACTGGATCCGCTCCTACCGCCGTCAACAGCGTCGTGCGCAGGCCCAAGCGCTGCGCGCCCACACAGATGTTCGTGGGCGACCCGCCAACGTACGCTGCAAAGCTCTTGATGTCTGGAAACGCGGCCCCGACCTCGTTGGCGTAGAGGTCGATGGACGACCGTCCCATGGTCACCAGATCATACGACTTAGCCACTCGGCACTATCGGCTGCGAATGAAGATGGACAGCGTATACCAGAAGAAGAGCGCCATGGATGCAAATAACTCCAGGGCGGCGCCTACGTAGCGGTCCTCGGTGTAGTGGTGAAATACCTTGGAAGTATCGTACAGGATTGCCCCGCCGGCAAGCAGAACCATGCCAAACGAGAAAAAGATGCCCAGATCAAACCCGAAGATGATCGCTCCAATGATCGCAAGCAGCGCCATCCCAAAGCCGAACTTCAGCAGGGACCCCATAAACGAGAAATCCCGCCTGGACTGATACGCAATCAGCGTAAGCAGCAGAAACCCTGTGATCGTCACAGAGGCCGCGCTCTGGATAGCACCCGGCGCCACGGCCGCCGCCAAGTGCAAAAGGGGCACCAGTATCACCGACTGCGCCGTCACGAACCCGATCAGCGCCAAGTACTGGACTGGCCGCGTGATGGAAGTGTGCGCTACCCTGCTTGCCAGCCATCCCACGACCATAAAGCCGCCCAGGACCCACAACCAGTTGACGCCAAGCAACACCTGTGCCACCACCTCCGCCATCCCCAAGGTAAAGTAATACAACTCCAGCAGCACCAGAAGCAGCACAGCACCGACGAGGTGGCCGTACGTGCGCATAAGAAAGATCGCCCGCGTGTTGACATCCACATGGACGACAGGCTGCAATGCGGAGGTTACACCCATTACCGCTAGCTCCTAAGTGAAGCGATTCATACGCGAGGGGCCGCAAGTCTGTTCATGAGAACGCTATGAGGGCTTTGATAAGACCCGGCGTGTCCGCAAGATCCGGAAGCACCGCCGGCATCTGATCCGGTTTGTACTGATGTGTAACCAAACCCGATACGTCCACAGTCCCGTCTTCGAGTGCCGTGATGACGGACAGAAAATCCTGATGCTGTCCGTTGCGACTGGCCAGAAGCGTCAGCTCCCGCCGATGAAAATCCGGCTCATAAAAGGAGTACTCCCCTGGGTAGTGACCCACAAAGACGCATCGGCCGCCATGTGCAGCCAGCGAAAAGCTCACATGCATAGCTGCCTTGCTGCCGGTGGCATCAAACACTACTTGCGGCAGGTCGCCGCCACACACGCGCCGCAGGGCGCGCTCCAGCGTGGGACCGGGTGACAACACCTCATCCCGGTCCAGAATGGCGCGGCTTGCTTGACGCCGATCCAATCGCGCTTCGCACACATGCAGATCAGCTCCCATGAGACGGGCAAACAGGGCAACCCCAAGGCCGATCGGCCCCATGCCCACGACCACGACTGGTTCCCCTGCCTGGATGCGGGCGCGACGCACGGCGTGATAACTTACCACCAAGGGCTCAACGAGCGCCAGGACCTTCGCCGGGAGAGTCTTGCTTGGGTACAGGTGAGTCCGCGGTACCGACAGCAGCGGTGCCCAGCCCCCGTCGCGGTGGACGCCGAGCACTTCCAGGCCTTCGCAGCAGTTGGTGCTCCCCGCGCGGCACGGCTGGCACCGGCTGCAGTGCAAGTACGGGTTAACGGCGCAAGCGTTGTCAGGAACAAGGTCGACCGTTTGAACGCTCAGCTCATGCCCCAACCGCCGCGGATACGACAGAAAGGGCTGGCGCCCCGCAAAGGCGTGCAGGTCTGTGCCGCAGACGCCGGCATAGCGTACACGGACCAGTACTTCACCCGGCGCTTGGACGGGCACGCTGGCGCTTTGCCACGCAAGGCGGCCGGGCCTGACAAGCTGCAGCGCGTGCATCCTACCTCCCGGTCGCGTACTTGCCCACGACCTGGATGGCCATCTCGAGCGACTGGTCGGCATTAAGCCGCGGATCTACACTGGAGCGATAAGCATGCGGGAGGTCCTTGTCGCTGATGCCGCTGGCACCGCCGATACACTCGGCCACGTTTTCACCCGTCAGCTCCAGATGCATGCCACCGAGCACACTGCCCTCGCTGGCATGGATGTCCAGAGCCTGCGCCAGCTCGCCCAGAATGTTGTCAAACCGCCGAGTCTTGTAGCCGCACTCCGCGGTTTCTGTGTTGCCGTGCATAGGATCGCAGCACCACACTACCTGGTGCCCCGTCGCACGCACCGCCGCAATCAGGGACGGCAAGCGCTCCGCAATACCGTCAACGCCAAGGCGTGTAATCAGCGTAAGCCTGCCTGGCGTATCGTCCGGATTCAGGTGACGAACCAGGCTCGCCAGCGCCGAAGGTGACAGCTCCGGCCCCACCTTCATGCCAATGGGATTGCGTATCCCCCGCATGTATTCTACATGGGCGCTTTCCAGTTGCAGCGTCCGCTTGCCGATCCACGGCAAGTGCGTAGAGAGGTTGTACATGTGATGCGTCGATGACCGCGTCATCGCCTCCTCATACGGCAGGTGCAGTGCTTCATGACTCGTAAAGAAGTCGACGCGGCCCAAGCCCGCAACCGGCTGCTGGGAGACGGTTTCGGCAAAGCGAAGCGCGTCACGCATCCTGGCAATGATCGCCTTGTATTCGCCAAAGAGGGGCGACTGTTCAGCAAAATCCAGGTTCCAGTTTTCCACATTGTAGAGGTTGGCAAAGCCGCCTTCGCCCAAGGCGCGGACCAGGTTGAGTATGATCGCCGAAGATGTGTATGCGGTAACTAGGCGGTTCGGATCAGGCTCCCGAGACTGCGCAGTGAAGGCGTGCCCGTTGATGCTGTCGCCGAGGTAGGCGGAAAGCGTCACGCCGCCTCGCGTCTCGGTCGGCGCACTCCGCGGCTTGGCGTACTGGCCTGCAAAACGGCCGACGCGCACCACCGGCATCTGCAGCCCGTACACCAGCACTACGCTCATCTGCAGGAACACCTTCAGCCGGTTCTTGATGATGGATTCGCGGCAATCTTCAAAACGCTCCGCGCAATCGCCACCCTGGAGCAGGAAGCGCTTGCCCGCCGCCACCTCAGCAAGCTGCATGCGGAGCGTCTCCACCTCTGTTGGCGTCACCAAGGGCGGCATAGCAGCCAGCCTGGCCAGCACCGCTCGCAACAGTGCTGGATCAGCATACGCCACTGGCTGCATGAGCGATTTGCTGCGCCAAGAGCCTGGGTGCCAACCTGCCTGCGTGAATTCCATACTACGCGCCCGTGCTATCCAAACCTGCGTGTGGTGCCCCGCACCGCAACCTTTGCCCAAGCCTACTGGAACGAATGGAATGCCGATGACGTTTCTGTCTGGCATCCCGAAGACACCGTGTTTCGCACTGGCTCGGGCTTAAATCTGCTGTTGGGTGCTAGTCACGCACTAGTGTGTAGAATGGGCTGAGCGCTTGGGCTGTGCTGCTATGCATACGTTAGGGTTTCGTACACAGAGCCGCAACTTGGATGAACGCACCTGTGAAAGCTTGCACAACGCTCCTCGTGGCTGCCGCCGTGCTACTGACGGGCTGCGACAGCGGGGACGATCTTGAGAACATTGGGGCCCGGTCGCTTCGGCTGACGCTCGAAGCCACGCCGCCCCAGCCCGACGGCTATCACTACGAAGGCTGGATCAACGTAGAAGGCGAAGATCGATCGTTCGGCAAATTCAATGTGGACGACTATGGAAGGCCTACGGACATAAACGGCCTGATCCTTGCGGCAGGCCTATTTGAAACGGACTATGATCTGGACTCCTCCCTGTACGCGTTCGTTACCATCGAGCCGCCCGGCGATGTGGACGATCAGCCTTCGGATACACGCTTGATGGGCGGGCTTGTCCGAGACTACCAAGCCCGACTTTTAGTGACGAATTACGAAGGCTTGGAAGATGCGCTCATCCTGTCGAGAGGCACCTATGTTCTAGCGACGCCCACCAATGGGCCGGACTCCGATGAAACGTCCGGCATTTGGTTCATCAATCTTACGGGGGGTGGCGTGGGCCGCGGGCTGCAGATTCCGATTCCCCTTTCAGGGTGGCGCTACGAAGGTTGGGTCGTGGGTGAAGGATTCGCACTTTCGACCGGCACCATAACGCATCACAGCCGGGATGACGATGCCGCGCCATACAGCGGGACGGGTCCGTCGCCCGGTTTTCCAGGTGAGGACTTCCTGTTCAATGCGCCCCCCGGCCTGACATTTCCGCTCCGGCTTCAAGGGGCTACGGTCATCGTCACGTTGGAACCCGACCCCGACCCGGATCCCGACAATCGCTCTACGCTGGAGCTTTTGCGCGGACAGATTCCAGGCGAGGCCGAAGCAGACTCCACCTACCTTATGGACCTGCCTGTCGATCGATCCCAGTACCTCTTCGGCTTTCCAGCCGCTACTGTACTGATCGATACGACCGTCCCGGCTCCGCAATCCCCGGGATCATAAGCGGCTCTTGACCATCCGTGCCGCCACTCAGGCCATCCCCGCACGCAAGCAGGTCTGGGGCTGGTAGAGGCGCACATCAAGACCGCAGGCATGGGTGGCGGCGCAGGCTTCAGGGATACTTCCCACGGTGGCGATCCCGTATACGCTCGCGCTGGCCGCGAACCTGACGCTCCGCAGCATCCAGCGCTTCGGTGAGCGCGGTGGTTTCTTTATCGGCTTTGTGAACCGCGACGATAGGGGCGGGCTTGATGTAGATCACCAGCCTGCACCGGTAACTTGCGTTGCGCTTGGTGCCTCTGACGTTCTCGATGGCCACGGCCGCACCCGCGATGTCTCTGTGTCCGCCTGCAAGCCGCCGCATGCGCCGCGCCACCTTGGCCTTCATTGCCTCGGTTAGGGTAGCGTCTTCGACTGCATATTCGATCCTGATGTCCGAAGGTGTATGTGCTCGTTTCGCCATGGAGATCTCCTTGTTGATGCGTTCTCAATGTTAAATGGGATACAGCACTCCGTACTTGTTTCGCACATACGCCAGCCACGGTGCCGCGCTGAGGACTTCTCCAGTGAATTGCGCCATGAGCGCCGCGGCCGAGCGCCGACGCCCGTACTGATGGAAGTGTGTGCGAAGCCATGCCAAAAGATCTGTGAAATCCCCGCGCGCCGCCGACCGGTTTAGATCAGGCAGCGCCGCCTGGGCACAGGCAAAGATCTGTGCAGACATGAGGTTGCCCAGTGTATACGTCGGAAAGTACCCGATGGCTCCCATTGCCCAGTGGATGTCCTGCAACACACCTTCCACATCGTTCGAAGGACACACGCCGAGAAACGCCTTCATCTGCTCATTCCAGGCTGTCGGCAAATCTCTTGCGCCCATCTGCTCCGCGATCAGCTGCTCTTCCAGCTCGAACCGGAGCAAGATGTGCAGATTGTAGGTGACCTCGTCGGCCTCCACCCGGATGCAGGATGGTTCCACGCGATTGACAACCCGATAGAACGCATCCAGCGATACGCCGGAAAGCTGGCTAGGGAAGTGCGCCTGAAGGCGCGCATAGAAGTGCTCCCAGAATGGTCTGCTTCGCCCAATCTGGTTCTCCCACAGCCGTGACTGTGATTCGTGCATGCCGAGCGATGTGCCATCCGCCAGCGGCGTGTTTTCGAGCGCCGGATCCAACCCCTGCTCATACAAGGCATGGCCTGCTTCATGCAGCGAGCTGAAGATCCCCGAGGTCACATTGTGCGGATCCAGGCGCGTGGTGATGCGCACATCGTCAATGCTGAACGCCGTGCTGAACGGATGCACGCTGGTGTCCTGGCGGCCGCGCATAAAATCATACCCAATGGCCTGGAGCACTTCCATGCCGAACGCCCACTGCCCGTCCACATCGTACGGCTGGTGCAAGAATGCGGCATCCGGCGGCTCGCACTGCGCTATCTCCCGCACCATGGGGATCAGCTCCGCCTGTAATGAGCTGAACAGCGCGCGCACCGCAGCCGTGCGCATCCCGGGCTCATACTCCTCCAATAGTGCATCATAGCGGCATTCGTCGTAGCCGAGCGCCTCTGCCTTTTCGATGTTGAGCGCAATAATCCGCTCCAGATGCCCGGCAAAGACTGCAAAGTCATTGGCGGTCCGCGCGCGCCGCCACGCGGCCTCTGCATGCCCTACAGCCATCGTCAGGTCGTGAACCAGACGTTTAGGCACCCTTCGCGCCCGTACATAGTCGCGCCGGACGACATCCAAAAGATCCTCGCCGCATGCATCCGGCACCGCACCGGCCGCCGCTTCCAACAGTGCGCCGATCCGGTCGTCGGTAAACCGCTCATGGGCCAGGGTCCGAAGCGTTGCCAGCTGCCGGGCTCTTGCCGCTACGCCACCGATCGGCATATGCGTTTCCCGGTCCCATTCCAAAAGTGCCGCCGCCTTTTGCAGATCATCGACGGCGCTCAAACGGCTGCATAGCGCTTCGTAGCTGTTCACGCTGCTGTCAGCGATACCGGTTCGGTATGATCACACGTTCGGCCAACGTGAAAACGCCCTGCGCCAAGAGCGCCAGCAACGCGGCGGGCACCGCACCTTGCAGGATCAGCCCTGTGTCCGCCACCCGTATCCCCGTCAGTATCGGCTGCCCGTACCCGCCAGCGCCAATGAGCGCACCCAGCGTGGCCGTGCCTATGTTGATCACGGCCGAAGTCTGAATACCCGCCATGATGGACTGGGATGCGAGCGGCAATTCGATCTTGAAGAGCCGCGGCATGGCGGGAAGGCCAAGCGCTTCGGCAGACTCGTACAGGGGCGGCGATATACTGACCAGGCCTGCATGAGTGTTGCGGACGATAGGTAGCAGGCTGTACAGAAACAGCGCTACCACAGCCGGCGGTCCTCCAATGCCCAGCAGCGGAATCATGAACACTAGGAGTGCAAGGGATGGAATCGTATAAATCACGCCGACGATGCCGAGTATCAGCGCGCCTGCGCGGGGCCGTTTGGCTGCAATGATGCCCAGCGGAATAGACAGCAGAATCGCTGCGACCAGAGAAATCACTACGAGGATGAGGTGCTCAGTCGTGTGCTGCCACAGGCGCGACCACATCGTCTCCTCGCGAAGCACAATCTGGCTTTCCAGCACAAACTCTCCGCTCAGAAACTCCGATGCCGCCTGTGATTCCGACACCCGGTCCTGCACTACGCGCGTATTGAGCGTGCGCATGATGTCACCGGTCAACGTGCCGCCGAGGCTGTCCAAAAATCCAGGAACGGTCGGAAAGCGTTCGTGCAGGTCTAACCGATACAGATAAATGGCCTCGTATGCGGGAAAGTACGCCGAGTCATCTTCCAGTGGACGCATGTCGTAGATGATGACCTCGGCATCCATGGCATACAGGTCCATAACGTCAATCGAACCAGACTCAATACCGCGGTACGAAAGGTCATGGTCCATCCCGCGCACCTGCGTCTGCGGCAGGTTGTACGTGATCCGTAGCATGGGCCACCCATCCTCGCGTTCCATGAACTCGTTGGAAAAACCGAAGCGGAGCTCGGGAAAGCGCGCCAAGTCCGAGATGGTGTGGATATCCAGCTCCCGGGCGCGTGCCTCCTTCATGCCGAGCACGTATGGATCGTTGAACCCCAGCGGCACGCTCATACCGAATCCGAAGGTCGTCAGCACCGAGTCTAGATCGGACCACTCCAGATTCATTTGGACAAGGGTTTCTTCGAGGAGTGTGCCCGTGTAGTCTGGATATATATCAATGTCGCCCTCCAGCAGCGCATCCCACAGGTATCGCGTGGTACCGAGCTGCGCCTGGTGCGTTGCGGTCAGGTCATGCTGTTCAAGCCACAGGTGGGCGATTTCGCCCATGATTACGTTCGACGTGAACTTCTTGCTGGCAATGCGCACCGTTTGGGCGATGCTCGGCGCCGTTAGCACGCTCACAATCAGCGCAAGCACAATGCTGCATCGCCAAGCTTGCCGGATCATGTCCATTCGTGTAGGCCGCGTTGAGCGCGCATAAAGGACTGTACGAATTCGCTGGCCGGGCGATGAACCAGGTCTTGGATTGTACCCGTCTGGACCACGGTCCCTGCCCGCATCAGCGTGATGGAATCCCCAAAGAAAGCGGCCTCCGCCATGTCGTGCGTCACGAGCATGACGGTCTTGCCCAGCTCGCGGCAAATGGATCGCAGCTCCTCCTGCAAGCCGTAGCGGATCATCGGGTCCAATGCGCCGAGCGGCTCATCCATCAGAAGCATGCCGGGGTCCAGAAACAGTGCGCGCATGATGGAAACGCGCTGACACTCGCCTCCAGAAAGGCGCAAGGGGTACCGTTCCAGGCATGCTGCTGGCAGATGCACCAGGCTTGCCAAGACCTCGAGCCGCGCCTGGATACGATCGTCATCCCACCGCAGATGGCGCGCCATGAGCGTCACATTAGCGCGCGCCGTCATGTGCGGAAACAGCCCTCCATGCTGCGTCACATAGCCGATGCGAAGTCTGATCGACTGCATGTTGGCAGGCGTCAGCAAGTCGCCATCAAAGAGCACCGTGCCGTGGGTCGGTGTGACGAGGCCGACAGTGACCCGAAGGAGCGTAGACTTGCCACACCCGCTAGGCCCGATCACGACCGAAGTCTTCCCCCGCGGCACGGTAAGACTTGTCGTGTGGAGCGCAACGGCCTGCCCGTAATGCTTCGATACCCCGCACAGCTCTACCATTATGGATCTATTCTACTGCTTTTGCGTGAAAACATACGTTACGCCAACGTAGCTCAGCAGGTAGAGCAGCTCACTCGTAATGAGCAGGTCGCCGGTTCAAGTCCGGCCGTTGGCTCCATGCCGCCCCGCCCATTTGATACACGCCTCACGCAAGCTCCATGCCCTCACATATGGATGGAGCAGTTGGCCTGCGCCAGCTAAGACGCCCTTTTGGTGCCCGCCTCACGCAAGTTCCATGCAGCCTGCGCCTTGATGGATCTACGGCGGAGGCACCGCGTCGCGCCGCCGTGACCGCTGCCAACGCCCGCTGTCCTTGCGCATGCGCATGCGCACATCCCACCGCTCCATCCGCTGGTTCAGCTGCTCTATCTGTGCTTCGTCCAGGACGGCATGCAGCGCCTGCATGGTCGAATCCAACAGGGCAACCGACTCCTCCCTGTTCTGCCTTATGTGCGCGGCCATGCGTTCAGCGGAGGCTTTCAGCACGGCGTCTATCGCCACGCGCTGCGCCTCGTCGATAGGCTCAATGACGCTTCCCAGGGCACGGGTCAGGCCCCGCTCGGAGCGCAGCAGAGCGAGCTGCTCCAACCGCTGCTCGGCCAATCGGGCCTGCAACAGGGCACCGAGCAGCATGCCGATGCCCAGCGTCAAAACGAGCAGAATGGCAGATTTTACCGGTGTGCTGATGGTCATAGGGCTCCATACGAAAGTGCATCAGAGATCGACGCCGACGGCAACCCAAACAGAGTATCCACCAGGTTGGTGACTACACCCAGATCCTGAAACGCCAAAGCGTTCACCAGGCAAAGAATCGCGGCGGCGGCAAGCCCCAACGCGCTGGTGCGGACAAAGAGCCAGCGCAGCGAATCGTAGAGCGCATCCGCGCTCCCAGCTGCATGCTGTGAACTAAGGCGCTTCATGACGCGATCACTGAAGTATGGCGCAAACGAATCGACCCGGCTGCCCTGCAACAGCCGGGTGAACGCGTCGTAGCGTGCGTCTTTGTTATGCTGCACCATGAGGTTTATCGTCTATCAGTGGCGTTAGAATATCCTTGAGGCTGGTCATTGCCCTTGACAGCCGTGACATCACCGTGCCTTGCGGAATGCCGAGCACTGCAGCGGCATCTCTGGTGCTGTAGCCTTCAAGCATGCGGAGCACGACCACGGCGCGATGGTGCGGACTTAACCGGTCCAGAGCCCAGTGAACGAGGCGTACGTGTTCCTGCTGATCGATGACCGCCGCACCGTCGACCATCGGCTCGGCCATGGCGTCCGTGCGTAACACAAATCGCTGTCTCCATGTTTTGCGCTTCTTCAGCACGACCAGCGACTGATTCATAGCTATGCGCGTGAGGTATGTCTTGAGGCTGGAATCACCTCGGAAGCGATGCAACGCGCGGTAGAAACGGACGAAGGTTTCCTGGCCCACATCCTCCGCATCCGGCCCTCGGCCCAGCATGCCGATGACCGTGCCGGCCACGGCTCCTTCGTAGCGCTCCACAAGGTGGCGGAACGCTTGCATGTTGCCTTCCCGTGCCTGTTGTAGCAGCTGTTCATCCGTGCTGCGCGAATATCCGGTCATGTAGGCTTATGGCGGAAGCACTTTCCCATCGCACGCTTGCCATCGCACGCCCCCAGTACACCTCCCAGCATACCTATTGGACCAATGCTGACAAGACTTTATTCCATCTGCCCTGTGAACATCGCTTCGTGCGGTTCGATGATGTGTCGTCTGGCGTTTGAAGCAGCGCGTGCTGCACACAACAGCGGCACCGCCAAGCCTATATCTATAGGTCTGCTGTCAGTCGCAGATACCAGGCGGCACCGTTGTAGTCCCACGGCGTGCTTGGTGGGTGGAGGTTGCCCTGGCCCGTGATTTCAATGGGATCGGCCGCAGGCGCTGCAGCAAATACGTTGTTCACGCCGAGCGAGAGGCGATAGTCCTCTCTGTACCGATACCCAACCTCCAGGTCGACGACCCAGCTGCGGTCGTACTGCCGCAAGCCATCCTTGCCTCCGACCGTACAGGAAAAGCTGAAAAACACGCACGCTTGCCATCCGCTATAGAAGTGAAATCGGGCCAGGCCGTGGACCGGCCCGCTGACCGCGCGGCCAGTTGCCACGATGCGGTGGCGCGGATTAACCTTTTCGATTTCAATCTGGCGGCGCGGCGACAATACACTTACAGTCGCAGGAGTGATCAGTGTCTGGCCCAGGAACGAGGTAATCTTTTTCGGCGTCGAAAACTGCGTCAGCGTAGGCTTGGTCCAGTTGTAGGCAATGCTGGCGACCGTAGCGCGGTCTCTGATCCACTCCTTGTCCCACGAGAGCAGAACATCAACGCCCTGTGTGCGCGTGCCGAAATCGTTTGAGAAGAACTTCACTTCCCGCAGCGTTTCAAATCCTGCCAACAGGTTCTGGCTGTTGAGAATGTCGGCCATCTCATCCGAAAGCGGAATACTGCCTGTCAAGGCTATGCGATCCGTAAGAGATACGTGAAAGTAGTCCGCGGTAATCGTCAGCGACTCAGAAATATGGCCGATCACGCCGACGGCATAGCTGCGTGCTGTTTCCTCTGTAAGCTCTTTTCCGCCCAGTGCAACGGAGATAGGATGAGTTGCTGGCAGTTGGGCAGCATCAATGAGCCCGCCGTCGCCGGAAAAGTTCGTCGCAATATTCTGGACATTGGCCTGACCAGGCGTCGGCGCACGATAACCTGTACTCACAGAGGTGCGCAAGCTCAGCCGCTCTTCAATACGCCACAGTGCTGCTATTTTGCCCGTCAGCGCGGTTCCAAAGCTCTCATAGAAGTCTTCAAAACGTGCAGCGACGCCCACCAGCAGTGCCGGTACAAGGTCCGCTTCCAGGTCCACATAAACCGCATAATTGGGCCGCTTCCACTGACCGGTAAACTCCGGGGGTATCCCTTGGTCCCCGTTGGAGCCTACGCTGAAGCCTTGTTCCGCGTACGGGCCACGACTATATGAATAGATGTCGCCTGGCCGCGTCTCGAAGATTTCCGTGCGCCACTGCACGCCCCAGGCCGCATTGAGCGGCGAATGCAAAGCGCCTACTCTGAGTGGATAGGACATATCTACATTGACACTGTACTCCTCTTGAATAAAGTCGCGTTGCCGAAACGAGGTAGGCGTATCGGGGCCGTACGATGCATTGACGGTATTGTTAATGAAGTAATCCATGACGCTGCGGCCAAATCCGGCACTGATGTCCCACCGAAAGCCACTCGGTGCGTGTCTGCGCATGCCTGCAACCCCACTTGCATCGGAAATATCGATGCCGAAACGCGGCGTGAATCCTCCTGGAAAACGCTCGTTAAACAGAAAGCAGTCGCCTTGGTACTGGCTGATAAATCCTTCCACCGCCGCAAAGTCAGAATCCAAGCCGGGCAGATCGGGCAAATTGCGGCAGTCTGTGTCGTCCTCCATATCCAGATCAATCACCGCCCGCGTAGCAGTGGCGCCCGACCCGAACCGGAATACGTTCAGGCGCGCACCGCCTGTTCCAGGCGCTCTGAAGTAGTAGCTCCCATTGCCCGAGCGCTGCCCATAGCCACCGAAGGCGTAGACCTGCATGGTGGTACTAAGGTCGAGCCCAGCGTTGACAAAGCCGACAACGGAATGGTCAATGTCGGGGCTGCCCCATATCTGCGCGGGATCTGCTACGGGATAGCCTCTGCTTGCCAGCAACTTAGCATCATCCCGCTGCTGCGTACGGATCGTCGGCCCCATATTGCGATACTCAAGACTCAGGCTCGCAAACCCATTTTCAGTGAGGTGCATGCCCACATTCGTGGCCACGCTTATATGCCGCCCGTCGCCTTGACTGTACTGTCCGACTTGCGACCGAACAATGGTACCGTGGGGATCATCGCGAAGCTGCATGTTGAATACGCCGGCCACCGCGTCCGCGCCGTACTGCGCGGACGCACCGTCGCGCAGCACCTCAAACTGCTTCAGGGCGATGCTGGGAATCATATTGATGTCCGCACCTTGCGCCCCAAGAATCAATGCGCTGCCAAAGAGCGCGATCGAAGCAGTTCGATGCCGGCGCTTGCCGTTGACCAGGAGGATGGTATTGTCTGGCGACAGGCCCCGCAGCGTAGGCGGCCGCACAAACGTGGTTGATCCATCGATCTCGTGGCGCTGCACATTGTAGGAAGGAATCTGAGATCGGATGACATCATCCAGATCCAGGCTGGCTGAGCTCTCCAGATCGGAGGGCCCAAGCACATCTACCGGAACCGCAGAATCAGTCACTAGGCGCGGCAATCGGCGCGTCCCCACCACGACCACATCATGCAGCCCATAATGCAGCATGGTCGGCTCTAATTGAACATCGAGCGTGGTGTTGTCTGAAGAAAACCTGTGTTTCTGTGTCTTGTATCCGACAAAGGAAAACACCACAAGGTCATCAAAGGAGCCAATCTCGAACGCATACGAACCATCATTGTCCGTGGTGGTACCGACAAAAGATCCTTCCACGGCCACTGTGACAAACGCCATCGGCTCGCCGGTCTGCTGATCCGTCACCGTGCCGCTTACCATGACCTGCGCCCATGCGGAAGCCGGTAGTACGCCTGCCAGGAGAATGTTGAGGACTGCCTTCATAACGTCATAACGCAACCACGGTATTTGTTAAAACTCGACTAGCGCGGTCACATTAATGCCCAGAGCAGAGACGTAACCAGTGCGCAGAGTACGAAACAACACCGCAGGATAGCAAATGCGGAGGATTTTCTGAGAATTCTGACAGCACAATCCGGCTTGGCCGTGCCACGAGCCGACTTACTGCCGAGGCTGTGCGGCGTATCTCCTGAGACTGATGTCCGCTCTATGCGGGGGTCTACTGAAACAACGTGCTCGATCTCGGTGCCGCCTGGCAAGGCCTCGCTGAACAAGGTGGCTGCCAGGCGCTCACGTGCGCTGAGCCCGGCATTCCGATCCGTGCCGGTTGCAACGCAAGTGCTGCATGCCCCTTAGAGTGAACCACCGCCGCGCAGGGCTGTGCGGGGCAGCCTTCCAGGGGCCGTGCGCCACGCCTAGCGCACCGCAAATGTCAGAGTGGCCCAGTTCGATTCGTAATCAACCGAATCTTCTTCACTCTCCTCCATATGGATCAGGCGCACGTACCAGCGGCCGGTAGCGGTAATAGGAATGCGGGCAACGCCGCTTTCCTCTGTACGGGTTCTTACGGCCTCCATGTGGTCGCCTTCGTCGTCATGGCCATGGTAGCCTTCATGGCTGGCATAGACCAGCTGCGCAGGCAGCGGTTCTCCGCGCAGCAAAACCAGCACGGGCAGCTCATCGCCAACGGACAGCGCGTAAGGATTAACCTGCGGCACAATTTCTATAGGATAGCCCAGCATGTGGGCATACGTGCCGGTACGCACTTCGCCAACCTGAAACACTGCCTTGACATGCTTGGAGTATCGTTCGCGCGCAGCCTGATCGGCGATGCCGCGGCGCACGCGCTCCTCAAGGACATCCAGTACACCATCATGCCGCAGGTATTCGTTAAAGTCCTCGGCGCTAAGCGCAATGATACGTGCGCGGGTTGACACGCCCGCCACATACGTGCCCGCATCCCCTGTCTGGAATGCCAGCCATGCCGTGTTGCCCTTGTCCGTCCAAGCAGCGGTGTCCGGGTGCGCTCTTTCGTCGGCGGGTCCAACGATGCTCACATCCAGCATCCGGTCGCGTGTGATCACATTCTCGCTGGCTTCGAAGGTGCCGTTCATCAGCGCGATGGTTGCAGGGCTGTTCTCGGCAAGGAAGTACGAAGGCAGCTTCAGGAACATGTCGTGCCCGGTAATGGCAGCCAGCACCAAAAGCGCCGCTGCACTGAGAATCAGTCGTCTCATACGCTCCATTTCTTATGCTTCATTTCTATGGTGTGCAAGGCCAGTCAAATCTACTCACAACCGCCCGCCTGTCCAACACGATATGGCGGCCGTACACCGGCGCATCGGCTGCGAAAAGCGGTGCGTCCACGGGTCCGCGTGGCCTCTGGGGATTAGCCGTGGGTCTGGCAGCCAAGGCCAGCTCTTCTTGCGCCTGTGGCAGCCCTGTGAAGCACGGCACCCCAGGGATAGTCGCCAGCCCACACAGCAGGTGCACCGAAGAACCACCGCAGCCAAATGGCTACGGCAGGGTCGGCTGCCGCAAAGCACGGTCGGCTTCAGCCTGGGCCTCGGTCGCAGAAACGCACAGACCTTCGTACGTCAACACCTGCCCCAGCGCCGACAGGCAGGCCATAATGTTCTCCCGGCGGCTACTGTAGCCCATGAGTCCAATGCGCCAGACTTTGCCTGCTAGCGCGCCCAAGCCTGCGCCGATTTCCAAGCTGTACTCCTCCAAAAGGCGCTGGCGCACGCGCGCTTCGTTGATCTCGTCGGGTACGCGTACAGCATTGAGTTGCGGAAGGCGCTCAGACCGCGGTGCAACAAACTCCAGGCCCAAGACCTCAAGACCGGCCTTCAGCGCCAGGTGATTTTGCTTATGCCGCGCCCAAGCCGCCAGCAGGCCTTCCTCCTGCAGCATCAAAAGCGCCTCGTTGAGGCCGTACAGCGCGTTAATCGGCGCCGTGTGATGATAGGATCGCTGGGTGCCACTGCCCCAATATCCGGTGACGAGATTGACATCCATGAACCAGCTTTGTACCGGCGTGCGGCGATGCGCCACTCTTGCCATCGCCCGGTCACTCATCGTGATCGGCGACAATCCCGGCGCACAGGAGAGGCATTTCTGCGTTCCCGAATAGACCGCGTCCAACCCCCAGGCATCCACCTCCAGCGGCGAACCCCCGAGCGAGGTCACCGCATCAACGATCGTCAAACATTCGTAGCGCTCGGCAACCTTCGCCAACGCCGCTGCATCTGACAATGCGCCGGTTGATGTTTCTGCTTGCACGAAGGCCACCACGCTGGCCGCTGGGTTACTGCGCAGTGCTGATTCCAGCCCGCTTGGACTCACGGCTCGGCCCCATTCGTCTTCAACATGCACTACGGTCGCACCGCAGCGCACTGCCATCGCCTTCAATCGCCCCCCAAACACCCCATTCTGGCAAACCACGATCACATCGCCCGGCTCCACCAGGTTGGCGATACAGGACTCCATGCCCGCAGTGCCGGGACCAGATACCGGCATTGTGAGCGGATTGGCCGTCCTGAACGCATACTGCAGCTGGGCCTTGATGTGGTCCATCAGGAAAATAAAATCCGGATCCAGGTGCCCAATCGTCGGACGTGCCATCGCCTCCAGCACACGGGTCGCAACATCAGAGGGCCCGGGGCCCATCAAAATCCGACGCGGCGGCAAGAACGCCTTTCTTGAATTCATGCGGTATAGTGCAATTATGGATCGTTTAGGTTGTGGGCAGCCCTTGGCACTGTCCCCCATGGGCTGCTAGCAGGGCCGGTCAGCGCTCTATTCTTTTAAGCTGCTGCCACCATACGACTCCCCGGCACCCGTGCTGGGGGTCAATCAGCGCTCAAGCGGCGCAGGCACCTGCCGCATCAAGGTCGCATCGTAGACTGGGGGCGTCGCAGGCAACAGGACCCGGGCATCGCGGCTGACCTGTAGCTCTAATGCAAATGGCCACGTCGCCGGAGGAAGGCAGATGCGTTCGTTGCACACCATGAAATGAACTGCACCGCGAACCTGGTGCGCACCGTCGGCTACTTCCGCCCCGACCTGCAGCTCAGTCCACAGAAGTGCCTGCCGCTCAAAATATACCACCGTAGTATCAAACCAGCGGTCATATCCGCGCTGCTCACCCCACTGCGCGTGCGGCGCGCTCTGCACCACGCCTTGGGGCAAGTCGGTCAGGACAATGCGAACAGCACGGCTGGGACGTGGAGACCCGAGTGCATACATCTTCCAGAGACCCGCTTCCGATGTGTCGAGCCTGGCCTGGTACACCAGGCGGGCCACACCCCCTGGAGGAACCTGCGCCGGCTCCACTCGAACATGCCACGGGACAACATCCACCGCATTGCTGCCCTGATGCGCGCGCGCATCAGACAGGCAGGAAAGCAGCGCAAATAGCAAAAAAAGGCGCAGGGCAAGCATCAGTGGCGCAAGGCAAGTGTCTACAGGCCCGAGGTGCCCTCCGGCATCACTTGCACCTTGACGGTGCCCTGGATTCCGGCTGCAATCTTGATGGTGGCCGAATAGATGCCCAGAGACCGGATATCCTCGGCGAAGCTGATGTTGCGTCGATTGATGTTGAAACCCTGGACTGCGAGACCCAAGGCAACCTGCTGCGGCGTGACGGTGCCGAAGATGCGGTCTTGCTCGCCAACCTTGGCTTCCACCTTTACGACTATCTTCTCCAACTCCTCGCGCAGGTGCTCCGCGTTACTGGTTTCCTGGGCGCGCTTGCGGACCTGCTGCTGCATCTCATCCTGGCGCGCACGAATCGCGCCCGGCGTCGCCATGCGTGCGAGGCCCTGCGGAAAAAGGTAGTTGCGCCCGTATCCAGGCTTGACCGTTACAATATCGCCCTCCTCGCCGAGGTTGTTCACTTTCCTGAGTAGAATAACGTTCATCGTCTCACGAAACAAGGTTTTAGCCGTAGCCAACCACTGGCTTATCGGACATAGTCTGCCACAAATGGCAAAAGCGCCAGGTGCCTAGCACGCTTGATGGCGCGCGAGATGGCGCGCTGCCGCTTGGCGGACACATCGGTCACCCGCCTGGGAAGCATCTTACCTTGTTCGTTCATGAAGCGCCGCAGGAATTCGGTTTCCTTGTAGTCTATGTAGCGCGGACCCTGCATGGGGGGCACCGCAATCGGGACCGCCCCTTCCTGGTCCGCTTCGGCCTCGCGACGCCGCTTCGCTTCATACGCGGCAATCATCTTCTTGTCCATGGCCAGGGTCAAATATCGAAGCACATGGTCGTCGATGGTGAGTAAACGCTCAAGCCGTGCTACCATCGTGCCCGGCCCTTTGAAATACATGTTGACGTAGAAGCCATTACGCTTCTTGGCTACCGGGTAGGCCAGGCGCTGCATGCCTAGTTGGTCTACCTGCTTGATGGTACCGCCGGCGTTTTCTACTGCCGCTGTGATCTTGCTCACAACCTCGGCAATCTGGTCGGCCGAAAGCACCGAGGTCAGGATGTACGTAAGCTCGTACATCCGTCGTACTGCTCTCATCATGATCCCTGTGGAATGACTGACGGGTCATGCCCCCTCCCGGGAGCAGGGTTTACACACATTGTACTCCCGACACGGTTGCTTGGATCCGCCGCGCTTGCGTGAAATGCCGTTGAACCGATTACAGATTGGCCAAGCGCTCCGTGTTGTCCAGCGTTCTCAGAGCGTCTATAAGCGCATCCAGATCGCCGTTGATGACCTTGCGGAGCGGATAGTTCTTGAATTCGCTATCCAGGCGATGATCGGTCACGCGATCTTGCGGAAAGTTGTAGGTCCTGATCTTGGCGGATCGGTCCCCGGTGCTTACCGCTGAGCGGCGCACCTCATCCCGCTCGGCGTTCGCCTCGTGGAGCTTGCGCTCATAGAGCCTGGAGCGCAGCACGCGCAGAGCCTTGGCCTTGTTCTTGTGCTGGCTCTTTTCGTCCTGGCATGTCACCACGAGGCCTGAAGGAAGATGCGTGATGCGCACCGCGGAGTCGGTCGTGTTAACACTCTGGCCGCCCGGGCCGCTAGACCGGTAAACGTCGATCTTGAGCTCTTGCGGCGCAAGCGAGATCTCTACTTCTTCGGCCTCCGGCAGCACAGCCACCGAGGCGGCCGAGGTGTGCAGGCGCCCGCTGGATTCTGTTTCTGGAACGCGCTGAACGCGGTGCACGCCGTTTTCGTACTTCAAGGAGCCGTACACATCCTGCCCGCTGACCCCGAACACAATCTCCTTGAACCCTCCCGCACTGCTTGCCGAGGTGTTCATGACGTTGAGCCGCCACCCCTTGTCGGCCGCAAATCGGTCATAGAGTCGAAAGAGATCTGCAGCAAACAGTGCCGCCTCCTCGCCTCCGGTCCCGGCCCTGATCTCAACGATGGCGTCTTTCGCATCTTCTGGACTCTTGGGAATAAGTCGAACGCGCAGCTCCTGCTCCGCGTTCGAGAGCGCATTATTCAGCTGCTCAAGCTCCTGCTTCGCGTACCGGACGAACTCGTCGTCCGTTTCCTCCTCTATGATGGACCGCAAATCGCCGATCTCGCTGAGCATGCCCTCGTAGGCCGCAATGAGCCCCTGCACCTCACTGAGCTCGCGGTGCTCCGGGCCCAGCCGCGCCATCTGTTTGGGGTCGGCTGCCACCGCCGGCTTCTGAATGAGCGCAGACACCTCATCCAAGCGACGCTGCACCTCCCTCAGCTTCTCAACATCCAGCATGATGCGCGAGCTTATCGGGCCCGGGTCCTGACCACGATGGCCCCGTGAATGTGGCTCCGCGATCCCAAACGCTGCGCCTGCGCCGTGTCCAAAAACCGTATATCTCGGATGAGCAGCGGAGACACATTATACAGCGTCTCGGGATCACCCATCAGCGTATTGTCTATATATACGGCAATGAAGTCGAGCAGCGTATCGGAAACACCGGTGGGCACGAATGTGGAGATACCGCGCTTGATCAGCCACCGCGGCCGCAGTTGCCGCACCACATCATGGGCTGAGGAAAACACCAGCCCGGTGGCTTCAATCTCTGCCTGCGTGATGGTGCCGCTCTTGTTCGGGGATTGGCTGCCACCCGATGACGCGCACCCATACAGCAGCAGCGTACACAAGAGGGTAATACCCACAGGGTAAATCCGCATGGTCCTTAGGCGTAGGTTGGCTGTTTCATGGTGCGCCCAATGGCTCCAGCAATGTCGTGGATCTGTCGCGCAAGCCTTTCAAACTGATCAAAGAAGAGCGACTGCGGCCCATCGCTCAAAGCTGCGTCCGGTTCAGGATGCACCTCCACGATGATGCCATCCGCGCCGGCGGCCACCGCGGCGCGTGCCATCGGAATCACCTTGTCGCGTATGCCTGTCGCATGACTAGGATCCGCAAATATGGGCAGGTGGCTCTTCTTCTTGACCACCGGCACTGCCGATAGGTCAAACGTGTTGCGCGTAGCCGTTTCGAAGGTGCGGATGCCGCGCTCGCACAAGATAACGCGCAAATTGCCCTGGCTCAAGACGTACTCCGCTGCCATGAGCCATTCGTTGATGGTGGCCGAAAGCCCTCGCTTGAGAAACACCGGCTTGTCGCTGCGCCCCAGCTCCTTGAGCAGGTCGAAGTTCTGCATGTTGCGCGCGCCAACCTGAAATATATCGGTGTACTGATGCACCAGGTCCACCCGGCCCACTTCCGTGACTTCGGTAATCACGTTGAGACCGTGCCGGTCCGCGGCGGCACGCAGGAGTTTCAAACCTTCCTCTCCAAGGCCCTGAAACGAATACGGGGACGTACGCGGCTTGAAGGCCCCGCCCCTCAGGAATGAGGCCCCGTGCGCTGCGACATGGGCTGCCGTGGCGTAGATCTGCTCCTCGTTTTCGACGGAGCAGGGCCCGGCCATCAGTATGAACTCGTTGCCCCCGACCGCGATGCCATTGATATCGTACACGCTCGGCTCCTTCTTCCAGCTGCGGCTCGCAAACTTGTATGCCTCGGTTACGCGTTGTACGTCAGCCACGCCATCCAAGACGCGGATGATGCGCGGGTCGAATTCCGGTTTCACGCCGATGGCACCCAGCACCGTCTGATTGACGCCGCTGGAACGGTGCACATCGAACCCGCGGGCATTGAGGTTTTCAATGACCGCTTCAATCTGGGGCTCCGTGGCCCCCATTTCCATGATGACAACCATAACACTTAAGCGTTGGACTGCCTTTAACCCGCTGCTACCCCACTACGTTCAACGTCCATTATGCGTAGCGCTCCAGCGTAAACCGCTCGCCCAGATATCGCGCCCGTACATCGGGATCGCTCGCCAGCGCCTCCGATGTGCCCTGCTGGTGAATCTTGCCATCAAAGAGCAGATAGGCACGGTCGGTGATGGCAAGTGTTTCGTGCACATTGTGGTCTGTGATGAGCACGCCGATGTTCTGGTGCCGGAAGCTGGCCACAATTTCCTGGATGTATTCCACGGTGATGGGATCCACGCCCGCGAACGGCTCATCCAGCAGAAAGAACCGCGGACGCAGCGCGAGCGCGCGCGCTATCTCAGTGCGCCGGCGCTCGCCGCCCGAAAGCATGTAGCCTTTGGAAAGCCGAACCGTGTTGAGGCCGAATTGCTCCAGCAGGGATTCCACGCGCGCCGTCCGTTCCGTGCGGCTGATGGGCTGAAATTCCAGCACGGCATGGAGATTCTGCTCCACCGTAAGGTGTTTGAACACGGACGACTCCTGCGCCAGGTAGCCGATGCCGCGCCGGGCCCGCTTGTACATGGGCAGCATCGTGATGTCTTCGTCACCCAGGTAGATACGACCCGCTTCAGGCCGCTCCATCCCTACGATCATGTGAAAGGAGGTGGACTTGCCCGCCCCATTGGGGCCGAGAAGGCCGACAATCTCGCCGCATTCCACCTTCATGCTGACGTCGTCAACAACGAGTCGACGACGGAAGTGCTTCGTCAGCCCTTCTACGCGCAGTGTCGTGGGTGCCTGCTCAGTCATGATCCCATCTTGCGCTGCAGCCAGGCCGAGTAGCGTGGATCTGCCGTGAATTCCCGCAGGGTGGGCCTGCGTGCCGGTTCCCAGCGAAAGCCGCTGAGCTCCAGCGGCATCTCCAGTACACTTTCCGGGAAGTACGTACCCTGGTATTCGCCAACAAAGAAGAGCTGCTGCGACTCGTCGCCCACCATTTCAAGCACCGCCTCGTCGCCCGATACCTGAAGCGCGCCATCGGGCGCATCTTCCTCGTCGCGCCGAAAGTATACGATTTCCGCATTGGGACCCACGCGGAAAGTGCGCCGGTCTTCTGCCTCGAACCATGCCACCAGCGAGCGCCCGCGCGCCTGGTTGGTACGACCGAGCACCGTGTCCTCCTGCGCCACGAAGGCGTCTCCCCATACGAAGAGCGAGTCCACCTCGTCATCGAGCAGCACCGCGCGCATGGAATCACCTGAAATCTGCGCCCCTTCTACCCACACGAGGGGCGAGCCAAAGAGTCGGATCGTGGCTAGCGTGTGCATCGTGGAATCACCACTGGCGGATGCTGAATCAGCAGCCTCGCGCTCCTCATATGCCAGCGAGTCGGCCATCGCCTGCAGATCCGCACTCCAGAACCGCACCTGTCCCGAAGCGGCCAGCTCTCGCATCGTGTCCGTATCCAGAGCCATCAGGGCATCCGCCTGCATGGCCAGCGTATCGACACCTGAAGTATCCCGCCGCAGCTGGATCATATGGGGGCGACCCCGCAGCCTGCTTCGGCCCGCCCCTTCATCCATGTGCGCCCAGTCGCCAAACAGAAGGGTGCTTATTTCAGTGCCGTCTTCCTGCGCGGATCGCTCGATTGCCACGTTGCCGCGGGCGAGCGCAATCTCCTCGCTGCGCAGGTGTGTCAGGGAATCGGACTCGACCACCGCTTCCTCTCCCACAAGGCGCACCTGTCCCCCTAACTCGGCCCGCTTTTCACCAGTCCAGTACTCGCCCCAGCGCCCAGTCACCGTGCTAGTGCTGTCGATCAGCTTCACGCCCCGAGCAAAAACGGCACGCTTGTCATCCACGAAATAGGTGCCCTCGGGTGCATGTGCGACCACTTCGCCGTCGGTCAGCTGCACATGGCCGGCGGCCTGCCCCTCTTTCTGCGATTCGCTGTAGTGCACGGTATCGGCCCGCAGCGTGTCGCCTTGATCCACCAACACCACATCGCCGACCAAAAGCAGACTTGCTGCGTCCACATTGCGTTTAGCCCAGTTCGCGAACAGCTCCGTGCTGTCCTGCACGCCCGATACGTTGCCGATAAACAGCTGCACCGTCGCTCCGCCTTCCGTATAGCCGGACAAGGAATCTCCGCCCACCACGGCGATCTTCTGCTGCACCGTGTCGGTATCCGCAGGTGCCCAATCAGGGCGGCCGCGCGGCGCGCCTGGTGCGTGCAATGCTGAACTGAGGAGCAGGAAAGTCAGCGAGAGCCCGAGCAGCGGAGGCAGCGAGAGCCCGAGCAGCGGAGGCAGCCTTTTCACTCTTCGACAACGACGCGGGCGGTAAACCGGCCAAGCTGGTACGTCTGGAGATCCTCTCCGGCTACGAGTCCATAGCCCTGGACATCCTCTTTGGAGGATATGATCCGCACAAACCGGTCGGTGCGAAGCGTGCGATCACGTTCCCGCCACTCCAGCGCATCGGTAGTGAGTCGGGTATTATCCCGGGTATGCACGACCACCTGGCCGGTGGCTTCAAAGCGGTCTTCCGCGCTGTAGTAGCGGATTTCGCGTGCCTGCACCGTTGCAGATGAATCCCCTTGCGCATCATACAGATGGACTACTACGGGGCGCATGATCTGCTTCAGGAGCTGGTATCTGGACTCCTCGGTCTCATACCACGCCACGTAGTCCGCGATCAGCTCCAGGCGTTTGCGGCTTGCAGTCTCACCCACCAGCGTCTGCGTCACCTGGGTGCGCACATTCCAGCTCTCCTGGTTCGGCGCGTCTGCGTCTTCCATGTCGGCCATCACCGGCACCGTCGTGGCCCGTTCGCAGAGGGGCAAAAGGAGCAGAAGAACCACAAGCCGCATGCCGTTCTTACTACGGCGCGTCGGGCCGGTTCGCATCAGGCAGGCCTTGTTAGGAGACGCGCTTGCGGCTGACCGCAACGGGCTGGACAGGTGGCATCCGCCACAGACTTTGAGGCGGCCGCGTCAGAGCGGGAAACGAGACTCGAACTCGCGACCTTCTGCATGGCAAGCAGATGCTCTACCAACTGAGCTATTCCCGCGCCGCTGAGCCTTTGCAACGGGGCGGCTGCGCGCAGGTTCCCGTGAGGGCTATGGCAGTACCGGACCTGACCGGCTGGACCTGCGGGAGAAAAACCCTCTCGCTGCTTGCTAGAACAGGCCGACGCGCTACGATGCTGCCACCAGGGCAGCTTCGCGTTGTGGAAGCAGAAGGCCCTGACGGACCAGAAGCTCCGCGTTCAGTACCGCGCCCCCGGCCGCGCCGCGGACCGTGTTGTGGACGAGCACCACGAACTTGTAGTCCAGCACCTCGCACGCCCTGAGACGCCCAATGCCTACGCCCATGCCGCCCTCCAGGTACACATGGCGCCGGGGCTGGGGCGCGTGCGCCTCGTCAAAGATGTGGAGCAGCGAACGGGGCGCGCTGGGCAGGTTGTAGTCTGAGATCGGACTCGCAAACGCTGCAAAAGCGCTGCGCACCTCCCCAAGGCGGGTCCGACGCCGCAGCTTGACCGAAACGCATGCCAGATGCCCCTCCAGCACAGGCACGCGGTTGCACTGCGCGCTGATCGCCATCGTCGCATGCTCAATGCGGCCGCCCGCCAGCATGCCTAGGATCTTGCCAGGCTCCGTGGCAATCTTGTCTTCTTCGCCCCCAATAAACGGCACCACATTGCCCAGGGCATCCAGTGAAGACACACCCGGATGCCCGGCGCCCGAAAGCGCTTGCAGCGTGGTTACCTGAACAGCATCCACGCCGAATGCATTCTGCAGCGGCTTCAGGGCACACACCAGACCCACAGTGGAACAGTTGGGATTGGTGACTATGTAGCCGCCGCGGTCCCAGCACTGGTTGTGGACCAACGCAGTGTGGTCAGGATTGATCTCAGGAATCAAAAGCGGCACATCCTCCTTCATACGGTAGTTGCGGGCATTCGAAATCACTGGATAGCCCGCCGCTGCAAACATCCGCTCCGCTTCGCCGGCGACGCGCGCCGACAATCCCGAAAACACAAAGTCGCAGTCGAGATTGTCCCTGAGCGGCACAACCTTCATATCGGCCACCGCACGCGGAATCGGCGCGCTGCCTATCCATCGCGCTGCTTCGCGATAGCGTTGCCCCGCCGAGCGCTCGCTGGCTGCCAGGGCCGTGATCTTAAACCACGGGTGGTCCGCAAGGATTTCGACAAACTTCTGGCCGACCGCTCCGGTCGCCCCTAGGATGCCTGCACGGAGTTGCGGGCGCGCGGGGCCCTGAGGCGTTAACCTCTCATCCAAAAGCGTCATATCTGTTTAAGCTTGAACCACCATTAGCTGCGGGTCGATGACTTCTTTCCGCCACCTTTTAACCAGATCGCCGAGCGCTTCCTGCTCTATCAGAAACGTGTCATGGCCGTGATCATCGTCCATGACCGCCAGGCGCGCATTGGGCATGAGCCGCGCCAGCTCCTCCTGCTCCGCCAGCGTGTACAGCACATCCGACCGAATGCCCACAACCAGGGCTTCCTGGGCTATCTCCCGAAGCACCGCTTCGTACGCACCCCGTCCCTGCGCCACATCATGCGTATCCATCAGCCGTGTAAGGTACACATAGCAGTTCGCATCAAAACGATCCACCAGCTTCTGGCCATGGTGGCGAAGATAGCTTTCTACCTGGTACGGTGCCTCCGACATCCCGTTGACATGTGCCCGCCCAAACCGGTGCGCAAAAGATGGGAAAGACCGGTAGGAAATCATCGCAATCATGCGCGCGGCCGCCAGCCCTGCTACGGGCGGATGGGCCGCGTCGTACCGGCCTTCATGCCACGCCGCGTCCGCGAAGATCGCTTGCCTCTGCGCCTCGCTGAAGGCGATGCACCAGGGCGAATGGCGACCGCCGACGCCAATGGGCACGATGCCCCGCACAAAACCTCCGTAGTACGCCCATTCCAGCACCTGCATGCCTCCTAAGGAACCGCCTATGGCGAAGGCCACTTGGCGCACGCCAAACTGATCCAGAAGAAGTTTCTGGAGCCCGACGATGTCGCGCACGGTGACTTGGGGCAGATCCGGCCCGTAGGGACGTCCCGTATCCGGATCAATAGACAAGGGGGACAGCGAGCCGTAGGGCGAGCCCACGACATTGGCGCAGACAACAAAGTAGCGCGTCGTGTCGAGGGCCCGCCCAGGCCCGAGGATGCCACCCCACCAATCTGACACGTCGGGCGTACTGGTGAGCGAATGGCCGACGACCACCACATTGTCGGCCGTCTTGCTCAGCACGCCCCAGGTCTGATAGGCCAAGCGCACATTGCGCAGGATGGTGCCGTTTTCCAGCGTATAGGCTGGTATGGTGGCAGTCTTCACCATGAAGGTATCAGGCTACGCAAAAGCGGGTGCCGACACCTGGGCCAGCGCCTGCGCAAAGTCCGCCTTGATATCCTCAATGTGCTCAATTCCGACAGACACACGGACCAGGTCCTCGGTCACGCCCGCGGCTTCCTGCTCCTTCCGGGCAAGCTGCTGATGCGTTGTCGAGGCCGGATGAATCACGAGCGTCTTGGCATCACCCACATTCGCCAGGTGACTTGCGAGCTTGACATTGCTCACAAAAGCCTGACCGGCCTCCAGCCCGCCTTCGATGCCAAAGGACAAGACCGCGCCGTACCCGTTCTGGAGGTATTGCTTCGCACGTTCGTGCGAAGGATGCGTACGAAGGCCCGGATAGCTGACCCAGGCCACTTCCGTCTGCTCCTGCAGCCAGTGCGCAAGCTCCAAAGCGTTGTCAACAGCACGCTGTACCCGCAGCGAAAGGGTCTCCAGGCCCTGCAACAAAAGGAATGATCCGAACGGATTCTGCGCCGGGCCGAAGTCCCGCAGCAGCTCTACACGGGCACGAATGACAAACGCCGCGTTGGCGCCCAGTACACCGCGCGGCCCGAAAACATCCCAAAAGCTCAGGCCGTGGTAGGCCGGCGACGGATCGGTGAAGACGGAGAACTTACCGTTATTCCACGGAAACGTGCCTGCATCCACGATGACGCCGCCAATGGTGGTGCCGTGTCCGCCAATCCACTTTGTGGCGCTGGCCACCACAACATCCGCGCCGTGATCGATAGGCCTGAAAAGGTACCCGGCCGCACCGAACGTGTTGTCAACGATCAGCGGTACGCCGTGCCGCTTGGCTACCTCGGCGATACGATCAAAATCCGGCACATTGAAGCGCGGATTGCCAATCGTTTCCAGATAGATCGCTTTGGTTTGCTCGTCAATGAGCGACTCAATGGAATTCGGATCATCCCCGTCCGCGAAGCGCACCTGAATGCCCAGGCGAGGCAGCGACACCTTGAACTGGTTGTAGGTGCCGCCATACAGGAAGCTGGTGGACACAATGTTATCGCCCGCACCCGCGATGGTAGCAATGGCCAGGAACTGCGCTGCCTGACCGCTGGCGGTCGCTAGTGCGGCCACGCCCCCTTCAAGCGCAGCGATGCGCTGCTCAAAGGCGTCCGTGGTCGGGTTCATGATGCGCGTGTAGATGTTGCCAAACTCCTTCAGTGCAAAGAGGTTGGCCCCATGCTGCGAGTCATTAAACACATACGACGTCGTCGCATAGATCGGGACCGCACGCGCGTTGGTGGTAGGATCCGGCGTCTGGCCGGCGTGAAGCTGCAGTGTTTCGAAGCGTAAGCGATTGGACATGGTGCCCTCAGGATGGTAAGAAGTCTACTCCGACGCGTGTGCGCGTGGCCATCCAGAATCGCCGCAGCCCAACTGCCAGCGTTGCATCCTGCGGCGAGAGGGCAATAAAAAGCCCCTCCCGCTTGCAAGATGGCGGAAGAGGCGCCTAGACACCTGACTGGCAAAGCCAGTCAAACTCCCGCTCATCTCTCCTCGCACGCAGCGAGGCAGGAAGTGGCACCTTGCCTTCGTGGTGTCCTAAGCCACGCAGGGGTTGCCAGGGTTTCACTGGGCCTGAACCCTCCACCCTTCTGGATGAGCCAACACGTTGCCGTGTCGTTATCTGTTATACACCCGAAGGTCGTTGCATATCCAACTGCGCTGCCATTTCATTTATGCTTCACAGTGTTCGCGGTTCGCGGCAGGTCGCCGGCCCCTTTTGTTGGCAATGTCACAAATCCGCTTAGGAACGCATCGGCATGGCGGGCGGCCTCGCGCCCTTCGGAGATCGCCCACACCACCAGCGACTGCCCGCGCCGCGCGTCGCCTGCGGCGAATATGCCGGGCGTGCTCGTTTCGTAGTTCTGTGCCGTGGCAAAGTTGCCGCGTGCGTCAAGTCTCGTGCCCAAGGCATCAGAGATTCGCAAATGCTCCGGGCCGGTGTAGCCAATGGCCAGAAGCACCAGATCAGCAGGCCACGACCGTTCGGTGCCCGGCACCGGTGCAAATCCCTCTCCGTCCGGCTCGACATGAACGGTCTTAAGCTTCTGGAGCCGCCCGTACTGTCCTTCAAAGGCCTTGGTCATGATGCTCCAGTGGCGATCCACGCCCTCTTTGTGTGATGTGCTGGTGCGCAGTATCATGGGATGGAATGGCCAGGGCTGGTGCGGTGGTCGTTCTCTTGGCGGCGTTGGCAACAGCTCAAACTGCGTGATGGACTTTGCACCCTGCCGGTTGGCCGTTCCTATGCAGTCGCTGCCAGTATCGCCCCCACCGATCACGATCACATGCTTATCGGTCGCATGAATCGGCTCCAGGCCTTCATGCGCAAGGTCGTCGCCGCTGACGCGCTTGTTCTGCTGCCGGAGATAGTCAAACGCAAAGTGTATCCCGTTCAGGTCGCGGCCTTCCAAAGGAAGATCTCGCGGCCAGGTGGCTCCAACGCATAACACGGCCGCATCAAAGTTGTGTAGCAGTTCTGCAGCGTAGTTCGTGCCTACATGCGCATTGGTGACAAAGGCGATGCCTTCTTCGCGCATGAGGTCTACGCGTCGGTCCACGATCCACTTCTCCAGCTTGAAGTCGGGGATGCCGTAGCGCAGCAGGCCGCCAATGCGGTCATCACGCTCTAGAACCGTGACATGGTGCCCTGCCCGGTTGAGCTGGTCTGCGCAAGCGAGACCAGCGGGCCCGGAACCCACGACCGCCACCGTCTTGCCCGTGCGCCTTTCTGGCGGCTCCGGCACGACCCAGCCTTCACGAAAGGCGTGTTCAATGATTTCCTGCTCAATGCGCTCAATGCTGACGGGCCCGTCGATGATACCGAGGACGCAGGCCGACTCGCAGGGCGCAGGGCAGATGCGGCCGGTGAACTCTGGAAAGTTGTTGGTGGCACGCAGCCTTTCGTAGGCTTCTTTCCAGTTGTTGCGGTATACCAGATCATTCCAATCTGGTATCATATTGCCTAGCGGACAGCCGCCCTGACAGAACGGTACGCCGCAGTCCATGCAGCGCGCCGCCTGCGTGCGCGCCTTGGACGCTGGAAACCGCTCGTATACCTCGCGGTAGTCCTGGACGCGGATGCCAACGGGACGCGCAGCCGGCAGCTCACGCGCGTATTCCATAAAGCCCGAAGCTTTTGCCATAACAGTCGTACACTGCAGATACCGTAGCCCTTATACTGCCACCTTATTCATAACGACTCCGATTTGGGTGTGATGGGTGGTTTTTCGGTGCATGCGGGTTGGATTGGGCTTGGTTCCGGCAGAGTTGTGGCGCAGTGGTGCTCTGGAACCCCTGATTTAAGGCCCTAATCGGTACTCGAAAACAGTGATAGGGCCGGAATTTTGCGGAAATCCGTGCCACATGGACATAGCTGCACCTTGCCTGCTGCGACCACTTGCCGAATGTTTCGTCTGCTGCGATGGACAGCAGACCGGAGGAGAACCGGATCAACATCGCAAGGGAATCGATCTCCACGTCAACTGCGGTGGACCCCAAAGAACTGCTCCCACGATGGAAGGGCACTGCCGGATATGCGAATGATTATGGGATGATTATGCTGCGTGCCTGTTGTACGATTCTGGAAGAACCCGGGTTGCCCGGGCCCCCAGACAGATCCGGATGTGCCGTTAAAGCATCCGGCTCTTCTCTCGGGTTGCGCTGCCCGTGTGTAACGGCAAATCGGGTGACAGGCCATGGGTGTCGAATCCGAAGCGTGGGCCAGTACCGCTCCGTTAACCCAGGTTTACCATGCCGTTTTTTCAAAGTGATTGACATGGGGCAGGTTTAGGCTGCAAGCGGAGTGGGCCGGTGCTGGCCGCGGCGCAAGCGCCGGAGCGCGTTGCGATACTCTATCGGCATTACCAGCACAAACTCGCCCAAGGATTTTTGCCAGTTTTCCAGCACCCATAACGCTACGCGACTGCCCGTGTACCGATAATGACGCGTTACCAGGCCGCGCAGCTCTTTTTTGTCCTCCGCACGCGTAATCTGCAGCAGTTCAACGGAATCCGTGTTGCATCGGCCCGACCGAAAATCCAACGTGCCATCCAGCACATACGCGACGCCGCCGCTCATGCCTGCGGCGAAGTTGCGTCCGGTGCGGCCTAGAACAACCACGCGGCCGCCCGTCATATACTCGCAGCCGTGGTCGCCTACCGCCTCCACTACTGCTTTCACCCCGCTATTGCGCACGGCGAAACGCTCGCCGGCGCGCCCTCGGATGTACACCTCGCCGCGCGTGGCACCGTACAACGCCACATTCCCCACAATGATGTTGCGGTGCGGCTCATAGGTCGCTTCCGGTGGTGGTGCAATAATGAGCTTAGCACCCGAGAGCCCTTTCCCAAAGTAATCGTTGGCGTCTCCCGCCACCTTGAAGGTGAGGCCCGGCGCTGCGAATGCGGCGAAGCTCTGCCCTGCCGACCCCTTGAAGTTGAACACCACCGTGTCCTCCGCAAGTCCTTCTTCTCCGTGGCGCTTGGTGACTTCGTGGCTCAGCATGGTACCCACCGTGCGATGCGTATTGCACAAAGGCACGGAGGCACGGGCCGGCTTGCGCCGTTCCAGCGCATGCTGGGCAAGCCGAATCAAGGTGTGGTCCAGCGCCGCGTCCAGGCCGTGGTCCTGCGTGCCTGTTTCAAACGCGCTGAGCGCAGCCGGCGTGGCCGGTGTGGCCAAAATCGGTGCAAGGTCCAGCTTAGAGGCCTTCCAGTGCGTGATGTCCGCCCGCGGCTTGAGCACATCCACGCGGCCCCGCATCTCTTCCAGGCTCTGGAAACCCAACCGTGCCATGATGGCGCGAAGCTCCTCGGCAACAAAGTGGAAGAAGTTAATCACATGGTCGGGCATTCCCCTGAACAGCTTCCGCAAGGCCGGATTCTGGGTTGCAATGCCCACAGGGCAGGTGTTGAGGTGGCACTTGCGCATCATGATGCACCCCAGAGCCACCAGGGGTGCCGTCGCAAAGCCGAACTCATCCGCGCCAAGGAGCGCCGCAACAGCCACATCCCGCCCAGTCTTCAGCTGACCATCGCATTCCACAACGATACGGCTGCGGAGGCCATGGTGCACCAGTGTCTGATGTGCTTCCGACAAGCCGAGCTCCCAGGGCAGTCCCGCGTGCATGATGGATGTCTGCGGAGACGCACCCGTGCCGCCATCCGAACCGCTGATCAGCACCACATCCGCTTTGGCTTTGGCTACCCCTGCGGCCACCGTGCCGACGCCCATCTCGGAAACAAGCTTGACGCTGATGCGCGCCTCTGGATTGGCATTCTTGAGGTCGTAAATCAACTGCGCCAGATCCTCGATAGAGTAGATGTCATGATGCGGCGGCGGCGAAATCAGCCCAACATAGGGCGTGCTGTGTCGCAGCTTGGCAATCCAAGGATACACTTTCTCGCCTGGCAGCTGCCCGCCTTCGCCCGGCTTGGCTCCCTGGGCCATCTTGATCTGAATCTCGTCTGCACTGGTCAGATACCCTATGGTCACGCCGAAGCGACCCGAGGCGACCTGCTTAATGCGGCTGCGCCGCGCGTCGTCGCGTCCGTACCGCTCAGGGCTCTCACCGCCTTCGCCCGTATTGCTCCGTCCCCCAATGGTGTTCATGGCCACCGCCAGCGCTTCATGGGTCTCGCTGCTGATGGAGCCGTTGGACATGGCTCCGGTCTTGAATCGCTGCACGATGCACGTCCATGGCTCTACCTCAACCAACGGGATTGGTGTACGCGCCGCGTAGTCGAACGCCAGCAATCCGCGCAGCGTAGTGCTGCTGCACGTCTTTGAATTCACCTCGTCCGCATAGGCTTTGTAGGACGCGTATGTGTTCGTTCGCACCGCGTGCTGCATATGCGCGATCGAGGTGGGCGTCAGCAGATGCCGCTCCCCGCCGCGACGCCACTGGTAAAGGCCGCCGGGATCCAGCGGCAGCTTTCCTGCGATGTTTTTGTTCGGGTAGGCATGTCTATGCCGCATGGACACCTCTTGGACAATGATGTCCAGATCAATGCCGCCAATGCGGGAAGCGGTGCCACAGAAGTAGGTGTCCACGACGCAGCGCGCGACCCCGAGTGCCTCAAAGACCTGCGCGCCCTGATAGCTCTGCAGGGTAGAGATGCCCATCTTGGACATGACCTTGAGGAGCCCTTGACCAATCGCTTTGATGTAATTCTTTACGGCCTGGGCCGATGCAATCTCACCGATCTGGCCCGTGCGCGTCATATGCGCGACCGTGTCAAGCGCCAGATACGGGCAAACCGCTTCCGCACCGTAGCCGATCAGAAGCGCAAAGTGGTGTACTTCGCGCGGCTCGCCGCTTTCCACGATAAGGCCGCAGCCTGTGCGCAGCCCTTCGCTGATAAGGTGGTGGTGAACTGCGGCAGTAGCCAACAGCGCGGGGATCGGCAGTGCCGTGCGGCCCGCCTTGCGGTCGGACAGCACCAGATACTGCGCGCCCTGCCGAACGGCCTTGGCCGCCTCCCCCTGCAGTCGCGCCAGCGCATCCTCAAGGCTTTCCGGGCCAAAGCAGATCGAAAGAGTGGCACTCGGCAGGCTGCGGCCCTGGATGCGCGCCAACACTTCGGAAGTCAGTATGGGCTGCGCCAGCCTGAGCTTCCTGCAGTGGCGCGGCGTAACCTCGCACAGGTTGCGGCTCGCGCCCACATTGAGCGCCAGCGAGGTGACCATCTCTTCGCGGATGGCGTCGAGCGGCGGATTGGTGACCTGCGCAAAGAGCTGCTTGAAGTAGTCGTACAACAGCCGCGGCCGGTCCGACAGCACGGCCAGCGGCGTATCGTCGCCCATGGAGCCCAGCGCTTCCTTGCCCTTGCGGGCCATGGGTGCCAAGAGGATGCGCAAGTCCTCCAGGCTATAGCCATGCATCTGCTGTAGTCGCCGGCGTCGGCCATCAGAAAGCGGGGGCGGTGCCGCAACGCGGGGCAGCACCTGAACACCGATCGCATGCTCATTCAGCCAGGTGCGGTACGGCTGCGCACCGGCGACGCGATCCTTGATCTCGTCGTCACTGATGAGGCGGCCTTCTTCAAGGTCAACAAGAAACATCCGACCCGGCTGCAGGCGCTCCTTGTAACGTACGTTCTCCTCCGGGATGCCGCCCACACCCGCCTCGGAAGCAAGGACGGCGTACCCGTCCTTGGTGATGGTGTATCGGCTGGGCCGCAGCCCGTTGCGATCAAGCACGGCCCCGGCGTACCGACCATCTGTGAAGGGCAGCGTTGCCGGCCCGTCCCATGGGTCCATGAGATTCCCATGGTACTGGTAGAAGGCACGGCGCTGGTCGGGCATCGCCCTATTGTGCTCCCACGCCTCCGGCACCAGCATCATCATCGCGTGCGGCAGTGATCGACCCGTGTGCACAAGAAACTCCAATGCATTGTCCAAGGCCATGGAGTCGCTGCCTCCTTGGCGTATGACCGGCGCAATCTTGCGGATGTCCTCGCCAAAGGTTTTGCTCTTCAGAAGCGCTTCCGAAGCACGCATCTGGTTTATGTTGCCGCGCAGCGTGTTGATTTCACCGTTGTGGCACAGAAATCTGAACGGCTGCGCCAAAGGCCACTCAGGAAACGTGTTCGTGCTGAAGCGAGAGTGCACCAGGGCCAGCGCACTTTGCATGCGCTGATCGGCCAGATCCGGGAAGTAAGGCTTTAACTGTTGTGTCGTTAGCATGCCCTTGTAGACCAGCGTACGCGTGCTCAGGCTTGCCACATAGCATCCATGCATCCCGCGCCGATTCGCCTCCTGATGAAAGACCTTGCGGACAACGTAGAGCTTTTGGTCCAGCGTGCTTCTGTCCATGTCCTGCGCACACCGCAGGAAGCACTGCCAGATGGTAGGCTCCGTAAGCCTGGCTGCGGTTCCAATCAGATCCGACCGCGTTGGCACGCGCCGCCATGCAAATAGCCGCACACCTTCGGTTTGGGCAATCTCGACAAGCAGCGCCTTTGCGCGCTCCGCATGGGCAGGCGGCAAAAATACCATGCCGGCCCCGTAATCTCCGGGATCAGGCAGCCCCTTTACGTGGGCCTCGAAGAACCTGTGCGGCAGTTGGATCAGTATTCCCGCACCGTCGCCCGTCTCCTCATCGCAGCCGCACGCGCCCCGGTGATCAAGATCCAAAAGCGTCAAGAGACCTTTGGCCACGACCGCATGACTGGGCGTGCCATCAATGCGGCAGAACAGCCCCACACCGCAAGCATCATGCTCGTTGGCTGGATTGTATAGCGTTCTGTGGTTCAGCATAGCATGGAAGCATCCGCCCTTCCTGGCACGGGCCACGGCGCACATAGACCACCGATCCGAATGCGACGCCTTGCGCCACTCGTCAGCTATTTACGAAGGCGTTGATGCCGCGTTCAAGCCGCCTGCGACAGGCTCTGCCTTCCACCACAAGTGTCGGGAGCAGTTACGTCTTCTTTTCAGAAGTAATCTATACTGATATACGTAATTACAAAGGCTTAGCTCGTGATTCACCTTATTTTCGTAAATGTGCAAATGCATCATATGCACGGTCTTCGCTTCTACTTCACACACTGGATTCCTGTAACACTGATTTTCGTACTTTCCGGGACAGTCCGTTCGCGCGCAGGTTCGCTCAACTGACCTTGCTTGCAATCATGACGAATCGACACTACTACTGCATTTTACTTTGGTCGCTTTTGCCTTTGGGCATTGCCAGCGCACAGTCTGTTAGCCTTGGCGCAGACTTTGTCAGTCGCTATGTGTGGCGCGGCTTCGACTTCGGTCAGTCCTTCAGCGTGCAGCCTTCGTTTTCAGTCAGCGGGGGCAATATTGAAATTGGCTCTTGGGCATCCTATTCCATCGCTGCGGACGGAGCGGAGGCCAACGAGCACGATCTCTGGGTGGGCTACAGCTTGGAGACGGAAAGTGCGGGTTCTTTCGGGTTTGGTATCACGGACTACTATTTCCCTGGACTTGGAGAAATTGATTTCTTCAACTTTGAGGGGGATGGCGCTGGCTCACACTGGATTGAGCCATACGTAAGCTATTCGGCCCCTGAATCGTTTCCGATCACCCTCTATGCGGCGTTCATGGCGCATAACGACCCCGATCGTTCGATCTACCTGGAAGGCAGCCTGCCGTTTGAGATCGGCGGCACGGCCATGGGATTGACCATCGGCATGGTACCGGGCGAGAGTGCATTCTATGCGGTTGCAAGTGCTTCCGTCATCAACATGGGGGTTTCTGCAGAAACAGAGCTCAAGATCACCGACCAGTTCAGCCTTCCGCTATCCGTGGCATACATCTTGAACCCCACGCACGAGGTGTCATACCTGGTGTTCGGCTTCAGCATCAGTCCTTAACGCGTCCCATTGGCCGGCGGGCAGTGCGATGGTCGCGCCTTACGAAGACGGCGCAAAAGACGGTATACATCAACTAGGAGAGTCGATGCTGGCATCCTTGCAGGTTCACTGCGCCACGGGCCACGCAAGCCGCAGAGTCGGGAGACGCGCGCTGGACAGGACCGGTGTGTCCTGTCTTTTCCTTTTGTTCGCCTTCCTTCTCATCCCCGGCTGCGATCTGTTCGGGGGCGATGGTGAGGGTGATGGTGATCAGTACCAGATGGGCCAGTTGATCTGGTCCCGAGATCTGGCGGATCCTTCCATCATCGGTATTACAAAGCCGGTGATTGATGGGGATGTGGTTTATGTGGTCGCTGGCGGGGAGCTGCTCTCCCTGGCGCTTGCGGATGGTGCGCTGCGATGGAAAAGACCGCTCAGGGGAGTTAGCTTTTCTCGCAATATGGTGCACGATGCGTGGGCACTTTACCTTGTTGAAGAAGGAATTATTAGTGCATACAACAAGAACGATGGCACGCTCCGATGGCGCATGTCCTCGGGCCCTTCCACCCCATACCGCAGTGTGTTGACCCAGACCGAGACCCACATTTACCCTAGCACCACGGAGGGTGTAGTGGGGCGCATCCGGAAGCAGGATGGTCAGACAGATCAGGAGATCTATCTGACGCAACTCCAGCCGGAGGATGATGACGATGCGCAGAGCCCCGGCACCCTCATCCCTTCGGACGACGGCTATCTCTATGTACCCACGCGCTATTATGTGCCTGGTGCCCCCGCCATTGGGGGCAACGTGCTTGCCTATGACGCGGCTACGGGGGACTATCGATGGGGCTACGAGGTGCCAACGCGCCAGGTACCTGTGCCGGGCTACCCCGGAACGTACTGGACCATGGATGCGGGAGCAGAAGAAGGCGTGGTGTGGGGGTCCTTGGTCATCATTCAAGCGACGGCATCGGTCGTTGCCTTGGACCGGTTCAGTGGCGCGCTTCGGTGGCAGCAACTATTTGAGGAGAAGGCTGGATTTTGGCTGGGCATGGCGCTGGAATACGGTCGCGTCTATGTGGCTACGGTGGATGTCGGAACCGTCTATGCGCTGGATCCGGAGACCGGCGAGATCCTGTGGACGAGCCCGCCCCTTAACGGCAGTGTCATTACCCTGCTTGAGGTGGAGGATGGGCGGATTTACATTGATACGACAACAGGAAGGATCGCCATTCTTGATGCAAGCACGGGTGAGTTGCTGTGGCAGGGGCTTCCCCCGGACTATGCATCGAGCAGGAGCTCGGGCAGGGATATTATTGCGGAGTTCATTTCACCAGTAGCTGCGAAGGATGGCTACATGGTGAATGTGGGGTCGTATACGATCTATTGCTTGGGTGCCCGTTAAGGGCGTGACTGCCCCGGTCGGGCCGGTTCGGATACGCTACGCGCTGCGCTACGCATTCGGGAGGTATCGATTTTGGTGTGGGCCACAGACTGCTTCCTTTTCCGGGTCCGTATGCTGGCCTTGCAACGCGCCGGGCATACGGACAAGCGGCATCCTTACTCGACTTCGGCGGTTTTGGCTCGGACAACCCCGTAACATAAGGGCATTCTTGGGGATTGACTCTGGGCCAAGTCCGCACGAAAAGCCCGGAATGCCCTGTCACCACTGATAAATCGCAACCTGCATCAGAGCTGCAAGGTCGCCACCACCGGTCATAGCCAGCCAGACTGGACTCGCCTGTTGCGGCGGCCTGGCCGACAATCCGAAGCAAAGGTGCGAAAGTCGAGAATCACATCAGAACCGCCGACGGCCTGGTGAGCCCACGGTCATTCATCGCAGCACAGAGAGATGCGGCGATCGACACATCGAACCGTTACTCCGACCATGTACTCACTACGACAGTATGAAACGTGGAATCTGGAGGCCTCGTAGATCCGCGTCTGGAAACTCCGTGAGGACTATCCTTAGATGAATCCCTTCCGAACCCGCTCTCGGGGTTCGCGGTTCAATATAGGTTCTAAGCGATCGGGAAGATCTGGGATACTGAAAACATACTCGCGCACCTGCCGGACCAGACTGGTCAAGACGAAGTCAGATTCCCGGCCTCGCAACATCGGCCGGGAGACGTTCGCAAGGACCTCGAATCCCTGGGCGTGCGAGGGAACGGACACGATGCCGGTGCTTGGGTTCAAGCACGTTGCCCTACCTCCAGATGCCCGGGATTCTTGCGAAAGCGCAGATGCGAACATCGTGGGCCGCGATCCTGTAAAGAGATCAGCAGCCTTGCAGCTACTCAGGATTAGGTGCCGCGCGTGGGCCGGGCAAGGCCGGCATTAGCGCGCGGGCCGCGTCAATAGTTCGGATACCGAGGATAGGATTCATGAGAGTCGGCCAGGAGCCGTTCCGTGACTATCGGCATGCCGAAACTGGTGCGCCGCTTCTGAAAGCGCAGCACCCCGAGTTTGAGCTATGGAGCCAGGGCTCCACGCACGTAGCGGCGTCGCCTGCGCCGACTGCCACATGCCGTACATGCGCGACGGTGCAAGTAAGGTGTCCGACCACTGGGTGCGCAGCCCTTTGCTCAACATCAATCGTGCGTGCCAGGTATGCCATCTTTTCCCCAAAGAAGAGATTGCTGCGCGCGTCGACCGCATCCAGCAGCGCAACTTCGACTTGCTCCAGCGCGCCGCAAAGGCGCTCATGGACCAGATGGATGCGATCATCGCCATGCAAGCCGCCGGAGTACTGCACGAGGACCTGGCGGAATCGCTTGCGCTGCAGCGCGCGCTCAGTGGCGTCTGGACTTTATCGCGGCTGAAAATTCGATAGGCTTCCATGCCCCGCAGGAAGCTGCCCGCATCCTGGGCGAAGCCGCCGACTATGCCCGCCAGGGACAGGTGCTGACCCTGGAGCAGCTGGCCACCCGCAAGACCGCCATGCGTTAGCGAGCCGCTGCGTGACGGCAACTGCCCGCCCTCGCTCTACCCGCCCGCACTGGCTTGCGTATGCAGCGGGAACCCCGTCCAACAGGCGCACAATGCCCTCGGCAGCGCAAAACGATTCGGGGGCCCTTCGTGGGCGATGCCTGCGTAGGCGCGGTGAAACCCGGCCCAACGATGCCGTATCTTTGCCCATCGCCTGGAGCGGCTGGAAATAAGCGGCACGGAAACTGCAGCCGACTCTTTGGCATAGCGCTGTCCGTGCGCGTAAACGAAAAAGCACCGTACATCCGCGTATCGGCCAAAGAATCACATCAACCTGCTACTCAAGAGTGTAGTGGACGCGCGGGAAAACAGCGTGCTGCACCGCCCATAGCCTTAATCATGGCAGAAAACGATCCGCAATTCGTCCCACTTGCAAGCCATCTCGCGCGCAGCGAGATCTTCGACCGCTACCGGCGCAGCCTGGGTGCAGAAGAGCGCACCTACTGGCAGATCATCTATCTCAAGAGCCTGGGCAAGGTCATCGCCGAAATCGCGCAGGTCACAGGCCACAAGCGCAGCTGGGTACGGCAATTGATTGTGCGCTACAATGCGGTCGGGCCCGACCAGTTTGTTAACGACTTGCCGCCTACCCTGGCGACACCCGCGCTGCAGGCGGACTACGCACGCAAGACCCGGGAGCTTGACACCGCCCGGGCTGCGCAGCAGTCGCTCTTGGCATCCCCCATTCCGGACCACGCCGAACTGGATATTGCAACGTTCATGCGGACCGCCACGGAAGTCGGCGGCGACTACTACGACTTCAATATTTGCGGCGACGGCGTGCTTACCATCGCGATCGGAGATGCTACGGGTCACGACACCAAAGCGGGCATGATGGTGACCGCTACCAAGTCGCTTTTCCAGGCGCTAGGAAACGTGCCGGACCTCTTGGGCCTTGTGCGCCAGCTCACCACCACACTCAAAAGATTGAATCTGCGGGGCCTGTACATGAGCCTGACCGTAGGCCGGTACGACAGCGGGGTGCTGGATCTTGTGGTTGCCGGCATGCCCCCAGCCTTCGTCTATCGCAAGGATACGGGCACTGTGCGTCAGGTGGTGCTCAAAGGCATGCCCCTGGGGGCCTTTACGGAGTTCCCATACGAGCGATGTTCTATTGGACTGGAACCTGGTGATGCCGTGCTGCTGGTAACCGATGGCGTAACCGAACTCGTCAACCCAGCGGGTCAGATGCTGACGGCCAATCGGGTGCAGACCCTTTTTGCCGAATGCGGCCACCTGCCGGCGCAAGGCATTGCCGAAACGATCCGTCGGGCCGGACGCGCATGGCGCGCAGAACAGGCGTTGCAGGACGATGCAACCCTGATGGTGCTCAAACGGAGGGAAGACTAGGAAAGCCTAGTTGTCGCCCACCGGAATGCCTGCAGCGATCTTGACGCTGTCGGCCGGGTCAAACGCCATGAGCGTGTCATACCCCGCACCGACAAAGCCGAAGCCGTTCACCACGTTGGAGAATACGCCGGGTTCAATCAGGAGGTCAGGGTCGTAGATTCCGTTTGGGGGCACCCATGCGCTGCTGGAGATCAGCACGGTGAGCCTGACTTCGTGCAAGCGAAGGTCGGCCACGGGTCGGCGTGCCCGGTGCAAATCTCTGAAAATCTCCCGCGCATCTCGACTGAACCGTATCACCACCACTACACCGTCGGACCGCACCTCTTGATCCAAGGGGTATTCGAAGTCATAGGTGCCCATGTTCGTCTCGTAGCTTACCCGGATGTCATGGACGCGCGGGGCATGCTGCCAAAGCACAGGAATGATGGCGTAACCAATGCCAAGCGTGGGATCCAAAAGGATGGGATCAACCACGGGCGGCACCGTTACCTCCACCGAGGACTGTACATCATCCGACCGTGTCATTTCAAGGCGATACGTTTTGCCGTACGCGCTTCGGAATGTCGCCCAGTAGACATGTCCGAAGCGCCCGTTCGTAAACTCAACGATCGTTTCCTGCCACTGGTGCTGCGTGCCGCTTTCCAGTTCTGTGGAGATGGCTTCGGCTCCCAGCGGCGCGGGGCGGATGAGGTCCAACGTCCCTTCTATGGCAAACACACGCACCGCCTGCGTATCTGCGTGCGCATCCAGGAAGCCGTAGAGGGTATACGCGCGCCCGGAGTCGATTACGGGATCAACGGAATCGGTGCAGCCCAACAGCACTCCAGAAAGAATTATGGCCATTCCCAGACGCACCATCACATCGACGCTTTCAAGCCCAGGGAGGGGATGAGCGGCAGCTGGTCCGCTCGCTGCAGCGTGAAAATATCCAGATAAAAGATGTTTGCCCTGTTGTACGCGTTGATTACGCTAAGCTGCACCACAACCTCGGCAAATTCCATGCTGAAGCTTCGTTCCAGGGACATATCCAGGCGGTGGTACGGGGGCAGCACACCGTTGAAGGGGCGCTCATAGATCACGCGTCGTTCGCCCGGCTCCTCGAAAACGTTGACGCGCCCGTCCATCAGGAGAAACCCGTCGTAGCCCAGCGCACGGCTGAAGGGCCTGCCGGACCCGAACTGCCAGAGCACGCTGGCGGTCATCCCAGCTACATCCGCCGTAATCAGAGTGCTGACCTGGTGACGGCGATCGTGCGCCGGCCTGAATGAGTAGGTGGCGCTTCCGAACCATGTCGCAAGTTCAGGCTGGGTTGCCGTGTAGCGGACAGTGGACAGCCCATAATTGATGTAGCCATACAGACGCGGCGTGCGCAGATCCAGCCGCAGATCCAGTCCATACACGCGGCCGCGGCCCTGCTGCAGCGTGGTCGACAGTCTCGGCCGCGGCGTCCACTCTGCCAGATAGAGATTCTTGATGCCTTTGTAATAGGCTTCCGCAACCATCTCAACGCCCCACGGCAGTGCGCGCTGGTACCCTGCAATCAGATGCAGGGCCTGGGGCACCCCCTGCCCGGTTGGCGTCGCAGCCCAGGCGGTAAAGACGCTCGCTGCATCACGCCGATCATTGATGCCCACGATCTCCTGATGGAACAGTCCCGCGGCACCCGTAAATGTGTGTGGACCCAACCCCAACTGACCGCGCAGCCTGGGCTCCAGGTAGGCAGCCCCCTTGCTGGGAAAATTGTGGACCCGAAGGCTCGGAGCCAGGAATGTTCGCTCGTTGCGCTGAAAATGCGGGGCCAGGTAAAAGCCAGCCTCAGTGACGTATTCTTTTGTGGACTCAAAGCGCTGAAAAAGCCCTCCCAGGTCGCTTGTAAACGCCAAAGAGCGCGCAAAAAGGCCCCAGCGTATGTTGGTGAATGGCGTGTAATGCGTGATGTTGGCTTCGAGGTTCAAGCGTCCGGTCCTAGACTTGCGTACCGATTCGTCCTGATCCTGGAGCTCGTTCGTATGGCGGGATACGGAAACCATGAATTCGGCAAGGATCGGCAAGTAGCCCGGCAGAAAGAGATAGCGCGCCCCCACTGCGTCATTGGTCCAGCGAATCTGGTCGGGACGCCCCCGGCCGGTGTCCTCCCCGATGCGTCCGCGATCCGATGTGGTAAGTGCCGAGAAAGAGATTCGACCATGCCGATGCGTCTTCCCTTGCACCTTCGCAAAGATGTCATTGAATGCCAGCGGGATGTCGTGCGCAATGAACTGCGAAGCGCCTTGCTCCAGCACGGACTGGCGCACCGACGCCAAAAAGGAAAAGTTCTGGCCCGTTCCAACCGGTCCTTCCATGTGGGCTCCCACCACAAAGGGAGACCCTTGCGTGGAGGCCGCATAGCGCCGGTTGTTGCCATTGCGGCTCCAAGCGTCGATAACCGAGGAGATGCGCCCGCCGAAGCGCGCATCAAAGCCGCCCGCGTGAAGATCCACGCTGCGCAGCATGTCGGGCGCAAAGGAAGAGTAATAGCTCAGAATGTGAAACGGCTGGTACACGACCATGCCGTCCAAAAGCGCCAGGTTCTGGGTGGGTTCACCGCCCCGCACATAGAACTGTCCACCCTGGTCCCCGATGACCACCACGCCAGGCATCACTGACAGGTAGGCCGCCAGATCCCCCGACACATCGGGGCCAGGTATGCGATCCATGTCAGCCGGCTCGATCCGCTCCATTCCTGCCACAAGATCTGCGACACTGCCTTCCTCCTCGCCTTCCACGATCAGGGCATCAAGCTGATGCAGTTCCGTTTCAAGCGCGATGTCCACGTCATAAATCGTGCCTGCAGCGAGGGTCAGCGAATCGGAATGGGTGGCATAGCCTACAAACGACACCTGGAACCGGTAGCGACCTGGCCGAAGGCCGCTGATGACATAGAATCCGTCACTGTTGGTCGCACCGCCATAGACGCTGCCATCCGCATCTATGATGGCGACATTAACGCCGTACAGGTATTCGCCGGTAGCGACTTCGGTGACAAAGCCGCGTACCATGGCCCGCTGGGCAAAGGCCAGACCCGGGAAAGCACAAAGCAGCACCAGCGCAGCGCAGCGTACGTAAAATGCTTTCCGCATGGCAGCCTGTATCAAAATCCTGCGCGGATGCCATGCGTTACAGCACCCCGTACCTACAGCAACCTTCATGCACGAAGCAAACATCATAGATGGCAGGGCCATTGCGCGGACGGTCCGGGACGAGGTGCGCACAAAGGTTGATGCCTGGACCACGCGCGGCCACCGCCCGCCGTACCTTGCAGTCGTTCTGGTAGGCAATAACCCCGCATCGGCCTCATATGTTCGCGGAAAGATGCGCGCCAGTGCCCAGGCCGGCATTGCCGGCGACACGCTGACGTTTGCATCCAGCTTAACGGAGTCGGCGCTGCTCGACGTCATAGACCAGCTCAACGCGGACCCCGGCGTGGATGGCATCCTGGTGCAGCTCCCGTTGCCGCGGCACATCCGCGCGCAACGCATTTTGGCCCGGCTTAGTCCTGACAAGGATGTGGACGGACTCCATGTGGTCAACGCCGGCCGCCTGGCGACAGGCCAGCGCGGCTTTGTGCCCTGCACGCCTGCCGGGATTATGGCGCTTATAGACCGCTCTGGGATTTCCACGAGCGGCAAGCACGCGGTGGTGGTGGGCCGGTCGAACCTGGTCGGGAAACCGCTGATCCACCTTCTGATTAGAAAGGGCACAGACGCCACGGTAACGCTCTGCCATAGCCAGACAAGAAATTTGGCGCGGATTTGCCGCGACGCAGAGATCCTTGTAGCTGCTGTAGGCCGGCCCGGACTCATTACCCAGGAAATGATCCGCCCAGGTGCTGTGGTCATTGATGTGGGCATCAACCGCGTGGACGATCCATCGCGCACGCGTGGCTATCGCCTGGTCGGGGATGTAGATTATGAAAATGCCCGCGCGGTAGCGGGCTGGATCACACCGGTACCTGGGGGCGTCGGTCCGATGACCATTGCCATGCTGCTCAGCAACACGTTCCTGGCTGCGCAGCGCAGCCACTGATGCACAATGATACGTCGTAAACAACAGGCAGTACAGGACACGGTGCAGACGGACAGCGTGCTTGCCGCACCGCAGGAGGCAGCGCCCGACAGCGCCGCGCAGGGGCTGCAGGGCAGCATCAGCGATGCCTCCGATCTCGTCGCAGAGGGTCAGGTGCAGGAAGGCTTCAACCTCCTGGCCACCAACCTTCAAGCCATCCTGGCCGAGCTTGTGCCGAACCTCATTGGGGCCGTGCTGGTGTTCATCATCTGCTACACGCTGTACCGGCTGCTTTTCGGCGTCTTACGGCGCGTGCTGAGGCAAGCCGACCATGTGCGCCGTGGATTGGAGACGCTGGTTCTTCAGGGATACAGGCTGCTGGCTTTGCTGTCTATCACAATCGTCGTGCTAGGTCAGCTGGACTTGGACATTGCCACCATCCTGACGGGTGTAGGCCTGGCGGGCATCGCACTCAGCTTCGCGGCGCGCGATACGCTGGAGAACATCATGTCGGGCGTCAGCATCCTGGCGGATGCGTCTTTTCGCATCGGCGACTGTGTCATTGTGCAAGAGTCCTATGGGCTGGTGGAGGAAATCACGCTGCGCTCAACCCGGGTGCGCACACGCAGGAACGAGATCCTGGTGGTGCCCAACAAGCTGATGGCCAATGAGCAAGTGCTCAACCTCTCATCGGCGCAGCCGTTGCGGGTCGAGTTGCCATTTCAGATCGGCTATGACGAAAAGCCGGACGAAGCCCGCGAGGTTGTTCTTGCGCTGACCGATGGCGACGACCGTTTGCGGGATGATACAACAGCGCGCGTAGTGGTGACAGGTCTTGGCGATTCGGGTGTGAATATGAACCTGTGGCTGCACCCCAAAGACCCACTGATGGAGCGTGAGCTGACCTATGACTACAGTGAGCGCATCCTCCTGGCGCTGCGCAATGCAGGCATCGAGATCCCTTATCCGCATGTGCATCTGAAGGTGGATCAGGCCAGGACCTGATAGCTGCCGTAGGCGGCGACCAGCACAATTGCCAGGATGCTCAGCAAGAGCAGCGCATCGTAGTATTTCGGAGGCGTCAGGATGGCGGGCAATTGCCGATACCGAAAGTGCACCGTCGCCGCCGCGACAATGAAGAGAATACCCGTGCCGGCAACGCCGCCGATCACCACCATCATCGTGGGCAGTTTCACGACGAGAAACAGCGTAGCCCAGAGGATCGGTACGATCCATGCTACGAGCGCAATAGCGCGGTGGCGTTCGCGTGGATTTCGGTAATTGAGCCACCCGATCTGGCCGAATGCGTCAGAAAAGAGCCGCGTCCACAGGGCCAGGGCACCGAACAGCGTGGAGAACAGCACCACAAATCCGCCTACCAGAAACAGCGTACCGGCCCAGGGGCCCAGGCTCTGCGTATAGAGCTGCGACAGGATGGCAATGAGCTCCATCCCCTCGGGCAGCAGCCCCTGCGAATGAAGGATGGCGGCACCAAGCACATAAAACGCCGCCGTCATGACCGTGTACAGCGCCATTGAAATCACGGCATCCAGCGTCATGATGCGTATCCATCCGCGTGCGCGCGCCGCCCACGCCTCGGAGTCCGTCCGCGGACCTGTGTAGCGCGCATAGCCTTTTTCGAGCAGCCAGTAGTTGTAGGCCATGATCTCGTCGCCGCCAACTCCGGTGATGCCAAAGGCACCGATGGCGATTATAACCGCCTCGGGCGGCAGACGGAAGCCCAGACCGGTAAGCAATTCACCGCCACTGATTCTAAACGGCGTAAACTGCACGGCCACCACAGATACCAGCGTCAAGAGGGTGAAGAGCGCAATCAGCGCCACCGACACGCGTTCCACCGGCGCGTAGGCACCGCGAAAGATTATCAGCGACACCACAACCGACAGTACGTAGCACCAGATCCACAGTGGCACTTGCGGCAGGACGATCTGCAAGATCAGCGCGCATCCACCCACGATGCCGCCCACCTGAAGCAGCTTCACCAGCATAAGCAGCAGCCAAGTCCAGATGGACCAGTTTGCGCTGCCGAATCGCGGCCCAGGCAGTGCATTGAGCGCCTGCATGGTGGTCTGACCGGAGTAGATGGCCTGCTTGCCAAACTCCAGCTGCACGGCCACCTTTACCAGGCAGCTGACGAGGATTACCCAGAGCGTGACCCAGCCGGCCTCCGCACCCAATCGCGTGGTGGCGATGAGTTCGCCGGAGCCAACGATGGATGCCGAGAGGATAAATCCCGGCCCCAAAAAGCGCATCCGCTTTGCAAGGGATACCGGCGGCGCGAGGATTGTTTCGCTGCTTACTACGTACGGATCGCGCATAGGCGGGCAGGCTGTCCCGCAACTTACGAAGCATGCGCCGTTCCGGTGCTATGCCGGGTTGCGACTGAATGCTACTTGTCCGTAACGCGCGGCAGGCTGCAGTCATCGCAAAGGCCCATGTTGCGTCTGTTGCGATGGACAGCAGACCGGAGGAGGACCGGATCAACATCGCATAGGAAATCGGTCTCCACTTCAACTGGCGGTGGGCCCCAAAGAACTGCTCCCACGATGGGAGGGCACTGCCGGATATGTGAATGATTATACGTAAGTGCAGCAAGCGCGATACCGGCCAAAGAGATCCAAAAAACGCCCGCAGACCTCGCCCGACGCGCACTTGGCCCGCGGCGGGCCAAGTGCGAGGCCTTCTTCAATGCACCCCGTATGAGCCGCACCTGCGCTTGACGTACAAGGCTCCGATGCGCAGGACGGGCGCCGTCTCTTGCACTCGTCGCTCCACTTCACATAGCCTCGGGACCTGCTTTTAGCAGCTGATTTGCCCTTTGACGCTCACTGCCAGAGCATTCGCGCAATTGACGCGCACCTTGAAGCGGGCCATGCCATCGCACAAGCAGCGCAGCTATATTCACCGGTTGCCCTTTGACCCTCAGACATCCTCCCCATGAAAACCGCATTAGGCTGCACTGTGCTGGCACTAATTGTAACGTCATGCGGCGCGCCAGAGCGCGCTGCGCCACCCAACATGGTCGTCATCATGGCAGACGACATGGGCTACGGAGATGTTGGCGCGTACAATCCTGATTCCAGGGTGCCGACCCCCTACATGGACAGACTTGCTGCGGATGGCATGCGCTTTACAGATGCCCACTCGCCATCAGCAGTGTGTACGCCAACCCGCTACGCATTGCTCACCGGGCGCTACGCTTGGCGGCTACGGGCACTGGAGCGCGGCGTCACCCAGGGCTACAGCCCGCTCGTTATGGACACTACGAGGGCCACGGTGGGCTCGGTTCTGCAAGCGCATGGCTATACCACCGCCGCCATAGGCAAGTGGCACCTGGGACTCGGCTCTTTGGAGCGTACAGACTATGGGCAGCCGCTGTATCCCGGCCCGCGCACCGTGGGTTTTGACTATTTCTACGGCATCCCCGCTTCGCTGGACATGCCGCCGTATGTCTGGGTAGAGAACGAATCGCTTGAGGAGCCGCCCACCAGCCACGGGGATGGCCCAGTAGGATGCTGCACCGGGCCCTTCTGGCGCTCGGGGCCGATGGCCCCGAGCTTTGACCACACCGAGGTGCTTCCGATCATCACCAGGAGAGCCGCTGCGTATATCCGCGCGCGCGGACAGGATCAGGCGCCGTTCTTCCTGTACATCCCGCTCGCGGCACCGCATACGCCCTGGCTCCCCATAGACGCGTACGTGGGCATCAGCGGTGCAGGCGAATACGGCGACTTTACGGCGCAAGTGGATGCTACGGTTGGTGCCGTGATGTCTGCACTAAGCGAATCAGGACTGGCCGACAACACGATACTGGTCGTCACCAGCGACAACGGTGCCTACTGGCGGCCTGAAGACATCGAGTCTTTTGGACACCGTGCAAATCACGGCTGGCGCGGTATGAAAGCGGACATTCATGAAGGTGGGCACCGGGTGCCCTTCATCGTCCGCTGGCCTGGCCACATCGCGCCGGGCAGCGTCACGGATCAACTTGCCGTGCACACTGACCTGTTCGCCACCTTGGTCGATGCGGCCGGTATTGCCCTGCCCACTGATGCTGCCGAAGACAGCTTCAGCCACCTGCAGGTGCTGCTAGGCAATGCAGCGTCATCCGCGCGCACCCATGCGGTGCACCAGTCCATTCAGGGTATGCTGGCGCTGCGGCAAGGTCACTGGAAATACATTGAAGGCAAGGGGTCTGGCGGCTTTACCCGTGTGGATACCAGCGCGGCAGATCCGCCAGGGCAGCTGTACGACTTGTCGCGGGATCCCACCGAAACCAACAACCTGTACGCAGCGGATCCTGACCGCGCGTACGCAATGCAGTCGGCACTCGAGGCCCTTCGCAAGGCGGGACGAAGCCGTGAGTAACTGCATGCCGCGGTCGACCCTGGTCAGCCCGGCAGCGGCACGTTTCCCAAATTATGTGGCAGCGAGGTGAACGCAGCTGCCCGCAGGTGCGACCTCGCAGCCGCTGCGTGCCGTTTGCGACACCGATGGGTTAGCGGACTCCCTGCGCGTGCAGCAACAGCGCCTGACAGGATGCGGGGACCGCGGCTATAGCAGTAGCGTGTGGTGCCGACCAGTGTCCAGCGTAACCGCCTTGCGCAATGTCTGCAGGAACGCCGGCCCGTACTTGCTGAGAAAGTAGACCGCTGGCAACACACGTTCTTGCAGCTTCCCGCCCGGATAGAGCGCCTGCTGGGTGCGACGCAGCTGAATGCGCAACGCCTCGTGCTTGCGCTTTTCGGCGCGGATGACGCGGCTCTGGAGCTTACCCAGCGCTTTCGACCACGCCGCGTGCGTCGCGGCGGCCGACGGTGCGAGCGTAGCATCGGCCTGGGTAACAGCAGGATAAAGAGCATCGGCTGCCTGGCGCAATGCGCTTTCCGCCTGCTGAAACGCTGACTCCACGGAAGATCCTGTAAGCAATAGGCGGCTCAGAGTCGTCTCTACTTCTTCTTGCAGGTCTGCCAGATCCAAGGCATGCTTGCGCAATAGACGCTGCTCCCGCGGCTCAATGATCGTAAGGCTGGCGCGAGGGTAAATGATGGGCATCACTATGTCTGCCCAGGCATAGAGCTGCTTGAACTGCGCGAAATACGACACCTCTCCCGGCCCCGCCACATAGGCAACGGTTGGCAAGAGCGAATCCTGCACCAGCGGACGCAGCACCACATTGGGGCTAAAGCGATGCGCGTGCGTGCGAATGCGCGCAGCAGCATCGGAAACGCTCAGGCGCTCCCCGCTACCTGCATTGGTGAAGCCCGTACCGTTTGGCCGCAGCGCGTTGCGCCCATACTCATCCTGGTAGAACAGGTTCGTGGCGCGCGGCGTAACCTGAGCATGAAACGCACGCGCCAGTGCCTGACTGGTAGACAAGACGCGTGCGTGTGCTTCCACATGCTCCAGGAGTGCGCGTTCGAACAGCGGAACAGCCAGTGGCTTGACCTGTGGATCTTCTGGGTCCATTAGTACCAGGGGCGTCTCCCGCATTAGCGCCGCCAGCGTCTGCGCAAAGGCATCGGTGAAGGTCGTACCGGTCTGGTATGCCCCGTAGAACTCATCCAACACCGCACGCCTGTACTCCGTCGCAGGCAGCGCCTGGCGAAGTAAATCACGAATGCGTTCAAGATCGGCCCCGAATCGCAAGCGTCCGACGCTTCCCAGGTTGCCCCGCTCCAGTGCGTGGGAACTGTGATAATGAAGCTGCTGAAGCTTGTGTGCACCTGGCAAGGCTAGCGTCGACACTTCGTCCAGGTCGTGGTCGCCGCCTTCCATCCAGAAGACCGGAACAACCGGACGATCAAGATGGACGGATAGATGCTCCGCAAGGCGAACAGCCGTCAGCGCCTTGTAGAGCGTATAGAGGGGCCCGCCGTAGAGGCCTACCTGCTGCCCCGTCACCACCGCCAGCGCCCCCGGCGTTCTCAGGGACTGGATGTGGAACAGCACATCATTGCCCCAGGCTGCATTCTGGCGCACAAGCGCGTCTGCCAGCGATGCGGATATAGGCGACGATAACCGCCTGGCTACAGACCGATAGCTGGATGGCTGCCGCCAATCTCCTTCAAAATAATCCGCAAGCAGCTCCCACTGCTCACAATACGTCGAGAAGAGCTTGGGAAACCGCGGCAGTCGTGCATAGGATACCGCACGCATGCCACCAGTCAAAAGTTGCCGATCAGGCATGCAACGCTGCTAGGAACTCTCTCGCTTGAGCTCGGCCAACGCATCGCGAAGACGCGCCGCTTCCTCGTAGTCTTCTTGGGCGATAGCCGCGGTCAGAAGGCGCTCCATGTCTTCAATGGGCGACAACTGCCTTGATGGCGTTTCTGATGGTGGGCCCTCCGCGGCAGTTTCGTCTTCCATAGGAATGCCCGCATCATTGAGCACGGATGGCGACACAAAGATGGCCACACCGAACCGGACAGCCAGCGCAACGGCATCGCTCGGGCGAGCATCCAAGCAGGCTTCTTTCCCGTTGCATGAGAAGCGGATACTGGCGTAGAAGGTACCCTCACGCAATTCGTGGATGATTACGTCTAGCATTTCGCTGCCCGTCTCCACCATCAGATCTCGCAATAGGTCGTGCGTCATGGGCCTGGGCGGCCGAAGTTTTTCCAACTCCAATGCAATCGCCTGGGCTTCAAAGAGGCCGATGATGATGGGCAACCGGCGATTGCCATCAACCTCGCCCAATACAAGCGCAAAGGCGCCCGATTCGTTGGGGCGACTCTGCGTGAGGGCCAGAATGTCTACTTGAATCAGCTCCATAGCGCGCTTCTCGCTGGAAAATACCGACTACCGTAGCACGCTCGTTAATGCCTGAATGAATAATTTGTTTTCCGCTTCCGTCCCTGCGGACACGCGCAGGTAGCCCGGCAACGCTTCGTAGCTACTCATGTTACGCACGAGCACGCCCCGCTTTAGAAGGGCCTGCAATAGTGCACCCGACACCATCGGCGTTCTAAACAGCACAAAATTCGTTTGCGGCGCCACCGGCTGCACGCCGGGTATTGTGAACAGCGCATCGTACAACCACGCCGTTGCGCGCCGAAGGTACGCAATGCGCTCCTCGATAAGCGCAGGCCTTGCCAAGAGCGCCAAGGCTACCATCTCGGACAATCGATCCACCATAAACGGTATCCTGGCTTTCATGACCTCCTGCATCACTGCGGGGTGCCCGACAAGGTAGCCTATGCGCAATCCCGCGAGTCCAAAAGCTTTGGAGAAGGTACGCAGCAACAAGAGGTTGGGATAGCGCTGAAGCAACACGAATGGGCTTTCCTCACGACTGAATTCGACGTAGGCCTCGTCCACAAGCACAAACCCGGGTGCCGCCTCCAGCACCCGGTGCACATCGGCGAGCGGCATCGCAAGCCCCGTTGGACTGTTCGGGGAGGTCAACACAACAAGGCCGGCATCGCACGTATGTGCAGCGTGCCGTATCGCCCGCGCGTCAAAACGCAGATCGCTGTCTGAGGGCACCGTCACAAGCGTGGCTTCGAAAAGCGTCGCCAGGCGTGCGTACAGCGAAAACATCGGATCAGGCAACACGACCCCGGTGCCTGGACTGACGAGCACCTGAAAAACGGTAGCCATCAGCTCATTAGACCCATTGCCCACCAGCACCCCTTCCGCATCCCAGCCCAACGCCGCTGCAAGCGCCTGCTGCAGGGCAATAGGCTGCACCTGCGGATAACGGTTGAAGGGATCGTCCCAGAATTGCGTGATGATCTCGCGCTTGAGGTCCTCCGGCAGGTCAAAAGGACTTTCGTTCTGGTTGAGCTTTACGCTGGCGTGTACCGGCCCGCTGACACGATAGGCTTGTCCTGCCCGCACCGCGGGGCGTATGCGTGAGATCGCTTCAGATACGTCCATCATGCCAGGTCTTCCCTGACCCGCACCTCCACTGCGCGCGCGTGCGCCTCCAGCGACTCGCTTCGCGCCAAGGCAGCAATGGCCCCGGCCGTCTTGCGGAGCCGGGCTTCCGAGTAGGCGATCACGCTTTGCTTGCGGACGAAGTCGTCCACACTGAGCGCAGAAGCGTACCGGGCCGTTCCATTGGTGGGCAGTACATGGTTAGGGCCCGCAAAATAGTCGCCCACAGGTTCCGGCGACCACGGCCCCAGGAACACCGCACCCGCGTGCTTGATTCGTTCCAGCATAGCCCAGGGATCCGCGACCAGCAGTTCAAGGTGCTCCGGTGCCAAAGCGTTGACCGCGGCAACCGCCTCGTCCATGTCCTGCGTTACAATGCACGCACCATGCACACCCAAGGCTGCTTCCAGAATCTCCCGGCGCGGATTGGTGGGCACCAGCGCCGTTACATGGCGCTGGACCGCTTTCGCGATGCGTGCAGCCGGTGTGACCAGGATGGCGCGGGCACGCGTGTCATGCTCCGCCTGGGCCAAGAGATCATACGCAGCCCAACGCGCGTTGGCCGTATGGTCTGCAAGGATTACGATTTCGCTAGGCCCCGCCAGCGAATCAATGTCGACCAGGCCGTATACCAGCTTCTTGGCCGCTGTCACGTAGGCATTGCCGGGCCCGGCGATCTTGTCCACCTTCGGGATCGTTTCCGTGCCAAACGCCAGCGCCGCGATGGCCTGGGCACCGCCCACAGCATAGACATGCTGGATTTCAAGCACATGCGCCGCCGCCAGGATGGTCCAGTGGGGCAGCGTGGTGCTGGATGGTGGAGATACCAGATGGATCTCACGAACGCCCGCCACCTGGGCCGGTATGACGTTCATGAGTACGCTGGAAGGATATGCCGCGGCCCCTCCGGGCACATAGAGCCCCGCACGCTCCATCGGCAGCACGCGCTGGCCCAAGCGAACATCGTCGCCATCATCTACATACCAGGACGACGGGCGCTGGTGCAAATGAAACCGGCGAATGTTGTCCGCCGCGGCCAAAATCAGCTCCCGCCACGCTCGGGGCGCCTGCGCATACGCGCCGGACAGGGCGCTGGGAGGCACGCGAATCTGCTGCAACTGCACGTCATCGAACCGTGCGGTCAAAGCCCTGAGCGCGGCATCGCCCTCGCACGCCACCGCACGGATGATGTCCTTAACGGCCTCCTCTACGTCTGCGTGCACAGGGGCTTCGCGCACCCGATCCCATGCAGCATAGTCAACGATGGGGATCATTCGCGGCGCGGAACGCCCTAGTCGGTCACATCCCGCGGCGGCGGAAGCACAAGCTCGGGCATACCATGGAATTCAAAATCTGGCAGATGCTCCTGCCGGACGTAATCTATGGTTTCGTAAAGCCCGCGCATGACTTTGGCAAAGTCCTCCTTGTACAAACGGATCTTGTGCTTCTCGTAACGGAACTCGTCCACGCGCTTGCTCTCCGTCAAAACGATGAAAAAATCCTTACCCGACCGCGTCGGAATAACATCAAAGAAGTAGGTGCGCCGCCCCGCGGAAACGCGCTTGGAAAAGACCGCATCCCGAAAGCGATCGGGACCATCTCGGCGTGGTCGCCCGCCAGGCGCACTGCGGTACGGCCGCCGGTCACCTAAACGAGTAGTATTATCGTCCTTCATTCCCCATTCTGCGCTAGGTGGTAAACGTGCAAGATGCGAAGTCTATTCCGTAAACGCAAATCCTAATGCACGGCGCAGCACATCTTTGCAGATCTAACCTGGCGCATTGCGCACAATTTCGGGCAAGAGCCGTCCCAGAACCACGCGCATTCGTCTGGCGCAGTCCAGCACCTCCTGGTGTGCCAGCGGCTCTGGGCTTAGTCCTGCGGCTGCGTTGGTGATCAGGGCAAGGCCCAGGACCTTCATTCCGAGTCGCTTTGCTTCCAGCACCTCCGGTATCGTTGACATGCCGACGGCCTGTGCGCCGCGCTCCATGAAGTAGCGAATCTCCGCCTGTGTTTCGTAGCTGGGTCCTTGCACCCACACAATCGTACCGCGTACGGTATCTATTTCGTGCTTTATTGCAGCTTGCTGCGCGCGGCGCATCCAAGCCCCGTCGTAGGGCGCAGGGCAGCCCCGCAGACCTAGGCCTGGCCCTGGCCCAGCCCGCATATGATCAGTGATGAACATCAACGATCCCGGCGCAAGCCCCAGGCCCCCTGCACTGCAGGTGATGACTACGCTGTGCGCACCCAGGTGGTGCGCAAACCGCAGCGGAAACGTCGCCCGCGCCGCAGTGTGCCCTTCGTACAGGTGCGCACGTCCCTGCAGTACTACCACGGCCCGCTCCGCCAACGTTCCGACGATGACCTGCCCCGCATGCCCGGCCGCCATAGGAATGGGATATCCAGGGATATCACACGCTGATGTCTGAACTGCATCCTGCACAAGCGCGGCTAGTCCGCCAAGCCCCGAGCCCAGCGTGATGGCCACGCGCGGGCGATGTGCTCTTCCTAGTGTTGGCATGGGCTTCGCTGCACGCTGTCCAGCGCGTGGCGGACAATCAGATCAGCGGTAAGAGCGTCTCCGCTGAGCGGCGCACATGCATGTCGTAGAACTCAGTGCTGAACACGCTGCTGCCGTGGTCCTCCAGAAACTTGCGCTCTGAAGCGGTGATCCCCTCAGGGTTCAGATCCACACTGTTGGGCCACCGATTGGCGGGCGTGCGATCCAGCGGCGGGCAAAACTCCACCGAAAGTGCCCCGTCGTACCCAACCTCCTGCAGCACGGCTATGATTGCCGCCCAGTCCAGATTGCCCATGCCGCTTGCCATGCGATTATTGTCCGCCACATGAAAGTTCACTAGGCGGTCGCCGCATGCGCGGATCGCTTCGAGCGGATCGTCTTCCTCGATGTTCATGTGGAAGATATCCAGGCATACGCCGCAGTCCGGGCCAACAGCCTCAGCCAGGGCGCGCGCCTGCGCGCCGCGATTGATGAAGTACGTTTCAAACCGGTTGATGGGCTCGATTCCGATCTTTACGCCACAGCGATTGCCATGATCGTAGCACTCCTTCAAAGCTTCGACGCACCAAGCCCATTCCTTGGCCGGCGTGGCGTCAGGCACGACCTTGCCGACAGTGCCCGGCACCACGCTGATGACTTCGCCGCCGAGCTCCATCACCATCGTAATGCAGTCCTTCACATATGTAACGCTTTCGGCGCGTTGCTCTTCACTTCTGGCCAAAAGGTTTCTATCGTCCAGCATCAGCGTCACGCTGCCCCAGCATCGCACGCCGTAACTCTTCAGCAGTGCACGGACCGCAATGGTGTCGTACTTGTAGGGCTCGCCCTGGATTTCCAGGCTCTTGTAGCCGTAGCGGGCCAAGCGTTGCACGGTGACCTCAATAGGCTCCACCTTCATCCAGTTGTGTATCGCAAGATGCATGGCTTTGTCTGGGATATCATCCCCCTTTGTTTGGCTTAGGTCAGGATACTTTGCGCACCGCACGCGCCGCAGCGATCCGCTTCACTAACTCGTCTGCTGTCACCCCACACAGAATCACGGCACCTATAATAGCAAATTCAAGTTGCGTGGATATGCCCAGAATGTTAATGGCATTGTACAGCAGCCGAAGCACGGCGGCACCGATGACCACGCCGGCGATAGAGCCCTCGCCGCCCCGAAGGCTGCACCCGCCCAGCACGGCAGCCGCGATGGCATACAGCTCATAGAAGCTCCCCTGTGCGGCGGGCTGTACCGAGTTGACGTCCAGTGCAAACAGCAATCCGCCCAGCCCCGCGGTCAGCGCCCCTATCGTGTAAGCCAGGATCACCATGCGGTCTGTGCTTATGCCGCTGAAGCGCGCCGCCTCTTCATTGTGGCCTAGGGCTTTCATGTAGCGACCCCAGACCGTGTAGTTCAAGAGCAATGCGCTCAGCACCGCCAATACCAGCAGGATCACAAACGGGATCGGCAGTCCGAACGAGGCTGTGATTGGAATCTTCCCGATGGCAAGTTGCCGCAGTCCTTCGTAGCCCATGCCGAAGCCTTGCGTCTGATCCCCTGTGATCCAGCGGGCCAAGCCGCGGTAGACCAAGAGGCCGCAAAGCGTTACAACAAACGGCTGCAGGTTGACCTTCGTGACCAGAAGCCCGTGTGCCAGACCTATGAGCAAGGCTGCACCCAGCGCGGCTAGCAATGCCAGTGCCACGGGCCACCCCGCTGCAACTAGAAGCAAGGGCACGATCACGCCAATCAGGCCCACAACGCTGCCCGCAGAAAGGTCTATGCCACCGGTGATGATCACGAAGGCGGCTCCGATACTGATGATGCCGAAGAGACCGGTCCAGCGCAGTGTATTCTGCAGATTGTACCCTGTCAGGAAGTTGGGCTCCAGCGCAGCCGTGAGGACAAAGACCACCAGCAGCACGCCGCTGATGCCCAGAATCTTCTTCATCTCGTCAAAGTGTTTGTCCGGTGGCTAGCTGCATAATGTTCTCTTCCGCCATGTCTTTGTGCTCAAGTTCGCCGGTCATCCGTCCTTCGTGCATTACTAGTACCCTATCGGCAATGCCGAGAATCTCTTCCAGCTCGCTGCTGGCAAAGAGGATGGCCATACCGTCTTCTGCGAGCTCCTCCATGGTGTGGTAGATCTCTTGCTTGGCTCCCACATCAATGCCGCGTGTGGGTTCATCCAGAAGCAGCACCCTGGGACCAAGCAACAGCCACTTTCCAAGGACCACCTTTTGCTGATTGCCTCCAGACAATAGTCGCGCGACGCTGTTCTTGCGCGTGCCGTCTATGCGTAGCCGCCGCATCATGTATTCGCAAAACGCCTCTTCCCAGGCGCGTGAGATGGACGACGCAGCGCGACGCGTGAGCGCAGCGAGGCTCATGTTGTGCCGCACGAGCATCGGCAGGACCAGCCCCTGCTGTGCCCGGTCTTCCGGCACGAGCGCGATGCCTTGCGCCATCGCATCCCGCGGGGATCGCAGTACCGCGGTGTTGCCGTTTATACGCACCGTGCCGTGAAGCATTGGATCAAGACCAAACAGCGTCCTCAGCAGCTCGGTGCGCCCAGCCCCAACGAGGCCGGCGAGGCCGACTATTTCGCCAGCGTGCAGTTGCAGCGACACGCGGCAGTTGGGCCACGCCATCGTGGACACGCCTGATACCGCCATCACACAGTCGCCTTTGGTTCGCGTCTTGCGTGCGTAGAAGCTGCTGATGTCGCGGCCCACCATGCTGCGCGCCATGCGCTCGCGCCGGATGTCACTGCCGGTGAGTTCTGCTGCATTCTGTCCATCCATAAGCACGACCACGCGGTCGGCAATGGCCTCTACTTCGCGCAGCCGATGCGAAACAAACAGGATGGATACACCTGCATCCTTGAGCTCCCTGATCACAGCAAACAGCCGATCAGCTTCCCGTTCAGACAGGCTGGAGGTCGGCTCGTCCATGATGATCAGCCGCGCATCCACCGACAGTACACGCGCAATCTCCAAGAGTTGGCGCTGTCCTATGGGCAGAGAGCCTACCAGCGTATCTGTTGGCAGCGCGAGCCCGACGCGTGCAATGATCTGGGCGGCCTCTTTGGCGATCATGCGGCTCTGAATCCAGCCGGCCTTGTGCGGCTCCCGGCCCAGGAAGATGTTCGCGCCGACTGTCAGGTTGGGAAGCAGGCTCAGCTCCTGGTGGATAAGCACGATGCCGCGCTGTGCCGCTTGCCGTGCGTTCGTGAATGCGACCGGCGATCCATCCAGCCAAAGCGTCCCGCCATCCATGGGAAGGATGCCGGCGAGGATTTTCATGAGCGTGCTCTTGCCGGCCCCGTTTTCGCCGATGACGGCCACGATTTCCCCCGCACCCACAACAAGGTCTACATCCCGCAGCGCCGCCACGCCGGGAAAACGCTTCGTAACGCGCCTGGCATGCAGGAGATGCGCGCCCTGCGCGGACGGACCGGTTGCACCCTCAACCATCTGCTACCACAATCGGCTCACCACCCTCATTCACCCTCAATCGTTCTTGATTCCCAACAAAATACCTTTTTTTGCTGCAGGCTGGCTGCGTTTCTCCCTTGGGCCGACGATGATATGCAGTGCAACCCCCCGGGCAGCTGCTCATCCCCTGCACAAGCAGTGGCAGCGCACTACCTCGTTACCGATGAGGACTGAACCGGCCTCACGCATGCTCCCGGTGCGCCCCCTATGATCTAGTTCCCGGATCAAAGCCGGATTCGCGAGTAGACACCCTTGAATCAGGATGGGCTTGACCGAACGTGTACGCGCGCGGCCAAGGCTTCGCGATCAGCGCGTGCACGCCGGCTCATTATTCCGGCTGGCATCGCGGCATTTGTTGCCTTTGGCGCGGACCGCGCTGTCAGTAATGATTCGGTGCCTCGGCCCGTAGGCGCTGGGCCTTCTGGGGCAGCATAAAGATCGCTGTAGCCTACCGGATCACTACGCTACTCTCCGAGCAGGGCCTCGAGCTCATCTCTGAATGCGTCCACGTTATCCTTTGTAATCGTGCGAGCCGGAATGTCTATGAACTGGCTTTCAGGAAGAACGGACCGGTCGCCACGCACTAGCGCGGCTAGGACACGCACGGACTCGTAGCCATAGCGATACGGATTTTGCACGACGGTGCCTGCGATGGTACCCTGCTTGATCGCTTCGAGCACCACATCGTCCTCGTCAAAGCCGACGATGGTGATCTGGTCCAGCTTGCCTGCTTCGCGCACAGCTTCCAGGATCTGCACCGGATTGTACACAAAAAGCCCCACCATGGCATCGAGGTCCGGGTATCGCGCCAATGCATCTTCGGCTTGCGCCTTCGCCCGGGCAAAGTCAAACTGATCCACGCGCGTATCCAGCACCGTAAACAGCTCCCCCTCAATACGTGCGTCCACGGGATCCCGACGCGTGTTGTCTATGCTGCGATCCATGAGTACATCAATAACGCCCTGCCGCCGCAGGTCCGCATTAAGCTGCCCCGTTCGGCCCACAAAGAGCACCACAGTGCCCCCTTCTGGCATGGCTTCCTTGAGCAGGCTGCCGCACATGCGCCCAGCCAGGTAGTTGTCCATGCCGATATACACCAGGCGGTCGCTTTCGGGTGCATCCGAATCATGCGTGATGAGAAGGGTGTTCTGCGCAATTTCCGCCAATAGGCCCATCTGATTCGAAGGGTCCAGCGGGGTGATCGCGATGCCTTCCACGCCGCGCGCCAAGAGGTCCTGAACCATGCGCCGCTGATCTGACGCCGTGCCATCAGGCGGCATGAGTACTTCTACATCCACATCATAGCGCGCGGCGGCATCCCGCGCCCCCTTGTCCGCAATCAGCCAGAACGACGCGATGCCATTGGTGATAAAACCCAGAAGCGGCTTCCGGGCACCGTCGCCGCCCGGCGCACAACCGCCTACCACCGACGCAGCCAATACACAAGCTGCCATCAGCAGCGGGGTCCACAACCGCGGCACCTGTTCAGTCACACGTGAGTCCATAATACGTGAGTCCATAATACTAGATGCCAAAGGTGCGCCCGCCGTTGATGGTGATAAATTGTCCAGTAACAAAGGACGCCGCATCGCTGGCGTAATAGACGGCTGCACCGGCAACATCTTCAGGAACACCCCAGCGGCCCACTGGGATCGTCTTCACGTACGAATCCTTGAGGCTTTGCGGATCACCGGCATGACGCTCGGTGGGTATCCACCCGGGAGAAATCATGTTCACTGTGATGCCGAACGGCGCAAGTTCGGTAGCCAGACTGCGTGAAAAGCCAACCTGGCCTCCTTTGGCTGCTGCATAAGCCGTAAACGGTGCCACGCCCATCGAATACACCTCGGTAATGATATTGATGATCCGTCCGAATCGACGCTGCTTCATCCCCGGCACGCACGCCCGGCACAAGAGGTACGGACTCTTGACAAAGAAATCCAGCATTGACTGGTAATCGTCCCAGGTGTATTCCTCGATGGACAAGAGCGGCTGGTTGGGCGTCGCGTTGGGAATCAGAATATCTATCGGACCCAAAGTGCGGGCCACCTGGTCTACCAGCGACGACACATGCTGCGCATTGGTGACATCGGCCCGCACCAGGATGCCGGTGCCCCCTTCGGCTTCAAACTCGGCAAAAGCACGCTGCGCGCGCTGCTCGTTGGAGGAGAAGTTCATGGCAACACGGGCTCCAGCGCGGGCCAGCGCGAAGGCCATAGCCTTGCCCAGCCCTGTGGTACTGCCGGTTACCAGGGCGACCCGGTTCACCAAGGAAAAAGACACTCTATGAGACTTGTTTGATACTTACGTGAGTATAGCGTCGATGACTTTGCCGCCAACATCGGTCAACCGGATGTCACGCCCGCTGAAGCGATAGGTCAGGCGCTCGTGCTCCATGCCTAGAAGGTGAAGCATGGTCGCATGCAGGTCATGAATGGTCGTAATATTTTCTACTGCCCGGTAGCCGTATTCGTCGGTCGCTCCGTACACGGTGCCGCCCCGTATGCCGGCCCCCGCCAGCCATATGCTGAATGCCGAAGGATTATGGTCGCGCCCGTCCGTGCCCTGCGCAAACGGCGTGCGCCCGAACTCGCCGGCCCACACCACCAACGTTTCCTCGAGCAAACCGCGTGCCTTCAGATCCTTCAGAAGGCCTGCTATAGGCTGATCTACCGCGTGCGCATTCAGGGTATGGCCTTCGCGAAGCTTGGCATGCTGATCCCAGCGATCGCTGGCGCAGCGCGGGCAGGTGAGCTCTATAAAGCGTACGCCGCGCTCCACCAAGCGCCGCGCCAGAAGGCACTGCGCAGCATACCCGCGCGTATGCTCGTCCTCGGAGTCCATCCCGTAAAGCTTCTTGGTCGCCTCCGATTCGCCGGACAGATCTGTCAGCTCTGGCACCGAGGACTGCATGCGAAATGCTAATTCATAGTTGGAGATCGCGCTCTCGATCTGATTCGCGTGCCCAATGCGCCCAAGCAGCGTATCGTCCGTCTTGTTGATCAGCGCCAGCTTGCGCCGCTGCAGCGCGGTCGTAGGCTCCAGCGGGTCTATGTTGGCCAGCGGCTCGCTGCCGGCCCTGAAGATGGAGCCCTGATACGAAGCCGGCAGGAATCCGCTGTTGAAGTTGTCCAGACCACCGGGCGGAATCAGCCCGCCATCGAGCACGACGTAACCCGGCAGGTCTTGATTTTCGCTGCCTAGGCCATAGGTGACCCACGAACCCATCGACGGGCGGCCCTGCAGTCCGTGACCGGTGTGCAGAAAGTAGTTGGCATTGGTGTGCTCCGGAAAGTCCGCCACCATGGACCGGACCACCGCCAAGTCGTCGGCACAGCTGCCGATGTGCGGGAACAGGTCACTGACCTCCATGCCGCACTCGCCGTACCGCTTGAAGTCCCACGGACTCTTGAGGATCTTGCCAATGCTGTTGAACTGCGTGGCATCTACCGCAAACTTATCCCGAGGGTTCTCGCCGTGCTCGCGCGCCAGACGCGGCTTGGGGTCAAAGCTGTCAACCTGCGACACGCCGCCATCCATGTACAGGAAGATGACGCTCCGTGCCTTCGGAACCAGATGGGACGGGCTAGGACGCAGCGGTGCGGGTGAGTCGCCAGCAACTAACATTCGGTCAAAGGGCGTGCTACCCATAAGACCCATGAGGGCGACGCCTCCGAAGCCGTTGCGGCATAAGGAGAGCATCTCGCGCCGCGTCATGCGGCACCTAAGACGATGGGGATTTGACATCAGATCAGATAGATGAACTCCTTGAGGTTAAAGATGGCATGGCAGTAGGCCGCCCAGAGCAAAGCTTCGTCCAGGATCGCTTCCGCGGGAAGCGCCATGTCTTGCGCTGCGATTTCCAGGTATTGACGCGCTTCCACCAGCTCCGTTCCGCTCGGTGCCCTAGAGAGGGCGTGCAGGTAAATATGTTTTACGCGCGCTTCGATGCTCGGATGGGGCATCGCCACCAGCGCGTCCCCCCAGGCCTGCGACTGGGCTGCCACGAAGGGATCGTTGAGCATGGTGAGCGACTGGGCGGGCACATTACTGGTGTTGCGCCGACCGAAGGTTGAGAACGGGATCGGCACGTCGAAGGCCAGCATCATGGGAGACAGGAAGTTGCGCCGCACAGCAGTGTAGAGGCTCCGGCGCCCATCGCCATCCAGGGCACCGGACGAGTCCGGACGGCCGCGTCCCTTCATGAACGCCGTCAGATGAATGGGCACCGGCGGCCCGAACAGCGTCGGATCGAGTGTGCCGCTGGCAGCCAGGATGCCGTCGCGAATGGCTTCGGCCTCCAGTCGCCGAATCGGATAATGGGTCAGCAGCTTGTTTTGGGGGTCTACATCCGCCAGGCTGTCTGGAGGCTCGGTAGCGCGCCTGAAGGCGCGGGTAAGCACGATTTCGCGCAGCATGGCCTTGACCGACCAGCCCTGCTCCATGAACCGCAGGGCGAGATAATCCAGAAGCTCCGGATGCGTTGGCAACTCGCCTTGCGCACCGAAATTGTCTACGGTCGCCACGATGCCGCGCCCGAAAACGTGGTGCCAGAGACGGTTTACCATCACGCGCGCCGTCAGTGGATTTTCTGGATCCGTCATGGCTCGCGCGAGATCCAGCCGCCCGCTGGCCGAGGCTACAAAGGGGGCCTGCGTCGAATCCAGCGCAGTAAAGAACCGATGCGGCACGCGCGCAGCTTCCTCATTCTTGGCATTGCCGCGGAAAAACACGCCGCTGGTCACCGTGTCGCCATCGGTCATTCCTGTGAAAAACGCGGGCAGCGGTTGCGGCGGCGCAAGGTCTGACCCCGGCACAGTGCGCGGAAGCGCACCGCTCAGCAGCGCTTCGTTTATGACCTCGACATCCGCAGGTGCAGCGTTGTCGTTCGCCCAGGCGCTTACCGCCTGTACCAGCGGTGGACGCGGGCCGCCCTGCGGCGCGTCAAACGCCGGACGCGTTCCGTCGAAAGCCGCCACATAGGCCACATCGAAGAAGGCGTTGTCCTTCAGCTGCAGCTGATGCTGGTTGATGAGCAACTGCCCCTTGTGGTAGGTGCCCACAAGGAATTCGATGTACGCCTTGCTGCCCTTCCACATGTCCATGCCGATCACGTGCGACTTCAGGGTGGGCGAATCAAGCTCCACCTCCAGAAAGCCGTGAATCGGGTGCCGGATAAGCTGGAAGTTGTCCACCACGATGCGCATGGCGGCATTGAGACCCGCGGCTACCACTACGATGGAGTCCTGCGTGATCCTGAACGTAGGCGACCGCAGTGCTCCCGGGAACCCTGCGCCATCTTTGCGGCTGGTAACCACGCCATGCAGCAGGCTATCAATGCGGCCATCCGTAATGACCGGCGTGCCGCTACGGGGCACGCCGGCAAAGGAAAGCCCCTCAGGATACCAATCATCGTAGGTGCCGTCGCGAAAATCTCCGATCATTTTCCAAGATCCGACGGAGTCGGACGCCGGCGGCACCGTGCGCTCCAGGGAAGCGGCCACGACCGGCGTGCGGCCCACCGCGCGCTGCCAGCGCGCCGCAATGCGACGCCTCCGCTCCTGGTGCAGTGCTATCAGTGAATCGTGCTGCGCCCGATAGCGGGAAGAGATCAGGGGAGTGGGGGCAAATCGGGCGCTTTCAATGATCCCGTACAGCGAATAGTAATCGGTTGTTGGGATGGGATCGAACTTGTGATCATGGCAGCGGGCACAGGCTACCGTCAAGCCCTGAAACGTCTTCGTAGTAACATCGATGATGTTGTCAATGCGCTCAGCCTCATCTATCCGCGTGTCCACCGGGCTGTGCTTGCCCTCGCCGAGGCCAAAGTATGCAGTGCCGATGGGCGATTCCGCAAAACCCTGCGCTGGATTGAGGCGCGGATGCACGAGCAGATCGCCGGCTAGATGTTCGGCCACAAACTGGTCGTAGGGCACATCCGCGTTAAAGGCCCGAATGAGATAGTCCCGATACTGCCAAGCGCCTTGAATGGTAAAGTCAAACTCATGCCCTTTGGATTCTGCATAGCGCACCAGGTCCATCCAATGACGTGCCCAGCGCTCCCCGAAATGTGGTGATGCAAGCAGTGTATCGACTGCCTTCACGTAGGCATCCTTGCCTTCGTCGGACAGGAATGCCGCAACCATCTCTGGCGCGGGCGGCAGCCCCGTTAGCACGTACGCGGCCCTGCGCAGCTGCGCCTCCTTGGACGCCAGCGGCGCGGGACTGAGCCCAGCGCGCCGGTGGCGCTCATCGAGGAGCCAATCGATGGCACCGGTCCCTGCCAGTCCCTCAGGCAGTGCAGGGCCCTGAGGCGAGATGAATGCCCAGTGCTTCTTGTATTCGGCCCCCTGTTTGATCCACTTCTTGAGCAGCGCAATCTCGCGGTCTTCCAAGACCTTGTTGGTCTTTCTCGGAGGCATCCGCTGCTCTGGGTCCGCTGCCGTAACCTTCTTGATGAGTATGCTCCGGCGCGCATTCCCGGGCACGATGGCCCGGCCGCCTTGCCGCCTGGCGGTAGCAAACGCGCGCTCGTCAAGACGCAGGTCTGCCTCGCGGGTGCTTACGTCGGGGCCATGGCAGACGTAACAGGAATTGGACAGGATGGGCCGAATGTGGTAATTGAAGTCGACCGTTTCCGGCAGGTCCTGACTGGCCTCATCTGACCGGCAACCCGAAAAGATTGAGAGCGCCAAGACGCTGAAAAAGACCAGGCAAGCCGCGCGGCACATAGCAGTGGAATACACTTCGGGTACAGTTACCGAAAATAGTCAATGACCGATTCATACGAAAGTCACAAACGGCAGCGCGCGCCGCACCGCGCACACTTCCTGGATCAGCCACCTGCACCGCTGGCATAGCCCCCTGCGCAGGACGGAATTGACCGCCGAGCAACGCCATGGCATAGCGCACTATGCCATGGCGCGTTGTGTACGCGTTACGATGGGTTCAGACATAGAGCGACATGTGGGACAACTTGCGGCCCACTTGGCAGGCGATGCGGAGGTCAAAAGATTGGCGCTAGTCCGCGAACAGGGTGCTACATCGCAGAATTCAATTCAATCTGGCTGGGATCTGCAACATCCGCTTCAAGCAGGCAGCTCAGTGCCCATCACGCTGGAATCGCATCGGGCGCATAGAAACATGCCCGCGCTGTGAAATTCCGGACGCCGGCTGCACCAGTCACACTCATCGTAGATGAAAAACTCCTCGTGACTGTGCGCCGCGCTGCGCCGGCGCTCCGCGTAACAGTGGTCGCACATCGCGCCGCCTTCCGGCACATGCTCGATAGAGCCGCACGATACGCAGCACTGCGTGAACCTGTGTTGCTTTGCAACCAGGCTCTGCCTGTGACAGAACTGACACGGCACGCTGGAGTCCCTATCCGCTCGGTTGGACTGACGCAGCGTGCCGTGTTCGTGATGTAACGACGCATGGAAACAGCGTCGACACAACGCGCCCTTTAGAGGCGACCCAGGCTGCCGGCTGTCGGGTGCGGCCTGAGAATTTTGTATCGTATCTGCCGTGCTGCCGTTCATTCCAGGGGATGCTACAACTCACCGCGGCCGCGCAAACCACGTGCAAGCCTGAAGCTTCGCAGTCTGTTTTCAGTGCCGTTAAGCAGCCGCACAATGTTGGACCGATGGGCTATGAAGATGCCTATCGCCAGGAAAATGCCAAAGAGCAGCAGACTTCGGTCTAATCCCTCGATATCGAAAATGAACTTGCGAACCGCCACCGCCGCAGGGAACATCACCGCGGCGCTAAGAGAAGCCAGCGACACGTAACGGGAAGTCACCAGGACCACCACAAACGTGCCCAGGACGATCCACATCGTCACAGGCGTCAGGGCAAACAGCATCCCGGCAGCCGTGTTGACCCCCTTGCCACCCATGAACCGCGCCCACACGGGCCACATGTGGCCAGCAATCGCAGCCAAACCCGCCAAGAGGCGCACCACCGACTCTACTTGCCAGAAGGCGTATCCACTGGGCAATCCGTCATTAAGTCGAATGGTTGCAATTGCGCCCGCTGCCAAAAGCCCTTTGCCAATGTCCATCACCGTGCACAGTGCGCCCGCCTTCCAGCCGAGTACTCTGAACACATTGGTTGCACCCGCATTGCCGCTGCCGTACTGTCGTACGTCGATGCCGTAAAGGCCTTTGCCTATCCATACGCTCGCCGGGATCGAACCAGCCAGGTAGCTTAACACCAGGATGACTACAAGAGACAGCATAGAACTAATGATTGCATTAATGTACCACGAGAAGGCTATTGGCGCACCACCTTCCCGATCTCTATCGGATTTTCGCCCAAAGACTCCAAGCACGCGCGTGCATCATCCGCCCCCGCCGCCGACACCAGCGCAACAAGCCCGATGCCTAAGTTAAACGTTCGTCGCATATCCTGCTCAGGTACCTCGGCTGCGGCTTGCACAAAGTCAAAGATGGCGGGCCGCTCCCATGCTGCATAATTGACCGTAAAGGACAGCGGCGGCGGCACTACGCGCCGTGTGTTGCCCTCGATCCCGCCGCCGGTCACATGGGCAAAGGCATGGACGAGATCATTGTTGCAGAGCGCACGGATCGGCTTCAGGTATGATCGGTGAACCCGCAGCAGTTCTTCCTGCAGCGTGCGACCTCGCAGCCCTTGTGGGCGGTCATGGATACCAAACGGATCGCGCGTGCCGAAGCACGCATGGCGCGCCAGCGTGAAGCCGTTGGTGTGCAATCCATTAGAAGGCAAGCCTAAAAGCACATCGTCCGCCCTCACGCGACTCCCGTCCAAGATCTGATCTTTCTCTACGATGCCGACCACAGTACCTGCGAGATCGTATTCGCCGGCAGCATAAAAGTCGGGCATCTCCGCCGTTTCGCCGCCAATAAGGGCGCACCCATTGTTCTCGCAGCCGCGGGCAATGCCCGCGACCACCGCTTCAAAGATCCCTGCCTTCAGCTTTCCTGTGGCAAAGTAGTCCAGAAAATACAGCGGCTTCGCGCCGCACACGGCGATATCGTTGACGCAGTGATTGACCAGGTCTTCGCCGATGGTGTCATGCCTGTCCGCCATGAACGCCACCTTGAGCTTGGTGCCCACGCCATCCACAGACGACACCAAGATGGGGTGTTTGTATCCACGTGGCACCTCAAAGAATCCGCCAAAAGCGCCCAGCTTGCCGACTACGCCCTCTGACTGCGTTCGGGCCACATAGGCCTCGGCCGCTGTAACCACTTTGTCGCCTAGCGCGATGTCCACGCCCGTATCCTTGTATGTGACCATAGGCTATCGGAAACTGGTCTTGCCTACTAGGAGCTGCCACCGGAGCTGCAACCGCATGGCAGGCGAAAGCGCTACTGGCTGCGTCCACACATCAAACTGGCGCTTTTCCAAGACAGACAAAAGGTACAATCCTTCCATCCAGTACCGCTTGAATGTCCGGCGCGGCCACCCGGTCAGATCCAAACCGAGCCGCTGGCAGGCACTGTAGGCATCCCGCACCCGTACTGCTTGCTTCCACAAGAGCCTGCGTAGGCTTTCGCTTTGCTGACCCGCCTTAAGCTGCGCTTCCGCTATACCAAACTGCGCCATCTCGGATTGCGGCAGAAAGAGTCGGTCTTTCGCCACATCTGCCACCAGGCTGCAGAGACGATTCGTCAAAAATACCGCCTTGGCAAATTCCTGCGTGCGCTCCACCCAGAACTGTTCACGCTTTCCTGTCAACTGCATCAAAAGCAACGCATGCGCACCGCACCGTGCTTGTACGTACGCAAGCAGCGGGCCGGCCTTTTCAAAACGAACCGGGGACACCATACTTGCCGCTGCCCGCACCTGCGCCGCCAGCAGTGTGCCGTCCAGCTCGTGGCGCTGGCAAGCGGCATAGGCCCGTTGCGCAATGTGCGCGGGCATGATGGCGAGATCTTTTTGGTCTCGGCAGCGTGCCGCTTCGTCGTGTGCATCGGTGATGGATCTGGGCGCATCCAGTGCATCGTAGAATGCCCAGAGCGCTGCAGAGGCTTCACGTCGCGCATCAGGCCAGTCGTCGGGAGAGAAAGGCCTCATGGTTTTACTCCCACGAATGCAGTACATCCATCAGCGCGGCCCGATCCGATTGCAGCGGCTCGACTCGTCGGGCCCTGCGCGCAAGGTCCGCCAGGGCGGCCGGCATGGCGGGCGTGCGACCGAGCGCGCGTCGCACCGTAGCGGGGAATTTTGCGGGATGCGCCGTGGCCAAAACGACGGCGGGCACCCGCAGCCCTGCAGCCTGCCTATAGCGTCGCACGGCCTCCAACCCGACGGCTGTATGCGGATCGGCCATGTAGCCGGTCCGCGCAAATACGCGGCGCATGCTGGCCAACGTTTCCTCGTCGCTGACCGAATACCCCGTGATACGTTTCTTCATATCGGGCATGAGATGCTGCAACCGCTCAAAGTTGCTGGGTGCACCCACATCCATTGCATTGGATAATGTGCGCAATGAAGGCCCAAAGGTCGATTGCCCCGTGGCAAGATAGTGCGGAAACGCACCATTGGCGTTGTGCGCTGCCAAAAACCGTCGTATCGGGAGTCCGGCCAGGGCTGCCAGGATCCCCGCGGTCAGATTCCCCAAATTGCCGCAGGGAACGCTCACGACCGCTTCATCAAATCCGCCCTGCACAAATGCCCAGAAGTAGTACACCATCTGTGGCAAGAGCCGTCCTACATTGATGGAGTTTGCGGCAGAGAGGTTCAGACCCTTCGGATTAGCCAGCGCCGCCTTGACCATCGCCTGGCATTCGTCAAAGGTGCCTCGTACGGCAAAGGCACGCACGCCGGGGCGCGCAAGAGTCAGCTGCAACGCCTGTGTAGGACTGACCTGACCCTCAGGAAACAGTAGCGCCACGCGGATTCCGTCCTGCGCGGCAAAACCGTCGGCAACGGCGCTGCCCGTGTCGCCCGATGTTGCGACCAGAATCGTCAGTCGCTCGCGCCCAGCCATGATGCGCAAGAGCCGCGCCATGGTGCGCGCGCCCACATCCTTGAAGGATAGCGTGGGGCCATGAAAGAGCTCCAGTACGTACAGCTTTTCCTGTGCATCCACCGCAACGAGCGGCACAGGGAAATTTAGCGCCTTGCGGAGTCCGTGCGCCAACGCGCTGCGTGCCACATCCGCCTCCAGATACGGCCGCAGTACGGCAAGCGCCAAGTCCTCCAACCGATTCTTGCTGCGCCACTCCGCTGGTGCCTGCGGTATGGTTGCCGGCACGTACAACCCGCCATCGGGGGCGAGGCCACTGCGCAAGGCTTCTCCAAAGGTCGCGCCTTGTGCCCCGCGTGTACTCTTGAAACGCATCATGCCGCGCGCACGCCCCTGAAGTCAGGCGTCGTCACCACGCCCTGTGCTGCTACACCGTGTTTGGCGGTCGCGCGCACCATGGCGTCTGCAGCTTCCCGCGCGACATGTCCGTCCGGTGCCAGTGCAAACATGGCTGGTCCGCTGCCGGTGATGGCGGCAGCCCAGGCGCCCGCGGCCATCGCGCCCGCGCAGGCTTCCTCAAAGAATGGCAGCAATGCGCTGCGCGCCGGCTCCACCAGACGATCCCGCATCATATAGACGCCTACGGTCTCATAGTCTCCCGTCGTCAGCGTCTGGATCATGAACGCCAGGTCGCTGGCGTTTTCCACGGCGACGCGAAACGGTACACGCGCCGGCAGGATGTCGCGCGCATCCGCGGTGAGAACCGTAAGGCTGGGCAGCAGCAGCGCAATATGCAGGGGCCGAAGAAGCGACACCGGGCGGTAGTCGCTCGGATCCAGCGGCGATGTCAGAACCAAGCCGCCAAACAGCGCCGGCAGGACGTTGTCTCCGTGCCACTCGCCGCCAGAGGCCAGCGCCTCCCCTTCCAGGACGGCGTCCACCATTTCGTGCTTTGCCAGCGGCGCGCCCAGCAGCATGTTGACGGCCCACGCACCCGCGGCCGCGCTCGCAGCCGAGCCGCCAATGCCCGAGCCCAATGCGATACCTTTCTCAATGTCGAGGTGCACACCGCAGTCCGCGCCAATGGCTTCCAGGACGCGCTGCCCGGCACGCGCTGCGGTGTTTTTGGCCGCATCTAACGGCAGCAGCGCGCTCGATTGCACCGTGATCCCAGGCGCGTCCGACATCACCGCAGTCACAGTATCTCCGATGCCGGCAAGACAAAGCCCTAGTGTATCAAAACCCGGCCCCAGGTTTGACAGCGACGCGGGTCCAAAGGCGACAGCCGAACCTTCTCCTGTGCGACGAATGGACGCCGTTTGCGGCTTGCTTAATGTGGTTATGGTCATGCCTTGCGGACGATGTTGCTACGGGGTTTCCGGGATTTGGCTTAATGCGGCACGCGTATGCGGGCAGCCTTTGTGCGTACGCATGTCACGACGCAGCTGCTCGAGGTCCGCTCCACTGTCCACATCGTACCATGCGGGGAGAATGTGCACATGCGCCCACTGTGCAGCGAGCCGCGCGCGCGTCTGCCTGAATACATCTTTGTGGCTGAACGTTCCGGCGAAAGCACGGTCAGCGTAGGGGTTCATTCCCAGCAGGTAGAATCCGCCATCTGCCGTTGGGCCGATCACTGTGGAGTCGGGGCGCTTAAGGCTTTCAAAGGCCGCCATGATGCGTTCCGAAGGCAAGGTGGGATGATCGGTTCCGATGACGACCATTTGCGTATATCCTGCTGCTGTGGCGTCGTGGCATGCAGCCGTCAGGCGTGCGCCCAGTCCGCCCGCGCTTTGCTTATGCACGGAAGCACCCTTTAGCCAATTCGTGGGGTAGTTCCAGCTTCCGTCCAGATACAGGCGCACATCGATTCCCAGCCCGGCATACTGCTCCAAGGCGTCTCGCAGGAAGGCTTCCGCGAGCTTGGCCGCCTCGCGCGGCGCTAGCGGCGGGCAGAGCCGCGTCTTTACTTTGCCCGGTTGTGGTGCCTTGGCCAAAACGATGAGAACGTTCATCCAGCACGATGCGCCCGCATGCGACGCGTGATGTGCGCGAAGCGGCGCACGGCCTCGTGAACCGCATCCGGGGTTGTGCTTTTGCCCATTGAAAAGCGCACAGCAGCTGATGCCGTAGCATGATCCAGCCCTATGGCCGCAAGCACATGGCTGACTTGGACCGCCCCGCTGGTGCATGCAGAGCCCGCCGACACACATACACCTTCCATGTCAAGGTTCAGCAGGAGCATTTCGCCATCAAGCTGACGGCCGGCCACGGGCCTTAAAGCAATACTCAGGATATGCGGCGCCGCGCTGCCATCCATGGGCGTGTTAACTACGAAGGTGTCTCCCAACGCCTCGAACAAGCCCCGCACCAGCTTCTGCTGCAGTCCGGCCAGTCGCGCATACTCTGCCTTTCGGCGCGTTTGCACCAGTTCCAACGCTTTTGCCATTCCCACAATGGCGGCTACGTTCTCAGTGCCGCCGCGGCGCTGCCTTTCCTGCGCACCCCCCACGATCATCGGCCTGTAATCGAGCCCCGTTTTCACATACAACACGCCAACCCCTTTGGGGCCGTAAATCTTGTGCCCCGACAACGTCATCAAGTCCACGCCCAGGGCCTGCACATCCAGCGCCATCACGGCTGGTGCCTGGACGGCATCGGTGTGGAGCGGTACCCGGGCTGCGCGGCACACGCCACTGATCTCTGCCATCGGCGCGATAGAGCCGAGCTCGTTATTCACAAGCGCTACGGAAACCAGTCCTGTGTCGGGAGTCAGCGCTCCGGCAACCTGCAACGCTTCGACCCTGCCATCGGCCCCTGGCTGCAGCAGCGTGACAGAACACCCTTCAGCCTGCAGTGCTCTGCCGGCTGCCAGAATGGCGGAGTGTTCGGCCGCCGAAGTCACGAGTTTCTTTCCAGTGTGGGCGAGCATGCCGCGCAGTGCTGCATTGTCGCCTTCGGTACCGCCACTTGTAAAGATCACTTCCGAAGTATGCGCGTTAAGGTGCTTCGCGATGCTTTCGCGGCTCTCTTCAATGGCAACGCGCGCCGCGCGCCCTAGCCGGTGCGTGCTGGACGCGTTGCCATAGCGATCCTGCAGGTACGGCAGCATTGCAGCCAGCACGCGCTTGTCCAGCGGCGTGGTCGCAGCATGATCGAGGTAGATCGGGCCCATAACCTATCTTGTACGATCAGTGCAAGCCGACGTGCCAACGCGGCCAAGTCACGGACTGCGGCGAACACCTGCATCGGACCTGGGCCGCAGCACGTGCCGGGTTCCGCGGACAGCACATCTGGTCCGGGCGTTATCTTTGGCAGGCAGCAACAATGGTGGACCTATGGAAAAGCTGGTGATCACGGGTGGGCATGCACTGGAAGGAACGCTCCGGGTAAGCAGTTCCAAGAACGCGGCGATGCCACTAATGGCCGCTACGCTGCTAGCCAGCGGTGTGACGACACTCAAGAACATTCCTCGTCTTCGCGACATCGCCACGCTGTCGCATGTCCTGCGTATCACTGGGGCCGGGGTAAGCCTGGAAGACCATACAATGCAAGTAGACACGACGCGCATAGGATTTCCAGAAGCACCCTACGAGCTTGTCAAGAAGATGCGCGCGTCGTTCTATATGCTGGGTGCCTTGATCGGGCGTTGCGGCCGGGCACGCGTTTCTCTTCCGGGGGGCTGCGCGTGGGGTCCGCGGCCCGTCAACCTGCATCTGGAAGGCATGCAGGCGCTGGGCGCGTCCATTGACCTTGAAGATGGCTATGTCGTTGCCAAGTCACCGCAGCACGGCCTGCCCGGCGGCACCCTTCGCCTGGAGCCTTCCAGCGTGGGCGCTACGATCAACATCCTTCTGGCTGCCGCCACTGCCCGCGGTGCGTCGCGCATAGAGAACGCCGCCATAGAGCCTGATGTGGTAGTCTTCTGCGAGATGCTTCAGGAGATGGGAGCCCGGCTGCATGGCGTGGGCACACGCATCCTGGAGGTCGAAGGTGTGCCAGCGCTGCGTCCGGTCACCTACCTGAACTGTCCAGATCGCATCGAGCTAGGCACCTTCATGATCGCGGCTGCCATTGCAGGGCATCCAGGCAATACGGTCCGGCTGACGCATGCCAGGCCGGACCATCTGGGGGCTGAGTTCCTGGAGGCCTTTGCCCGCACCGGTGCCCGGTGCGCCATCGGCGAGGACACCATCGATGTGACCGCGCCGGAGGCACTGCAACCGGTCTCTATCGCCACGGGCATCTACCCAGGCTTTCCGACCGACCTTCAGGCGCAATGGACGGTGCTGCTGACGCAGTGCCCGGGCGTAAGCACCGTTCAAGACACAGTGTATGGCGACCGTTTCAACCACATCCCCGAACTAGCCCGCATGGGCGTACGCGCGCGCGTGCATGGCGACACGGTCACGGTTCAAGGCGGAACACCCCTCAGTGGTGCCCGCGTTATGAGCACCGACCTGAGGGCCAGCGTTTCTCTGGTCCTGGCGGGCATGGTAGCGCGGGGGACTACGCATGTCGGTCGCATCTATCATCTGGACCGCGGCTACGAGCGCTTGGAGGAAAAGCTGTCTGCGTGCGGTATTGATATCGCCCGCGTCCAGTATGACGAGTTCGCGAGCCCCAGCCCTCCATAACCCATGGGTTCGTGAATCCGTGATCGCTGAGGAACCGTTACTCGTCCACGATCCTCCGATAGGGTCGATTGGAATCCCGTTCGGGAAAAGAAATGAGGTAACGCTTGCGAGATAGTCCAATGCAACGCCTTTATTAGCAGACAGTTACGCATGCGCATCATAGACGATGCAAAAACGAGAGTTTTCTGGCCTTTGTCAGGCAGTTTGTGATCGGTCGCAGGTAAGATAGCCGTAGGGCCGGCGATGCAGACTTGATGGCTTCGCAGGCCTAACGCGATGCCGCGGCACGCCGTTCATGCGTGCCCAGCCCACCGTGCGCGAGGCATTGATATGCTCTGGGCATTACCATACGGTGTCAGCGCACGCGACGCGTCAGCGCGCGGGCCACAGCTCGTGGATGTGAATGGGCTGCGCCTCACGGTTCGCCATAGGATGCCGCTGCTTGTAGGGGCCCGTGACAGCCAGCGCGGTCTCGTCGGCTTTGTGATACTCGTAGAGCGCTTGCGTAGCGGCCAGGTCGTCGCTGCGCCCGAGCGCGGCAAGCGCCAGCATCCGGTTGTACAGCGCCCCGACATCTTCCGGATCTATGTCCAGGACGCGGTCCATCCACAGCAACGCTTCCTCGTAGTGACCCGCCAAGTAGTGCACACGACCGATGTTGAGCAGCAGCACTCTGTCGGCCGGGTAAGCCTCGTAGACGCGAGACCACTCCTGAAGCGCCGCGTCGTACGCACCGTTGGCCTTGTGCACCTCTCCCCTAAAGTAGGCAGTCTTAAGATACCCCGGCGCGCGCCGTTCTGCCGCCTCCAAGGATTCGGACGCCTGCCCCAGGCTGCCCTCGGCCAGGTGGACACGCGCCTCGTTGATCGGACCTTCCGGGCTTTCCGGTACAATGGCCCGAACGGCCGCAAATGCGCGAAGCGCGCCGCGCGTGTCCTCTTCCAGCAAGAGCCCAATACCGTAGTCATTCCACCGCTCCCATAGTGGTCGCGCTGCTTCCGACCGGTCGCCAGCGGCACGCCGCGCAGTGGCCATAACGGAGACAGGAAGCACCGGTGCGTCACCCGGCCCCAGCGCCCACTGCCGCAAGTCTACTTCGGGCCGCGCCAATGAGTCTGGCTGCCCCGCGGGGATGTGGCCACGAAAGGCCCAGTTGTTGAAGTACCATTTAAACTTCCGGTGCTTCAACGTGGCTTCCAGGACCGCGACAGGAGCACCGGGAGGCACCTCAAACTGGTAATGCACCGTGTGCGCCGTGCCCGGCGCTATCGCATGCATGTACACGGTAGAAATCCAGTCCTGCGCGTTGCGCCGCGAAATTTCCTGGCTTGCCCTATCTACCTGCACCGCGCCCCAAAAATGTGCACTGCTGTCCACGCGCCCTGCCGCATCCAGCTGACCGCTCGCCAGTATGGCTTCGCCCGAAGCGCTGCGCGTGACCAGCTCCAGCCACATCTCGTTGGAATCGTTGGTGCCCCCCGGCAGCAGATGACCTACAGAGGTGTTGCGCACCACCACGGTGACCTCCACAGATTCTCCAGGCTGCAAGACCGGCACGGTGTCCTCTGGCCCGTAGGTGCGCGCGCCCACGGTAATGCTGAAAATGTCTAGCGCTGCAGAAGCAGCCAAGACCTTCTGCGCGCCGAGAAGCTGCTCCTCGTACCCATGGACATAGGGGAGCGCCGTATTGGCCGCAAAGAACTGGTGACTGCGCACGTACCCGCCATCATTGCCCTGATCATTCGATGGCACGCGCGGCATGTGGCAGTCTACGCATGTCTTTGGCTCGTCCGGCAAGTAGAAAGACCGCACCGTGTTGCCGGAGGTGCCACTCTGATGCCAAGCATCGTATTCGTTCTGCCCCCGCTTCCAGCGATAGTTGTTGACATTCGGCGGCAGCCCAACCTTGTGGCATGTGCCGCAGAATTCGCTCGTCCGGTGCATGGGCTTGAGCATCGCATCCCGGTGCGGCTCCGGCTTGGCACGAACCATCGTATTGTGTATCCACTTCGCTGCGCCCCCGCTGGCGCGCGCAAACGGATACTCGTCCGGTGCCGCCATCACATAGCGGCCATTGCCTCTGACATCGCGCAGCGCCTCGATAGCATGACACGAAAGACACGTCAGTCCTTCATGCGCCGTTGGATGATCCATATTCAGCAGCACCTCGTCGGTCATCCGACCGCTAAAGAGAACCACGGGGTCATGGCAGGATGCACACCAGCGCGCCGGATCGTTGCCACCGCGCTCCACGAGCGCCTCCACGCTCTTGCGGTACCACTGGTTGTTGAAGGACGAAAAGCGGTGCGCCGAAGCCTCCCATTGAGCCACAATGTCCGGATGGCACCCGGCCTGGCCGCAGCTCTGTGAGCGCATCAGATCCGCATCGTCGAGATACCCGTCGTGGACCAGGATGGCCTGCGCACCGCTGAGCGGATCGCCGGGCTCGTCGGAGCGGTAAATCGCCTTGCGGCTGCTGGCCCACGGCATCGCCACGACGAGCACGACAAGGCTAAGCCCGGCCAAGAGCGTGAGCGACATAGGATGCCGCCATGCGCGCGCACGGCCGACCCTGAAGCTTTGGCCCCATTCCAGGAAGCGATACCGGATCCCCTGCTTCATGGACACGTGCAGGACAAAGCCCAGTATTGCTGTTGCCGCACTGACTACATGCGCAACGAGGAGCGCTCCGCCCGCATAGCCGCCGCCCAGAAACACCAGTCCGAAGCCGGTCGATAGCAGCGTCACAAGCGACGTTGCAGTAAAGACCCCTGCGCCCGTGGCCTTCCAGTTGAGGAGAATGGGCATCTTGGCCAGATGCAGGGTCAAAAACGCCGCGGTAGGTGCCACCAGGAGCGTCCCCAGGCCGATGTGCAACAGGACATTGCTCATGTAGAGGAGCGCCGTAGACCGCTCGAAGAGGTAGAGCAGCAGGCTGTTGACGAGGAGCACCACAAAGCCACCCATGAGCACAGCTACCAGCCTGCGCTGCCGCCTGGGAAGCCGGATGTATCGTTTGCGAAGCCGAAGAGCAGTCACTACGTAACGATTATGGAATGGCGCTCGGGCACAAGGCTACGGCCACCAAAGCTCCACGCCGTGCCGTTGGAGCCACGCCTGATAGCCGGAAAGCAGCCTTGGGGTGTCATAAACCGCGTGCGGGCTGGTGCCGTTGTGATGGCAGAAAGCAGCCAGCATACCAGCGCTTTCGCCGATGTTCCACTCCACCGGGTGCAGCCGGTAACACCCGTTGGTGATGTGCGTCGTGCCGATGTTCTTGCACGCAGGCAAGAGGTTCTGCACGCGCTCCGGTATCAGTGCGCCGAGCGGAATCTCAAACGGAAGCGAGTCAACGTCGATGTAGTTGTCCCCGCCCGTGGATGGATGCAGGTCGATCCGGTAATGTCCTATGCCCACCGAGTCCTCGAATCGGGCGGCGACCGGTTCCGATCGCCGCCTCCCGGCCCACATGATCCTCCTTTACAGTGAAACGCGCCTTGATACGGTGCGTTTCGCGCAGGTAGGGCGCCTTCGCTAAGCCGTCCGCAGTGCCGAGTACCTCGCCGCAGGGACACAACCCAGGCCATCCGGTACCGCCATCCTCGGGACCTGGTGGTCACCGGCGCGTAGGCGGGTGCCGTATCGCTTCGCTGGGCAGCCGTCCGCAGCTGGAAGAGCGGTACGGCCAGTCGCTGCAAGGGGAGGGTTCTTGGCAACTGGTGCAGCCCGCTGTGCCGCAGAAAGAGCAGGATTTGGATCTGGGGCTGTAGGGATCAATCTGCAATTGACGAATTTCAAATTCACCCGTGTGGGAGCGTTGGTTAAGACTGTGTTGTAAAGCAATTGAACGCTCCGGAATTCCCGAAAGTGAGATGCCAGCGTTTCAACACCATCTCAAGGTTAGTGTTAACAAGCACAAGGTCGGAAATGGCCCGTATCCGAAACTTGTAATAGTATGGATGGAAGTGAATGGGACCGAATAAGTGACGACTTTGGTCGAAATGGTTGGCCGATTCTCTGTGCCACCAAGGAGAGGCCCGCGCTACAGCCCCGCTGGGTCGCCTTCTACAACTGTGGCACCCTGGTGCAGGAACTCTTGCGAGCCAAAAGGGACTTGCGCACATGCCGCAGTTGTTGCGGCGCCTGGCGCGCTGCGAGGCGCTGATCATCGACGACATCGGGTACGTGCAGCACAGCCGGCAGGAGATGGAGCTGCTCTTCCATCTCCTCTCTCAGCGCTACGAACGGGGCAGCGTATTGATTACGAGCAATCTGGCGTTCTCCCAATGGGAGCGCCAGATTGCAGGACCCCATGACCACGGCGGCGGCCATTGACCGGTTGGTGCATCACAGCGTGATCCTGGAGCTGAACCTGCCCAGCTATCGACTGGAGGCCTCGCAGCGTCGCCAGGCAGGATACCACGCCGTGCAGGACGTGTCCCTGAAGTCAGAAGCCGCTGCGTCGTAGCACCGGCCGCAGTGGGTTTAAGGCCCGCGCCTTCACGCTGGGCCTTGAGAGGATGGACTGCAGGAGCGCGCGCCCTCTGCCTCTTGCGTGATGCAGGGTAGCACCGTGAACTGCACCTGGCTTAAGATTCACTGACAGCGGAGCCCCGTTCCATTGCGCCCGGTAGCATCGCCACCTTCTTCACGCAGTTTTAATTGTCGTCGACCTCAATTATAGTTGACGTTGGACAGAGCCCGCCTAGTGCAACCCGTCGTGCCGCAGAAAGAGCAGGCTTGAGATCTGGGACTGTAGTCGGGGGTCAGCCTAGCATTGTGTCCTTATCCGTGACATCAATGACTGTTGTGAAATACAGTAGCGTTCGGGTTACTGCAGCACCGAAGAAGAGCTGAAATTCGTCGTCTGATCGAACACATGCGTGATGACCTGTGACTCGGCCAAGACCACTTGCGGCGTACGGATACCCATGGTGCGCAGGTTAAAGTCCGGATTTTGCGATACGAGGAAAGGAAAGTGGGCCTGACTGACGCGCCGCAAGCGTAACGATTCGTAGGTCCCCTGCTCAACTCCCACCAAGGGATCAGCGTAGATAGCCAGAACAGGGAGATCCGGCAGATCAACTTCTGGTTGCTGCTCTGACCAATAGCGGAGCAGCTTCACCTGATCGGATGAGCAGCTCACCCCGCCCAGCAGTATTACCAGTGCCGTGTCGGGCATGACCAAGCCCTGCTCTGCCAGCAGTGCACGGGACTTTGCTTCGATCAGGTCACTCACGGGAATATCAACTCCCAACAGAGCTGATGAATCTGGCAAGGGACGCGGCGTGACTGATTGTGGCCCTGGGCCTGTGGATGTAAGCCATATTTGCGCACCAGCGAGCACTGCAAACGCTATTGCAAATGTCCCTGCAAACCACAGTATGAGTCGGATGCGGCTAACCATCGGCGCTTTCAGGTCGGATGAATCGGTAGCGAACAATAACCGGATTGCCCAATTCACCATCTGCTAGGGCCTCATGAGGCCCTAAGACGTAGAAAAAGCCGTCGGCAGCGGCCCGGGGATAGACAGACGATATCGTACTACGACCAGTAAAATGCCCAGCGTTGCTGGCGATGTTTAGGCCCACCATTATTCGCGATTGTGTGCCGTCAAGGCGCCACCGTTCGTCCAAGTTGCCAAATACTGTCATACGCGTTAGGCCATCGAGCGCGAAAATTGCCACTGCGGACGGATACTCGTCTGACATTGTGGAAAGGACTTGTGCACTAGCACCCTTGGGCAAGTCCTCCGGACGCTCCTCAAAAAAGTCTGGCTGAAATCGCGGGCCGCTTGACCATGCAGCCTCCCCGTCCATACTCTCGGCATAGATATAGTACGGTCCGTCTTCAAAGCATTCGAGGGATCGGCCCGGTTGTCCTTGAAAAAACTGATTCAGGAGAACAAAGCGTGGCGAATCTATTTGCAATTTGCCCAATGCCTCCAGCGACGGTGAATACACCCCGATAGTGGCTTCGTCCCGGACGTAGACGCGGTGCAAGTACAAGGAGTCGTGGCGTGCACAAATCGCCTTTGAAAATGCATCCAGCCGCCTAGTTGCGCTGACGCAGTTGCCTTCAGCATCAAAAAAGGCAGCGGCACGTCCAAATGCGAAAGTTATCACCTCCGAGTCGCCAATGAAGCGGGAGCTCCCGGGTATGAAATTGGCCTCGTCCGGCAAACAGTCTAGCGTAGTATACGAGTTCAGATGACGGCCTGAAGGAGAGAACCGGTGTATGCCTCGTCCAATTTCGTCACTGATCAAGAGCTCCCCGCGGGCGTTAACGTCCAGGTACCCGATACTGCCAATGAGAACGGAAGGGTCCAGACGCACGGTGTCGTGCGTGGCGAAGAGCTCCCCGAAGGGGACGATTGGGGAACGCATAATTTCCTGTTCTGACTGAGCAGAACTGCATGCGGCTGCAAGTATAGCAAGTATAGCCAGCAAGACCAGCATTCCTTTGGCCGTAGTGAAGCGTTCCAATGCCATCGTCAAAGCTACCTTCGTTTATGGTGCACCTTAACACACTAGGCAGGCCCACCCCTCCTCAACACCCTCATCACAGCACGGCTGCCATGGATAATCGCCACCTTCCTGATCCAGCAGCGCTACGGCCCGCGGGCTGTGCTGCGGGCGCAGCGCAAAGACTCCCTCTTTGCAGAGCAGCGCCTGGAAGGAATTCAAATTCGCCTTGAATCAGGTGCTACGGGCAGTTGAACCGCGGACTGGCCCGGATGATCCACGAGTGGCGGGCTATCTCCAGAAGATTGGCCAAGCCTCCCCGTGCGAGAACAGCTCAGCTGGAACGATACTTTGTAGGCGATCCAACAAGTTAGCGCTTATGGGGGGGGGGGCCGTCGGAAGACATCGTACAGCAGATTATCGGATCAGGTAGGTGAAGGTTTCAACTGTTGGCAGAGAGTACGTCTTAATACTGAATTCACACGGCTGCTTGCAGAAACCCACGGTACTTGTCTTACTTTCGCCCTTTTGCCGACCGTTTTAGCTCACTCATGAGTACTATGCGACGCATTTACCTCTTTTTTTGCGACTCCTCCAGCCGAGTCACACTATCGCTGATCTGCGCGATCTTGCTGGCGATGGGTGCTCAAGCTTTGGCTACCGGCGACAGTGCGGCGACCGTGGACATTGTATGCTCCGGTTTGTGCTCGACGTACTGTAATCCTCAGTTTATTGCTCAAGAGTGCTTTACCGTGTACTGTTGCGATGAATCGCAATTGCCCTGTACAATGGACGATGTAGTCGAAGTCACGTGCCTCGGGGAGCTGGACTACATCGTGATAACTCCATAGCACAGTGTGCTTCACAACACCCTGACTGAACCCTGACCGAGCATCATGAAAACACGATTTCGCCCCCTTCGGATAGCAGCATCTTTGTCGTTAACCGCTCTGTTACTTAATACCATGCGCACACGTATGAACTCTAATTGGAGACGTCCGTTGCCCTGCTGGTACCTGACGCCAGCGAAGCGGGTTTGGCTGCAGCGCCATCGCCTTGTAGCCGCCTGTATGTTGCTGTCGTTCTTCCTGGGAGCCTGTCACTCTTCGGCGGATACGGAGTCGTCATTGACGTTTCCGAATTTCTTTATCGAACCGGTCCTGGAACAACAAACAAAGGGAAGAGCGTGGCGAGACATGGATATTGTTAAGCTGTTTGATCTCCCATCCGATTCCTTGTGGAACCCTATTGGAGTCAAAGTAGATCAGGGCGGACACATCTACGTCCTTGACTTTGGTGACACAAAGGTAAAGCGGTACACTCCGAGTGGGGCGTATGTCACCTCCTATGGGGCAGGCTCTGGACAGGGTCCGGGTGAGTTGCTAACGATGATAGACGCGGGGGCTGTGGCTGACTCCTTGGTGTACATTGTCGACAACTCTGGTAGGCGTGTCCTGTTTTTCTCCTTTGCAGGCGCTTTTTTGAGGCACGAAGCGTACGACTCGGCACCTGTCAGGTACCAAATGACCCAAGGCGGGAGAGGGTACACGTTGATTTCGCATAGCCCTACCCTCTTCAGGTCTCAGCTTGGAGACGATGTCTCCGATTTTGGAGCGCTCGTAGAGGGTCAGAGTGGACGCCGCTATTCGTTAGCTACAGGCTTCATAGCAACCTACAGGCAATCGATGCTCTACGTTCCATCCCATTTCCCTGTGATTGTGCGGTACAATCCTGACGGATCCGTAGCCTATGCGCGGACAACACCAGACTATGGACAAGTAGAATTGCCCAAGATGGGAACAATAGATCTAGGGGGCATGACAGCATATCGCGTCGAGGGTGGACGCTTGCACGGAGATATTGGTGTTGACGACAACAAAGTGTTTGTGCACGCACGAACGCCTTCGTCGGAAGATGTCGTGGACGTCTATCAGGCGGAGACAGGTGATTATGCGTATTCCTTTCGCATCCCCGATAGTCTCGATACACGCCACGCGTACATCAAGAATGACAGGATGTACCATGTCCTGGATACATCATCTGACATCCCCACGGTGACTGTTTTTGGATTGCGCGTTTCACCGGAATGACCACTGCTAATACCTAGGCGGCACTGCCGAGACATATGAAGCCTGTAATATGGGAGTGTTTGACTCATACGCTCCTTTTCGTTGCTGTTCTGTGGTTCGCACATGTCTTCTTTCAGAGCCCTCCACAACCCCACTCCGTGGTAGTAACTGCGGGTGATACACTCTCGATTGTCCCACAGATCACGGGCTTTGACCAAGAGCCCCAGCTCCTGCTGGCTATTTCACCATACTGTGCATACAGCATGCTCAGCATGCCGTTCTACAAGGATCTTGTTGCCGCTCGCAACAGTCGCAACATCCGGATGCAGGTTATTGCTGTCGTAGACACCAGTATTTCTGTGGCGCTTCAAAAGCGACGACTCGTTCACGATGGAGTGTCCGTGGACTCTGTGGTGGCACTCCCGTTTCGTGCCTTAAACATCCACGGCGTACCCTCTGTCATTCACCTGAATGCAGACAAAACCGTGCTTAACGTATGGCAAGGGCATCTAGATGAAGCGCGTCAACAAAATTTGCTGAATGCCGTGGGCCTTGCCACCGGTAGCTCAAATCGCAGGCTCTAGCGCAAGAAGAGCGGCGATCGGATATTTCCTTCCGTTAAGGCTAGTTAACCAGTGAGATGCCGCCCGAAAATCGGCCCGGCGCAAAATTGGCCGGACTGATCAGCCGTCGGTAATTCCACAGGTTGAAATGCGCGGTCTTCGCCTCAGGCCGCGGATCAAAGCTCGCCTGTCGCGGTGCCAGCGTGATGGGATGCGTATAGGTGAGGCTGAATAACTTGCCTGGCCACGGCGGCGACAGGGATGGCACGTATGATGCCCAGAATGCATAGTCATCAGGGCGTGTAATGGTATGGTCCTCGCCTTCGCGGTACTCTATCGCAAAACACCAGGTTGCCGACTGCCTGTTGCCCGGAGACGGATTGGGAGAGGCATGAAGCTCGCCTGTGTCCAGCTCTGCGCCCGATACGTGCTCTACGTCCGCCAGCGGCAATAGCGCGCCCTCTTCGGTGGCATCCAGAAACATCGGCGCCTTCAGCACCACAAGGCCGCGCGGCGTTTGAAGCTGCACCGTCAAAACGCGGTCGCCCTCTACCTCTACAGCGGTCGGACTCGCGTGGTACAGAATGCGCAGCTGATCAGACATCGTGTAGCGCGCCAGCATGGACTCCAACACAATCAGCGCCGCGGCAGACTCCGCGCACAGGCGCGAAACCAGGCACGCGCCCGGGTTCAGGTATTCTGCTTCAGCGGCCGCGGGTACCAGCGGGTAGTGAGTATGATAGTGTGCGCGCCACAATTGCCTGAATATCCGATAGGTTCGCGTAGCACCGTGGGACTCTATCCACATGGTGCTCATCTGGCGGCACGCCCTGCTGCGTCAGCTGCCCGCCAATCCAGTCCGTAGGCTCGGTCATGACCACGGTGCAGCCGGCTTCAAGGGCCACCAGGGCAGCCGCGCACCCGCCGACGCCCCCTCCGATGATCGCGATGTCCGCCTGCCATTCGCTGCGCCGCAGGGCATATGCGGACAAGGCCCCCAGGGTCGCTGTGCGCAAAAAATCCCGCCGAATCATCATTCGCGCATCATCGTACGCGCATCATCGTGCGCGCCGCCTGAAAGTTACCGGCGGCCATCCGATACAGATACGTGCCGGGTGCGAGCCGCGCGCCATCGACCGGCACCAGATGCCGACCAGGCGCAAGCCGCTGATCCAACACCCGCATGATGGCCCGGCCCCACAGGTCGTAGATCGTAACGGTAGTGTGCACGGGCAGGGCCACCTCCACACTCAGCAGGATTTTCGTCCGGAAGGGATTGGGATAACCCGGATGCAGCGCGAAGGTAAAGGGCGATGCGGACGGATCCAGCGCCGTGTTGATGTCGGTAGAATGCCTTGAGCGACTCGTCAGCGTCAGTGCGGACAGCACTGCGTTGGTTATATCACAGTGGTACGTTGCGTCCGGATCGGCACTTGGCACCCGCAACGTGTCATTGTCATTGCCGGCGATGGCCGCGCCATCACGAAACCACTGATATGCACTGGAGGAACCCCCGACACGAACCGAAAAAACGAGGTCGCTGCCATCCTCGGCCAAGGCCGTGTTTACGGAATCTTGCGGCGCATAGTTGAACCGACCCGACGCTACGTGCGCGTTCGGCTCCAGGGCTTCAAAAGTCAGCCGGTTATGGGCGACATCCAATGTGTCCAGGCGTGCAAGACTCGCCAGCTTTGGGAGGCCCTCGAACCGGTTGTTCGCCAAACGCAAGTCGATAAGCTGCGTGGATTGTGTGATCGATGGCGGCACGACGCCTTCCAGCTGATTGCCTTCCAGCCGCAGGACTTCAAGGGACGTTTTGCGATTGAACATCTGTTCCAGTGTGCCGCTAAAGGCGTTCTCCGCTAGGTCGGCCTCCGTAAGGAGCGGCATAAAGCCGAAGCCGCCATACAGCGCGCCCGTAAAGCGATTGCCGCGCAGCCGCAGCGTGCGCAGACGTGTCATCGCATAGATGGGGTCAATGCTGCCTTCCAGCTGATTGGCCGACAAGTCCAGGCTCTCCAGGCGCGTAAGGTTGGACAGCGACTGCGGCAACGAGCCGCTGAGCTGATTGTTCGACAGGTCCAGCATTCGCAGCGCCGTGGCCCATCCCAGTGTGTTGGGCATGGAACCCGTAAGCTGATTCCCGCCAAGGTCCAGTATCCTAAGCTCGCGGATCAGGCCGACCGCTGCCGGGATCGGACCCGTAAGGCTGTTACCAGCGAGCTCCAGTGTCGTGAGCTTGGAGCGATCCGCCAGCGCCGGCGGGATGCTGCCCGTAAGCTGATTGCCGCTGAGCAGCAGCTTGACAAGGTTGGGAATCTCCGCGATTTCTACGGGAAACGTGCCGTCGTGGCTGTTGTGCGCCAGCGACAGGTTCTGCAGTGCGGGCAGGGACTTCAGCTCGGGAGGCAGCGGTCCCGTGAGCTGGTTGTGCCCTGCGTAGAGCGAAATCACACTGGTCAGCCCGGAAAGTCCGGATGGCAGCGGGCCCGTAAGCTTGTTCGCATCGAGGAAGAACTCCCGGAGCATCGACAGCCTGAACAGCGCCGCAGGCAGTGGCCCCTCCAGCTCGTTGAAGTCCAGCCACAGTCGATCCAGCCGCTGCAGGTTACCCAGCGAATCCGGTATGGACCCACTCAGATCATTGTCAAAGAGCAGCAGGTCTCGCAGCGACAGCAGCCGACCCAGCGAAACGGGGATCGCGCCACTGAGGCGATTGCTCCAGAGACTGAGCACCTCCAGCTTGGGAAGCGCGCCGACCGAGTCCGGAATGGCCCCCGTGATGAAGTTGTTGGCGAGGTACAGCGTGCGGAGCGAGTCCAAGTTGCCGAGCGCGTTGGGCAACGCACCAGACAGGCCGTTGGATTGCAGATCCAGGCCGGTGACACGCCCCGAAGGGGTAAGGGCTACGCCGTGCCAAGTGCTGACAGGGCCGCTCAGCCAACCCGTACGCACAACCCAGTTGACACCCTGCGTGTCATGATAGAGGTCAACCAGTACCATCGAATCCGCGGCGCTGGCCATCGCTTGATGGGATGGCGGCATGGCCTTGTGCAGAGCATGCCGTGCCGCTCGGCGCTCGTGAAGAATCACGTCGAGGTCCTGGGCCTGAACGGGCGCAAGCATGCAGCCCAGCGCCGTAAGCAATAAGGTGATCTTCATCGGTGTACGGATCCTATGTCATTCACTGGCTCCTCTTGCTTCCGTCGTACTGCTTGGCGGCGCAGTGCGCCTGGCGACGCACCTGCGATCCGCGCCTGCACCGCGTGCGGCCTGGCATTTGCGGAGACAATTGCCCTGAAAGATACAAGTGCGTTAAGAACTCGCACAGAACGTGCTTACTGCCGCTCTGCGAGTTTGGGCCCTCCATACGGAGGGGCCTACTCACAAATGCATCCAGTCCAGTGCACTGCTGCGCATGAGCACGCCCCACGGCGCTTCAGTGGTTGATAAGCGCGCCATCAGCGTGCCCATCGTCGTGCATGCCTCAAAATCCGCATCATCATAGTGCAAGATCCGTTGTGCGTCAGGAAACCTGGCATACTCCGGCTCCACGATGCGGTGTGCCATCACATCAATCAGCGCTCCTGCGCGGCGATCAAATACTCGTACGCGGACGTTTACTGCGGGTACATAATTCCCATTGTATACCAGGAGGTCCCAGTGGATTGCGGCCTGCTCACTGGAAGGAAAGAACGCACGCGCCGACAACGTGTCGCTGCGTGCCTCGCCCTGCAGCGGCTCAGCAGATTCATGATGGACCAAGTTCTGGGAACGGATACCCCAGCGCCGGGCGCGTCCAAGTCGTTAAACGCATGCAGCCGGCGGACCGACTGGTTACATCGTCTTCTTGCGGCAGAGCAGCATCCCGTGGTCGTTGCGCCGTACATGCCTCCTTGCTTGCTTGCATGCCTCCTATCGTGTTGATGCAGGTATATTACGCTAGATGAGTGCGCCGGCTTCCACACGTCCTGGCCATCTGGACGTGTCTGTCATTATCGTCAACTTCAACGTGCGTGCGTTCCTGGAGGAATCGCTGCGGAGCGTGAAGCAAAGCCTTGGCACCCTCCGCGCAGAAATACTGGTCGTAGACAACCACAGCGTGGACGGCTCCTGCGAAATGGTGCGGCGAGAGTTTCCAGAGGTTACACTGATTGCAAATGAAGACAACGTAGGCTTCGCCAGAGCCAACAACCAGGCGATCAAACAGGCGCGCGGGCGGTACCTCTTCATCCTCAACCCGGACACGCTCGTTGAAGAATCCACCGTCGGCACGCTGATCGCATTCCTGGACGCCCACCCGGATACAGCGGCGGCAGGATGCCAGATCCTTAACCCCGATGGGTCTTTTGCCCCGGAAAGCCGGCGGGCGTTTCCGACGCCGCTGGTAGCGTTCTTTCGGATGACCGGGCTGAGCCGCCTCTTTCCAAGGAGCCGCCTCTTCGGGCGATACAACTTGGGCCATGTGCCCACCGACCAGATTACCGAGGTGGACGCACTCAGCGGCAGCTGCATGATGGTACGGCGGGCCGCCATCTCCTATTCCGCCGCCGCGTACAGCGCCCTGGACGAAGCGTCCCGCCGCGCTGCACTGGACGCACGCCTTGGCGACATCACAGGCCAAGGGGGCCCAGGAGTCTTTGATGAGGACTTCTTCATGTACGGCGAAGACCTCGACTGGTGCTTCCGCTTCCAAGAGGCCGGCTGGAAGATCTACTATACGCCCGACACCCGCATCATTCACTACAAGGGCGAAAGCACCAAGAAGAACCAGCTGCGCTACGTGCGCCTCTTCTACGGGGCCATGATCCGCTTTGCGGAAAAGCACCTGCGCCGGCGGTACCCGCCGCTCTTGTTGTGGCTGCTCAGGGCTGCCGTGGTTGGGCGCGGATGCCTTTCCGCGCTGCGCAGAGTTTGCCGGCATCGCGCGGTGCGCGATGCCGTGCTGGTCTTCGGCGTCATGGCCGCCATGGGCCTAGTGCGATCCATGCAGCTCGGCCTGGCGTTTCCATCGCTGTTCTACTGGCTCATAGCACCTTCTTTTGCGCTCATCGCGGTCAGCACTATCGGCATCCTGGGTGGCTACCAGGGCCAGGGACGGCACCTGGGTGCCGTCGTCGCCGGGGTCTCTCTGGCCGTACTGCTCTTGTCCAGCACTTCGTTTTTTGTGAAGTCCATTGCGTTTTCGCGAGCCGTGGTGCTGGCCAGCCTGCCCGGGAGCATCCTCGCGCTGACCGCATACCGACTGCTGCGCAAAGCGCGCACACAGTTGCCACTACGCACGCTCTTTGTAGGCGATGCCCGGGAAGCACAGCGCCTGCAGGAGGCCCAGCGCGTTATGGACGCGCCCCCGTTCGCCATAATCGGCTATGTGCCTTCCGCTCCATGTGATGAGTCCATTATCGGTATGCCCAGCCTGGGCACGATCGAAACGCTTCGTGACCTGGTGCAGGCCCATGAGGCGCAAGCCGTCGTCTTTGCAGCGGCCAGTCTATCCAACAGGACGATCTTCACACTGACGCGACGACTCAGCGGACTGCCGCTGGAGACCAGTATCCTGGCACAGAATCATGCGCATGTCATCGGCAAGGCGTCGGTGGCACTCCTTCAGGGCGCGGCGGTGATGGAAGCCCAGGAGGCGCTCGGCTACATCCGCAGCGCCGCGGCCCACCGGATTTTTGATGGTACCCTGGCGCTCCTTACGGCTGCGGCACACCCTTGGGTGCTATTGGCGGCGCGTCTTCTGCGGTCAAGGCCATTCTGGAAAGCCCTGGCGGCCCGCACCCGGCAATGGCCTTCGGTACTTCGCGGACGCGTTTCTGTCGTAGGATATCGCGCGGGAGAAGGGTTTGAGCCTCCAGAAGAGTGGGTGCTGCGTCCTGGTGTCTTTGCCGTGACGGAGTCGCTGGGACCGCACAGCGTGGACGCACACGCCGACGCAGAACAGGTGTACTGGTCCTACGTGCAACGCCAGTCCGCACTGGTGGACTGGCTCATAGTCCTTCGTGCCATTCGCCTGATGCGCTTGGCATAATCATCCGGTGCATGGGCACCGCACAGGATGCGGGCATGGTCCGCCACAGCGCAATGGGTCGCTCTGAGCGTCACGGGGCGCTCGCGATGCAACGTGGCATAGCCTGCACGGGGATGACGCAGGCAGTGGTCGCTCTGAACATAACGGAGCGCCCGCGATGCAACGGTTCGCGTGCGGAAGCGCGCCCAGGAAACCTCCGGGGCGCATGTATGTAGATTTGCGCCCATGGCGAAGAACCAGGCTGCATATCTGTTAGACTTCGAAAAGCCGCTTGTTGAGCTTGAAATGAAGCTGAACGAGATGCGCGCGCTGGACACCAATGGAGTCGACTTGACGCAGGAAATAGCGGAGCTGGACAAGCGCGTGGATGAACTGCGCAGCTCCATTTACCAGAACCTGACACGCTGGCAGCGGGTGCAGCTCGCGCGGCATCCGCTTCGACCGTACACGTTGAACTACGTCGAAGCCTTGACCACGGGCTTTGTAGAGCTTCGGGGCGACCGCTACTATGCCGACGACCCGGCCATCGTAAGTGGTTTTGCAACGTTTCGCGGCTCCAACTACGACTATATCGATCGCACCGTCCTGGTCGTGGGACACCAGAAAGGCCGCGACACTCGGCAGCGCAAGTATCGCCGATTCGGCATGCCAAACCCGGAGGGATACCGCAAGGCGGGACGGCTCATGCGCATAGCCGCCAAGTTCGGCAAGCCCATCCTGTGCCTTTTGGACACGCCGGGTGCCTATCCTGGCATGGAAGCCGAAGAACGTGGGCAGGCCGAAGCGATCGCCCGCAACCTCTTTGACATGGCATGCCTGCCCGTGCCCATCATCGTGGTGATCATCGGCGAGGGTGCCAGCGGCGGCGCGCTGGGCATCGGCGTGGGCGACCGCATGCTGATGCTGGAGAATGCCTGGTACTCGGTGATCGCACCGGAAAGCTGCTCCTCCATCCTGTGGCGATCCTGGGACTACCGGGAGGAAGCAGCCCGTGCCTTAAGGCTGACAGCGAAAGACCTCAAGAAGTTCGGTGTCATTGACACCATCGTCCCGGAACCGCTGGGAGGCGCGCATCGTGATCCCGATGCCGCCTTCAATGCCGTTGGCCGTGCTGCGGCTGCCGTGATGCAGGAGCTGTGCGCCCTGAGTCCAGAAACACTGATCGCAGTTCGACACGAACGGCTGGACCAGATCGGCAAGTTCAGCGAGGGAAATGCCTAGACACGGGCGCAGGGCGCGAAGCCAGCTGCCCGCATACTTGGATCGCACCCTGCTAGACACCTTCCTTCGCCGCGCACTGGAGGCCGACATAGGTGTGGGAGACGTAACATCGCTGGCTACGGTGGACGCAGAGTCGGAGGCGACCGGGCAATTTATTGCGCGCGCGGCGGGCACCATCGCGGGACTGCATGTGGCAGAACGCGTCTTCACCCTGCTGGACGCCGGCTCCTGCATCGACTGGCGAGTCCGCGACGGCGAAGGCATAGCAGCGGGCGATCCCCTGGGCATGGTACGCGGCTGCACACGGGCCATCCTACAATGCGAGCGCCTGGCACTTAACCTGCTGCAGCGCATGAGCGGCATTGCCACCGCGACCCGCGCGCTGGTACAAGCCGCGCACCCGGTCCGGGTGCGCGACACACGCAAGACGGCGCCCGGCCTAAGCTTTTTGGATAAGTGGGCCGTCAAGCTCGGAGGCGGAGAAAACCACCGCCTTGGCCTCTACGACCGCTTTCTGATCAAGGACAACCATATTGCTGCCGCAAGCGGCGTGGCAGCAGCCATTCGGCGCGCCGGAGCCTACCGGGACCGGCACAAGCCGGGTATGCGCATCGAAGTAGAAGTGCATACGCTGGAGGAACTGGAGGAAGCGCTCGCTGCCGGCGGCTTCGATGAGCTCCTGCTCGATAACATGGTGTACCAGTCCGCGGACGGTGTGGTGGATACCACGCTCCTGGAGGCCGCGTTGGCCCGCGTTGGACATCGGTATGTTACCGAAGCCTCGGGGAATATTACGCTTCAGTCGGCCCCTTTCATTGCAGCAACGGGGGTGGATTACATTTCGTGCGGCGCGCTGACACATTCCGTCCAGGCGCTTGATATCGCACTAGAGCTCGCACCGGCTAGCGCCTATGAGCATTGATGAGCAGCGCTTGCGCGCGACATTTGATGCGCTCACGACCGATGGGCGCACGCCCGAAGGCGGGCTGAACCGCCCGGCGCTAAGCACCGCCCACCTGGCCGCACGGCAGCGGTTTGCCGAGATGATTACCGCCGGTGGATTTGCCGTCCACACCGATGGTGCTGGCAACGTATCGGCGCGCTGGCAGGCCGCCGGTCCCGCGGCGCCGACGCTGATGATCGGCTCACACCTGGACTCGGTGCCCGAAGGCGGACGGTTCGACGGTGCGCTCGGCGTTGCGGCAGCTTATGAGGTGCTGCTTGCGCTGCACGAGTGCGGCGAAGCATTTAATGCGAACTTGGAAGTCATCGACTTTACCGATGAAGAAGGCACATGGGTGTCCCTGATGGGCAGCCGCGCGATCAGCGGGCAGCTAACCGCGCGAGACCTTGCAAACCCCAGGGGCAATCCGGCAGTTTTTGAGAAGCGGCTGGCGCGGGCTGGACTCACCAGGAGTGGCATCCTCGCAGCTTCCCGCGCAGAAGAGGAGTTCAAGGCCTACCTGGAGCTTCACATTGAGCAAGGCACGCGCCTGGAGTCGTCCGGTACCAATATCGGCGTGGTCACCGGCATGGTGGGAATCTTCATGTACCTGGTCACCTTCCGCGGCACGGCAAATCATGCGGGAACAACGCCGATGGATCGGCGCCGTGATGCTGCGCAGGGAGCCAGTGCGTTTGCACTGCAGGTGCGAACGATCATCATGGATCGCTTCCCAGACTGCGTAGCCACGGTAGGCAACATGACCTTTGAGCCGGGTGCGTTCAACATTGTGGCACGGTCGGTGGCCTGTTTCATGGAGTTTAGAAGCAGCGACATCGCACGGGCGCACGCGCTGCAGCGCGCACTGCGCACGATGGCCTTCCGGGAAGCAGAACGGTTTAACCTGGAAGTGGATTTTGAGCACCTGGAAACGGTGCAGCCGCGCACGATGGATGGCCATGTGCAGCGCACATTCCACGCCGCCGCAGCGCACCTGGGACTGACCACCACAGGCCTGCCATCTCTTGCCGGTCATGATGCGCAGAGCATGGCCCTGCTCGGCCCGGCGGGTCTTATCTTTGTGCCATCGGTCGGCGGCTTCAGCCATTCCGCTCGGGAGCACACACGCTGGGAGGACTGCATTCGCGGCTGCAGTACGCTGTTCGAGGCGGCGCGCCGCCTCCTGTCGGATCCCCCAGATGCCGCCCCAATCGCGGGCGCGCGCCAGGCCGTTTAAGTCTATCGGGCAGCTTGCGCTCACAGGAACACTAGAGCGTCTTGCACCCTAAATACTGCCTGTTATGCTGCAGGAGCAGAGCAAGTTTTTTCAGCAGCTGCTGTTTGCTGCCGACATGGCGCTGACCGGCGCCTGCTGGGTGGCTGCGTATTTCTTGCGCTTCGAAGTTTTCGTCGAGTGGCCCGTGCCGCTGCCGGAGTGGCTGCCGCTCAGTCGCTACCTGGCCTTCCTGCCCTGGATCATTATCGTTGCTGCGATCGTGTTCTGGGCCAGCGGCTTGTACGTACCCAACCGTGCCCAGCGCCTGACGCGTCTGGTGCTGAGCGTAGGCCGGGCGGTCAGCATTGCGCTGGTTGTCCTGATGGCGTTCTTCTCACTGTACCGCGACTTCTACGTTTCGCGCCTGACGATCATCATCTTCGCCGCACTGACGCCGCTGGCGATGGTGGTACTGCGGCTGCTGTTGTACCTGACGGCACGCCGCGCGCGGCAGCAAGGACATTCGATGCGCAGGGTTCTGATCGTGGGTGCCGGCGTCACAGGACGCCGCCTGGCACGGTCGTTCAAAGCGTACCCGTGGATGGGCTTTTCGGTGGTCGGCTTTGTGGACGACCATAAGCAGGCGGAGCCGGATGTGCTGGGGACCACGGCGGACATCCTGCGCCTGGTGGACGAGGCCATAGATCCCATTGACTATGTGTACATCGCCCTGCCGCTGGCCGCGGCAAATCGGATCGAACTCCTCATGAGCGAGCTGGCCACGCGCCTCGTCCATGTGTGCCTGGTGCCGGACCTGCTGCAGTACGACATCATCAACAGCCGCATCAGCGAAGTGGATGGCCTGCCCATCCTCCACATCATGGACGAAGCGCCATTGGACTTTCGGCGGACGGCCAAGCGCGTGATCGATGTGGTGTTTTCTGCGGTGTTTCTTGCGGTGACTGCACCGCTACTGATGATCATAGCCTTGGCCGTTCGCCTCTCTTCACCCGGCCCGGTGCTGTTTCGCCAGGAGCGTATGAGCCTGAACGGACAGCGCTTCCGCATGCTCAAGTTTCGGTCAATGCCCGTGGACGCCGAGGCCAAGACCGGGGCCGTCTGGGCCAAGGCTGATGAAGATCGAGCCACGCCCTTCGGACGTTTCCTTCGGCGCACCTCCCTGGATGAGCTTCCTCAGTTCATCAACGTGCTAAAGGGCGATATGTCGGTGGTGGGGCCGCGCCCTGAACGACCGGTCTTCATTGATCAGTTCAAGACGCGCATTCCACGCTACATGCTGCGCCACAAGATGAAGGCCGGCATCACAGGATGGGCCCAGGTCAATGGTTGGCGCGGCAACACCTCCCTGGACAAGCGTATCCAGTACGACCTGTACTACATCCAGAACTGGAGCATCGCACTCGACTTCAAGATCATGGTGCTGACCCTCTGGAAGGGCTTCGTGCATCGCCATGCTTACTGACCCGTCCTGCAAGGTTCCATGCAGATTGCGGTGACGCAAGGATCGCACATCTGGGCGATGACGCGCGGCCTGCTGATCTGCTGCGTCCAGGCGCATTCTGCCCGCACGCGTATGGCGACGCTCCTGTCCATGATCAGATCACACTCAGATCAACAAGGTTTCAGCATTCCGCGCGCGTATGGCAACGCTGCGTCAGAGATTACAGGCGGCCGAGCGCGAGTTGATAGATGAGGTGCTTGCGCTGGAAAACTACACTGGAAAACCGCGCGCTGATCATCTTTCTGAAGGCCGTCCCGCTCCAGAAGTTCACATGGCCCGGATCCTGACAAAACCCAACCGCGCGGGCGGCGTCATTCAGGATCTTGAAGTAGGGCTCGTGCGGCACGGTGACAACGACATGCGTGCGCGCAACGCGCACAAGCTCCGCAAGCGCACGGTCCCAGTCCGCAACGTGCTCCAGGACTTCGCTGCAGACCACCACGTCGAATGCATCATCCGCATACGGCAGGTGCAGCACGTTGCCCACAAGAAAGGATGCAAACTGGCCAAAGTGCTGCCGCGCATAGACAATCGCTTCGGGACTGCAGTCGATGCCGGTAAGCTGCAGGACAGGGTTACGCTGAGCAAAATAGGCCGCAACGAATCCCTCGCCACATCCGGCATCCAGCACCGTGCGTGCCCCCGACTGGACGACCAGCTGATAAATAGCCTCGTTGAAGCTCTTCAGATGCCACCTTGCCAAGCGACCGCCGCACGTATGCCGATCCCTGTTGGCGGTGTTGTACGCCACGACCGCGTTTGCTTCCGACACAGGCTATTTGTGGATGATCACCGGCGTGCCTTCCTGGACCCAGCCCCAAAGCTTGTCCATGTCCGAATTCGTGACTGCGACGCAACCCTGCGTCCAGTTGGTGGAAAGCCCCGTGCCATCGCCGTGAATCTCAATCATCCCGCCCAGGCGCGTGCCCATCGGCGGGGCCCTAGAGGCCTTTTCCGCCGCCATGATCGCGTCATGCTCGCGCTGCGAAATCAGCCCGGATACCAGGCCGCGCTCGGCGTCTTCTGTGTTAGGATAATTCAGCAGAAAGGCTTTGTAGAACTGGCTTCGCGGATTCTTACTGACTACGTAGAATGCACCCTCCGGCGTGCGCCAGTGATTGCGCTCACCCTCGCTTCCCCGCTTCTCCTTGTCCGAAAACGGGTTGAAGCCAAAGTCCGCCGCCAAGTCCATCATCAACTGGGTGCCGCGGTACAAGAACAGGCGCTTGCGAACCTTGGACACACGGATCCACACATTGCTGATCGACGCATCAGGCACGTATCCGTATGCTCCATCCTGCGTATGCACCCGGCTCCAGCCGTCACTGCTTGAAAGCACAAAGACAGGCTCCCGGAAGCTCAGCTGCACGTACGGACGCAGCGTGTTGGGCTCCGCATACACCGTCGCCCGCTTGGCTGTCACATAGTAAACCGCCGCCCCCATATCGACAGGATCCGAAGGCGCGGACTGCGCACGCGCGGGAATGATGCCCAGCACCAGAATCAACAGTGCCACGGGCAATCCCGCGGCCATCCTGCGGGCCCGGGTTCGCGGGCGTTGAGCGAGGCTCACGATGCGTTCAGTGCTTCAACGATCTCGTCAGTAATGCCCATGCTGCTGAAGCCGCCATCATGGTAGAGCGTCTGCATGGTGACCATGCGCGCCAGGTCGCTGAGTAGCGTCACCGTGTAATCAGCGCAGCTGGCCGCATCCGCATTGCCCAGCGGCGAAAGCCGATTGCCATACTTGTACATTGCATCAAAGCCCGCAATGCCCTGCCCCGCCGTGGTGCGCGTAGGACTTTGCGAGATCGCGTTGATGCGTATCTTGCGCGCACCCAAGCGGGCACCCCAGGTGCGCACGATGCTCTCCAGAAGCGCCTTGGCATCGCCCATCTCCTGGTACTTGGAGAATGATCGCTGCGCGCCGATGTAGGATAAGGCCACAATGGACGCGCCATCCGCCAGAGCACCGCATTCGAGCGCATGATGCACGATGCGGTGCAGGCTCACCGCCGAAATGTCAAGTGTCTTGATGTACCAGTTGTACCTCAGCCGTTCGTACGAGCGCCGCTTCCGCACATTGACGCCCATGCCGATGGCATGGACGATAAAGTCCAACGGCCCGAGCGCCGCCTTGGCATCCTCGAAGGCAGCCTGCAGGTCTTTGTCGCTGGTGGCATCCGCCCACAAGAGCGGACTGTCGGTCTTTTGTGCGAGTTCCTGCAGCGTGCCCAGGCGCTGGGCCATCGGCGCATTGGAAAGCGCAAACCGTCCCCCCTCGCGATAAACCGCCTCAGCAATAGCCCACGCGATGCTTTTGTCGTTGAGCGCACCAAAGATGACCCCCTTCTTGCCCGCCAGCAAGCCGTGCCCTGCTGTGTTCATGATGTCGGAACAGTCTCCCTTTTGTGTCCGTCAAGTGGTCGGTTCCGGTAAACGCACTGAAAGGGCAAATCGTTCACAAGGCGCGCCGAAGCGGCGTGAGCAGCAGCAGCATCTCCTCATGAACCCATGTGTTGGATGCCACGATCTGCCTGCTCTCCAGCATGTCGGTGTTGCCGCTAAGGTCGGAGACGCGTCCGCCGGCCTCTGTTACGATGAGCGTGCCGGCCGCTACATCCCAGGCACGCAGGCCTGTCTCAAAAAACCCTTCGAATAGCCCGCACGCCACATAAGCCAAGTCCATGGATGCCGCACCAAAGCGCCGAACGCCGCGCGACTCCATCAGAAAGTGCTGCAAAACCTTAAAGTACTGGTCAACAGTCCCAAAGTCCTTGTACGGAAACCCCGTCGCAATCAGGGACTGCGCCAGTCGCGGCCGATTGCTTACCTGGATTGGCTCGCCATTGCGCATGGCGCCCTGGCCGCGGATGGCCGTGAAAAGCTCCCCAGAGGCAATCTCCAACACCACCCCGACCTGCACCTGCCGGAACACCTCCAACGCAATGCTGACAGCAAAGGGAGGCAGACCATGGGTAAAGTTTATCGTACCGTCGATCGGATCGATGATCCAGCGCGGCACGCCGCTCGGCGCACCGCCAGTGGCTTCCTCAGCCAGAATCCCGTACTGGGGAAACGCTTCAATCAATATGCGTATGATAGCCGCCTGAGCGGCTTCATCTGTAGTCGTCACTAGATCATTGTACCCCTTCTCGCGCACATCATTGCCCGATACGCGCCCTGCATTCTTTCGAATCAGGCGGGCGGCTGCCTGTGCCGCCAGCGTCGCTACGCGAAGCTCCCTGGTGTACATGGTCACGCTGGTGTTCCTTTTGGTGCTGCCCTGCTGTTCGGCCCGACCCGAGCCCCCTACCGCGGCGCAGCAGGCCGACGCCGCGCGCGCCTTGGCTGTGCTCAGCGCCGCAGACATTGAGCTGCTGCCGCAAGCCTTTGCGGAAGTTAATGCACGAAGGCATACCCGTTATTCCCGCCTTGTGCAGCAGATCGGCAGCAAAATGCCGGCCACGGTGGCGCGCATTGTACGCCAGGGCCCGGAGTCGGATGCCGTGGTTGTCGCGCACTACGAGTCCGGCGTGGTCGCCTCGGGATTCCGCGGCGTGCCAGCCAACACCCTGCGGGTCGACGCTGTGGCGGAACAAATCATTGAAACCGAACCGGCACACCTGAGCACGCGCTTCGCCGAAGACTTCCTGTACGAAACTCTTCCCGATACGATGCGCTGGAACCGACCTGTGCAGGTCATTGCCATCTCCGCGCGACCCAATGCGCCACAGCCCGTGCGAGAGGCCCGATACTATGTTGATCAGGGCGTCGTGGTCGGCCTGTACATTCGGCGGCAGCGCCGAACGCTGTTCTTCTCGGAAGATACACGGTATTACCTGGAGGTGCGCCCGGATGGCTACGGTGCCTGGGTGCCGCATCAGCTGCATATTGCCACAGATGTGGCCTTGCCCCTGCGCCCGGTCCGCAGCCTGGAGCGCATGATGACCTTTTACGCGTACGAGAACAGCGAATCTTCGTGATTGCACCGCGCTACGCAGACCCCCTCGGACGCAGTGGTCGGATGAGCACGCTGGCAGCAGAGATTCAGGCCCTGCTCACCACACAGCAGTTCGGACGTGCGCTGCGTACCTACACTGAAGTGGATTCAACCAATGCACAGGCCCTGGCGTGGGCGGAAGCGGGCGCGGCCCAGGGCAGCGTCGTTTTGGCGGAGTGCCAGCACAGGGGGCGCGGTCGTCTGGGGCGGCGCTGGGAGGCGGCCCCCGGCTTGAATCTCCTGTTTTCTATCGTACTGCGTCCGCGCCTTGAACTGTCCCATCTGGGCCTGATCACCTTGAGCGCCAGCGTAGCGGTCGTCGACGCGCTGCAACAAACGGATGCAGCACTGCCGGTTGCCGTCAAATGGCCCAATGACATTATGCTCGCTGGACGCAAGTGCTGCGGAATGCTACTTGAATCCTCCCTTGGGACAGGAGACGCAACCGTGGTCGTGCTGGGGATTGGCCTGAACGTCAACCAGCGCATATTCCCGCCCGCGCTGGAGCCGCACGCAACATCTATGCTGCTGGAGATGGGCCGCCCGGTCCCGCGCGCGCCCCTGATGGCCCGCATGCTGGCCAGCCTCGAACGTCGTTTGGCAACGATGCATCAGCGACCCGCCGGCATCTGTTCGGACTACATGCGGCACATGCAGAGCTTGGGACTCACGGTGCATGTGAAGGGCCCACCCCCTGTCACCGGCACCGCACTGGGCGTTGCCACTACAGGAGCCCTGCGGCTACGGACCCCGGCCGGCGAACGCCTCATTCACGCCGGCGACTTAGAGCTTGCAATAGCGCCCGCTTAGCATGTGGCTCACCGTCGATATAGGCAATAGCAGGATCAAGGCTGCACACTTCACCGGGGCACAGCTGCAGCACGCCTGGGCTGATGGATGGGAAACAATGCTGGAAACGGACCTCAAGGCGCAACACGCGGCGCGTATCGGCATCGCCAGCGTAGTACCCGTAATCCACCGACGCCTGCACGCACGGCTGCGCGAGATCACGCCGGCCCCGGTGCTGGATGTCGGCCCGTCCTTGATGCTTCCTTTTGCGCTGGCATACCAGACTCCGGAGACGCTGGGCGCAGACCGCCTCGCCGCGGCCGCCGCGGCTTGGCACCATTACGGGAAGGGACAGCCCATGATCGTGATTGATGCAGGCACCGCGCTCACGATTGATGTCGTGCAGGACGGCGCCTATCTGGGCGGGACGATCAGCGCGGGACCCGACCTGGAAGGCCGTGCACTGACCCAAGGCACGGCAGCGCTGCCACCCATCACGGAGATGACTGCGCCTTCTGCGGTCGGGGCTTCCACGACGGAGGCGCTGCAATCTGGTCTGCTGCATGGCCTCACTGACCGTGTCCAGAGAAGCATAGACCGCCTCACCCCATTGCTCGGAGCGCAGCGCATCGTGGTCGCTACCGGGGGCTGGCATGCGTTCTTGGCGCAACATGTGGACACCATTGACCACATTGATCCGCACCTGGTTCTGCGTGGCGTGCAGCTGCTTATGGCGCTGAATCCTGCTTGAGGTCCGCCACCGTGCCGAGCCTCTCAAGGAATGCTGGCGAACAGGCAAACACGGCGTGCGGCGTTCCCGCCGCGGCCCACACGCAGTCGTGGCGGAGCAGCGTACGGTCCACAAAGGTCCTCAGCGGCGCAGGATGTCCTACCGGTGCCACGCTGCCGATGGCGTACCCCGTATGCCTGCGCACGAAGTCCGCATTCGCCTTGCCAATCTTCGAACCTATTAGCGCCCGCAGCTTTCTGGTATCCACGCGTGTGGTGCCGCTGGCCAACACAAGGACGGGCATCCCTCCGCTGCGTGTTTTGAAGAGCAGCGACTTGACGATCTGACCCTCGGCGCACCCTATTGCAGCAGCCGCTTCTTTTGCTGTGCGTGTGGAAACAGTGAGTTCGCGCACGCGAACCTCAAAGCCGTAGTCCCGCAAGACGCACTGAACGTGCGCCGCCTTGGCACTCAGGCGCGCGCTCATGTCCCTTCCAAGATCGCCCGTGCGCGCGTCAGCAGGTCGGAGACGCGATCCAGGACGCCGGCAGCAATCACGGCCTGCTGCTCCGCCTCAACCCAATCGCGTGATTCGATGGCTTCCCGGACCCCCGGTAGCGTCTTTACGCCGTATCCGGTGAGCAGGCCCGGGGCATAGATGTGATGCCGGTACCATGGACGGCCGGGCAACCCTTCGTCGCGTGACATGGCGCGTTCCAGCTGCATGAGCAAGCCATTGAGTGCCTGTTTTCGTTCCTGACTCAAACGGTTGCCGTAGGTCTCCATGGCAGCGTCGAATGCTTGGGCACTTTCGGTTACCGCAGCGAGGCTGTTGTGGAGGGGTGCAAGATTCAAGTGCGGTACAGGGTCTTTGGCAAGCGGTGCCACAAACGACTTGCGCGGGTCGCTGGCCAGCGTGAAGGCACCCGCGTCCAGGAGACTGTTGTGGCGCTGGGTCTCTTCACGCATCGTGGTGATCAGCTCCGACAGCTCCGTCACATACTTCTGCACCTGAAAAACCCAGTTGTCCATTCGCAGCGGCAGTATTTCCGCGTTGGCCATGCGCAGCGTAAGGCGTCCAGCCACCTGCGCCAGTGCCCTGCCATAGGCGAATCCCGGATCCTGAAAACGTGTGTAGTGATCGTAGGAGTCATAAGCCGAATGGTATGAGCCGCCGCCATTCTCGCCGCCGAAGCCGATGTTGAGCGATGCAATCGCAAGGTGCTGTAAAAACGGGGAGTAGTCCGATCCTGAGCCCAGCGGAGCAATACGCAAATCGCCCTGAGCGCCGACTTCGGCGTCGCCTGCCACCCTGCGCCTGGCGCGCAGGCGGTCTTTGACCATCACGCCCGTTTGCGGGTCGGTAACCGTGGACGCCACCTCATTGACAAGGCGCTCAAGCGTATGCGATCCCCCGGCGCTCAGAAAGCCGCGCCCGTTGCCGTCCGAGTTGATATAAATGACGGCCTTTTCACGCAGCGTTGACGCGTTATGCTCGGCCCATTCGGTAGAGCCCAGCAGGCCTGGTTCTTCCGCGTCCCAGCCTGCATAAACGATCGTGCGTTTTGGTCGCTGGCCTTCCTGAGCGAGCACGCCCACAGCGCGTGCTTCCTCCATCACGGCTACCATGCCACTAATCGGGTCTGCGGCTCCGAAAACCCATCCGTCGCGGTGATTGCCCCGGATCACCCATTCGTCCGGGTACGTGCTGCCTTCCATCACCGCGATAACATTGTACGCAGGCACGATATCCCACGAAAACCTGAGCTTCAGGTGCACGCGTGCGGGGCCCGGCCCGATGTGGTACGTCAGCGGCAGCGCGCCGCGCCATGCGGCGGGTGCCACGGGCCCCTCCAATGCCCTTAGCAGCGGCTCCGCATCCGCGTACCCGATTGGCAACACCGGGATAGGCATCAGGCCTTGCGCTTCCTCGAGCGGCAGCCGCTCGGCATCGGGCGTCGCGCCGTAGCCGGGCGTGAGCGGATCACCCGGGAACTGCGGCATATCCAACACGGACCCTCGCTGCGTGCCGTACCCCATGCGATAAGGACCTTTGGGGTAGACATCGCCTTGAAAGTACCCATCATCCCGCGGGTCGGAGTACAGGATGCATCCTACAGCGCCACGCGCGGCCGCGAGCTTCGGCTTCAGGCCGCGCCACGAGCCCCCGTACCGGGCGATGACGATCTTGCCGACCACATCGATGCCATGTTGCCTCAGGACTTCGTAGTCCTGGGGCAGTCCCTGGTTGACATATACAAGCGGCGCGGTCACATCTCCATCGGCGGCGTACGCATTGTACGGGGGCAGCCGGTCTTCGCGGATCGCTGAGGTGGCATCCTCTTCGAGGTCTGGCTCTATGAGCTTCGCCACAAAGGGTTCGGGCTCCAGCATCTCCACATGTCGCTCCAAGGGCGTGGGCAACAGGACATGGTATTCCGCGAGTTCGGCTTTGTAGCCCCACGCGGTGAACAGCGATACCATGAATTCCGCATTGGCTTTGGCGTGCGGCGATCCGACATGCTGCGGCTTGGTGGTCATCTGCCGCATCCAAGTGCGGAGATTGTCGGTGCTCAGCAGCGCGTCAAACTGCTGTTCCAGCGCGCGCTGCGCCGCTGCACCTTGATCTGTGAAGCCGAGCATCGGCTGCGCTTTAGCAGTGCCGGGCGCGAGAAGAAGAATGAGTCCCCAATAGAGCGAAGTGCGCATGAGCATGGTTTGAACCTGTCTCGTCATTATTCGTAATTTAGCAGGTTGAGTGCATTAGTACGTACGGCGGATGCAGTCCAGTCCGTACCCTGCGCACCTTCCTGCCACGCTACCCAGTAGACTATGAGACTATGGGCAAGTTGTCACTAGCCACTATCGCTAAGTCCCTCGATGAGATGCTGGATCGTCAGATGACCGGCCAGGCCCGCATCGCGGCCCATTTGGTCGTAGCTGCTGAGGCCGCAGGGTGCAGCCCGAGCCAGGTGATTACGATCCTGGAATCTGTCGCGGCATCCACGGTCTTGGACGAGCTATGGATCACCGATGAGACGGGGCATGTGTATCTGACCAATGTGCGCGATGATGATGGTGAGCTGGTGCCGTTTGCCTTCAGCCCAGACCCTAAGGTGCAGAAGCAGGCGTCTGCCTTCTATTCGCTGCTCCAAGAGCCAATAGGGGCAAACGCCGTCGTGGCGCAGGAAGCCCAGGTTCGTGAGATTGACTGGCAGATCTTCAAGTATGTCGGCGTCAATGGGGTTGACAAACCGCGCATCGTTCAGGTCGGAAATGCGCTGGCGTTTGAAGAGCAGGGACTGCTTACCGATACGTACGCCTCCCCTGTGATGACAGCTGTTTTGGGTGTATTCGGTGAGCCGGAGCTGCTCGAGTCCTCCTTCACGACCCGACTTCCCGAGGTGCACGTCATCTTTGAAGCCATCCTGTCGCAGCAGATGGCCGTGCACTGCATGCTGGCAGCAGCGTTTATCGCCAGTGCAGGAAATGCTGGCTGGACCGAAGACGACATCAATGCGCGTCTCAGGCGCATCGCCGAGCACAGTCCGATCGCAGAGATCTACGTAGCATCACACAGCGGCGCCGTAACGCACAGCAACGTAATGGACGCGCCGGCCATGCTGCCCAGGATGGATGCGGTCGGTCCCCTTGCGGCTGGAAAGGTCAAGACCATAGAGCATGCGTGGGAGTCCGAAGGTGCTCGGGCCTGCAAAGCAGTGACCGTGTTTCACCCCGAAGTCAACCGCTTGGCCCAAGTCGTGGAGTATGTAAAGGATACGGCGCTCGTTTCACCGCGGTACGTGATCCCCGTCACGCCTGACTAGGAAGGGAGCCAGCGTCGGGCCCGGCGCGCCGTGAGAATCCCGGTGTTCATCCCAACGAAATGCATCGTGCCGTCATAGCGGCCGTGCTCCATCTTAACGCATCGATCCATCACAACCGTAAGGCCGCCTGCTTCCGCGATCTGGGCGGCTTCTTCGCTGACGATGCGTAGCTGCAGCCAGAATGCTTTGGCACCGATTACCACGGCCTGCCGTGCGTAGCGCGGCGCTTCGTGGGCCGGACGGAAGATCACGACCAGATCGACCGGGTCCTTGATGTCCAGGAGCGTGGGATAGGCCTTCTCGCCCAGGATCTCTTTCGCCTTGGGATGCACGGGTATGACGCGAAAGCCGTGCGAGCCCAAGTACGTTGCAACAAAAAAGCTAGCCTTCTGGCGGTGCGTAGACAGCCCCACCATCGCGATGGTGCGCGTCCTTCCAAGCACGCGGCGCACGGTGTCCTGATCCTGGTACTTTGCCTTGAGCTCAGGCGTCAGCACCGAGTTCAGGGTCAGATCACATGCAAGGCCTGATCCAGGTCCCATAGTAAATCCTCTTTCGTTTCCAGTCCAACAGACAGTCGGATCATGCCCGGACCAATGCCGCTGGCCACAAGCTCCGCGTCTGAGAGCTGCTGGTGTGTGGTCGATGCCGGATGAATAACCAGACTGCGCGCATCGCCTACGTTGGCAAGATGTGAAAACAGATTCAATGACTCGATAAAAGTCTTCCCCTTGGCGCGCACTGCGCCGCCTTCGCCGCGCAGGCCGAACGAAAATACGCTGCCTGCGCCTTTGGGCAAGTATTTGGCAGCAAGTGCATGGTAGGGGCTGCTCTCAAGGCCTGGATAGGCGACCCAGTCCACCTTGGGGTGCTGTTCCAGGTAGGAGGCCACATCCTGGGCATTCTCCACATGACGATCCATCCGCATCGAGAGCGTTTCGAGGCCCTGGATCATCAGGAACGCATTGAAGGGCGAGAGGCAGGCTCCCGTGTCGCGCACCGTCTCCACGCGCGCCTTCATCAGGAAGGCATGGTGTCCAAAAGTGTCGTAGAACCGCAGGTTGTGATAGGAAGGCGAGGGATCGGCTATGCTGCCGTAGTGGGCGTAGTCAAATTCACCAGATTCAACGATGACCCCGCCGATGGAATTGCCGTGTCCCCCAATGAACTTCGTGGCGGAATGCACCACGATGTTGGCTCCATGGGTCAGGGGCCGGCACAGATACGGGGTTGCAAACGTGTTGTCGATGATGACCGGCAGGTAATGGGCACTGCCGAGTGCCGCCAGCCGCGCGATGTCGAGCACGCTGCCTTGCGGGTTTCCGATGGTTTCGCCGTAAAGGGCTTTCGTTTGCGGCGTGATCGCTGCTTCCCAGGCGTCGAAGTCGTTCGGATCCACGAATCGGGCGGTGACCCCCAGTTTGCGAAACGTATGCACAAACTGCGTCATCGTGCCTCCGTAAAGGTGCTGCGAAGCCACCACTTTGTCGCCCGGCTCCAAGAGCGTCATCATGGTGGTGAGCTGCGCCGCCATGCCGCTCGCGGTCGCGACGCCGCCTGCGCCCTCTTCCAGCGACGCCATCCGCTCTTCAAAAACCGCTGTCGTTGGATTGTTTATGCGCGTGTATATGTTGCCGTACTGCTTCAGATCAAAGAGCTGCGCGGCATAATCGGCGCTGTCGAAGACGTACGATGTCGTCTGATAGATCGGTACGGCCCGCGCACCTGTGGTGGCGTCCGGTATATGACCCGCATGCAGCATGCGGGTGTCAAAGCCGAAAGTTCGACCGCGGTTCTTATTTTCCTTTTGGCTCATGGGACCTTGTTCGGTGCTGCGCAATAAGTTGCAGTCTCACAAGATAGCAAGGCTCGTGTTCCACCCGTGCGCGCGGCCAAGGGGAAGTTCACAAACCCTTAGACAACATGGATGATCACACGACCGTCCCGCCCCCGGAAGATACCGGGTCCGCGGCTCCCAGGCTCTCGAAGAAGCGCTACAGGCGAGAGTTGTCGCTGCTTTCCCTTCGACTGGTTATGCTCCAGCGCTATGTCCGCACCGAGGGACTCAAGGTGTGCGTGCTTTTTGAGGGCCGCGATGCGGCTGGCAAGGGCGGTACAATCAAGCGTATCACGCAGCCGCTGAATCCACGGGTTTGCCGGGTGGTGGCTTTGGACAAGCCCGATGATCGGCAGAGGACGCAGTGGTACTTCCAGCGCTATGTGCAACATTTGCCCGCAGCCGGTGAAATGGTGCTGTTTGATCGCAGCTGGTACAACCGTGCGGGCGTTGAGCGAGTCATGGGCTTCTGTACGCCGTTCGAGTACATGGAATTCTTGCGGACATGTCCTTCTTTCGAGCGCATGCTGATCGGCTCTGGAATCAAGCTGATCAAGTACTGGTTCTCGGTGAGTGCAGAAGAGCAGGAGCGTCGGTTACAGCGGCGCATTGACGACCCCACTCGCCGCTGGAAGATCAGCCCGATGGATCTGCACGCGCGGGGCCGGTGGCGCGACTACTCTCAGGCCAAGGACCAGATGATGCTCTACACGGACACGCCGGAATCACCCTGGTTTATTGTCAATGCCGACAACAAGAAGCGGGCGCGCCTCAATTGCATATACCACCTCCTGAGTCAGATACCGATTGAAGAGGTCAAGCCGCCCCCGATCAGCCTGCCGCCATTGCAGGAGGACGCAGGCTATGTGCGACCGCCCATGGATACGCAGCATTTTGTCCCTGAGTACTTCTAGCAATCCTGGGATCCGCCAGGCACGGTATGAACCACATCCGCACGGATGTGGTTGGACTGCGATACCATTTGGCCCAGATTGTGTGTTCAGCGCCGCAAAGCTCTGATGACCCTGATCAATTCTGATCGTACGCTACGCGTAGACGCAGGTAAAGCTGCGAAGAGCTTGCCTCCGGGCACAGCGCAGTGCGATCCTATCGCGCTTTTTGGGGCATGGTTTCGCCAAGCTGAAGAGGCAGGCATCGACATGCCTGAAGCGATGATGCTGGCCACCAGTACATCAAGGGGACACCCCTCGGCTCGGATGGTGCTGCTGAAGCAGTTTGATTCGCGCGGCTTTGTGTTTTTCACCAACTTTGGCAGCCGCAAGTCAAAAGAGCTGGAAGACAACCCGCGCGCCGCGCTTGTGCTGCACTGGATGCCGCTGGAGCGGCAGGTGCGCATCGAAGGGTCGGCCCGCAGGCTGAGCGCCGAAGAATCTGCAGTGTACTTTGCTACGCGGCCCCGCAACAGCCAGATCGGGGCCTGGGCGAGCAGGCAGAGCACCGTGCTGGCGGACAAACCGGCCCTGGAAGCGCGCGTCCGGCGGATTTCGCAGCGCTTTGCGGGGCAGCTGGTGCCGGTTCCCCCGTTTTGGGGCGGCTGGCGCGTCGCGCCTGCGCGCATTGAGTTCTGGCAGGGCCAAGCCAACCGCCTGCACGACCGCCTGGTTTTTGAGCGCACTGCCGATTCCTGGCAGACGCATCGCTTATATCCGTAGGCGGCCCCCACGCCACTGCGGGTTGCGGGCGCACCCATGCGTCCGGGTGCGAACCCAACCGCCCACATGACGGGAACACGCTGGTCGCAGCTGTGACCGTACATTCTGCGATGCTCCTCAAGAAACTTGGACAGGGCTGCGCTCAGCATCAGCATGAAAGCGCAGCGGCGGACACTCTAGAGCGGACACTCTAGAACAGCTCCCATGGGTGCTCCTTTTCGGCCTCGGTCCACGCCGCCCGCAGCTCCAAAAGATGCTCTTGCGCACATACCTGTTCCTCTCCGGCCGCGGCCTTGATGCGACGGTAGGAACCATCGGACTGCATCCTGCGCGCCTTGACGTTGTCAATCAGGTACGTTCGTAAAACTTGGTCGCGCAAGTAGCGGATGATATCCTTGTCGGCGATAGGAAAGAGAAGTTCAATGCGGCGATTGAGGTTGCGCGGCATAAGATCCGCACTGCCCAGGTAAATCTCCTCGCTGCCGCCATTGTTGAAATAGTAGATCCTGCTGTGCTCCAGGAATCGCCCGACGATGCTGGTGACCGTAATGTTGTCGCTAATGCCGGGAATGCCCGGCCGCAAACAGCAAATGCCGCGCACAATAAGATCGATACGGACGCCTGCCTGAGAGGCTTCGTACAGCCGCTTGATCATCGGCTTGTCGACCAAGGCATTGGTCTTCAGGATCATGTGCCCCTTGCGGCCCTCGCGCTGGTGCTGGATCTCGCGCGTAATTAGCTCCTCAAACCGAGCGCGCAGGTTTATCGGCGCTACCAGGAGCTTGCTATAGTCCCGCTTCTCGGAATACCCCGTGAGAAAATTGAAGAGGTCCGTGGCATCCACGCCGATCACCTCATCGCAGGTGAAGAAGCCGATATCCTCGTAGATGTGGGCTGTGACAGCATTGTAATTGCCCGTGGACAGGTGCAGGTACCGCTGAATTTGGTCCCGCTCCTTGCGTATCACCAGAGCGATCTTGGAGTGCGTCTTCAGTCCAATAAGGCCGTAGATGACATGTACACCCTCGCGCTCTAGAACTTTCGCCCAGCTGATGTTGCTCTCCTCGTCAAAGCGGGCCTTCAGCTCCACCAAAACCGCGACTTGTTTGCCATTCTCGCGCGCCCTCAACAGCGCCTTCACCACCGGCGAGTTCGAGCCGACGCGGTACAACGTCATCTTGATGGCCAAGACGGCGGGATCTTCCGCGGCCGACTGCAAGAAGTCTACGACCGGAGAAAAGCTGTCGTAGGGATGATGCACCATGTGGTTCTGCATCCGAATGGCGGAAAAGACATCGCCATCCCGGGTTTCCGCCTTTAGCCGGTGCCCGGTAAAAGGCACAAAGGGCGTATCCTTCAGGTCGAATCGTTCGGAGGATTCGTGCACACCCATCAGGCTGCTTAACCCGAGTGAACCGTTCACAACGTAACAGTCGCTCTGATCCGCTTCCAGGTTGTCCAACAAAATGCTCCGAATACGCCTGGGCATGTCACTGTTGACCGTCAGGCGCAGCACAGATCCCATGCGCCGCTGCCGAACGCCTTCTTCCATCGTCTCCAACAGGTCGTCCGCTTCCAACTCCTGAATGACCATGTCGGCGTTGCGCGTAAGCCTGAATGGGTGGGCCTCCACTACGCGCATCCCTGGGAAGAGCGCCTGCAGGTTGGCTGCAATAACCTGCTCGACCCATACATAGGTTTCCTCGGTGCGCCGCTTTCCATTCCCTGAGGTGACCCCGGTGCGCCGCGAAACCGGCAGCAGCCGGCTAATCGTTCCCGGCACCTTGACGCGCGCAAACCGCTCGTTGCCGTGATCATCCTCAATAAGGACGGCCAAGTTCAGACTAAGGTTGGAGATATGCGGAAATGGGTGCGCAGAATCAAATGCCAGCGGCGTCAGCACCGGAAAGATGGACAACTCGAACACCCGCGCCGCCTTCGCCTTCGCTGACGCAGAGAGCTCCTCATAATTGACGATGAATACACCCTCGCGCGCCAAGTCCGGCACCAGCGTTTCTTGCAGATATGCATGGGCCCGCTCCATCAGGCGGTGGACACCGTCCCGTACGGCAACCAGTTGCTCTGAGGGTGTCATCCCGTCCGGCGCGGGATCGGTCACGCCCCCAGCAATCTGCTTCTTCAGACCGCCCACCCGCACCATGCAGAATTCGTCCAGGTTGGAAGCAACAATAGATAGAAACTTGAGCCGCTCCAGTAGTGGATTGCGCTTGTCCTGGGCTTCTTCCAGCACGCGGTACTGAAAATCCAGCAAGCTGAGCTCCCGGTTGAAATAAAGACTGGTATCGTCCAGGTTCTGCACCGAATCCTGTGCGACAACCGCTCCGTTGGCGGATACCACAGGCTGAACATCAATGGCTGGGACTTGCACGCTGGACATCGGCTGAACGAAACCCTGGGAGGCCATCTTGTGCGTCTGTTAACGAAATGCCACGGATTAGGTTCCACGCACAGTCACATACCCCAGCGTGGGCAACTCGGCCCGGATTTGGCAACTCGTACGAAAGACTCAGCACGAAGGCCCGAGTGCACCCACGCACCCATCGAATGTAAAGCAATCTTAACACTATTTGAATCCTTCATCAAATTAATAACCGTTCAGTAACATGCGCTCAGCCAGTCGCGTGCGATGTAGCCGTAATTTTGTGGCGAGTGCAACGCTAATCCTAACCAATGCCAATATCTTTTAGGCTGCGCCTTTCCGGGCTGGTCTGCGTGACCTTGAGCACGCTATTGCTGCACTACGCAGCACTTGGACAAGATACCGTGTCATCCACCGAAGTCGGCACAATTGCGGGCGTGCTGGTTGATGGCGAAAGCGGGGAAACGCTGATCGGGGCCGCGGTCCGCATTGAAGGCACGCTGATCGGCAGCGCCACAAACCTCAACGGACGCTACAAGATTCGCGTTGCAGCCGGCACATACCAGCTGGAATACAGCTACATCGGCTACAACACCGTTGTCGTGCAGAATGCACAAGTGGAGCCTGGTGCCACCACGCAAATAGACATCACACTTTACCCTGAAGCCGTTGCTGTGGAAGAAGTGGTGGTGGAGGCCGCGGCGCTGCGCAACACCGAAGCCAGCCTCTTGCGCGAACGTACCAAGGCAGTCGCCGTAAGTGACGCGATCAGCGCCGAGGCAATCGGCCGCTCCGGTTCAGGCGATGCAGCCGCTGCCATGACCAAGGTTACCGGGGCATCCGTGGTCGGCGGGCGCTACGTGTACATACGCGGGCTAGGAGATCGCTATGCCAACACCACGCTAAACGGCTCCACCTTGCCGAGCGCTGATCCCGACAAGAAAGCCGTTCAGCTGGATCTCTTCCCTGCGGCGCTTTTGGACAACATCGTCACCCTGAAGACCTTCACGCCCGACAAGCCCGGCGACTTCAGCGGCGGCCTGGTGGATATAAGCACCAAGACTTTCCCTGACCGCTTTACGTTGCAGCTGTCGGCAACGATGGGCTATGACGATCTGGCCAGCGGCAACGACGCTTTTTTGTCCTACCAGGGCAGCAGCACCGATTGGCTTGGACGCGATGATGGCATGCGCGATCTGCCGGATATCCTGGCGGACAAGGACCCTGAAGACGACCTGCCTACGGAGCGCGACTTGCGGGACCTGCGGCCCGGCGTAACGAACGAAGACCGGACCGCCCGTGCGGACTCGCTGAATGTGTTTGCAGGGGCGTTCAACAGCGTGATGACGCCCAGCCACACAACCGTGCCACTGAATTACAGTTTTTCCAGCGCCATCGGCACGCGAGCACAACTCTTCGGCAATCCATTAGGCGTCACGGGAAGCCTTACGTACGGACGCAGCTACAGCTACTATGACGACGGTATCTATAGCCAGTGGCAGCTTACAGGCGGTGATGTATCCGGCGTGGACAACCTGACATCCAACACATACTTCGGCCCGGATCCAGACCTCGGACAGATCACTCGGGCTGACTCGCTGGAAGCCCCGTCCTTTGCCAACACGCGCGGCACGGACCAGGTCAACTGGGGCGCTTTGGGCTCGCTGGCCTATCAGCCCGGCAGCAATCACGAGATCGCCCTGTCGTTCCTTCGCACGCAGAGCGGCACCAGCGAGGCGGTCTTCCTTGGCGGCTTCCGCGATCAAAACAGCGCGGCCACTTTCATTACGCGCTCGCTTGATTACGAAGAGCGGGCCCTGGGTAGCTTGCAGCTGCGCGGAGATCACTGGCTTAAGCCGTTCCAGATCGAGTGGAAGCTCTCTGCTGCGCGCAACGGGCAGTCGGAGCCGGATTTGCGCTTTTTCTCGTCCGTGCAGAACATTCAGACTACCGGCGGCACGCTGGATACCACCTATACGCTGGGGGGAGGCAATGCGCCGCCGCCGCAGCGGTATTTCCGCGACCTGAACGAGCACACCCGCGGGGCCATCCTGGACTTTTCCATTCCCTTCCGCCAGTGGAACGGATTGCGCGCCAAACTCAAGCTGGGCGGCGCACTGGACAACTCCAAGCGAGACTTCCGCCAGCGCCGCTTCGAATATGTGGAAGGCCGCGAGATCGACTTCAGAGACTTTGAAGGCGACGTAGACGGCTACTTCGACCCTGACAACCTAGGCGTCCAGGACACCATCGAAGTAGGCGCAATCACAGCCTTCAATGCCGGGCTGTACATCGCCGAAAATTCTCCTGCACGGGCCAATTACGACGCTACGCGCAGCGTCAGGGCCGGCTATCTGATGCTGGAGCTTCCCTTGAACACAACCTTCAAGGTAGTGGGCGGCGTGCGCGTGGAGGACACAGAAATCATCACTGAGAGCTTTGACGAAAGCCTGCCGGACGACCAGCGGCTCGGCACACTGGATCAGACCGATCTTTTGCCGTCGCTCAACCTTATCGTTTCCTTGTCGGACAACATGAATCTGCGCGCGGCGGCCACCCGTACGCTGGCCCGGCCAACATACCGTGAGTTGGCACCGTTCCAGAGCTTCAACTTCGTCGGCGGCGATATCCAAGAAGGCAATCCGCAGCTCAACAGGACGCTCATCACCAACCTTGATCTGCGCTGGGAGTGGTTTGTACGGCCCGGCGAAATCGTCGCGGCCAGCGCATTCTACAAGGCTTTCGACCAACCTATCGAACGTGTGCTGCGGAATGTGGGCGAAGGGCGCTTCGTGTCCTTCCAGAATGTGGATCATGCCCGCGTGTACGGCGCAGAGTTTGAGGCGCGCAAGCGACTCGACAGCTGGCTGCAGACTCCCGTTTTGAAGCACATCTCGGTAGGCGGCAACTTTTCGCTGGTGCAGTCTACGGTGGATATTCCCGAAGACGAGCTGGTCATCATCCGTGCCTCCGACGCGGAGGCTTCGACTACGCGTTCACTGGAAGGGCAGTCGCCCTTTCTGCTCAACCTGAGCGCCGGATACGAGAACTACGACACGGGCACGACCGTCAGCATCTTCTACACCGTCTTTGGGGACCGCCTCCTTGCGGTGACGCAGGGCGCAACGCCGGATGTATTTGAAAAGGCGCGCGGCGACCTCACCGCAACACTGTCGCAAAACCTTTCAGGCAATCTTCGACTCAAACTCACTGCAACCAATCTGCTGGGCTCTGACACTCGCCAGATTCAGACTTACAAGGGCCAGGAGTACAACTACATCTACTACTCGCGGGCTCGCATCTTCTCTATCGGCATCAACTATCTGCTTGACTGAGCGCATGCAACCTTGGCCAGACCAACCGCCCGGTGCAACATCCGTTTCGGCCCGCTTATCGGGCGACAGAAAGGCAGCGAAAGCTGCCTTTTACTGTTTTGGAGCCTTGTTACCAAATCATTAACCCGCGCTTAACCTTGCTTTACAAACCTCACACTACCGTAATGAAACAGCCTTATACCACTTACGCGCTTTTGCTGCTGGGCATGGCCTGCCTTGGGGTGCAGGATACGCTTGGCCAAGATCCTGTGGAGTCCAGACCGATGGTGGCCATCACCGACGCCAGCATCAATGCCGGCGATATGGTCCGCTGGTCGGCCAGCAATGTCTACGTTCTTGACGGCCTGGTGATCGTTGAGGACGGTGCTGAACTGCATATCGATGCGGGCACAGTCATCAAGGCGCAAGACGGCATCGGGGTGAACGCCTCGGCACTGGTCATCGCCCGCGGGGGCAAGATCTATGCCGAGGGTGCGCCCACGCGGCCCATCATTTTCACCTCCATTCAAGACAACATCTCAACCGTGGACCTCTTGACGTACGAGGATCGCGGCCTTTGGGGCGGCATCGTCATTTTGGGTCATGCGGGCACCAACAATCCCGGCGATGATGCGGGTGACTACAAGGAGATTGAGGGCGTCAATGAGATCCTGCCGGAAGGCGATACGCGCGCGGAATATGGCGGCAGCAACGACGCAGACGACTCCGGCGTGATGCGTTATGTCTCCATTCGGCATACGGGAATCAACGTCGGCGAATCCGATGGCAACGAGATCCAAGGGTTGACGCTCGGCGGCGTAGGCAGCGGCACCACGCTTGAGTACATCGAAGCCTTCGCATCGGGCGACG
>LXNJ01000003.1_pt1 | contig 144979 bp, 126 predicted proteins | sample 809081 | NCBI WGS metagenome assembly LXNJ01 (sample SAMN04870510, study PRJNA318959) | sponge metagenome | biome: sponge; feature: marine sponge reef; material: water | host: Petrosia ficiformis | place: Greece: Milos, Mediterranean Sea | collected 2013-05-29 | depth 5-7 m
ATCCGGCCTTCGATGTCACGCCCGCCGGTCTCATCACAGCCATCGTGACCGATCGGCGGGTCGTGCGTCTCGACAGGGGCGAGACACCGGCCACCGTGTGACCGGGAGAGCCGGCCACCGATATCGCCGGGTGAGCCATCGCGCACGCGAGGCCAAGTGAGGGGGGCGCGCCGGGGGCCGGCCGGGGAGCGATTTCGCCAGACGCTCCCGACGACGGCCACCGCCGCCCTCGACCGGGCACGCCCCTGGCCGCGACCGGCCGAAACCGGGCGCAGCCCTCAGCCGCCGGCGAGGGGGGTGATGAAGTGGATCTCGGCGCCGGGGGGAACCGGCTCGTAGGTGGCGTCGGGGATGATGTCGCCGTCGATGGCGACCGCGGTGGCTGAGGTCTGGTCGAGATGGGCCCGGATGCCCGGGAACATGGTCTCCAGTCTGCACAGGAGCTCGCGGACGGTCTCCGCCTCCACTTTCACGTCTGCGACGCCGCCGGTCAACCGGCGCTGGGCCGAACTGAAGTGGACGTGCGCCATCAGCCTCCGTCGCCGTTGCCGGACGTGATCGCCGCCAGCACCCGCGGCGGTGACATCGGCAGGTCGCGGATCCGGGCGCCGGTGGCATCGTGGATGGCGTTGGCCAAGGCCGGCAGCGGCGGCACGATGCCGACCTCGCCGACCCCCCGGACCCCGTAGGGATGGTTCGGGTTGGGCACCTCCACGATGATGGTCTCGATCATCGGCAGATCCGACGCCACCGGGATGCGGTAGTCCAGGAACCCGGGGTTCTCCATGACGCCGTCGGCGTCGTGGATGTACTCCTCGTTCAGCGCCCAGCCGATGCCCTGGACCACGCCGCCCTGCATCTGGCCCTCGACGTAGTCGGGGTGGATGGCGGTGCCGGCGTCCTGGGCGGTCGTGTAGCGCTCGACGGTCACCCTGCCGGTCTCGTCGTCGACCGACACGTCCACCACCTGCACCGAGAACGCCGGACCGGCGCCTCGAGCGTTGAGGGAGGCGGTGGTGCCCAACGGTCCGCCGGTGCGCCCGGCCTCGGCGGTGATGGCGGCCAGCGCCAGTGGCTCGTGCTTGCCGCCGCTGTGCGTGGCCTGGCCGTCCGCCCACTCGACGTCGTCGACGTCGCATTCCCACATCCGGGCGGCGCGCCCCCGCAGTTGGACCTTGAGGTCGCGACAGGCCTCGACGACCGCCATGCCGGTGGCGAACGTGGCGCGGCTGCCCTCGGTGACGTCGGTGAAGCCCACCACCTCGGTGTCGCCCACCACCGGCTGGATCGAGTGCACGTCGATTCCCAACTCCTCGGCGGCCATCAGCGCCATGGAGGCCCGGCTGCCACCGATGTCGGGGCTTCCCGTGACCACCGTGGCGGTGCCGTTCTCGTTGAGGTTCACCGTGGCGCTCGACGCCTCGCCGATGTTGAACCAGAAGCCGCTGGCGACGCCGCGACCACATCCGGGCGCCGGCTCGCTGCGGTAGTGCTCGCTGTCCCGGATGGCCTCCAGGCAGTCTCGCAGTCCGATGAGGGGCCACTTCGGTCCGTACGGGGCGACGTCACCCTTGCCGGGGCAGTTCAGAAGGCGCAGGTCGATGGGATCCATGCCCAGACGCCGGGCGATCTCGTCGGTGAGGGTGTCGGTGGCGAAGGCTGCCATCGGCGCCGACGGGGCGCGGTACGCCGCGTTGACGGGCTTGTTCACCACCACCTCGAAGCCCTCGATGACGAAGTTCTCGACGTTGTACGGGGACACCACGCACATGCAGCCGAGCATCGCCCAGACACCCGGGAAGGCACCGCTCTCGTAGACCAGCCGCGCCTCCGCGGCGGTGATCCTGCCGTCGTTCGTCGCTCCGAGCTTGACGCGGATCACCGAGCCCGGGGTCGGTCCGGTGGCCCGGAAGACCTCCTCCCGGGTCATGACCATCTTCACCGGGCGTCCCGCTCGGGCCGATAGCTCCACGGCCAGCGGCTCCAGGTAGATCGTGGTCTTGCCGCCGAAGCCGCCGCCGATCTCGGCGGGTATCACCTTGATGCGCGACGTGTCCCAGCCCAGCATGGCGGCGGTCTGCGAGCGCACCCGGAAGTGCCCCTGGGAGGAGCACCAGATGACCGTCTTGCCGTCCTGGCCGGTGTCGGCCACGCAGGCGTGGGGCTCGATGTAGCCCTGATGGATGGGCTTGGTGGTGAACTCTCCCTCCACGACGATGTCGGCTGCGGCGAGCGCCTGCTCCACGTCGCCACGCTCGTAGCAGGTCCGGTTCGAGACGTTGGAGGGCTCGCTCGGCGCGGGGTCCACGCCGGTGGTCACCATGTCATCGTGCAGCAGCGGCGCACCCGGTTGCATCGCCTCGAGAAGGTCGAGCACGTGGGGGAGCACCTCGTAGGTGACCTCGATCGCCTCGGCGGCGGCCTTCGCCTGGCGGCGGGTGGCGGCGGCCACGGCGGCGACCGCATGGCCCTCGTACAGCACCTTGTCGCGTGCCATCAGGTTGAGTGTCATGTTCCGCTCGGGGTCGTCGGCGGAAAGGTCCGGGAAGTCGGCGCCCGTGACGATGGCCCGCACGCCGGGCATGGCCGCCGCCTCGGCGGTGTCGATGGAGACGATCCGGGCGTGGGCGTGCGGCGACCGCAGGACGTGCCCGTACAGCATCCCCGCCAGCACCAGGTCGGCGGCGTAGCGGGCCTTGCCGACGACCTTGTCGAGGCCGTCGTGGCGGACCGGGCGCGTCCCGACGTAGCGATAGCTCGGCTTCTGTTCCGTGATGGTCATCCCGCCACCTCCTGCTTCTCCTGCTTCATCCGGTCTGCTGCTGCCAGCACCGAGCGAATGATCTTGTCGTACCCGGTGCAGCGGCACAGGTTGCCGGCCAGCGCGTAGCGCACCTCCGTCTCGGTGGGTTCGGGATTGTGGTCCAGCAGGGCCTTGGCCGCCACGAGGAAGCCCGGCGTGCAGACGCCGCACTGCAGGGCGGCGCCCTCCAGGAAGCACTGCTGCAGCGGGTGCAGGTTGTCGCCGACGGCGATGCCCTCGACGGTGACGATCGTGGCGCCGTTGGCCTCGGGAGCGAACACGAGGCACGAGCACTGCAGCCGGCCGTCCATGAGGATCGAACAGGCGCCGCAGTCGCCGGTGCCGCAGCCCTCCTTGGCGCCCATGAGACGCATCTCGTCGCGCAGGGCGTCCAGCAGCGACTCACCGGCGTCGCACAGGAAGTCGACGTCGTCGCCGTTGATGTTGCAGCTCACGTGGGTGCGGCTCACCGCCCACCTCCGTTCCCGGCCCGTCCGGCCGCTTCGGTCACCGCTCGCTTTGCGAGCACACCGGCCACCTGTCGGCGGTAGGTGATCGTGCCCCGCTTGTCGTCGATGGGGTTGGCGGCATCGGCGCAGACGGCGGCGACCCTGGCCAGGGCGCCGTCGGTGATGGGTTCGCCCACGAGAGCCCGGGCGGCCGCCGGCACCGGCACGACCGTCGGCGCCACCGCGCCCAGCGCGATCGCCGCCCCGGCGCAGTTGCCGTCGCCGTCGAGGGTGACGCGCGCCGCGGCTCCGACGATGGCGATGTCCATCTCGGTGCGCGGGATCAGTCGTAGGTAGGCGTCGGATGTGCGGGCGGGGGGCCGGTCTATCTCGAAGCAAACGATGAACTCACCAGGAGCCAGGGACGTCCGCCCGGGACCCGTCGGGATGTCGACCACGGCCACGGTGCGCTCGCCGCCGGGCCCGGCGACCACCGCTCGGGCGTCGTTCACGACGAGCGCCGGGACGGAGTCCGCGGCCGGCGATGCGTTGCAGAGATTGCCACCCAGGCTCGCCCGGTTCTGGATCTGGTCGGAACCGATCAACGCCCCGGCGTGGACGAGACCGGGCAGGTCCGCGGTCAGGGCGGCATCGCCCGTCAGGTCGGCTGTGGGGGCTGCCGCGCCGATCCGCCACGTGCCGTCCTCGAGGGACACCTCCGTGAGCCGGGCGATCTTCTTCAGGTCGATGGCGATGCTGGGTTCGGGGCGTCCGGCCCGCAGTTGGGGCACAAGGTCGGTGGCTCCGGCGAAGACGCGGGCCTCGGGGTCACCGGCGAGCAACGCCACCACCTCCGCCACCGACGTGGGTGCGACGTACCTCACGAGCTGTTCTCTCTCACGACGGATCTCCCTCCGCGGAATGCGGCCCCAACTGTATTGCCCGTGACCGCTCGGTCACATTGTTGCGCACAGCCCCTGCCTTCCCGAACGCGACTCGCGGACATCGGTCACCACCCGTCGGATCCGGGTACGCCCTTGAACGGCCCGGCGACGTCGTCGGTGACCCAGCCCCCGTAGAAGTGCCCCGGTTGCGCTCGCACACGTTCGTCGTCGAGGAAGCAGTCGAAGTCGGCAGGATAGAACGCCACGTAGTCGGTCAGGTCGGCGAAGGCAGGGATCGGCCGCGGGTAGCTCCAGGCGCGTCCCGCGATGGTTACGCCGCCCGCGGTGATCGTCCAGTAGGCGGCGGTGCCCTTCCACTCGCAGTAGCTGCTCCCGGCCGCCGGCGAGAAATAGCGGCGGACCGTGTCGGCGGGCGGCACGTAGTAGGTCGGCGCGTGCGAGGTCTCCAGGACGCGGACCGCCCCGGTCGACGCCGCGATCACCACACCCGCCAACTCCACGCGCACCCGGCGCCTCGCCGGTTCGAGCGCCGGCGGTCGGGGATAGTCCCAGACCGATTCCCGGCCCGCCCCGGCAGGCACAGGTCGGGGGAGTCCTCGCCGTCGCACTGCGACGACGATACTCAGGCGCGGGTCGAGGCGGTCCTCGGCCGGGCTGTGGGGCAGCACAGGAATGCATGACCCGCCGGCGACCCGTGCGCGAGGCTGCGGTCGTGGAGGTGTTCGACGCCGAGGCCATCCGTCGGGCGACACCCTGGCCGGAGCTGATGGACGCCATCGCTGCGGCGCTCGCCGATCCGGCAGCCGCCGCGCCCGACCGGCACGTGCATCCTCTGCCGCTGCCGGGGGGCGCGGAGGGCTCGTTGCTGGTGATGCCGGCCTGGCGGTCGGATGACGTCATCGGCGTGAAGGCGGTCACCTACTTCCCCACGAACGCCGCTGGCGCCACGCCCACCGTCAACGCCGGCTACCTGCTGTTCGACGGTCGCTCGGGCCGGCTCAGCGCGGCACTCGACGGCGATGAGTTGACGGTCCGGCGCACCGCGGCGGTGTCCGCGCTGGCCGCCGGCTACCTGGCGCGCCGGGACGTCCGCCGGCTGCTGGTGGTCGGCACCGGCCAGTTGGCCCCGGCGCTGGCCCGGGCTCACGCCCACGGCCGGGAACTCGCGGCGATCGAGGTCTGGGGACGGAGCACTCGCCGTGCGCAGAGCTTGGTCGAAGAACTCGCAAGCGGCGGGTTGCCCGCCGCGGTGGTGGGCGATCTCGACGCCGCCGTGGCGCGCGCCGACCTCATCTCGTGCGTGACAGGTGCCACCGAACCGCTGATCGCCGGGCGGCTCCTGCGGCCCGGCGCACACCTGGACCTCGTCGGGAGCTTCCGCCCTGACATGCGCGAGGCCGACGACGAGGCCGTCCGGCGGGCGGCCGTGTTCGTCGACACCGGGCCGGGTGCACGGCGTGCGGGCGACCTGGCCCGCCCGCTGGCGGCGGGCGTGATCGGCGACGGCGACATCCTCGCCGATCTCTTTGACCTCGTGACCGGTCGTCACCCGGGGCGGGACCGTCACGATCAGATCACCCTGTTCAAGTCGGCAGGGTTCGCCCTGGCCGACTTGGCGGCGGCCCGGCTGGTCCGGAGCTCGTGGGAGGGCCGCCGGACGCGGTAGAGCTCGTGGCCCTGATCGGCCCGTCGGACACGACCGGGTGTGGACCGTCGAAGTGCAGATAGCACAGATCAACCAGTAATCGTGTGCAGTATGTTGATCGCACGGGCACGAGTGGGTTCGTAGAGTCCGAGTGGCTCGACGTCAACCGGACGAGGTCCACAATGGCGCGCATTCTCTGGATCAACCCCGTGGGCAGCGACGCCTACGATGCACCGATCGGCGCGGAGTTGCGCGCCGAGGCGGCTGCGGGAACGAGGGTGGACGTCTGCTCTCTGCCCGGCGTCGGGCCGCAGCACCTGGAGTGGAACGCCCTCGAAGCCGTCGTGGCCGGCCCCACGATGGGCGTGATCCGCTGGGCCGTCGAGACCGGCGGCTACGACGCCGCGGTGATCGGCTGCTTCTACGACCCATTCCTGCGTGGCGCCCGGGAACTGTCCGGCCCGATGGCGGTTACCGCGCCCGCCGAAGCCTGTCTCCATGTCGCCTCGACGGTCGGGGAGCGCATCTCGATCCTGGTGGGCCGCAAGAAGTGGATCCCCGAGATGCACGAGAACGTCGTGAAGTACGGGTTCGCCGATCGCCTGGCGTCGTTCCGGGTGCTCGAGATGCGCGTGGAGGATTTCCAGGCCGACCCGGAGGTAACCCAGCAGCGGATCATCGCCGAGGCCGAAGCGGCGGTGGAGCACGACCGGGCCGATACCATCATCCTCGGCTGCACGATCGAGTTCGGTTTCTACCGGGAAGTCCAGGAGAAGATCGGAGCGCCGGTCATCGACGCCATCGCCGCACCGCTCCGCTACGCCGAGTTCCTGGCCACCCTCGGAGCCGACCACGACTGGCGCACCAGCCGGGCGGGCGGTTACGACCCGGTGGCGCCGCGGGAGTTGCCGTGGATCCCCGTCGTCGAGCCGAACGTGAACATCGATCCGCGATGAGATGCTCACTGCCGCCCGCGGGCTCGCCCGTCGCCGGTACCGCTCTGCGGCCTGGCCGGTCAACGGGGAACTGACGATGGACGTTCTCAAACCGGAGGACATCGAGACGCTGTGCCTCGGGGCGACGCTGCTGGGCGCCGGCGGGGGCGGTGACCCCTACGTGGCGAAGCTCGTGGTGCAGCAGGCCCTGGAGACATGGGGGCCGGTACAGGTGGTGGATGCAGGCGAACTCCCACCCGAGGCGCTGGTCCTCTCGACGGCGGTCATCGGGGCGCCGACGGTGATCCTCGAGAAGCTCCCTGCCGGCACCGAGTACGTCGGCTCGGTGAACGCGCTCGCCTCCTACCTGGGCAAGGAGCCGGCGGCGATCATGTCCATCGAGGTGGGTGGGCTCAACACGCTGCTGCCGATCGCCACCGCCGCCGAGATGGGGTTGCCGATCGTGAACGCCGACGGCATGCGGCGGGCGTATCCGCAGATCGAGATGACGGTCTTCACGCTGGCGGGCCTTCCGGCAACCCCGCTGTCGATCGCCGATGAGAAGGGCAATCAGTGCGTGTTCAAGACCACCGACAACCACGTGGCCGAGTCGTTGGCCCGTGGCGCGGTCATCCGGCTTGGCCTGGCCAATGCCATCAGCTGCTACCCGTTGACCGCTGCGCAGCTCGATGAGCACGGCATACTCGGCTCGCTGACCTACTGCAATGAGGTTGGGAGCCTGCTCGAAGCAGTAAAGCGAGGCGAGGAGGACGCCTGGGAGCGGTTCCTGACCGACTCGGGGTCGGCCGAGTTCTTCCGGGGCAAGGTCGTGGATTTGGACCGGCGCACCACCGAGGGGTTCGCCCGCTCGACGGCGATCCTCGAGGATCTCGATGGCAGCGACAGCACGATGCGCATCGAGGTGCAGAACGAGAACCTGATCGCCTTCCTGGACGGCGAGGCCGTGATCACCACCCCCAACCTCATCTGCCTGCTGGACTGCGAGACGTTCGAACCGATGACCACCGAGTACCTGGCCTACGGCAATCGGGTCGTCGTCATCGGCATGCCCTGCGCCCCAGAGTGGCACCGGCCGGGGATGCTCGAACTCGTGGGCCCGCGCGCCTTCGGCTACGACGTGGACCACGTGGAACTTCCGGGCCGGCCAAGATGAGCAGCGAAGCGAATCAGCGGGATTTGCGCGTCGGCGTCGATGTCGGTGGGACCAACACCGACGCGGTGGTGATCGATGCGGTCGGCGAAGTGCTGGCGGCGGTCAAGGTGGCGACCACGCCGGAACCCATCCACGGGATCAGAGCCGCGCTCGATGAGGTGCTGGTTGATCTGGACCACGCCCGCATCTCCAAGGCCATGTTGGGCACGACGCACTCTGCCAACGCCATCATCCAACGGCGCGATCTCGACAGGGTCGCCGTGCTGCGCCTCGCCGCACCGTCCTCGCTGGGGCTCCGTCCCGGGGCCGCCTGGCCCGAGGACATCCACACCGAAGTGGTCGGTGCCACCTCCATCATCGAAGGCGGCCACGAGTACAACGGCCAGGAGATCGCACCTCTCGACACCGAGGCGGTGCGCCGCCTGGCCGCTGAGGCGATTCGGGACGAGTGCTGTTCGGTGGCGGTGGCCGGTGCGTTCAGCCCCGCCTCAAGCGAGCACGAGTTGCGCGCCCGAGATGTCCTGCTCGCCGAGCTGGGAGCCGACTTCCCGGTCTCGCTCAGCCACGAGATCGGCTCCCTGGGGCTCCTCGAGCGGGAGAACGCCACGATCCTGAACGCCGCGCTGCTGAGCGTGGCGACGAGTGTGATCAGCGGCTTCGAGGAGGCGTTGGCCGAGCGCCATCTGGAGGTCGACGCCTATCTCACCCAGAACGACGGCACGCTGATGATGGCTGCCGAGGCCAGCCGCTACCCGGTGCTGACGCTGGGATCGGGGCCGACCAACTCGATGCGCGGCGCCTGCGCCCTGGCCAGAGTGAACGACGCCATCGTCATCGACGTGGGCGGCACGTCCGCAGACGCCGGCATCCTGGTCGGGGGCTTCCCGAGGCAGTCCTCCGCGGCGGTGGAGGTCGGCGGGGTGCGGACCAACTTCCGGATGCCCGACCTGATCTCCATGGGCCTCGGCGGGGGCACCATCGTGCGCAACGCCGGCGCCGAGTTGCGCATCGGTCCGGATTCAGTGGGGTATGCGGTCGCCACCGAGGCGATCTGCGTCGGCGGCGAGGTGCTCACGCTGTCGGACGTCTCGCTGGCCGCGGGCCGGATGACCGGCTTCGGCGATCCTGCGCTGGTACGAGGGATCGACGCCAGGCTCGTGCGTGATGCCATCGCCTGGGTGGACGAGCAGATCTCGACCATGAGCGACCGGATGAAGTCCACACGGGCACCGCTGCCACTGCTGGCCGTGGGTGGGGGTGCCCACCTCATCCCCGATGTGATACCCGGGGTGTCGGAGGTGATCCGGCCGCGGCACGAGTCCGTCGCCAACGCCTATGGCGCCGGGATCGCCGAGGCCTCCGGATCGGTCGACAGGGTCTACAGCTATGAGGCTTCCAGCCGGGAAGAGTGCCTGGACGATGCCCGCGAGTTGGCTGCCAATGCCGCCGTTCGTGCCGGCGCGGACCCAGATGGCGTCCGCATCACGACCGTCACCGAGGTGCCGATGACCTACGTGCCGGGCCAGGGGAGTCGGGTCATCGTCAAGGCGGCGGGCCCGCTGGCCTGAGGTGTCGATCACCGTGCCTGCCACCGCCACAGGAGCGCTGGCGGTCGCCGACTGTCACAACGACCTCCTGCTGGCCTGCCAGCACCGGCGCGAACGCGGTGCGTCCGATCCGTTCGGCGACGACTGGCTGCCGGGGCTGCGAGCCGGCGGGGTGGCGTTCCAAGTGCTGCCGATCTTCACCGAGGAGCAGTTCATTGGCGAGGGTGCGCTGCGGCGCACGCTCGAGATCCTCGAGCTGAGCCGCGAGATCGCGGCGCTGCACCGCCACGACGTGGGCATCGTCGAGACCGCCGGTGACATCGACGAGATCATCGGGGACGGGCGCATCGCGCTTCTCCTGGCGCTCGAGGGCGCCGAACCGGTCGGATCATCGCTCGCGATGCTCGAGACCATGTGGCGCCTCGGCGTGAGGCTGGCGTCGCTGACCTGGAACCGCCGGACGATGCTGGCCGACGGTGTCGGCGAGACCGACACGGGCGGCGGCCTGAGTTCGCTCGGCGTCGAGGCGGTGGCGGAGATGGAGCGGCTCGGGATGGTCGTGGACGTGAGCCACCTGTCGTCTCACGGGCTGGCACACCTCGCCGACGTGGCCACCGAGCCGTTCGTGGCGTCGCATTCGTCGTGCCGCGCCCTGTGCGACCACGCGCGCAACCTCTCCGACGCCGAGTTGCGGCTCGTGGCCCGCTCGGGCGGGTTCATCGCCATCAACGCCACCGGCCGTTTCGTGGCCGCCTCGGGAATCCCCACCATCGATCGTTTCGTCGACCACGTCGAGCATGCCGTGGCGACCGTCGGCGAGGGCTCCGTGGCCATCGGCGCCGACTTCATCGCCGACCTGGTGGAGCAGGTGGACCCCATCCTCGGGCGCCAACTGCTCTTGGCGGCCGATGACCTCGTGCACATCCCGGAACTCAAGGCCCCCGCCGACTTCGCCCGGCTCTCGCTGAGGCTGATCGACCGATTCGACCCCGAGCGCGCCGCCCGGATCGCCGGAGCGAACGTGCTGGACTTCTTCAGAGCCCGGCTCCCGGCGTGAGCTCGGCCGGCGCGGGGACTGCACGGAGAGCGCCGCCGAGGCACCGAGGATGGTGAGCCCGCCGGCGTCCACTGTGCGGCAGGTGCTGGCATCGGGTGCGCTGCGCGAGGCGATGCTGATCGGCGGGGAGCGCGGCCTGGACGCCGCGGTGAGCGACATCGTGCTGCGGTCTCGCGTGGACACGCGGACGCCACCGGAGCGGGGTGCCGCCGTCGTCCTGGATGCGGCGAGGATCGGCGACGACCTGTACCAGGTGGACGTGGCGCTGCGGGTGATCTCCGGCGCGGGTGGTGTGGCGCTGATTCTGGTGAATCCCGATCCGGGGATCGACCTCGGAGCGCAGCGCTTGGCGAACCGGCTCGGCGTGCCGCTGGCCACCGTCGCCGGTGCCGACGTGATCGAGTTGGCCCACCGGCTCCGGGCGGAGTTCTGGGCGCCGGATGTCGAACATGTGGCCCAGGTGCACCGCCTGCTGGCCTTGCTCCGGCAGATGCGGGTTGCCGACCCCGAGGCGTTCGTGGATCTCCTGACCGAGACGGCGCAGACCTCGGTGTGCCTCATGGGTCAGGATCGCAGGCCGGTTGCAGGCACCAGCATCGAGATCGGTGAGCGGCACCTTGCCGGCGCCGAGGACTACTTCATCGATCACACCGCGCGCGCGGCGTTGCACAGCGCCCCGATCGTCCTGGCGCCCGGCGAGCAGGTGAGCTACTGGTTGGTCGCCGAGTCGCTCCGCTCGGGCAGTTCGCAGCGACTCCTGCGGTCACTGCTGCAACTCGGTTCCTGGTATCTGGCCGCGCTGCTGGGCTCCGGGCGGCTGCGCGCCGAGCGGGACGCCCGCCGGCGCATCGCGGTGCTGAACGAGGTCATGCACGCCGGTGAGGTGCCCGAGCGCGACTTGCAGAGCCAGCTGGTGGAGCTGGGCTGGAGCGCTTCGGGATGGAACACCGGGCTGCACATCACGCTGCGGGGGCACGCGGATCCCGGCAGGATGGTCGACCTGCATGCCGAGATGAGCGACCGGCTGGCCGCAGCGGGAATCGAGGGGCCACTCGTGGAGCGCAACGACGGTTGGAGCGGCTGGATGACCGAGGTGGCCGAGCCGCCTCCCGAGTCATACAGCCTCGTCGTGGAGAACGTGGCCGCGGCGCTGGCGACCTTCACGGCCGCCCATTCGGGGCTGCAGGCGCATGGGGGCATTGGGCGGCCCTACCCCGAGTTGGTGGGGCTGCGCCGCTCGCTGATCGAGGCCGCCGAGGCGTCGGTGATCGCCAACGCCCGCACGCACGAATCCTCGGGAGTGGCGCACATCGACCGGCTCGGCGTGCAGCGAGTCCTGCTGGGTTGGTTCAGCTCCGACGACTTCTCCAGCTACGCCGGCTCGATCCTCGAGCCGGTGCTGGAGATGGACACCGAGGGCAAGCTGCTGGAGACGCTGGAGGCTTACCTCGACGCCAGTTGCTCGACCACCGGCGCGGCTCACCGGCTGGGGATCCATCGCAACACGGTCTCCAACCGCGTGCGGCGGGTGACCGACGTGCTGGGGATCCAGTTGGACGATCCCGAGACGCGGCTGTCGCTGCAACTGGCGTGCAGGGTGCTGCGCATCAACCGCTGAGGTGGCACCGGCATAGCCCGCGACCCCGCTGGCCTGGGCGTTTTGCACAGAGAGCGCGGGCTGACTGGGCGGATCACCCATCAGGGCCGTCAGGGGGCCAAACCTACGCTTGCCCTCGACGGCTGCCACTTGCCGCCCGACCGGAGGGAGAGAGCCATGGCTGAGATCCACAGCAGACGCCGGAAGGCACGTCGGGGAGGTGGGCGGATACGGATCCTCCTGATCTCGCTGCTCGCTGCCGTTGTGGTGGCGGCGGCCTGCGGGGGCGACTCCGATCCGGAGCCCGCTGCGCCCGCGCCCGCCCCGGCACCCGCGGCGACGCCCGAACCGGCACCGGAGCCGCCTGTGCCGGCCCCCGAACCGCCCGCTCCGGCGCCGGCTCCGGAGCCTGCGCCTGCACCGGCCCCCGAGCCGCCGCCTCCGCCCGAGCCTGCGCCGGCCCCCGAGCCTCCGCCTGCGCCGGCCGAGCCCGTTCAGGTGGCGTATCTCTCGGCCAGCACGGCCAACACCTGGCTCGCCGCCTCGCGGGCGGCCATGGACGAGGTGGCGGCCGCCAACAACATCGAGATCGTGGAGTTCGACGCCCAGTTCAACCCGGCGCTGCAACAGCAGCAGTTCCAGGACGCCATCGCAACCGGGCAGTACGCCGGCATCGTCCTCGTCTCGATCGCAGGCGCCGGTGCCATCCCCGACGTGGAGGACGCCTTGGCCGCAGGTCTGGAGGTGGTGTTCCTGAACCAGGTGGTGGGAGAGGATTTCACCGACGTGGAACCCCAGGTACCCGGCGTGGCCGCCGCCGTCTTCGAACCGCCGTTCGTGCGCGGCGAGCGGATCGGTCAGATCACGTTGGAGACGTGTGCGGACTTCGACCCGTGCAACGTGGTGTACTTCTACGGCATCCGCGGCGTGCCGCTGGACGAGGCCATCCGCCAGGGCTGGGACAGCGTCACCGCCGGCTCGAACGTCAACGTGGTGGCCGAGGCCGAAGGACAGTATCTCGGCCCCGACGTGGGGCTGGCGGCGATGCAGGACATCCTCGTCTCGACATCTGACATCCACGTCGTGCTGGGCGCGGACCAGTCCATGCAGGGCGCGGAGATCGCGCTGGACGAAGCCGGCAGGGACGACGTGCGCATCATCGGCTTCGGCGGCAGCAGCTACGCCGTCGAGGCGGTGCAGGACGGGCGCTGGTATGCCGGGCTCTTCGGAGCTCCCTTCACCGAAGGCCGGCTGGCGATGGAGGCTATGGTGGCGGCTCTGGCCGGAACCGATACCGGCGGCGTCGACCCGGCACTCTCGGTGCCCCACAGCGGCCTGATGTTCCAGCACAACGCCGATGACTTCGAAGCGGAGTGGGCGGGATAGTTCCAGCCGGCAATTCCCAGACGTATGTCGAGTTGCGCGGTGTCACCAAGCGATTCGGTGGCACCGTCGCTCTCGACCACGTGGACATCACGGTCCGCGCCGGCACCGTGCACGCCCTCGTCGGCGAGAACGGTGCCGGCAAATCCACCGCGGGCAAGATCCTCGCGGGTGTTCTGACGCCCGACGCCGGGCGGCTGCTCCTGCACGGCGCCGAGACAGCCTTCCGCTCCCCGCGGGCGGCATTGGACAAGGGAATCACGATGGTGGCCCAGGAGTTGTCCCTCGTGCCCTCACGCTCTGTTCTCGAGAACGTGTTCCTGGGGATCGAGTCGCACCGGGGGCCCTTCGTTCTGGAAGCCGCCGACCGCTTCGCCGGCCTTACCGAGGAGTACGGAATCGGGCTCGCTCCCGACGCCATCGTGGGCCGGCTGCCGGTGGCTGAGCAGCAGAAGGTCGAGATCCTGCGGGCGCTGGCTCGCCGTGCCGAACTCATCGTCATGGACGAGCCGACGGCTCGGCTGACCAGCGAGCAGGCGGAGACGCTGCGCCGCACAGTCCGCTCGCTCGCCGGGCGGGGTGTGACGGTCGTCTACGTGTCGCACTTCCTCGACGAGGTTCTGGCCGTGGCCGACGACGTCACTATCCTGCGAGACGGGCGGGTCATCCGCAGCGGGCCGGCGGCCGGCGAGACCCGGCGGTCGCTGATCGAGGGCATCGTCGGCAGGACCATCGAGGCCGCCTTCCCGCCGCGCCGGCCCCCGGCACCTTCAGCGCCGGTCGTCCTGCAGGTGCGGGCGCTGTCCCGGGCGGGCTCCTTCGAAGATGTCGGCTTCGCGGTGCGAGCCGGCGAGATCGTTACCCTCGCAGGACTGGTGGGTTCGGGTCGCAGCGAGGTGCTGCGCTGCATCTTCGGCGCCGACCGCGCCTCTGGCGGCTCGATGGCGCTGGACGGTGAGCCCTACGAGCCGCGCTCGCCGCGCCGGGCCATCCGCGGCGGTGTGGCGATGGTCCCGGAGTCCCGTAAGACCCATGGCCTGCTGCCCCGGCGCTCGGTGCGTGAGAACGTGACGCTTCCCCACTTGGGGAGGTTCGTCACCGCCGGCGGACTCGTGCGCACCGGCGGCGAGTGGGTCGAGGCCGGCCGTGTGACCGCTGCCGTCGGCTTGACCGGCGCCACGATCGCCTCGCCGATAGCGGAACTCTCGGGCGGGAACCAGCAGAAGTCGCTATTCGCGCGCTGGCTGGTGGGGCACCCGCGCCTCTTCCTGGCCGACGAGCCGACCCGGGGCGTGGACGTCGGGGCCAAGCGCGGCATCTACGACGTGCTGGTGGGTCTGGCGGCCGAGGGCATGGCGGTGCTGGTGGTTTCCTCAGAGTTGGAGGAGGTGCTGGGCCTGGCGCACCGGATCCTGGTGATGCGGGGAGGTCGCCTGGTCGGGGAATTGGACGGAGCGGTCGCGACCCGCACCGAGGTCATGGAACTGGCTTTCGGGGCGGCGGCGTGAGAACAGGCGGCGAGACCGTGCTGCAGCGGGCTCGCAAACTGCGGCCCGCCGACTTCGGCATCGTCTGGGTCACCATCGCGCTCTTCGTGCTGCTGAGCCAGACGAGCGATGTCTTCCTCACGGCCGTGAACCTCCGGAACGTCCTGGATCAGCAGGCCTTGCTGCTGATCGCGGGGTCGGCCGTGACCCTCACGCTGATCAGCGGCCACTTCGACATCTCCGTCTCGGCGAGCCACATCAATGCCGCCATCGTCACTGCTCTCATCATGAACGGATCGGGTTCGGCGGTCGCCGCGATCGCCGGCGGGATCGGCATCGGCCTGGCATTCGGACTGCTCAACGGACTCGTCGTGGCCTGGGTGCGGATCAACTCCTTCATCGCCACGCTGGCGACCTCGTTCGTGTTCTACGGCGTCGGGTTCCTGCTCTCGGACCGCAGCATCATCAGGATCGGCGACCGCGGCTTCTCCGAGGTGGCGCGGGGCCGGTCGGGCGGTGTGACCAACGCCACCTGGATCGCCGTGGCCGTCGTGGTGGTGTTCTGGATCCTGCTGGAACGGACCCGCTTCGGGCGCCACATCTTCGCCACCGGCGGTAACCGCGAGGCGGCGCGCCTGGCGGGCGTCCGCGTCGAGGGCATCGTGCTGGCCGCCTTCGCGCTCACCGGTGCCGCCGCGGGTCTCGCCGGAGCCCTGTCGGCCGCCAAGACCCTCACCGCCCAGCCCAGCGATGACTTCAGCTTCGTCTTCTCGGTCCTCACGGCGGTCATCGTCGGCGGCACGTCCATCGCCGGCGGCGAGGGCGCCGTCTGGCGCACGGTATTCGGCGCCTTCTTCACCGCGTTCATGCTCAACGGCTTCAACCTGCACCAGATCGATCCGATCATCCAAAGGCTCATCCAGGGCAGCGTGATCCTCGTCGCAGTGGCGGCCGACAACTGGACGCGGCGTCGCCGCTCGGCGTGACCGCCGGTGGGCCGAGCCGGGGGTGGCGCCCGCGCCCCCGGAACATCGCACGGGGACGCAGGGCGGGGGACGAGACGGTTCCGGTGCCGCCGGCGGTCACGCCACGCGGCGACCGCGGGTATCACGCGGGGGACCGGCGAGGCCGGATAGCGTAGACGCCGTGATCTTGGACTCAATAAGAACAATCGTGCCGAGCCGCGCCCAGGTGACCGGTGAGTCCGGTTCCCGGGGGCGCCGCCACGGCCACAAGCGCGTCTCGCCTCGCCGGGCCCCGCGCATCGTGCGGCTGGTCGCCATCCTGGCGGTCGGAGCGCTGCTCCTCAGCCAGTGCGGTGACGAGGAGGAGCCCGCCGACGGAGCCGGTGAGAGCACCACGACGACTGCGGAAGCGGCCGCGGGAGCACCCGCGGCGCCTACCACCGAGGTGTTCGCCGCGCCGCCCGCGCCCGAACCGCTGCCCGCACCCGAAGCGGCCCCGGCACCGCAGCCGGCCGCACCGCAGCCGGCCGCGCCGGCGCCTCCGCCGGCACCCGCGCCTTCGGGTCCACCGCCGGTCGCGGTCGGCGTCATGTCGGACATGGCCATAGCAGCCGACGGCTACGCCCACGCACGCTTCGTGGCCGCCTTCTTCGACGGTCCGGTGGAGAGCTACGCGGCCACCTCATCGGACAACGGCGTGGCGACCGCCGGCGTGAGCCCGCCGGGCATGCTGATCGTGGCGCCCGTGTCCAACGGGACGGCCAGCATCACCGTGACGGCCTCGGGTCCCGGAGGCACGGCCACGCAGACTTTCGTCGCACGCGTCGGGGCCGGCGCCGTGGCGGCCGCTGCACCTCCGCCGCCCCCGCCCCCGCCCGCCGAGAGCGACGAGCCCGCCGAGAGCGACGAGCCCGCCGAGAGCGACGAGCCCGCCGAGAGCGAGGCGGACGATGTCTTCCTGCCGACGGAGGACCTTCCCACAGTGGAGCCGGGAGAGGAGTCCACGGAGGCGGACACGGGCACCGAGGAGGACACTCCGGACGAATCGCTGCCGCCGCCCGCGCCGGTGACCGAGGCGCCCGGGTTGTCGGGCAGTGTCCCCGAGGTGATCATCTTCGCGGGTCTGTCGGAGACGGTCGACCTCAATCCGTACTTCACGGGCGTCGTCCGGGCCTGGGCGGTGACGTCATCGAACCCGAACCACGTCGCAGCAACCATGAACGAGAACGTCGCCGGCGAGGTGGTGGTCCGCGGGGTCACCGAGGGCATCTCCACGGTGACGGTCACAGCGACCAACGACCTCGGCAACGTGGCTCAGGCGTTCCGGGTGGCCGTGCGGGGCGGCACGGGCTCGACCGAGGGCGGAGAGATCCCGTCGGCCGAGTCGGTCGGCGATGCCCCGGAGTTCACGGTCCAACTCGGTTCTATTATCAGGATCGATCTCGCGGACTACTTCTCGGAGGGGGCCACAGGATTCGCCATCGAGTATGACGTCGACAGCACGGACGGTCGGATCGGCGGGAGGGTCTCAGGCTCGGAGGCCATCATCCACGGCACCCAGGCCGGCAAGATCGTCGTCAATCTCGTGGCCACACAGAACGATCAGCGTGCGACGAGGCTGGTGGTGGTGGAGGTCACCCCCCTGCCGAAGAAGAACTAGCGGCGGCGGAGGTCGTGCCCCGCTGACGTCCGCCTCCACCGGGGGACGGTCACCGTTCGGCTGCGCCTACTCCACGGTGACGGCGGTGCCGTAGGCCAGTATCTCCGCGGAGCCCTGGGCGACCATGGACGTGGCGATCCGCATGTTGACCACGGCGTTGGCGCCGAGACGCGCCGCGTCCTCCTCCAAGCGCTCGAGGGCCTGCGAGCGGGACTCCTGCATCATCTTCGTGTAGCTCCCCAACTCGCCGCCGACCATGCTCTTGAGGCCGGCGCCGATGTCCTTGAAGATGACCTTGGCGCGGATGGTGCTGCCGGTGGCGAGGCCGTGCACCTGGGTGATGGTGTGACCTTCGAGTTGCGGCGTGGTGACGATGATCATGGTCTTCGGCCTCCTGGATGACGGGTTCTGGTGCGCCGGTCGCAGCCTAGGATGCCCGGATGCTCCTGCATCGTCTGCTGGCCCAGGGGGCCGCTCGCCATCCGGGCAAGACCGCGCTCGGCTGGGTCAAGCGCGACCGTTCGCTCAGCTACGCCGAGGCGAACGAGGCGACCGACCGGGTGGCTGCCGGCTTGGCGGCGCTCGGTGTGGAGCGGGGCGACAGGGTCGGCGTCTTCGCCCACAGCGGGCTGGATTACCTGCTCGCCATGTTCGGGGCGTGGCGGGTCGGCGCCGTCGCCGCGCTCGTGGATCTCAGCCACGCCGACGACCTGGACCGTTACTTCGGCGACTGCGGGCCCAGGGTCGTCATCTACACCCACGACTACTTCGAGTCCATCGACCGGCATCGGGACGCACTGGGCAGCGTCGAGACCTACGTGTGTCTCGACGGCGCCCAGCCGGGAGCGATCGACTGGGCCGAGATCCTGGCGTGCGCCGGGTCGCCGCCCCCCGATGTCGCCGGCGAGGGCGACATCGCCCACATTTCCTACACCTCCGACGCGATCGGCCGGCCGGCGGGGGCCTGCCTCTCCCACGGGGCGGCCTTGCGGGCAGGGCGCGCGCTCGCCGAGCAGATGGGGGCCGGGGACGTGAGCCTCGGGCCCACTGCATTGTCCGGCCCGTACCAGCTGGTGGCGAACCTGCTGCCGGCTCTGTGGGTCACCGGCACCTGCTGGGTGATGAACAACTGGGACGCCGAGGGCGGCCTCGAGGTGGTGGAGCGCCTGGGGGCCACGGTCCTGGCCGCCAACCTGCCCGTGCTGGCCGCGGCGCACAGCGAGGCCGGGCGGCGCGCCGGGGGCCTGCCGGACTCGCTGCGCCTGGTCCTGTCGGGCGAAGGCTCGCTGCCCGCCGGCCTGAAGAGCGCCTGGGGCGAGTTGGGGGTGGCGGCGGCAGAGGTCGAGATGCCGGCGGCGAACTCGTGGCCTCCGTCGAGCCGGTGAGCGGCGCTTCCTGACCGAAGAGGCGAGTCGCTCGTCCGCGGCTCGGCCCGGGCGAGCTCGCCTACCGGTTCAGTCCTTCCGGCGGCCCGGGATCCAGTCGGTGCCGGCGAGGGGGACGCCGGCCATGGCGGCGGCCTCCACGGTGAGGGCGGCCAGGTCCTCGGGTTCGAGGTTCAGCACGTGGGACTTGCCGCAGGCGCGGGCCAGGGTCTGGGCCTCGAGGGTGAGCACCTGCAGGTAGTTGGCGAGGCGCCGCCCGGCCAGCACCGGGTCGAGGCGGCGGGACAGCTCGGAATCCTGGGTGGTGATGCCCGCCGGGTCGGCGCCGGTGTGGAAGTCCTCCCAGAAGCCGGCTGCGGAGCCCAGGCGGCGGTACTCGGCGTCGCGGTCGGGATCGTTGTCGCCGATGGCGATGAGCGCCGCGGTGCCGATGGACACGGCGTCGGCGCCCAGCGCGATTGCCTTGGCCACGTCCGCGCCCGAGCGGATGCCCCCGGCGGCGATGAGCTGGACCCCGGTGCGGTGCACCTGCATCTCCTTCAGCGCCCGTACCGCCTCGGGAATGGCCGCCAGCGTGGGGATGCCCACGTGCTCGATGAACACGTCCTGGGTGGCGGCGGTGCCGCCCTGCATGCCGTCCAGCACCACCACGTCGGCGCCGGCCTTCACGGCCAGGGCGGTGTCGTAGTAGGGGCGGGCGGCCCCCACCTTCACGTAGACGGGTTTGCGCCAGCCGGTGATCTCCCGCAGCTCGGTGATCTTGATGGCCAGGTCGTCGGGGCCGGTCCAGTCCGGGTGCCGGCAGGCCGAGCGCTGGTCGATGCCTTCGGGCAGCGTGCGCATGTCGGCCACCCGGGCGCTGATCTTGTGGCCCAGCAGCATGCCCCCGCCGCCGGGCTTGGCGCCCTGGCCCACGACCACCTCGATGGCGTCGCCCCGCCGCAGATCATCGGGGTTCATGCCGTAGCGCGAGGGCAGATACTGGTACACGAGCGTCTGGGAGTGGGTGCGCTCCTCGTCGGTCATGCCGCCGTCGCCGCTGGTGGTGGACGTGCCCGCGGCGCTGGCCCCCCGGCCCAGCGCCTCCTTGGCGTTCGCCGACAGAGATCCGAAGCTCATGCCGGCGATCGTGATGGGGATCGCCAGCTCGATCGGCTCGGCGGCGAAGCGCGCCCCCAGCACCACGTTGGTGGCGCAGGCCTCCCGGTAGCCCTCCAGCGGATAGCGCGACATCGAGGCGCCCAGGAACACCAGGTCGTCGAAGGTGGGGAGTACTCGCTTCGCCCCCCAGCCGCGGATCCGGTACACACCGGTATTGGCGGCTCTTTGGATCTCGGCGATGGTGTTGCGGTCGAAAGTGTGGGACTCGCGCAGGTGCCACGGGAGCGTTGTCGGTGGCCCGCCCTCCGTTGTCGGCGCATCCGGGCTGGGAGCCTCGGACGATTGGGCCGTGGCATCCTGCGCTGCTTGGGAGGAGGCGGTGAGGGCGTCCACGTCGTCGACTTTGAAGTTGTAGAGGCGGCGGGCTGAGCCGTAGCGGCTGAAGTCGGTCGGGTCGGCGTCGAAGCCGGCGGCGGCCAGGGTTCGGGCCAGGAACTCGTGGTGCTCGGGGCGCATCTCCTTACCGATGCAGTCGGCGCCGAGGCTGGCGACCGAGCCGCGCACGAACAGGCGGGCCTCGTAGATGGAGTCGCCCAGGTCGGCGCCGGCGTCGCCCAGCACGACGAGGTCGCCGGCCTGGGCCATGAAGGCGCTCATGTGACCGACGTTGCCGCCCACCGCGATGGTGAGGCCCTTCATGGAGATGCCGCAGCGGGCCGAGGCGTTGCCCTCGATGACGACCAGCCCGCCGTGGCCGGTCGCCCCGGCCGACTGGCTGGCGTTGCCGGTGATGCGGACCGTGCCCGACATGATGTTCTCGGCCAGGCCGGGGCCGGCGTTGCCGTGCACTGTCACCCGGGCCTGCTTGTTCATGCCGGCGCAGTAGTAGCCGACGTGTCCCTCCACGGTGACCGCCAGCGGAGCATCCAGGCCGGCGGCCAGAGCGTGCGCCCCCTGCGGGTTGCGGAGCACGAAGTGGCCGTCGCCGGCGTCGTGCAGTGTCCGGTTCACCGACCGGAGGTCGCTGCGGGCGAGGTCCAGCTCGGCGGCGCCGCTCACAGGGATGGCTGGGGTCATGATCTCCCCCGACTCCAGGTGTAGACCACGGCCGGCGCGGGCTCCCAGATGTCGGCGTCGCCGGCCCCGGGCAGGGTGGCGATGCCCCGGTACTCCGACGACATGGCCACCCAGTCGTCGGTCTCGGCGATCACGCCGGGCTTGCAGGCGATTGGGTCGCGCAGCACGGCGAAGCCGTCCCGCACCCCGACGGCGAAGGTGTAGAAACCGTCGAGGTCGTCGAGGCTGCGCTCGAGGGCCTCGCCGATGGTGTCGCCCTCGCGCAGCCGCCACGACAGATAGCCGGCGGCAACCTCGGAGTCGTTCTCGGTCTGGAAGGTCTCACCCTTGTTCTCCAGCACCTCGCGCAGGCGGTTGTAGTTGGACAGCGAGCCGTTGTGCACCAGGCAGGTGTCGGCGCCGGTGGAGAACGGGTGCGACCCGTTGGTGGTGACCGCCGACTCGGTGGCCATGCGGGTGTGCGCCATGGCGTGAGTGCCGGTCCGCTCCGCCAGCCCGTAACGCTCGGCCACGCCTCTGGGGTCGCCCACGGCCTTGAACAACTCGATGGCGTGCCCGTAGCTCAGCACGGTGGCGCCGTGCAGATTCTCGATGAGCCACTGCCGGGCGGCTCTGCCGTCGCCGCCGGTGGTGAACGTGGCGTGATCGTAGATCCGGTCGAGTGACACCTCGGCGCCCAGTGCCGTTTCCAAACCACTTCGAGCGGCGGCCCAGTCGGCTTCGAAGCCCTCGGCGAGCACCGTGATCTTGACCCTGGTGGGGTCGTCACCGGAGTAGACGGCGAAACCGGCGCTGTCCATACCCCGGTCGCGCATCTGCTCGAGCATGCCGGCCGCCAGCCGGCCGAGTTCGGGCTCGTGGCGCGGTGTCTTGAGGAACAGCCCGACGATCCCGCACATGTTCGGCCACCCCTTCCGTCGACCTGGCACTCCGCTCGGCTGCCGGCCCACGAACTCGAGGAGACCCGGCGGAAAGGGCGGCATACCCGGCAATCTTCGACTATTATAGTGAAATAGTTTTCCTCCGGATACTCATTCTTGAGGTACCCGTTGTCTCGAGGTGAGCCGGAGCGACGGAGGGGCCGCAGGAGAGCGATCAGCGTCGCTCCCGGGTCCATCCCGGCAGGAGAGCCCGCCTACGCTCTGGCGGGTCGGGAACCGAGCAGGTGCAAGGGGGCAGCGACATGAGCAGCGACAGGATCGAGGCGATACGCGAGCGGGTCGGGAGCGACGGCGTCGAGTTCGTCTACGCCATGTTCGTGGAGATGCACGGCAAGCCCTGCGCCAAGCTGGTGCCGGTCAGCAACCTGGACGGGCTGATGAACGACGGTGCCGGGTTCGCCGGGTTCGCCGCCGGGCCCATCGGGCAGTCGCCGGCCGATCCCGACATCGCGGCCATCCCCGACCCCGACTCCTACATGGTGCTGCCGTGGCAGCCCAACGTGGCGGCCATGCAGTGCGACCCAACGGTGGAGGGCGAGCCTTGGCCGTACGCCCCGCGGGTCATCCTGCGCCGGGCACTCGCTGCGGCGGCCGAACGGAATCTGGTGTTGAAGGCGGGCGTGGAGGCGGAGTACTCCCTGGTGGCCCGCAACGACGACGGAACCATCCGGGTGGCCGACGAGCGCGACCTCAGCGACCTGCCCTGCTACGACGCCCGCGGGCTGACCCGCATGCTGGACCATTTGACCGAGGTCTCGCGCCACATGGACGCCCTCGGCTGGGGCAACTACGCCAACGACCACGAGGACGCCAACGGGCAGTTCGAGCAGAACTTCGAGTACGCCGATGCCCTCACCACCGCCGACCGGCTCATCGTGCTGCGCCTCATGATGCACACGCTGGCCACCCGCCGCGGTCTGTACGCCAGCTTCATGCCCAAGCCCTTCGGGGACAAGACCGGCAACGGCCTCCACGCGCACATGAGCCTCTGGTCGGCGGACGGCGACGAGCCGCTCTTCGAGACCGATCACGACCCCCGCGGCCTGGGCCTCAGCCCCTTGGCGTACGGCTTCGTTGCCGGCGTGCTGGAGCATGCCACCGCCCTGGTGGCCGTGCTGTGCCCCACGGTGAACTCCTACAAGCGCATGGGAGTGGGCCCGCCGGACTCGGGGGCCACCTGGGCGCCCGCCTACGTGTCCTACGGCGGCAACAACCGCACGCAGATGATCAGGGTGCCGGAGCCGGGACGCATCGAGGTGCGGGCGATGGACGGCTCGGCCAACCCCTACCTGGCCTTCAGCGCGCTGCTGGGCTGTGGGCTGGCGGGCATCGATGCCGGCGCCGACCCCGGGGAGCCGAACAACGACAACCTCTACACGCTCAGCCTCGCCGAGGTCGCCGATCGGGGCATTGTGGCCATGCCGCCGACGCTCCTGCACGCGGCGGACAACCTGGCGGGCGATGAGGTCCTGCGGGCGGTGCTCGGGCAGGTACCCGGTGGTGACTACGTGGACTACTTCGCAGACGTGAAGCGCGAGGAGTTTCGCCGCTGGCACGAACAGGTGACCCAGTTCGAGGTGGACACCTACCTCGACCTGTTCTGAGGCGGCGGCAGCGTGCACGTGGTTCCCGCCGCCGGACCCGACGAGGAGGCTGACGGCGCCTCACCGTCGCACGCCGAGCAGGTCTGCGCGGTCGTGGGGGAGCGGGTGCGGGCGATCCGCCGCGACCTCGGGTTGACCATGGCGCAGTACGCAGAGACGGCAGGCGTCTCCATCGGCATGCTCTCCAAGATCGAGCACGGCCGGACCGCCCCGAGCATCGCCACCCTCGGGCGGCTCGCCCGCGCCGGGAACGTGCCCATCACGGCGTTGTTCCGTGGCCTCGACGAGGAGCACGACGCCGTGATCGTGCGCGCCGGAGATGGGCTGGAGATCATCCACTCCGGCAGCGGCAGGGGACGCAGCTACCAGGACCTGGGAGCATTGAGGGGACCCGAGCGGCAGATCGAGCCGCTGCTCATCACCCTCTCGTCCGCCGATGAGGTGTTCCCGCTCTACCAGCACCCCGGTGTGGAGTTGCTGTACGTGCTGGAGGGCTCCATGGAGTACGGCTACGGCTCGAACCGCTACCTGCTGGGGCCCGGCGACACGATGCAATTCCACGGCGAGGTCGCCCACGGCCCCACCGCCCTGGTGGAACTCCCGGTGCGGTTCCTGTCTCTGAAGGTCTACCCGCCCCGGCCGGCCGACCGATAACCCGCGACGTGATGACCCGATGAGTGGCGGTGACGCTCCAGCGGCTGGGGCCGGGCCGGGGGCCCGCGCCCGTCGTGCCCGCTACCCGGCTCGCTACTCGGCGGCGGCGCTGCTCCGGCGGGGCAAGCGGCCCTGGCCGCCGATCTGGCGCAGCACCGACCTGCGCGACAGCTACGACGTCGTGGTCATCGGTGGGGGAGTGCACGGGCTGGCGACCGCCTACTACCTCGCCGCGAACTGGGGGATGACCAACGTGGCCGTCCTGGACAAGGGCTACCTGGGTGGCGGCGGATCGGGGCGCAATACGGCGATCGTGCGCTCCAACTACCTGACACCCGAGGGAGTGGCCTTCTACGACCGGTCAGTCCAGCTCTACGAGAGGCTGGCGGTCGACTTGAACCTGAACGTGATGTTCTCCCGGCGCGGTCACCTGACCCTGGCGCACAGCGACGGGGCGCTGCGCACCATGCGTTGGCGGGCCGAGGTGAACAAGCACCAAGGCGTGGACTCCGAGGTGATCGGTCCGGGCGAGATCAAGCAGTTGGTGCCGGCTCTGGACACCTCCGAGGCTCCCCGGTATCCGATCCTGGGTGCCCTGCACCATCCGCCCGGCGGCATCATCCGCCACGACGCCGTGGTGTGGGGATATGCCAGGGCGGCTGCGGCGCTCGGTGTGGAGATGCACCAGAACACCGAAGTCCTGGAGATCGACGTGGCCGGCGGATCCGAGCCGGGCGGCAAGGGACCCGGTGGGCATCTGACAGGCGTCCGCACCAATCGGGGGGTCGTCTCGGCGCCGGTGGTGGTGAACTGCACGGCGGGCTGGGCGTCGCTGGTGGCTGCCATGGCCGGCGTGCGGCTGCCGATCTCCACACATCCGTTGCAGGCGGCGGTCACCGAGCCGGTGAAGATGTTCCTGCCGGCTGTGGTGGTGTCGGGCTCGCTGCACGTGTACGTCAGCCAGACCGATCGCGGCGAGCTGGTCTTCGGTGCGGCCGTGGATCCGCTGGCCACGTACGACACCGGCGGCTCGCTGGCCTTCGCCGAGGAACTCGCCGGCCACGTGCTGCAACTCATGCCCGGCCTGGGCCGGATGCGCCTTCTGCGGCAATGGTCGGGGCTCTGCGACATGACCCCGGACTACTCGCCGATCATCGGCCCCACACCCGTGACGGGCTTCTACTGCGACGTGGGCTGGGGAACCTACGGGTTCAAGGCCGCCCCGGTGGCAGGCGAGCAGCTCGCCGCCTGCATCGCCGGCGGCCAGGTTCCGGACCTGATCGAGCCCTTCACGCTGAGCCGGTTCGCCGAGGGCCGGCTGGTGGGCGAGAAGGGCGCGGCGGCGGTGGGGCACTGATGCTGCTCGTCCCGTGCCCGCACTGCGGCCCCCGCAACTCCGCCGACCTCACGCTGATGGGCGAGTCGGAACCTCGGCCCGACCCGGCGGCAACCACACCGGTCGAATGGCGCTCCTATCTCTATGAGGAGCACAACCCCGCCGGCTGGACGCGGGAGACCTGGTACTGCCGCCTCGGTTGCGGGCGGTTCTTCGTGACCGAGCGCCACCGTGCCGAGAATCGCTTCCGCCACCCGCCGTTGGGCCCATCCGGCGAGCCACCCGCCCGAACATGAACGCGACCTCCACCCAATGCCGTCATTCCGGCGCAGTGCCTGTCCCGGACGTGATCCGGGGCCGGAATCCAGGATCCCACCGGGCACCGGACGTCGCCGGCCCGACGGTCGGACGGTGGCTATGAGCCCCACACGGCTGCCCGCACGGCCCGGCGAGGTCATCGACCGGGACCGCCCGCTGGACTTCACGTGGAATGGGCGACAGGTCAGCGGCTTCGCGGGCGACACCATCGTCTCGGCGCTGGCGGCGGGGGGCTGCCGGGTGTTCTCGCGCAGCATGAAGTACCACCGACCCCGGGGGATCCTGACTGCCGACTACTGGGACCCGAACACTCTCCTGCAGGTGGGTGACGAGCCGAACGTGCGCGGCGGTCACCGTCTGCTCGAAGGGGGAATGCAGGTGACGGCGCAGAACGCCTGGCCGTCACTGCGCTTCGACGCCAAGGCGCTGACGGCGCTCGGCGGGCCAGCCCTCAGCGCCGGCTTCTACTACAAGACGTTCATGCGGCCACGGTGGCTGTGGCCCCTCTACGAGAAGGTGCTGGCGCGCTTCGCGCCCGGGGGCGTCATCGATCCCGACAGCCCGCCGCGGCGCCACGAGAAGCGCTATGCCCATCCCGACGTGGTGGTGGCGGGTGGCGGCCCGGCGGGGCTGGCGGCGGCGACGGCTGCGGCGCGGGCGGGCGCCGGGGTGCTGCTGGTCGAGCACGAGCACGCCCCCGGCGGCCATCTCCGCTGGGGAACCAAGCGCGAGCGTGCCCTCGGGGCGGCGCTCGCTGAAGCCGCCCGCGCTGTCGGCGTGGAGATCGTCACCGACGCAACGGTGGTAGGCCGCTGGGAGGACAACTGGCTCGCCATCGTGGAGCGGGACGGGGCCGGCGGGCCCGAGCGCCTCGTCAAGGCACGGGCCAAGGTCCTGGTGGTGGCGCCCGGTCTGATCGAGCGCCCCTACGTGTTCGCCGGCAACGACCGGCCGGGCGTGATGCTCTCGCAGGGGGCGCGCCGCCTGGCGAATCTCTGGTCGGTGCGTCCGGGTGACCGGGCCGTGGTCTGGAGTGCCAACGCCGCCGGCGATGCCGCCGCGGCCGATCTGGAGGCGGCGGGCGCGGCCGTCGAGCACCTGGACGCCCGGGCGGGGTACACGGTGGTGGCCGCCGAGGGGCGGCGCGGCGCCCTGGAGCGGGTCGTGCTGTCCGACGGAACCCGGCTCGAGGCCGACCTGCTGGTGACCGCGGCCGGCTGGACCGCACCCACGTCGCTGCTGAACATGGCGGGCGTGCGGCCCCGTTACGACCCGGCGGCCGCCCGCTTCTTCCCGGCGCCCCCCGGCGCTTCCGAGACCGGCACCGTGCTCAGCACCGGCGGCATCAGCGGGGACGGCTCGCTGGACGAGCTTGTGGGCCACGGCGAGGCCACCGGTCGCCTCGCCGCCGCCCGTGCCGCAACACTGGCCCACCGGCTACAGGTTGCGACGGCCTGGGCGGCACCCGCGAGCGGCGCCGAGCCGCCGTTCCCAACCGATGAACGGACCCCGCTCGGGCGTGATCCGCACCCCGAGCTGTACCGCTCGAACACTGACGGCATCGTGGACTTCTCCGAGGACGTGAGCTCGCGGGACCTGCGCCACGGTGCGGCGGAGGGGTTCGACTCGGTCGAGCTCGTCAAGCGCTGGACGACGGCAACCATGGGTTCGGCCCAGGGGAAGCTCGAGACGGTCAACACCGTGGCCACCCTGGCGGAGGCCACCGGCTCGACCATCGCCGAGGTGGGTACGACCACTTGGCGCCCGCCCTACGCGCCGGTGACGCTCGGCGCCCTCGCCGGGCGCATGTTCGAGCCGGTGCGCGTCTCGGTGCTGCACGATCTGCACGTCGCCGCCGGGATGACGCCGATTCAGGCCGGCCAGTGGATCCGTCCCGAGCACTACGGCGACCCGGAGGCGGAGGTGCGCAACGTGCGGGCCAACGTCGGCATCATCGACGTCAGCCCGCTCGGCAAGCTGGACATCCGGGGCCCCGATGCCACCGAGCTGCTGAGCCTGCTGTATGTGAACAAGTGGCGGCGGCTGGCGGTGGGCTCGGTGCGCTATGGCGTGATGTGCGCCGAGGACGGCGTGATCCTCGACGACGGCGTCACCGGGCGGCTCGGTGAGGACCACTACCTGATGAGCACCACCAGTTCCGGTGCCGGCACCATGGAGGTCTGGATCCAGAACTGGCTGCAGACCGAGCACCCCGACTGGCGGGTGCGGGTGACGCCCGTCACCGACGCCTTCAGCAGCGTCAACGTGGCCGGTCCCAGGTCGCGCACCCTGCTGGAGCGCCTCGTCGATGGCGTCGACCTCGATCCCGAAGCCTTCAAGTACATGCAGGTGCGCACCGGCGCCGTGGCCGGGGTGGCGGGATGTGTCATGTGGCGCATCGGCTTCACCGGCGAGCTGTCCTACGAGTTGCACGTGCCGGCCGGCTACGGGCCGCACGTGTGGCAGGCGCTGCTGGATGCCGGCGCCGACCTGAGTGTGGCGCCGTTCGGTCTCGAGGCCCAGCGCATCATGCGCCTCGAGAAGGGTCACTTCATCGTCGGCCAGGACACCGACGCCCTCACCAAGGCCCCGACCGCCGGCCTGGAGTGGCTGATCAAGCTCGACAAGGAGGACTTCGTCGGCCGACCCGAACTCCACTGGGCGCTGGAGGGCGAGCCCGGTGCGCCGGGACCGCCGAGCCTGCCGCGCCTGGTGGCGTTGCAGCCGATCGAACCTGGCTACGTGCCGCCGGAAGCCTGCCAGATCGTGTATCCGGACGCCACAGGAGCCGAGAGGATCATCGGCCGCATCACGTCCTCGCGGTTCTCGCCCACGCTGGACCGGTCGATCTGCCTGGCGCAGGTCGAGGCCGAGCATGCGTCGCCCGAGACCGGGCTCACCATCGTCGACGTCGACGGCCGGCGCCACACCGCCGTGGTCATGGCCCACCACGCCCACTTCGACCCCGACGGCGAGCGCCTCCGTGGCTGAGGGGCCCATGCACCTCCGGCTCGGGCACCGTCATTCCCGCGAAGGCGGGAATCCAGTGCTGACGGATCGACGTCGTGCGTGAGCAGCCCGAGTTCACAGGCCCGCCGGCCGGCGCCGGCGAGGCGAGTGGGGACGGATGGCGCCTCAGCGACGAGTCGGCGGCACCGAAGCTGCTGGTCTACGAGGGTTTCAATGGCGCAGAACCGGTCAGGACACAGCTCCGCGTCAGCTTCGGCGCCTCTGCGACCGCGCCCGACGGTGTCCTGGTCTGCGGCATCCGGCCCGGGGAGTGGCTGCTGCTGGGGGAGCGGTCCGGCTCCGCCCTACCGGCATCCGGTGCCGTGACCGTTGACCTCAGGCACGGTCTGGCGATGTTCCGGCTGACCGGACCGGCAGCCCGGGACGTGCTGGCCGCGGTGTGCAGTATCGACACCGCCGGGTCGATGCTGCCCAACGGGGCGGTCTGCGGCGCTTCAGTGGCCAGGGTGGCGTGCACGCTCGCACGAAATGACGTTGCCGGCGAGCCCTCTTATCTCATCCTGTCGCAGCGCTCGTCCGGGCGATACCTGTTCGAGGCCCTCGGCGACGCGGGCGGGAGCCGAACCTGACGGGAGCGATCGCCGCGTCAGTCGGCAGGGGTGGCCCGGACGGTGCCGCTGGTTCCGCGTCCCAGCCGATGAAGGCGTGTACGGGCTTTCTGTGCGAGCGTCCGGATCGTCAGCACGATCATGAACAGCGCCACCGTGCTGAGCGCCATGGTCCCGCCGGTGGCGGTGTCGTGGTGGTAGCTCACCAGGATCCCCACGGTGGTCGTGATCGCTCCGATCACCGTTGCGAGGGCCATGAGAACCGGCACGCGCCGGACCAGGATCGCGGCCGTCGCAGGTGGTCCGATCAGCAGGGCGAACACCAGCAGGGATCCGACGACTTCGAACGACGACACGATTGCCACGGCGATCAGTGCAAGGAGGACGAAGTGTGCGAGCCGGGGCCGCATCCCCAGCATCCGGGCCTGCATCTCGTCGAACGTGAGAACCAGGAAGGCGCGGTGGAACAGGATCGCCCCACCCAACGGGATGGCGGTGGTGATCAGTTGGCGGTAGAGGTCGCTGTCGGTGACACCGGCGATCGAGCCGAAGAGCACGCCGGTGAGGTCGCCCACGTAGGTGCCCGACTGGCTGGACATGATGACCACGGCCAGCGCCAGCATGCCGACGAAAAGCAGGCCGATGGCGGTGTCCTCCGGGAGTGGGGAATGCCGGCGCAAGACGTTGATCCCGCCCACCATGCACAGTGCCGCCACGAAGGCGCCCAGCGGGACGTTTCCTCCGAGGACGAGGGCGATCGCGATGCCGGGAAGAACGCCGTGGGCCAGGGCGTCACCGAGGAAGCTGAGTCCGCGCAGGACGACCCACGTGCCGATGATCGACGTGGACAGCACCGCAAGGAGGGCCGACGCGAGGGCCCGGCGCATGAAGGGGTTCGTGAGGAACGGCTCGACCCACCACTCCCACGGGTTGACGAGGAAGTCCACTGTGGCAGTTCTAGTCGCTTCGGCGGGCGAATGTGAGAGTCATTCGCAGAATCTGCACGACCGGACGCTGCCCCGCACCCGCCGACTGTCGAGCGCGGTGGGCAGCGTCCGGTCGTGCGCCTCGGTTTCTCAGCCGCCGAGGGCTCCGGCGATGGTGCGGGCGTTGTGGCGCATCATCGCGACGTAGGTCTCCGCGCCCGAGCCCGCCTCGCCGAGGGCGCCGGTGTAGAGACTCGCGATGGTGACCCCGTCGAGATGCTCGGCGAGGGCGGTGGCCTCTCCCGCGCCGTGCAGGGCCTCGGCGAAGATGGCCGGGACGCCGTTCTCCTCGATCACGTGCGCAAGTTCCTCCAGATCCGCGGGGCTGGGTTCGGCCAGCGTGGTCGTCGCCGGGATGACCGTGCCGATCACCTCGAAGTCGTAGCGGTCGGCGAAGTAGCCGAGGGAGTCGTGGTTGGTCACGAGCTTGCGCTGCGCGGCCGGCACCGGCGCGAGCGATTCGGTGATGTCCCGGTGCAGGTCCGCCAGTTCGGCCAGATAGGCGTCCGTGCACGCTGCCACGCGGTCCGCGTCGAGGCCCGCCAGCTGAACGAGAGCCGGTCCGAGGTTCTCCACGGCCTGCGCGATCCGGACGGGGTCAAGCCAGACGTGCGGATCCTCCGACCCGTGGCCGTCTTCCTCGTCGGCGTGGCCCTCGTCCTCGTCCTCGTCGCCGTGATCCTCGTCCTCTTCCTCCTCGTCGGCGTGATCCTCGTCCTCATCGTCGTCTTCTTCGTCGCCGTGGTCCTCGCCCTCGTCGTCGTCTCCGTCCTCGTCGCCGTGGTCCTCGCCCTCGTCCTCCTCGTCGTGGTGGCCGCCGAACATCTCGGCGTCGAACTCCAGCGTGGTCATGTAGTCGCCGGCGGTGAACACGGGCGTGCCGTCGGCCTCGACCGACTCCAGGATGTCCTCGAGTCCCTCCTCGAGTTCCAGACCGTTGGTCACGATGATGTCCGCCTGGTCGAGCCGGGCGCGGTCCGACATGGACGGCTCGTAGTCGTGCGGATCGGCGAGCGGCGGCAGGATGGATTCCACTTCGGCGAGGCCGCCGCAGGCGACATTGCGCGTCACGTCGGCCCAGATGGTCGTGGTCGCCATGATCAGAGCTGGTTCCGCCTCGGCGACCTCCTCGGTCTCTGCGGCGGCAGGCGCGTCGGAGACCGCCGCGGGTGGATCGGGAGCTACCGGAGGCGTGGATTCGACGCCGCCGGCGGAATCCTCACCGGAGCAGCCAGCCACCAGCAACGCCACCACACAGGTGGCCGCAGCCAGCGGACGACCTCGGATCGATCCTCTCCGGGGTTGCCGGTTGCCCGGACCGGGCGGGTGCCCGGCTGTCGGCGTGCGAGAAGGCGTGTGGGTGGATTGGAGCGTTTTCAGAATGAGAACCATACTCTGATGATATCGACACTCGTGGAGCGCATCAAGCACCGTCGCGACCGGCACGTGCCGGTGGGTCCCGGGCGTCGCGGCGCCTCGGGACGGGTGTGAGCCGCGGCTAGGCTTCGCTCGGGCCGGTGAGGCTCGGAACCGGGAGGAGAGGAGGACGACGATGGCAGTGACGACGGCTTCGATCCTGCCCGCGACCTCGACGAGACCCGCGTTGCGCGTTGACGGGGTGACCGTCTACTACGGGAGCCTTTGCGCCCTGGCCGATGTCACGCTGGAACTCCCGGGGGGTTTCACGGCGGCGCTCATCGGTCCGAACGGCGCCGGGAAGAGCACGCTCCTACACGTGCTGGCGGGGATCGTGACGCCGACCTCCGGTGTCGTCTCGCGCCCGTCCTCGGTGGCCTATATGCCTCACCACCGCGGTGTGAGCACCTGGATGCCGTTGACCGTCTCCGAGGTCGTCAACATGGGGTGCTACCGGCGGAGGGGCCTGCTCGGCCGGCTGGGGGCCACGGACCGCCGCGCCGCGCGGGAGGCCGCGGATCGGATGGAGATCGACGACCTCATGGGTCGGCAGTTCGGTGAGCTGTCCACGGGTCAGCGACAGCGCGTGCTCATGGCACAGGTCCTCGTCCAGGACGCCGGAATGCTGCTGCTGGACGAGCCCATCACCGGCCTGGACATCGTCAGCCAGGCGCGCATCCTGGAGGTGGTCGACGAGGAGCGCGAGCGCGGCGTCCTGGTGGTCATGTCGACCCACCATCTCGACGAGGCGAATCACTGCGACCACGTGCTTCTGCTTGCCGGGCGTCTCCTGGCCCAGGGACCGCCGCGGGAGATCCTCAAAGCCGAGTTGTTGCGGAGTTCGTACGCCGGGCGGACGATGGAGATGCACGAATGGGCCGAGGAGTGCGCCACGGCGCACACGCTCAGAGATTCAGAGACCGGCCGGCCGGTCCACCTGACCCACGACCACCACGCCCACCCGGATCCGGAGTAGGCCGGCGTCCACTCCTGAAGTCCGGAGCCGGCCCGCCCGTCGAGGCACGCCGGCCGCGGCACAGCCACTGCTGATTCGCGGGCCCGGCTGAACGATGCACGCGCCGCGGCGCGGCCGCGGAGCCGGCGGAAGATCTCTGTTCAGGCGCAGTCGGCGCAGAAACCGATGGCGTCGATCTGGTGCTCGTCGACTCGGAAGCGGCGCCGGCCCGCCACGTCCGCCAGTGCCGATTCGATGATCGCCTCGGTCTCAGGAGTGAAGTCGATGTCGGTGACGGTGCCGCACGACCGGCAGACGAGATGGTGGTGATGCCGGCCCAGATGCTCGGACAGCTCGAAGTGCGCGTGATTCGATCCCACCACCAGCCGGCTCACTGCCCCGGCCTCCTCGAGGACGGTGAGCGTGCGATAGACCGAACTCTGGGGCACCCCGGGGGTGCGCGGCAGGATCTGCGGGATGGTCAGCGGTTGCCCCGCATCCGCCAGTACGTCGATGACCAGCCGGTGATTGGAGGTGAAGCGCCGTCCCTGCGCCTCGAGGCGCAGGCAAACCTCGTCGTGGAGGGCGTCTCGATCACCGGCGGAGTCAGTCCCGTCAACGATTGACATGGCGAGAGCGTACCGCGACGCTCGAAGTGCCCTGGGATGCGGCATCGGGCGGGCCCTGACTGCTGTAACAATGGCGGCTGTGAGCGGTGGAGAGGCGAGCGATCCCCGTTCTGGAGATCATCTCCGGGAGGCGTTGGTCCGGGACCGCGTCGACCAAGCGGCCAAACGAGCCGGTGGCAACCTGAAGTGGGGCATCGATCCACCGGAAGTGCTGCCGGCGTGGATCGCTGAACACGATCTGGGGCCGCCGCCGGTGGTGCGGGACGCCCTCCGGCGCCTGGCCGACCTACCCGATGTGGGCTACAGCCGCCGGGCGGGCGACCTGGCCGGCGCCTTCGCGGACTGGTGCGAGATCCGTCACCACTGGCGCCCCGATCCGGCGCTCGTGGTTCCGACGGCTGACGTGCTGCAGGGCATCTGGGCCGTTGTGGCGGCGTTCTCCGAACCCGGCGAAGGCGTCGTCACCACGCCTCCCGTCTACCCGTACTTCCACGATGTCGCCCCGAGCCTGGGTCGGCGCAGCCTCGAGGTTCCGCTGCGCCACGACGCCGACGGGTGGCGCCTCGAACTCGACGACCTGGCGGCACTGCTCGAGCGCGAACCGGCTGCCCGCATCCTGTTGCTGTGCAGTCCCCACAATCCGACCGGTCATCTCTACAGCCGCGAGGACCTGCAGGCCATGGTGGAACTGACCCGCCGCCACGACGTCATCCTCGTCAGCGACGAGATCCACTTCGATCTCGTCTACCCCGGCGGAGGTCACCACCCCACACTGGCATTGCCGGGCGCCGCCGAGCACACCGTGGCCCTCTACTCGGCGGGGAAGGCCTTTGCGATCTCGGGCCTGCGGGCGGCTGTCGCCGTCTTCGGCGACGAGGACCTGCGCGCTCGCTTCGAGCTGGCGATGCCCGCCCACCTGCTCGGCGGGGTCGGTCGTGCCGGTGTCGAGGCGGCGATGGTGGCGTGGCGGCACGGTGCCGGCTGGCTCGATGAACTCGTGGCGTTGTTCGACCGGCACCGGCGGCTGGTGGTCGACCTGCTGGGGTCGGAGCTGCCCGCGATCGGTTGCCATCTGCCGGCGTCGACGTTCCTGGCGTGGCTGGACGTGTCCGCCTTCGACCTGGGCCCCGACCCGGCGGCCAGAATCCGGGCGATGGCGGGGGTGCGCACCTCCGAGGGTCACGAATTCGGGACGGGGGGCGAGGGTTACGTGCGCCTCAACTTCGGCACGTCCACGGCTCTCCTGACCGAGATCCTCGACCGCCTCGTCGGGAGCTTGCGGCCCCGCGGCGGCGCGGCGCTCGCCGGCTGACTGCCCGGCAGTCCGCGGCACGCCCGGACGGCGTTGCGGGACAGTGGATTCCGGCCTCCGCCGGAATGGCGCCGGCGGGGATTGGCATCATCGACGGGCGCACTCAGGCGCGAACGCGGCTCTTGGCTTCGAGATGGCCGACGTGGTGCCTCTCCTTGCAGTTCCGCGTCGAGGTCTCCAGCTGGATCGTGACGTGGGTGAGCTTGTGGTCCTCGTAGGCGATCCGGCGAACCTCCTCGAGCAGCTCCTGGACGTCACCCGTCCAGTCCGGATCGATGAGCACGTGCGCGGTCAGGAGTTCCTCGTCTGCGGAGATACTCCAGGCGTGCACGTCGTGGATCACCGTGACACCCTCCAGTGATTCGATGTCGTGGCAGAGTTTGTAGACGTCGAGATGGTGGGGCGTGCCCTCCATGAGAACGTGGAACACCTTGCGCACCAGTCCGAGGGAGTTGTAGAAGATCAGGAGGGAAAGGACCACGCTGAGGATCGGGTCGGCGATGTTCCAGCCCAGCGTCCGGATGAGGATGCCCGAGACGACCACGCCGACCGAGCCGTAGAGGTCGGCCATGACGTGCTGGAACGCGCCCTCCACGTTCACGCTGTGCCCGGTGGAAGCGTGCAGCACCCAGGCGGCGGCGATGTTGACGGCCAAGCCGAGCGCGCCGACGATCAACAGGAGGTTGCCCTCGATCTCGGGCACGTCGAAGAACCGCTCGTAAGCCTCCGACATCACCAAGCCGGCGATCAGCCAGAGGCTGAGGGCATTGATCATGGCCGCCAGGATCTCGGTGCGGTGGTGGCCGAAGGTGCGCTCGATGGAGGCGGGGCGCTCGGCCATCCGCATGGCGAAGATGGCCAGGCCGATGCTGGCCGCGTCGGTGACCATGTGGCCGGCGTCCGCCAGCAGGGCCAGGCTCCCCGAGAGAATGCCGCCGATCACCTCGGCGACCATGAATCCGGAGATCAGCCAGAAGGCGGCCCAGAGCTTGCGCTTGCTGACACCCCGGAGGTCGTGTTCGTGGGTGTGCCCGGGACCGTGATGATGCCCATGAGCGTGGTCGTGGTCGTGGGAATGACCGTGCTCACGTCTGAACCAACGCTTGCGGCCGTGGTCGTGGTCGTGGGAATGGTCGTGGTCGTGGGAATGGTCGTGGTCGTGGTCGTGGGAATGATCGCGGCCGTGGTCGTGGTCGTGAGAATGATCGTGGCCGTGCCCGTGGTCGTGGGAATGATCGTGGTGTTCCGATGGCTCTCCGTGTTTGCTCATCAACATTCCGATCTGTTCTCTGGGCGACGGGCCGACCGCAGGACATTGGAGCTGACCGCAGGCACAACTCGTTGAATCGCGGAATGCGACGTGACCCGTAACGGCAACCCGAGACTGTATCCCGGTGGTATAGTCAAAGGCAAGGGACTACACGAGAATCAAGCAATAAAAACGAGAACCATTCACGATGATCCGTCGGCTCCGTCCCTTGCCGCCGGAAACGACCGAAGGAGAATCCAGGATGGCCGACGCCCACGCCGACGATTGTTGCGAGGAGACGCATCATCATCACCATCACGGCGAGTGCTGCGAGGAGGACCACCACCACCACCACGCCGAGGCGTCGCACGACGACGGTGACTGCTGCGAGGAGACGCATCATCACCATCATCACGGTGACTGCTGCGAGGAGGACCACCACCATCACCACGCCGGAGCTGCGTCCCACGACGACGGTGACTGCTGCGACGAATCGCATCACCATCATCATCACGGTGACTGCTGCGAGGAGGACCACCACCACCACCACGTGGCAGCGAAGGCCTGACTCGGGCGTCCCTACCGCCCCTCTGCGGTAGGCACAGATTCGGCAACCGGCCCGGGGCGCCAGGCGGCTCCCGGGCCGGTTGCGCGTCCCGAGTCGTCCAGTTCAGAGGACGGTGCGGCTGGTTGCCCGCTCCTCGGAGCCGAGGTAGGAGGCGATGACGGCCGGGTCGGAGCGCAGTTGTTCGGGGGTCCCCATCGAGATGACCGATCCGGCCTCCAGGCAGTACATCCGGTCCGAGATGCCCATGACCAGCGGCACGTCGTGCTCGATCACCACCACTGCGGCGTCGAGTTCGGTCTGGACCTCTTTGATCCGGGGCCCGAATTCCTCGGTCTCCCGCTGGGACAGGCCGCCGGTGGGCTCGTCCAGCATCAGCACACGTGCACCGCTGGCGAGCATGCAGCCCAGCTCCACGATGTGCCGGGTGCCAGTGGACAGCTCCGAGACGAAGTAGCCGGCGAAGTCTCCCAGGCCGAGGTAGTCCACCAACTCGCTCGCCTCGGCCCGCTTCTGGCGCTCGGCGGCGGGGGACGGCGGGATCCCCAGGAGGGACGGCACCAGGAGCGAGCGCCGGCGTGCCTCCAGCGCCACCATCAGCGTCTCCAGCACCGTCAGATCCGGGTAGAGGCGGGCGGACTGGAAGGTGCGGCCCATGCCGCGGCGATGCCGCTCATGGGCGCTGAGGCCGGAGACGTCCTGCCCCAGCACCTCGACGGCACCGGATGAGGGGACGAACCCGCTGACCGCGTTCATGAGGGTCGACTTCCCGGCCCCGTTCGTGCCGATGAGCCCCACCAGCTCGCCGCCGTGCACCTCGAAGTCCACCTCCCGCACGGCCCGGTTTCCCCCGAAGCTGACACTGAGGGTCTGGGTGCGCAGCCAGACCGGAGAATCCGGGACGACCGGTCTCCGGGGCGCCGCGAATGCCGTGACCGGGACTGCCGCGGGCCTCGGCGGCGAAGCTCGGGCGCCGAAGCGGGAGCGGCTGATCTTGTGCAGCAGAGCGTCGCGTCCGTTGTAGAGGAACTGCACGAGGCCGCCCGGCAGGTAGAGAAGCAGCAGCAACAGACCGATACCCGACGTCACCAGGCGGATCGACTCCGGGGGTGCCGTCGGGTCGAACAGAGCCGGGATGCCCTTGACCCAGAGGACACCCAGGAACGGTCCCGCGATCGAGCCGAGCCCGCCGATGACCGAGATCGCCACGACGTCGATCGAGAACTGTGGGGCGAACGTGTTGGCGGGGCTGAGGTTCTCCTGCAGCGTGCCGTAGAGCGCGCCCGCCAGGGCCGCCACCCCGCCGGCGATGGCGAAACCCATGATCTTCATACGGGTGACCGACACCGTGCTGGCCGCGGCCATCTCCTCGTTCTCGCGCACGGCAAGCAGCGATCGGCCGATGCCCGTGTGTCGCAATCTCGCCAGCAGCATCGTCACGACGATCAGGAACCCCAGGCAGAGGAAGTAGAACGACTTGCGGGATGCGCCGAAGTCGAACGGTCCCAACACCGGCTCGGCGACGGGCCGGACAGCCGTGGTGCCACCGGTGAAGACATCCTGAGCCAGGATCCAGTTGGCCGAAGCCACGGCGAAAGCCAGCGTGGCCACGGCCAGGAACAGGCCGCGCACCCGCAGTGCGGGAACGCCGATGATCAGCGCCGCCAGCGCGCCGATCAGCGTGCACAGCACCACCGCCGTGCCCCAGTTCAACTGCAGCGACAGGTCGAAGGCGTTGAGCGGGATGGGGATGTCGTGTCCCTTGGTCAGCGCAACCAGGCAGAACGCTCCCAGGCCCACGAACGCGAACTGGCCCAGGGAGATCTGCCCCGCCCAGCCGGTCAGCAACGTGAGGGACAGGGCCACCATCGTGTGGATGAGGATCCCCGTCCAGAGCCACAGGGAGGTGGGTGAATCAAGCAGCCAGCCGAGCAGCCCGAGGAACAGGAAGATGCCGCCCAGCCCGATGGTTCCCAGGTGACGCACGATCGCCAGGTGGCCGAACTCTCGCGGCACCGCCCGCAGCTTGGGGGACAACGACCATCCGGCCTCGTCGCGGCGGGCGCGCACCGCGAACAGCACCGCCACCACCACGGCGCCGAACAGGAACAGGTCCACGATCGAGCGGTTGGCCGACGCCACGTTGTCCCGCACGATCTTCTCGACGACGCCCACGCAGACGCCTCCCACCAGCGTCATCGGCAGCGAGCGCATCCTGGCGATGAGGCTGACGACGAGGGCCCGCAGCAACAGGGGAGGCGCCAGGGCGGCGCTGCCGGTCTGCGCGGCGCTCACTCCCTCCAGCGGCGCGAAGAACACGGCGGTCGCGGCCGAGAGCGACCCGGCGATGCCCCAGAGCGCCGTGGAGATCCGGCGCGTGGGGATCCCGTAGGTCCGAGCGGTCTCGGGATTGGCAGCGGCGGCGCGCGCTGCCAGGCCGAATCGGGTCCAGTGCAGCACCAGACCGAGGAGGCCCACCATCACCGGTACGGCGATGATGACGATGAGCTCCCGGCCCAGGATCCGGAGATCGTCGGTGACCTGCCAGCGCAGATCGAAGGGCGGCGGGATGGGGCCGGGCCGCAGGACCGCCGGCAGGTTGATCCTGGCGAGGACCAGCAACTGGCCGACGCCGATGGTGGCGATGAGCAGAACCAGCCGCGACGACTGCGAGAGCCTCCGGATGACCGTCAGCTCGATGGCGCCGCCGACGATGAAGCCGCCCACGATCGCCACGGCGAACGCCATCCACCAGTTCAACCCGTATCCGGCCAGCATCAGCACGAAGGTGGCGGCGCAGAGCGCGCCCACGTCGGCATGCGCGAAGTTCAGGATCCCGCTACCGCGATAGACGAGTACGAATCCGGCGGCGAGGGCGGCGTAGGTGAGCCCCGTGACGCCGCCGATGAGGAGGTCCTGCTGCGAGACACCCCAGCCCATGACCTCGATCACGGCCGGACCGCCCCCTCAGCGGCCGGGTCCTCCTCCGGTGCGCCCAGGAAGGCCGCGCGCAGCAGGTCGTGACGCTGTTGTAGCTCCTCCGAGCGCCCCTCGAAGATGATCCGGCCGTTCTCGAGGAACATGGCCCGGTCGGCGAGGTCCAGGGCCAGGCTCACGGACTGCTCGACCACCAGCATCGTCCGGCCGTGCTCGCGGAGCCGCGCCAGCGCCCCGAGCAATTCCTGCACCACGATGGGCGCCAGCCCGAGACTCAGCTCGTCGATCAGCAGCACCTCGGGGCGGTGCTGAAGCACCATCGCCAATGCCAGCATCTGCCGCTGACCGCCGGACAGCTCCCGAGCGGGATCCTCGAGACGGCCTGCCAGCGCGGGGAAGACGGCGAGCACCTCGTCGCGCCGCTCCAGAATCTCCGCACGCCGCAGATCGGCACCGATCAGGGCGGCTCGGAGGTTCTCGCCGACGCTGAGTGGGGCGAAGGTGCCCTCACCACCCCGCAGCTGCACCATTCCGTGGCGGAACCGGGTCTCGGGTTCGCTGAAGGTGATGTTGCGCCCGCCGAGGCGCACTGCGCCCCCAGTGGGCACCAGCAGCCCGCCCAGGGCGCGCAACAGCGTTGTCTTGCCCGCTCCGTTGGCGCCCAGCAGCGCAACCGTCTCGCTGCGCGCCAGCGAGAAACTGACGCCGAACAGCACCCGCACATGGCCGTATCCGGCGGAGAGGTTGCGGACCTGCAGCATCGGGGATGCCCGCGACGGGGACTGCACTGCAGAAAGTCTGCCCCATGGGGAGGGGTCGGTCCCGAATGCCGAGCGGACAGCCGTCCGGGGGACGGCCCGACGGCGTGACAGGCACGGTGAACGTCTGCTCCACAAGTGTTGTAGAACCGTGGTCTCGTCTATGTTGAGTCGTCGTGGGACAGGAGCTCCGATTCGGGCGCTCGATGGCCGTGGCGCTGGCGGTGCTGCTGACAGCAGCGGCGTGTGGGGAGGGGGACGGAACGCCCGCCGCCACCTCCGCTGAGCCGCAGGCGCCGGGGGCACCCGCCTCCAGCGGCGCGGCGACGGAGGGAGCCACCTCCACCGGCGCTGCCGGCGAGGACGGCGCCGTGGGTGGCAGCGACCCTGCGGTCGATCCCGCGGCTCCGACGGACCGCGCGCCCGCCGCAGGCGCCGAGACCGTCGAGCCCGAGGCGACCTTGCCCACCGGCGACGCGGGCGCCGAGACTCCGGCTCCCGGCGGCGTGGCGCCCGGCGCGATCCCCGCCAACGTCTACGCCGACCCCCGCGGCGGCGTCTTCACCGAGTTCCAGCGGGGCTTCGACCGGGACCATCCGTTCGGCTCGCTGGACGCCTTCTGCGTCCCCCACGGCGCACCGGCCGAGCCGCGGCGAGCCACCGACAGCGGCATCGGCGCCGACACGATCACGTTCGTGCACGTACGCACGAAGATCGAGGAGATCGCGGACATGGGATTCGCCGCACCCGTCGGCGACACCGCCGACATGTTCGACACGTTCACCCACATCGTCAACGACCGCTGCGGCGGCGTGTGGGGGCGCAAGATCGACTTGCGGCTGGTGGAGGTCGCCGCCCTGGGCGTCGGCGGTACCGACATCGACACGCTGCGCAACGCCGCCTGCATCGAGGCCACCGAGGATCACGAGGCCGTCATCCTGCTGAACTCCACGAGCTTCCAGGGCACGGCCCAACTCTGCGTCACCGAGGAGCACGATTCCGCCCTCATCACCCACCAGGCCCTGCCGGCGGAGTACGTGCGCCGGGGCGGTGGGCGACTGCTCACCACCGCCACCACCCTCGAGGACAACCTGCGCGCTCTGGCCCACTACGCCATCTCGACCGGCGCCCTGGAGGGCCGCCGTGTCGGGATCGTGGCCTCCAACACGCCGGGGGAGGCGGAGGCCACCGAGGCCTCCCTGGTGGCGACGCTCGAGGCGGCGGGTGTGGACGTGCGGTTCTTCGACGTGCTCGACTGCGCCGGCACCTCCGTCTGCATCGGCGGCATGGCCGAGTCGGTGCAGCGCCTGATCGAGGAGGGCGTCGACGTGCTGTTCCCGACGGTGAACGCCCTCTCCCTGCCGGCCTACATCGCGGAGCTGGTCACGCAGGGTGTCGCGCCGGGCGACGTGCGGTTCTACAACTCCGACTTCAACAGCCAGGGCAACGAGGTCGTCTCGGGTCTCAACGTCACGTTCGGCGGTGAGGCGGCCGGCGCCCTGTACGACGGCACGGTGCTGCTGGTGCACGGGGACTCGGGGCGCTACCGCCTGACCGAGTACCCCGCCGCCACGGCATTCGACGAGATGTGCATGCGCGAGTACGCCGAGAACTCGGCCACGGGCGAGTACTACGACTCGCGGGACCCCGTCCAGACCAACAAGCACGGCATGGTGGGCCTGGTGTGCAGTGTCTACCGGGTGGCGCTCCGGGGCCTCTACGACGCCGGACCCAATCCCACCCGCGCCGACATCTTCGCGGCGCTGGAGAACCTCGGGCCGGTGGACCTCGTGAGCATGCTGCCGGGATCGCTGACACCCGGCAAGTGGACCATGGGTGACTCCCTGCAGCCCGTGACCTTCCGCTACCCGTGCCCCTTCGAGGGTCTGGGCACCAGCGCCGACACCTGCCACGTGCCGAGTGACTACAGCGAACTGCAGGTCGGCATCAACTAAGTGTGGGATGCCCGGTTTCTTCCGCGGCGCGCCCGTTGGTCTAGTTTGGCGTTCGTGAGAGTCCGATCGGTCGCATGGCGAGCCTGCGCGGCCACACTGGCGACGGGCCTGCTGGCTGCGGCCTGCGGGGGTGGTGAGGCGGAGCCCGCCGCCGGCCCCGTCGCCCCGCCGCCTCCGACCGAAGCCGATGTTGCACAGGACGACAACGGCACGGCCGCCGCTGGTGATGACACGAGTGAGACCGCCGCGACGCCGCCCGCGACGACGCCCAGCGCGGGCGACGACGGCTCGGCTGCCGGGGACGGCGAGACGTCGGTGCCGCCGCAGCCCGCGCCGCAGGCCGCCGACGAGACGGCGACGTTCGAGACGGTGCCCGCGGCCCCCGAGGATTCCGAGGAGGCTCCCGAGGCCGCGGATCCCGGCCCGGAGAGCGCCGAAACCGGCGGCGACGGCGGGCCACCAGCGAACTTCTACGCCGACTCCCGCGGCGGCATCTTCGTGGACTTCCAGCGGGGTTTCGACCGCGACCACCCGTTCGGTTCGCTCGACGCCTTCTGCCTGCCCCACGACCCGCCGGCGGAGGAACGGCGGGCCACCGACGCCGGCATCGGTGCCGACAGCATCACGCTGGTGCACATGCGCTCACAGATCGAGGAGCTCGTGAGCAGCGGTTTCGCCGTTGACGTCGGGGATCCGACGGACATGTTCGACACGTTGACCCGCATCGTGAACGAGCGCTGCGGTGGCGTGTGGGGACGCTGGATCGATCTCCGCCTGGTGGAGGTGTCGGCGCTGGGCGCGGGCGGTGTGGACATCGACACACTGCGCAACGCCGCCTGCATCGAGGCCACCGAGAACCACGACGGCGTCATCGTGATGAACGCCACGACCTTCGCGGGAACCGCCCAGCTCTGCATCACCGAGGAGCACGACTCCGTTCTCATCGGCCATGAGCCCCTGCGGGAGGAGTACCTGCGGCGCGGCGCCGGGCGGCTGTTCACGACCGCCACCACGCTTGAGGAGATCCTCGGCGCCCTGGCCGCCTACGTCGTCGATACCGGCGCCCTCGAGGGCCGCCGGGTCGGTGTCGTGGCCCCGAACACGCCGGGAGAGGCCGAGGCGGTCGAGGGCAGCCTGGTGGCGGCCCTGGAGTCGGCGGGCGTGGACGTGCGGGTCTTCGACGTGCTGGACTGCGCCGGCACCTCCTTCTGCGTCGTCGGCATGGCCGAGTCCGTGCAGCGCCTGGTGGAGGAGGACGTGGACGTACTGTTCCCCACGCTCAACGCCGTCTCGCTGCCGGGCTACATCAACGAGATGGTGACGCAGGGGTTCGCGCCGGGTGACGTGCAGATCTACAACTCCGACTTCAACAGCCAGGGCAACGAGGTGGTGGCCGACCTGATCCTGACCTTCGGCGGCAGCGCGGCCGGCGAACTCTACGACGGGACGATCCTGCTGGTGACCACCGACCAGGGCCGCTTCCGCGATCCGGCCTGGGAACCCTCCGCCTTCGGCGAGATGTGCATGCGGGAGTACCGGGAGAACTCACCGCTCGGCGAGGACTACGACCCGCGCGACCCCGTCGACACCAACAAGTACGGGATCCTGAGCCTCGTCTGCAGCGTCTACCGCGTGGCCCTCCGCGCCCTCTACGACGCCGGCCCCAACCCCGGCCGCGCCGACGTCTTCGCCGCCCTGGAGGACCTCGGCCCGGTGGACCTGGCGTTCATGCTGCCGGGCTCACTCGCCCCCGGCAAGTGGGCGATGGGCGACTCGCTGCAGCCGGTGACGTTCCGCTATCCCTGCCCCGTCGAGGGCCTCGGCACCAGGAACGACATCTGCCTGTTGCCGAGCGACTACAGCGAACTACGGGTGAAGGTCAACTGACCGATCGATGACCCGGCCGACCGTGCCGGCGGGTCGCCGCCCGGTTCCCCGGTCAGGGACGCCGCGGAAACTGGCCGAAGTCGGGCGGCGTGCGATTCACGTAGCTGTCCCGGCCGTGCTGGGCCTCGGGGGTCTGGTAGAAGAGCAGCGTTGCGTCGCCGGCAAGCTGCTGGATGCCGGCCAGGCCGTCGTCGGCGGCGTTCATGGCCGCCTTCAGCATGCGCAGGGCCAGCGGTGAGTGCTCCAGCATGCGCCGGCACCAGCGCACGGTCTCGATCTCCAGTTCCTCGAGCGGTACGACCGCGTTGACGAGCCCCATGTCCAGCGCCTCGGTGGCGCCGTACTGGCGGCACAGGTACCAGATCTCCCGAGCCTTCTTCTGCCCCACGTGGCGGGCAAGCAGGCCCGATCCGTAGCCGCCGTCGAAGGAGCCCACCCGCGGCCCGGTCTGGCCGAAGACGGCGTTGTCGGCGGCGATCGTGAGGTCGCACACGATGTGCAGCACGTGCCCGCCACCGATGGCGTAGCCGGCCACCATGGCCACCACCGGCTTGGGGGTGCGGCGGATCTGCACCTGAAGGTCCAGGACGTTGAGGCGTCCGATGCCCTTGCGAGCCACCTCGTCGTCGCCCAGATAGCCGTCGTCACCCCGGATGCGCTGGTCGCCCCCCGAGCAGAACGCCAGATCGCCGGCACCGCAGAGGATCACCGCCCCGATCCGCTCATCGTCGCGCGCCCGGTTCAGGGCGTCCGCCAGCTCGAACAGCGTCTGCGGGCGGAAGGCGTTGCGCACCTCGGGCCGCCGGATGGTGAGCTTGGCGATGCCGCCGGCGGTGGCATAGCCGATGTCGCGGTAGGTCTCGCCGCCGTCCAGCCAGTCGGCGCCGGGTCGGATGAGGCTCTCGGCGGGATCGGCGGCGCCACGTGGCCGGGGTACGGCGAAGGAGTGGGAGTCGCTGGACGGTCTGGCGTCGCTGGGGGGGTTCACCGGTTCTCCTGATTCGGGTCGTTGGGCGGTCACGTCGTGACGGCGCGGGTGTCCGGTCGCCGACGACACGGTATTGCGCGGCGAGCCGGCCGCAGCGGCAACGAGGGTCGGTGAGCGGCTGGCGGGGATCGCGCCGAGCCTCAGGCACCGGTGTCGTCGAGAGCGGTCAGCCGGCCAGGATCGGGGGTGAGCCCGAGTCCCGGACGCGGCGAGAGCCACAGTCCGCCGTCTCGCACCGGCAACGGCGCGCAGACGTCCTCAACCAGGAGCGCGGCGGTGCCGAGGCCTGCCGCGGGACCGCCGGCGACCGCGGCGACGTGGGTGGCGGTTGCCAGTCCCACCGCACTTTCCAGGAAGGAGCCGATGACGACTGCGCTGCCGCTCTCCCGTAGCGCGGCCGCGGCCCGCAGGACGGCTCGGGGATCGCCCAGCGCGGAGGGTTTCAGCACGGCGACGCCCACGCCGAGCGGCAGGTGATGTTGCAGATCGACCAGCGCCGGCAGGCTCTCGTCGACGGCGATCGGCACCGGCGTTCGCCCCTGCAGCGCCCGGAGTGCCTCGAGCCCGTGGCAGGGTTCCTCCACCAGTTCGGGCTCGAAACGGCCGAGAGCCGCCACGGCATCGGATGCCTCCGATCCCCAGGCACCGTTGGCGTCCAGACGCAGTGCCACATCCGGCGCCGCGTCTCGCAATGCCGCGACACGGGCCACGTCCTCGGCAAGGGGCCGGTTCCCCACCTTGAGCTTGACGGTGCCGAACCCTGCGGCCCTGGCCGCTGCTGCGGCCCCGGCCACGGCCGGCGGTGTCTCGCCCTCGAGCAGTGCCGCGGTTGCCACCGGACCCGACGACGGGACACGGGCCGATGATGTCATCTCCGCCAGGAGTGCCGCCAGCGTGATGCCGCGCCGGCGCGCCTCCAAGTCGGCCAGGGCCCCGCCGATGGCCGCCCAGGCACACGGCGCAGCGCGCAGCCCGGCGTCGACGTGCCGGATCAGGGCTTCCGGATGATCGATCGGCGCGACGGATCGCAGCCAGCGCGCCAGCACCTCCGACGTGGCCATCAGGTCGGGGCCGTGCCAGCCCCGCAGCGGGGCTGCTTCACCCCACCCCTCGTGTCCCCGCGCGTCGCGCAGGCAGACCAGCACGCCGCGCCTGTGCGTGAGCGGTCCACGGCCCGTCGACAGCGGGTCGCGCAACGCCAGCGCGTACGTGTACAGCGAGGCGGCCGGACGGTCGCCGGCGCACTCGCCGGTCATGGCCGGCGAGTGTCGCTCGACAGAGCCTCCCGGACGGACCTCTCGACGAGCCGGTGCTGCGCGACGTTCGCAGCCGCGTCCACCGGGATCTCGATGACGTCGACGGTGCCGGAGGACTCACAGGTCTTCAGCACCTCGCGGAGTTCCGCCGCCTGGCTCACGAGGTGGTGGCTCACGCCGAGACCGGCCAGGACCGTGGCCAGGTCGGTTCCGTGGGGCGTCAGGAAGAAGCGCTCGAAGTCGAGCCGCGGGACCGCCTCGGCCACGGGAAGGAACGAGAAGATCCCGCCGCCGTCGTTGTTGGGCACCACGATCGTGAGGTCGATCCCCAGACGGACCGCGCCGAGGAGTCCCCCGAGGTCGTGGAGCAGTGCCAGGTCCCCGGCGAGCAGCACGACGGGCGTGGTGACGGCGGCGTAGCCGGCGGCGGCGGAGACGACGCCGTCGATCCCGTTGGTGCCCCGGTGCGCCACGACCCGCGGCAAGTGCCGGTGGGGGGCCAGAAACGTGTCCAGGTCTCGCACGGGCATGCTGTTCGAGGCGTAGAGGGTGGTGTCGGCCGCCAGTGCCTCGCCGAGGGCGCGGGCCACGCCCGCCTCCAGGAGGGGTCCCGAGCGCAGGGCCGTGGTGATCGCCCGCTGGGCCACGGCCTCGGCGGCCTGCCACGAGCGCGCCCAGACGGAGTCGCGCCGATCGGCGAGGCCGGACGGTGATGGGGAGTCGCCGCCCCCCGGAGCGGTGGCCGGCCGGTTCCCGGTGGCCGGTGGAGAGTTCAGAACCCCGCGCGCCAGAGCCCCGATCGGGCTTCGCCACTGGCCGGCGGGCACAGTCGTGGGCTCCGGCCACCTGTCGAGGGGATCGATGAGCCAGGTCTCCGACCCCCATCCCGCCAGCCCCTCCCGCAGCGTGCGCCCCGCGGTGGGATGACCTGTCCGGATGATCAGCTCGGGACGATGCCGTTCCCAGAAGGATGTCGTGCCGGCCAGGTGGTGGCCGCTGGCGACGATCGTGGCGCCCTCGGTGGCGCCGCATCGCAGTCCGGAGGCGGCGTCGGCGACGATCGGCCAACCGGCCAGCGCCGCCAGTTGTTTCAGCGCCGAGGAATCGGCGGGATCGAGATCCGACGGTCCCACCGCCAGCAGGCCCCTGTCGTGGCGCCGCACGAGCTGGGCCAGCGCCGCCACCTCGGTCGGAGATGCGGCCGGCTCGTGGCGTTCAGCGAGTGGAGGAGATTCCTCGCCCGTCCCGGCGGGCGCCTTGGCGGCGGGGGGCTCCAGCGGCTCCCGCAAGGGAACGTTGATGTGCACCGGGCCGGGCGGTGGGCCCGACGCAGCGGCGACGGCTCGCCGGGCGGCGTAGCGCGCGTGGGCGGGGTCCACCTCGTCGGGTACGGGCAGGTCGGCCGACCAGCGGACATGCCCGCCGTACAGGCGGATCTGGTCGATCGTCTGGCCGGCCCCGCGGTCGCGCAACTCCGGTGGGCGGTCGGCGGTCAGCACCACGAGCCCCACCCCGTCGTAGAACGCCTCGGTGAGCGCGGGCAGGTAGTTGGCCGCGGCGCTCCCGGATGTGCAGATCAGGGCGACGCACTCGCGGCGCGCCTTGGCGAGCCCGAGCGCGAAGAACCCGCCGGCCCGCTCGTCGATCTGCACCCAGGAGCGCAGTCGCGGTTCTGCGTGGGCGGAGAGGATCAGCGGAGCGGAGCGGGAGCCGGGGGAGCAGACCACGTGGCGCACGCCCTGGCTCGCCAATTCCTCGAAGAACGTCCCGAAGTAGTCGTAGGCGGTCACGGCCCGAGGGATCCGGCGAGCGGCTCGTCGTCGATGACCGACGGCAGGGCGTTGAGTTTCGTGTCGGTCTCGGCCAGCTCCGCGGTGGGATCGGACTCCGCGACCACACCGGAGCCTGCAAACAGTGTGATCTCGTTGCTCGGGGTGTCCACGAGCCCGCACCGCAACGCCAGGCAGAGTTCGCCGTTGCCCGCCAAGTCGGTCCATCCCACCGGTCCGGCGAACCAGCCCCGTTCAGCGGACTCGTGGCGGCGGAGGAACCGGAGCGCCCCGGCCACCGGCAGGCCTGCCACGGCAGGGGTGGGGTGAAGGGCACCGGCGAGATCGAAGATGGCGCCGGGAGCGGTGACCGCCTGCCCGCGCAGCGGCGTGTACAGGTGCTGGATGCCGGCGAGGCTGCGGACCTGCGGCGCCGGCGGGACGGGCTCGAGAGCGACGCCTGCCGCGGACATGCCGCGGCGCAGGTGCTCGACCACGGTGTCGTGCTCGCGACGTTCCTTGGGGCTCGCCAGCATCGCCCGGCCCAGGGCCGCATCCTGCTCGGGGTCGTCGCCGCGGGGGCACGACCCTGCGAGGGCGTCCGTCTCGACGATCCCGCCGTGGGTGCGGACCAGCAGCTCGGGGGTGGCGCCCAGCAGGGTCAGCGGACCGCATCCCACAGCGAAGGTGGTAGCGGCCGGATAGCGCACCGCGAGCCGCCGCAGCAGCTCGACCCCGGTGCTGGAGCCCGACGAGCCGGCGAGGTGGGCGGTGACCTGGCGGGCTGGAACGACCTTCCCGAGCTCACCGGCCGCGATCTCCTTCAGCGCCGCCGTGATCGTGGCGAGGTAGTTGTCGTCGTCGGCTTGGGAGCGTCGGCTCAGGAGAACGAGTTGGGTCGGATCCGGCGGAGTCTCCACTGCCGCCCGCAGCAGGTCGACGGCCCGTTGTGTCGCCTCTGCGAGCAGGTCGCGCCCGGCCGTGACCAGCCAGCGCACGTCCCCCCGCCTGGCGATCCCCAGCAGCTCCGGGATGACGAGAGTCCCGGCGCCGAATCCCGCCCAGCGCGAGCGGTGGCCGTCCGGCGCCGGGTCGAAGCAGAAGCCGCCGTAGAGGATCGGTCCGCAGGGCCCGGCTCCGGCCGCCTCCTCGCCCTGCTCGGCCGAGGCGCCGAGGAGTCGCGCCACTTCGGCCGCCAAGCGGGTCGCCTCACCGAACCGCCGCTCGCGACTCGAGGGCTGCCAGACGAGGGCTGATCCCAGGGCGACCATGGCGAGATCCCTGTCGGGCTGCAGCCAGCAGAATCGCCGGTGATGCGTCGCCGCCGCGAACGTCGCGAGGAGATCGGCCGGCGCCGGTTCCGGCAGTTCCCAGCACTGCAGGTCGCTCGGATCGGCGTGTCCTTGCACTTCGACGGGCGCCTGCCCGGCCGCGAGGCTCATCGGTGTGGTCTCGTCGCGCCGTCCCGAGCGGATCAGTCCCGGCGTGTCCGCCGGTTCGTCGACGCGGTGGCCCCGGGGCGCTGCCCTCGGACGACCTCGCCCGACTCGCCGGCCACCTCAGCGACGTCATCCTGCACGATGGGAGTATAGGAGTGGTCCACCGATGGACCTTCGGTGGTGATCCGGTGCCCGCTGACACCGCAGGGCGTCGTTCCGGAACGTCGCAGGCGCCGGAGTGGTCCGACGAGGTCCCGTCGGGAACGCTGCGCAGAGGAATCGCTTGCTACGCTGCCGCCGCGTGCGATCGTCGGGACGGATATGGCATCGTCGGACGGCGCGGAGCTTGCTGGTCGTCCTCGTTCTACTGCTGGGAAGCTTGCCTGCCGGGTCCCCGAGCGTCGCACAGGAGACCATTGCCGAAGCGCGTGCCGAGCTGGAGCGAGTGGAGGAGGAGAAGCTCGCTGTGCAGGCGCGGATCGATGTGCTGGCCGCCGAGGATGCCGAGGTCTTCGAGGCTCTCCAGGCAGCGGAGGAGCTGGTGGCGCGCCAGGAGGCACAGGTCCAAGCGGCCGAGCAGCAGTTGCGCGCACAGATCGCCGTCCAGCGCCAGAACGAAGCGGCCATCGGCTGGGCCCAGCTGGACATCGAGGATGTTCGTCTGGACGTCGAGGCGATCATCGTGGAGGTCTACCTGCAGGCCGGGAGTGAGCGCACCGCCGCCCTGCTGGGTTCGGAGGATCTGACGCAGGGACTGCGTCGCCTGGCGCTGCTCGAGGCGGTGCACGGAAGCGCCGGGGATCTGGTCGATGAGATCCGCCTCGCCGAGGATCGCTACGACGTGGCGCTGGCCGAGGCCGCCGCATCGGTCGCCGAGGTGGAACGCCTCCAGGAGGGCTTGGAGGCCGACCTGGCGGTTCTGGAGGAACGTCGTGCGCAGCAGGCCGCCATCAAGGCCGAACTCGACAACCGTAGCCGGGCGCTGGAGCGGGAGTTCGCCGAGTGGGATCGGGAGGCCTCGGAGTTGGAGAGCTTCATCCAGGTCGAGGAGTACCGCCAGAAGGCGGAGGAGTGGGTCCGCGCCCAGGAAGCGGCGGCCGGCGTGTCCGGCTTCCTCTGGCCGACCGCCGGGAGAGTGAGTTCGGGCTACGGCAACCGGCTCCACCCGATCCTTGGCGTCTACCGCCTGCACGCCGGGATCGACCTGGGCACCGCGCACGGCCAGCCGGTGTACGCGGCGCGGGCGGGCGTAGTCATCACCGCCGGGCCGTGGGGCGGCTATGGCAACGCGGTCGTGATCGACCACGGCAACGGACTCTCCTCGCTGTACGCCCACATGTCGGCAGTGACGGTTCGCCCCGGCGACCTGGTCGTCGGCCTCGAGCAGGTCGGCAACATCGGCTCGACCGGCCTCTCGACCGGGCCACACCTGCACTTCGAGATCCGCTTGAACGGCACCGCCGTCGATCCGCTCGGATACCTCCCGTGATCGCTCCCGGCTCCTCGGTGGCCCTGATGACCGATCAGTACGAGTTGACGATGATCGACGCCGCCCTGCGGTCGGGGGTGGCCGATCTCCCGGCGACCTTCGAGGTCTTCTGCCGCCGGCTGCCGCCGGGGCGCCGCTACGGGGTCGTCGCCGGCACCGGCCGTCTGCTGGCGGCGCTCGAGCAGTTCCGCTTCGGCGCGGCCGAGTTGGACTTCCTGCGCCGGGAACGCATCGTGTCCGGAGCGGGTCTGCGGCGCCTCGCCGAGTTCTCCTTCTCCGGCGACATCGCCGGGTACGCCGAGGGGGAGTTCTACGTACCCGGCTCGCCGATCCTCACCGTCAGCGGCACGTTCGCCGAGACGGTCGTCCTGGAGACGCTGGTGCTGTCCATACTCAACCACGACTCCGCCATCGCCGCCGCCGCGGCGCGCATGCGGGCCGCAGCGGGTTCCCGCATGCTGCTGGAGGGGGGCAGCCGGCGCACCCACGAGGAGGCGGCACCGGCCGCGGCCCGGGCCGCCTACGTGTGCGGTTTCGACGCCACCTCGAACCTGGAGGCAGGGCGACGGTTCGGCGTGCCCACGGGTGGGACGATCGGGCACGCCTTTATCCTCGCCCACTCCGACGAGCGGGCCGCCATGGCGGCGCAGGTGGAACTGCTCGGGGCCGGGAGCACGTACCTGGTGGACACCTATGACGTTGCCGAGGGGGTTCGGCGAGCCGTCGAGGCGGCAGGCCCGGAGATGGGTGCGCTGCGGATCGACTCGGGCGACCTGACGTCGGGCGCAGTCGCCGTCCGCCGCCAACTCGATGAACTCGGTGCCCACCGGACCCGCGTCATCCTGTCGGGAGACCTGGACGAGCACGACATCGCCGCCCTGGCGTCCGTGCCGGCCGACGGCTACCTCGTGGGCACCGAACTGGTGGCGGGCGCCGGCGCGCCGACAGCGGGTCTGGTCTACAAGCTGGTGGAGATCGACGGGCGGGCGGTGCGCAAGCGGTCGCTCGCCAAGTCCTGGCGACCGGGTCGCAAGCGGGCCTACCGCCTCCTCGACGACGCCGGCTTCGCGACAACGGAGGTGCTCCTGGGTTCGGATGCAGCTGCACCGGCGGGAGGAGTCGCACTGCAGACGGACTTCGTGCGCCACGGCGGGATCGTGGTGGCGGAAGCCGCCGATGCCACCGGCAGTGTCCGCAGAGCCCGCGCCTATCATCGGGGGGCACTCAACCGGCTCCGGCCCGCCGCGCTCGACTTGCGCCCCGGCGAACCGTGGCTGCCCATCGAGCCGGCCCTGGAGGATGCGTGAACGAACGGCCCGGCTTTGGCAACGAGGGCGGCACGGCTCGCGCCCTCGTGGTCGTGGACGTGCAGAACGACTTCTGCGACGTACCGGGGGCGGCCCTGCCCGTTGGCGGCGGTGCCGTTCTGGCGGGGCGCATCAGCGACTACGTACGCGCTTGCGCCGGCTGCTACGCCGCCGTCGTGGCCACCCGGGATTGGCACATCGACCCCGGGGACCACTTCTCCGACGAGCCCGACTACGCCGGAACCTGGCCGCCGCACTGCCGCGCCGGCTCCACGGGTGCCGCGTTCCACCCCGACCTGGACACCGCCGCCTTCGACCAGATCTTCTCGAAGGGCCAGTACTCGGCGAGCTACACCGGTTTCGACGGCGTCGGCTCCGACGACACGACGCTCGAGGACTGGCTGCACTCCCGTGATCTCCGCGCGGTCGACGTCGTGGGCATCGCCACCGACTACTGCGTGCGGGCCACGGTCCTGGATGCCACCCGCCTGGGCTTCGCCACACGTGTGCTGGCGGATCTCTGCGCAGGTGTGGCGCCGGACACCACGCGCGCGGCGCTCGCCGAGATGGCCGGCGTGGCCGAGGTCGTGGGCCTGCCGCCGCACTGATCGCCGCCGGCGAGCCGGCGAGCCCGCCGGATCAGCCGATGGCGCGAGCCGCCGTGCGGAACGACCACAGTTCGGTGAGTCCGGCCAGCATCTCCGCCAAGGCGGTCACCGGGTCCTCCTGAGGCGGCGTCTCGGCGGTGTTGCGGAGGCGGATCTCCCGCACCGAGAAACGCAGGCGGTGCTCGACCATGCTCATCAGCAGGGTCGGATGGGCGCTGTCGGGCGGCACGTGCGAGATGATCTCCCCCAACGCTGTCGCGTCGTAGAGCCGCACCGGTGAACCCATGTCGTTCCGCCACACGCCGAGTGCCAGCCCGGCCAGAGGACGGAGCACACGCCCGGCAAGCGATCGCCGGTCGCCCACCACGACGCGGGCGCCGGCCTCGTAGCCGTCCAGGAGCCGGGCCACGTCGCTGTAGCCGAGCCGGGCGTCGTCGCCGGCGAGGAGCACCAGATCGGGCTCCCCGACGAGTGCCAGCCTGCAGGCCTCCGGCACGCTGAACCGCTTCGCATCGTGCGGTGCCAGCACGGTGTGTCGGCCGGCGAGTCCGGAGAGCGCTTCGTCGAGCATCCACGCATCGCCGCTGGAGGACCGCAGCAGGACCGCCGTGACGTTGCGTTGCGGCGCGGCAGGACTCACGAGGAGCGACGCTACCGCTTCGAGTCTGTCAGGACTCCGCGGAGGGAGCGGCGACGTCCACGTCGGGATGCTCGGATCCTGTGAGGTAGATCGCGGCGACGACGATGACGGCCAGCGCCGTGGTGGCCAGCTGTGCGAGGAAACCGCTGCCGAGCCCGTAGTCGACGCTGACCCGCAGGCCGTTCTCGAGATCCTCGCGGTAGTCGAGCCCGTAGTCGACTGCCACCGCTGCGGCGAGGTCAGCCAGGAAGTAGACCAGGAACCCGCCCATCAGGGCGGCTGCGAGTTGCCGGCGCAGCACCCAGGCGGCCAGCGGTGCGACCAGACCGAAGATCACCCATGCCGTCAGCTCCGGGACGAACTCGGCGCCCTCGAGGCGCGCCACCATGCCCCGATGGAAGATTTCCGGTGCCAGCGGCTCGCTCAGCGTGTTCCCGGAGTCGTCGATGGGCCTGCGCTCCACGCTGATGGCGAAGTCGGGAAGGAAGCGTGCCACGATCCAGCCGATGCTGAGGACGGCGAGACCCAGCACGAGCCAGGGGCTCCGCGGGCGGCCGTCGGGGCGGCACCCGACGCAGCACTCCTCCCTGAGGTGAGCCCCGGCGTAGCCGGCGGCGACCAGTTGGACGACGTACGAGGCCAGACCCAGCCAGAACCCGGCGGCGGGACGGGCGTCGTTGTAGGTGAACATCCCGAAGGCGTTCTCGGCCAGGACGTAGAACATGCCGATCGTGAGACCGACGAAGGCGACCGCCCCGGCGGTGCGATGGCGCGGCTGCCACACGCAGAAGAGGGTCGTGGCCAGCGCGCTCAGCATGATGCAGTTGAACCAGAGGTTCACCGGGTCATCCACAAGCGCGCCGGTCTGGTCGTCCCACTCGAGATAGAGCGACACGATCCAGAGCGCGAATGCCGCGACGCCCAGCTGGAGCACACCGAGGAGCCGTCGCCGTGCGGGATCCCCGGTGGCGTAGAAGGGCACGATCAGCGCGGTCACCGCGCGGCCGGCGGATTCGGCGTCGGGCGGTCGCTCGTCGTTCATAACGGCTCCTGTGATCCGGCCGGGCGATGCGGGCCTTGCCTGCGGCCCTCGCCACCGCGACGGGTGTCGCGGATTCGGAGGCTACTCGGCCACCGTCGGCCGGTCGGGGAGGTCGCCACGCAGGTCACCGAAGCTTCCCCTGCCGGTTAGAGTCGCCCCGTGCTCTGGCCCCCGGCGGTCGATCTGTACAGCGACACGCAGACGAAGCCAACCGCCGCCATGCGCCGCGCCATGGCCGCCGCCGAGGTGGGCGACGAGCAGCAGGGCACCGATCCCACCGTCAACGGTCTGTGCGCACGCGTGGCGGAGATGCTGGGCCACGAGGCGGGGCTCTTCCTGCCCACCGGCACGATGTGCAACCTGGTGGCCGTGGCGACGCACACCTCGCCCGGCGACGCCATCGTCACCTCTGTCGACAGCCACATCGTGCGTTCGGAGACGGGTGGGGCGGCCGCCTACTCGGGAGTGATCACCGATCTGCTGACCGGCGACAGGGGGCGCTTCGGGCCCGAGGCGGTGGCCGAGGCCCTGGCGCCGGGCAACGCCTACCGGCCCTGGCCGCGCCTGGTCTGCCTGGAGCAGACGCACAACTTCGGGGGCGGGACCGTCTGGTCGCCGGCGCAGTACCGGGCGGTGGCGGATGTGGCGCACCGGACGGGAGTGCCGGTGCACACCGACGGTGCCCGACTCTTCAACGCCACGGTGGCATCCGGGACCGACCCGGGAGTCTGGGGCGAACCGGTGGAGAGCATCTGGATCGACTTCACCAAGGGCCTCGGTGCACCGATGGGGGCCGTGCTGGTCGGTGACCGCGACTTCATCGAGGCGGCACGGGTGCACAAACACCGCTGTGGGGGCGCCATGCGGCAGGCGGGCATCGCCGCCGCCGGCTGCCTCCACGCCCTCGACAACCACATCGAGCGTCTCGCGGACGACCACGCCAACGCGGCTCGCCTCGCCGAGGGCATCTCACAGCTCGGAGTGGGCACCGAGGAGGTCGAGACCAACATGGTGTGGATCGACGTGGCTCCGGCCGGCCTGGGGGCGGCGGAGTTCCTCGAGCGTCTCGCCGCCGACGGTGTTCGGATGAGCCGGGTCGAGGAGCGTGTCCGTGCCGTGACCCATCTCGACGTCTCCGCCGCCGACGTCGAGACGGCGATCACCGCCGTCGGAGCGGTCCTTGCCGAGCTGCCGTGAAGACGAACGGCGGCGGACTGCGACGTCCCAATGTCTGCTTCATCCTGACCGACCAGGAGCGTCACCGGGGCTGGTTGCCCGACGACGTCGACCTGCCCGCCCGCCGGCGACTGCTGGAGGGAGGGATGGAGTTCAACCGGCACTACACGCACACCTCCCCGTGCTCCCCGTCGCGGGCCACGCTCGTCACCGGGGAGTACATGCCCGCCCACGGCATCAAGGAGAACACGCGGGGTCCGGCCAACGGCTGGCTGGACACCGGCGTCGACACCCTCGGCAAGATGCTGCGCCGCGCCGGCTACGACACCGGCTACAAGGGCAAGTGGCACCTGTCCATGGGCCCGTATCCGGACATGGAGTCCTACGGGTTCGGCGACTGGGAGGGTAACGATCAGGCCTTCTGGGGTCAGGCCGGCAGCGGTCTGGAATTCGACGAGCCGATCGCAGCCTCCGCCGCGCAGTGGATCCGCGAGCGGGCCGGCAGCCGGCAGCCCTGGTTCCTGTTCGTCGGGCTCGTGAACCCCCACGACGTCATGTGGTTCCCGATCGACCAGCCCTGGTACCAGGAGGCCAACCCCGAGCACTACGGGCGGGTGCGCGACCGCTACGAGGCCCTGGGCTGGGGCCGCGCCGACTCCCTGCCGCCGTTCACCCTGGACTACCCCGAGCGTTTCGACGAGTTGCCGGCCAACTTCGACGACGACCTGCACACCAAGCCCGACGTCCACCGCCGCTTCGTGCACGAGATGTCACGCAACGGTGGCTACCTCGACCGTGCCGAGGTGGGCCACTGGCTGCGGCAGCTCGACTACTACGTCAAGCTCCACGAGCTGAGCGACGTCAGTGTCGGCCTGATCCTGGATGCCATCGACGCCACCGGCGCCGCCGGCGACACCGTGGTGATCTTCACCTCCGATCACGGCGACCAGTGCGGCTCGCACGCCCTGCGCTCGAAGGGACCGTGGAACTACGAGGAGACGATGCACATTCCCCTGTACGTCACCGTCCCCGGACTGACCGGGGCGGGCACGCGGACCGAAGCGCTCACCAGCCACGTGGACCTCACCGCCACGGTCGCCGAACTCGCCGGCGTGGATCTGTCCGAGGCGGGACTGCCCGGACGGAGCCTCGTCCCCCTGCTGGCGGATCCGGCGGGTGACGGGCGCAACGAGATCCTCTTCGCGCAGGATTGGGCCTGGTACGACGGACTGCTGGAAACCCGCTACGCCAGCCGCGGGGTGTTCGACGGCCGCTTCAAGTACTGCCGCTACTACGGCATCGGCGGCAGCAGCACCACGTCGGCCCGGCCGCCGGCGGGCCCGAAGCTCTTCGACATCGACGCCGACTTCGACGACCAGGAGCATGAGTTGTACGACCTGCAGGAGGACCCGCACGAACTCGTGAACCTGGCCGTGGATCGGGGACGGCGGCAGGAGGTCCGGGCCTGGTTCGACCGTCTCCTGGCCACCGAGGCGGAAGCGTTCGCCGACGAGCCGGGCAGCCGTCCCGCCGGCGCGCCCCCGTGGGCGGAGGGCTAGCGCCACGCCGCCGTCCCGGCCTGCGCCGCACTTTCGGTGTGGCTCGGCCGAGTGCCATCATGGGGGACATGACCAGGAGGGCGGCTCCCGCCGCCGCGACCGTCGCGATCCGCCGGCGCCGGATTCTGCAGGAGGTCTGACCATCAGGGTCCTCTTCGCCGACTCGTGCCATCCCCACGCCGTCGCCAAGCTGCGGGCCCGCGGCTTCGAGTGTGTCGAGAAGCCGCATCTCGGAGCGGCCGAGCTCGCTGCGCTGCTCGCCGACGTGGACGTCGACGTGCTGGTGGTGCGCAGCACGACGGTCACCGCCGGGGCGATCGCGGCGTCGCGGACGTTGTCGCTGATCGTGCGCGCCGGCGCGGGGTTCAACAACATCGACGTGGCCGCAGCCTCGGCTCGGGGCATCTACGTCTGCAACACGCCCGGGCGCAACGCGGTGGCCGTGGCGGAGCTGACGATGGGCCTGATGATCGCGCTGGACCGTCACATCGCCGATGCCGCCTCCGATCTGCGCCGCGGCAACTGGGACAAACCCCGCTACAGCGGTGCCCGCGGTCTCAAGAGCCGCTCGTTGGGGATCGTCGGGCTGGGCCGGATCGGCTTGGCGGTCGCGGCACGGGCGGCGGGTTTCGGGATGCGCCTCCACGCGGTGCGGCGACCGGGCAGCGATCCCGAGACGTATCGGCGCATCGAGGAACTCAACATCACCCTGCACGACGGCATCGCCGACATGGCGGCGATCTGCGACGTGCTGAGCCTGCACCTCTCCGGCACCGAACAGGTCGTGGACTCCACCGTGCTGGCGGCGATGCCACCGGGTGCCATCCTGTTGAACACCGCCCGCGCCGGTCTGGTGGACAGCGAGGCGCTCATCGCGGCAATGGACACCAAGGGCATCCGCGCCGGCTTGGACGTGTTCGACGACGAACCGGACGGGGCGACGGGGACCTTCTCCTCGCGCCTGGTGCAGCACCCCAACGTCGTCGCCACACCACACATCGGTGCCTCCACCGAGCAGGCGCAGGAGGCAGTGGCCTCCGCCATCGTCAAGGTCGTACGGGCCTATGCAGGTGGGCGCATCGTCAACTGCGTGAACCTCGAGACCGGGCGCGTGGGCAGCCATGTGATCCTGGTGCGTCACGAGGACCGCGTCGGGGTGCTCGCCGCCGTGCTGGGTGTGCTCCGTCGCCACGACCTCAACGTGGCGGGCATGGAGAACCGGGTCTTCCGCGATTCGACGGCGGCGGTCGTCACGATGGACCTCTCGGGCTTCATGACTCCGGTCGTCGCCGACGAGATCGCCGCGCTGCCGCACGTCTACCAGGTGGCGGTCCGCCCGGTGCCCTCGGGCGAGGCGGCTCCGGATGCCGTCGGGGTGAGTGCCGACGGGGAGTCGGCGGCGGGCGGCGGCGAGGAAGAGCTCTGATGGCTCTTCCGCAACCGTCGCCGGGGCCACCACGGGACGGCCTCCCGGTGCTGTTGCCGTTCGCAGCCAGCGTCGTGCGCCAGGCGTGGGCGGAGAGAGTGGTGTCGCCCGCCTACGACGGTCTCGGCGTCGAGGAGCGGCGCGCCCTGCTGCTCGAGCAGCCCGACAGCTACATGCACGCCACCCGGTCTCCCGAGGACGTCGGGTACGCCCTCAGTTCGGCGGAACTGGCCGTGCTGAACCAGATGGCACTGATCCGCCTGCTGCGCCTCGATGCCTTCGAATCGCGTCCGGCACCGGCGGTGTACGTGTACCGGCTCGTCGGCTACGGGTGCCGCCAGCGGGGAATCGTGGGCGTCGTGCCCCTCGAGGCCTACCGGCGCGGCCGCATCAGACCTCACGAGCGCACCCACGCCGATCGCGAGGAGTTGTTGAGCGAATTCCTTGCGCTCACCAGCGCGCAGTCCAGCCCCGTGGGGCTGACCTTCCGCGGCACCTCCCGCATCAGCGCGGTGCTCGACGCGGTGGAGGCCACGCAGGATCCGCTCTTGGACTTCACGGACCCCAACGATGTCGCCCAGCGAGTCTGGGAGGTGACCGACCCCTCGTTCCTACAGGTCCTCAACGAGGATCTGCAGGACCAGAACCTGTACGTGACCGACGGGCACCACCGTCTCGGCGCCGGACTGGTGGTGAGCGAGCGGGTCCGTCGCCAGCGCTGGGCCTCCAGCGCCGCGGGCGGGTTCCTCCCCAGCGACATCGTCCTGACGACGCTCGGGGTCTCACCGCCGGGGATGCCCGCGGCGGTCGCCGACGAGCCCTTCGAAGCCGGCGACGTTCCACCGGTCACGCCCGGTTCCGAGGACGTACCGCTGACGGGGGAGGTTCTTGGGAGCGACGCCATACTCGCCTGCCTGTTCCCGCACGATGAGCTGCGCCTGCTCGTCTTCCACCGCAGGGTGACGCCGGCTGCAGGAGGCGACGGTGCCATGATCGAAGCCGCCCTCCGGCAACTCGGCTCGCTGGAGCCCACCGATGTGACGCAGGCCGAGCCCTCGCGGTCCGGCGAGTTCGGCGTGTATCTGGGGCGGCGCTGGTACCGCTTCACGCCCGCGGGAGGTGTCGACGGGCTCGACGCGGCCTGGCTCCAGGCCCGGGTCCTGGCGCCCACCTTCGGGATCGAGGACCCGGAGCACACCCGGAACATCGAGTATGTCTCCGGGGTTCTCGGCGCACCGCAAGTGGCGCGCCGCTGCGACGACGACGGCGGTGTCGGTTTCGTCCTGCACCCCGTCACTGTCGAGACGATCATGGCTGTCGCCGACGCCCGGCAGGTCATGCCCCCGAAGTCCACCTACTTCCATCCGAAGCCCCGCTCGGGGGTGTTCCTGCGATTCCAGTAGGCATGTCCCGCGCAGCCGCTCGCTCCGACCGCGGCGTCACTCCCGATGGGCGGCCGGGTCGGGAGTCGGGGCCGCTGCCGCTGCTGTGGCGCCGTGCCGCGTCGATATGGAGGCCCGATCGCCGTGCGGCGGCGCCGGAAAGCATCCCGGACATCTCGGCGGATCCGTACAGGCTGAGTGCCGTGGATCCGCCGAGCTGGCGCGGCCGGCTGCACGGCGCCATGGTTCTGCCGGCGGTGGCGGGCGGTGTCTGGCTGGTCGCCACGACGCCGGGCGTCGGCGCCAGGGCCGTGGTGGCGCTCTACGCCACCAGCGTGGTGGCGATGTTCTCCGTGAGCGCCGCTTTCCACCTGCGCCGCTGGAGCGACGAGGGCTGGCTGCGGATGCGCCGTTGGGACCACACCGCGATCTTCATCCTGATTGCCGGCAGCTACGGAGCGATCATGGGCCTGGGCGTGCCCGGTTGGCCGCGGACCTGGCTGGTCGGTGCGGCCGTCGTGCTGTGCGCCGGCGGGATCGCGGTGCGCTGGCTCCTGCTGCACCCCCCCTTCCGGCTGATGACCACGCTCTTCCTGGCCACAGGCGGCGCCTCCCTGATCGCCATCCGCCAGATCCTGCGCGGGCTGGACGTGCTCGGGACGACTGTCGTGCTCACCGGTTGTGCTGTCTACGGCCTGGGCGCACTGGCGCTCGGCCTGCGCCGCCCGAATCCCTGGCCGGCGCGTTTCGGGTATCACGAGGTGTGGCACCTGAACGTGATCATCGCGGTGGGCTGCCAGTACTGGGTGGTGGCATGCGTCGTCGTGCCCTCGCTGTGAGTTCGGGGCAGGCGGATTGGGGCATCGCCTGCAAGCCGGCGGCTGGGGCCTGCTCCGGCCGGCCGTCGTGAGCGACCGACCGGCGGCTGCAGGGTCGTCGCTCTCGACCGGGCCGACCGCCGGAGACGGCGATGCGCCACCGGTCGGCGTGGGCCCGCACCCGGAGCCCTGGCCCGACGATCCGCGGCTGGATCCCCAGTTGCTGGCCGCCGGTGACCGGCGCAACGTCGTCGACCGCTACCGCTACTGGCGCCACGAAGCCATCGTCGAGGATCTGGACCAGCGACGGCACCCGTTCCACGTGGCGGTCGAGAACTGGGAGCACGACTTCAACATCGGCTCGGTCGTGCGCAATGCGAACGCCTTCGGTGCCCGGTCCGTGCACATCGTGGGTCGGCGGCGATGGAACCGCCGCGGCGCCATGGTGACCGACCGTTACCAGCACGTCGTGCACCAACCCGACATCGCCTCGCTGGTGCACTGGGCCCAGCACGAGGACCTGCCGCTGGTGGGTATCGACAACCTGCCGGGTGCGCGGCCACTCGAGCGATGTCACCTGCCCGAGCGTTGCGTCCTGCTGTTCGGCCAGGAGGGCCCCGGGCTATCTGCCGCGGCTGTGGAGGCCTGCGCCTCGCTGCGCCGGATCAGCCAGTTCGGCTCGACCCGCTCGATCAACGCCGGGGCGGCCAGCGCGGTCGCCATGTGGGCGTGGGTGTGCCGGCACGTGGCGGATCCGGAGGACGCCCCGGGGGACTGAGCCCCTCGGCGGGCGTCTAGCCCGGGACCGAGTTGAAGCTGGCGGCGATGAGCAGAGCGGCCAGTGCCGACAGGGAGGCGATGCTGGCGAACAGCGCCCGCTCCGGCGCCCGCTGGGCACGAGCGTGCAGCCAGGCGCCCACACCCGACGCGGCCACGAGCGCCATCTTCACGAAGAAGAGCGTCTGCCAGAGACCCGTGCTGGCGCTCCACTCGATCTCGCCGATGGACCAGAGGCCGGTGATGATGGCCAGGGCGAAGAATGGCCAGGCGATCCGGCCGAAGCGCCGGGCCGCCTGCTGCGTGGCGCTCATCTCGCCCTCGGCGACGGGACCGGCGCTGCGATCGACCTTCCGCAGCAGCGGGACGAGGCCGGCCACCACGATCTGGCCACCGACCCAGACCGACACGCTCAGGACGTGCAGGAAGCTGCGCAGAGCGTCGAGGTCGAGTGAGAAGTCTCTGATCATCCTGGGCCTCCTGGGACTGGGCGCAATCTCGGCAACGGGAACCCTATAGCCGTTGACCCCGGGCGCAGACCCAGTCGGTGGCGGTCCGGGTGGCGGCGCCGGTGGCGCTCCGGCGGCCTCCGAGAACGGCACGCCTGCGCTGGCCCCCGGCGCCCCATCCTCGCTCGGCGGAGGTCCCCGGCTCCCCGCCCTCGATTGTCGGCGGCCTCTGGTGTGCGGATGGCGCGTCGGTGGGCGAGACTTGGGCCATGAGTTTCGACACCGACAGCTACATCGAGGCCACGGCGCGCGAGGGTGCCGCGGTCGGTGCGGTCGCCGCATCCGGGGATCTGGACGCGCCCGTTCCGAGTTGTCCCCGCTGGCGCCTGGAGAAGCTGGTTGGCCATCTGGGGTGGGTCTACAACTGGGTCAGCGAGCATCTCGAGCAGCGGTCGGCGACCATGCTGAATCGGGACGACGTGCCCCGCCCGCCGCAGGGGGAGGCGGTGGTCGACTGGTACGGGGCGGCTCACGCAAGGGTGCTGGATGCCTTGCGTGGCACCGATCCGGCCGATGAGGTGTGGGGCTTTGCGGGCGTCAACACCGGTGCGTTCTGGCACAAGCGCCTCGCCCACGAGAGCCTCATCCACCGCTGGGATGCCGAGAACGCCGTGGGTGAGCCGGGGAGTCTCGACAGCGACTTGGCGGCCGACGGTGTGGACGAGTTGATGGAGGTGATCCTCCCCTTCCAGGTCAGCCTGGCCAAGGACTCGCTGCCGGAGGGCACCTTGCACCTGCACCGCAGCGACGGGGAGGGCGAGTGGCTGTGCCGGATCTCCGAGGGCCGCCTCGAGGCCGAGCGGGTCCACGCCCGCGGTGACGTGGCGGTCCGGGGCACCGGCGAGCAACTCGACCTGGTGCTGTGGCGACGGATCCAGCCGGAGGACGTCGAGGTCTTCGGCGACGTCGATGTGCTGGCGGCCTGGACGGCCCTCGGTCGCTGAGGTGGACGGCGCGCCGGAGAGTTCATCCGCCCGGGAGGGGCGCAGCCAGGTGACGGGAGGCGAATCGGTCCCGACCGGCGCAGGTGAGCCTCAGGATCCCGAGGTCGAATCGGGCGCCGGCGAGTGGGTGACCGACGGGAACGCCGGCGAGGACGCGGTCGTCCCACCGTGGTGGGTCGGCTACGACACCCTGCTCGCCGTCGCGGCGTTCGTGGTGCTGTTCCGGTATGGCGGTCTGGGCCCGGCGATCGGGGCAATCACAGCCGTTTCGGTGCTGTCGGGCTTCCTGCGCGTGCGCCACGGGGTCGGCGTCGGCAAGCTGCTCCCGCTTGTGACGGTGTGCGTCATCGTGCGCGGCGTCGTCGGGATCATCACCGACAACGACGACATCTACTTCGGGATCGGCATCGGCTACAAGTTCGCCATCGCCGCGGGTCTGGTGCTGTCGGCACCGCTGAACCTCAACCCGGCCATCGACCTCGTAGCGCGGACTCTGGGTCTTCCGGCCTCGGTCCGGTCCCACGAGGCCTACCGCTCGGCCGTGGACCGCATCATCATCGTGTTCGGTCTGCTGCTGGGGCTGACTGCCGGCTTCGACATCTGGTTCCTGGGCGTCACCGACCCCGATCAGTACGTGCTCTTCCGCTACCTCATCAACTGGCCGCTCTACGTCGCCTTTACGGCTCTGAGCCTGACGTTCCTGTCCAAGCGGCTCGGCCGGATACCCGGCTTCCCGGGAATGATGAACCTGCTCGAAAAGCAGGCGGAACTGCGCGCCAACTCACGAAAACGCCGCGGCTAGCGCCGGCGACTGCCCCGCGGGCTACGGCTCGAACGCCGTCGCCGTCTCCTCAGACCCGGGCCTGCATCACTCCTTCCACTTCAAGAAACCGGTTGCAAAGCTCTTGAAGTAGCAAGGGAAGCGACAATCCCCTCTTTGAGCAGCGATTGTAGACGAGTGGAGTATGTGCTTGACACCGTGGCTGGAATCGATTTCACTCTTGGTACCGCACTTCGGAAGGGAGGCACCCATGAAAGAACGCCCCACGAGAAAACGGCTGGTGTTCGGATTGCTGATCGTGTTCGCTCTTGCGGCATCGGCATGCGGCGGCGACGACGCAACCGATGCGGCTCCTTCTGCACCACCCCCGGAGCCCCCGGCGGAAGCGCCCGCGCCGCCGGCTCCCGAACCCGCAGCGCCCCCTCCGGAGCCCGAACCGGCGCCGCCCCCACCCGAACCGGCGCCGCCGGCCCCGGAGCCTGCGCCCGAGCCCGAGGCCGAGCCACTGAAGGTGGTTCTGGTCTCCAATCAAGCGGCGGGTGACCAGGGACCGGTTGACGGGATGATCGCCGGACTCGAGGCGTCGGGGGCTGCAAACGGCCACGAGACCCAATTTGTCGAGGCAACCGACCCGGCGGCATTCGAGACACAGCTGCGCAACCTCGCCGGCAGCGGAGCCGACATAGTCATCGTGACCTTCTTCGATCTGGGCTCAACCGTCGACCTGATCGCGCCCGACTATCCGGACGTCGACTTCGTGGCAGTGGTGGCGGCGCCTGTGGATCAACCCAACGTCAACGTCGTGGATTACCAGTTCTTCAAGGGTGCCTACATCGGAGGCAGGTACGCTGCCGCGCTGACCGATACCAACCAGCTCGGCTACATCGGCGGCGCGCCGCTCCCGTTCGCCTGGGCGGATTTCAACGCCTTCACCGATGGAGCCCGATCGGTGAATCCCGCAATCGAGACGACAGCGACTTTTGCCAACGGCTTCGAGGATCCGGTGGGTGCCCGGGAGTTGGCCTCGGGTCTCTACGCCGAGGGTGTCGACTTCATCTTCACCGGTGCTGCCGCGAGCGACCTCGGCGTTGTCGAGGCGGCGGTCGAGAACGACGCCATGGTGATGGTCGCCTCCGATCTCTCTAGTCTCGGTCCCGCCAATGTCGCACTCGTCGTCGAGATCGAGTGGCCGCTCACCATCCAGAACGAGATCGAGTACATCCTCGGTGGCGGCGAGGGCGCCAGGTACCGCAGAGCGGGCCCGGAGTCCGGCGAGATCTCGTTCACCATCCCGGAGGCATTCCTGGCCGGCGCCAGCGGGGATCGGCCGGCTCGCGCCGAAGCCACGCGCGCTGATCTCGAGGATTCGGTCGCCGAATTGATCGCCGGGGACCTCGTGGTTGCCGAACTGGGCGAGGAGCGCGGCTGACCGTGCCCCCTCCGGACCCCGGTCGGGTCCGCGGGGACTGGGCCCCCGACGGATCCGACCCGGGGACGGTCCGCTGCAGCGGGATCACCGTCCGGTTCGGTTCGCTGACTGCCGTCGCCGAGGTGTCGCTCGAGCTTCGGAGCGGGGGCATCCATGCCCTTGTCGGGCAGAACGGCGCCGGTAAGACGACCCTGGCCCGGGTTCTCTCGGGGTTGCAATACCCCGACAGCGGCACAGTCGAGATCCGGGGTGTGGAGATCGCGCCCGGGGATCATCGTGCGGCGCGGGATGCAGGTGTGGACATGGTCCATCAACACGCCTCGCTCGTCCCCGATCTCACCGTGGCTGAGGCGCTGGAGCTCTGGACGCCGAGGGGGCCCATCGGCGGCTATCGCCGCCAGAGCGTCGAACAGCGGTGGGGCGAGTACCTCGAGCGCCGTGAAGTCGCCGTCGACGTCAGACAGCGTGTTCGGGATCTGCCCGTGGAGACCGTCCAGTCGATCGAGATCGCCCGTTCTGATCCCGGTCCCGGGGGGGTGCTACTACTCGACGAGCCGACGTCGGTCCTGGCGCCGAATCGCGTGGCGCTCCTGTTCGAGCGCCTGCGCGCGACCTCCGACGGCGGTGTCACCGTCCTCGTCGTGCTGCACAAGCTGGCGGAAGTCCGGGAGATCGCCGACAGCGTGGCCGTCATGCGCCAGGGCCGGCTCGTGCTGGCGCCGACACCCATCGGTTCTGTGGATGACGCCCGCCTGAGCGAACTCATCGTCGGCGCCGACGACTTGTCGGAGGCTGGGGGCGGCGCCCCGCCTGCGGTCCTTGCCTCCCCCGATGACGACAGCCTCCGAGCGGATGCGCTCCGGGCACCCGGCGGTGGCAGTGACGCACCGCTGCGGGATGTCACGGTGACCGTCGGCGCGGGCGAGATCGTGGGCGTCGCCGGGGTGGAGGGCAACGGCCAGCGCACCCTCGTGGAGGTGCTGGCCGGTCTTCGCCAGCCGGCCGCGGGCACGGTGACGATGTTCGGCGCCGATATCACTGTTGCGACGACCCGGCAGCGGCGTGCGGCAGGCCTGCGGATGGTCCCGTTCGATCGGAACGTCCAGGGCATCAGTCCCGAGCTGTCGCTGTGGGAGAACGTCACGAGTTGGGAGGCGGGCCGGTATCGCCGCCGGCGTTGGCTCCCGCTCATTGCAGTGCAGGCGATGCGCCGGGAAGCCCGTGAACGTCTCGGCCGCTTCGGGGTGGCCTACTCCGACATCGAGCAGCCGTGCGGGTCGCTCTCGGGCGGCAACATGCAGCGTCTCATCCTGGCACGCGAGATCCCTGATGCGTCCGTGCTGATCGCGGCACATCCGACCCGCGGTCTGGACATCGGCGGGACGCGGGCCGTGTGGCAGAGCCTCCGCGACCTCCTGGCCCGGAGGGTTCCGATACTCGTGGTCTCCTCCGACCTCGAGGAACTGCTGACCCACAGCGACCGGATCATCGTGATGCGCGGAGGACGTGTCACGGGAGAGTTCACCCCGCCCTTCCAGCGCTCCGATCTTGGCAGGGCCATGACGGGGGCCTCCTTGTGAAGTCGTCACTCTGGCGGACGTTCGTCAGGATTCTGCCCGTCGCGGGCGCCTTCGGACTCGCGTTCGCGCTCTTCGCCGCCACCGGCTTCAGTGTGGGCGACGTGGCGAGTGGAATCGTCGAGGGCTCTGTCACGGGACCCGGTGCGATCGCCAACACGGTGCGCTGGTCGGTGCCGCTGGTTCTCATCGGTCTCGGTATCGCTGTGAGCCTGCGGGCAGGGGAGTTCAACATCGGCGCTCAGGGGCAAATGCTTCTGGGAAGCCTCGTGGCGGTGTGGGTGGCGCTCGAATGGGAGGCCCCTGTCTATGCGGTGATCCTCGTCGGCACGGTGGCGGCCGTGGCGGTCGGGGCTCTCTGGTCGGCACTGGCAGGCGTTCTGAAGGTCCGCCTCGGCGCCGACGAGGTCATCACCACGCTCATGCTGAACTTCGTGGCGCTGCAGATCATTCACTGGGCCGCCACCGAACCCTTGCGGGATCCCGGAACCAGCGGCGACTCTGCTTCGACGCCTCGGATCGATCCCGCGTTGCGCCTGCAGCGCTCGGGTGAGGTGTCGCTGGAGATCATCCTCGTGACCTGCGGGGTGATTCTCGTCGTTTGGGTACTGCTGGAGCGCACCCGGCTTGGACTCCACATCCGCTACACGGGCACGAATCCGGAGGCCGCACGCTGGCAAGGCCTCGCAATGGGCCGCGTCCGTCTCTCCACGTACTTGATAGCGGGCGCTCTGGCCGGACTTGCCGGTGCCACCGAGACGTTCGGACCAGCGGGGCGCGTCGTGACCGGCTCGACGCCGACCTTGGGGTTCAGCGCTCTGGTGGTGGCCACGGTGGGTGCGTTCGGCGTTTCGGGCACCGTGCTGGCCGGGATCTTCTTCGGTGGCCTGCAAGCGGTCATCCTGTATCTGCCGATCGTCTCGAACCTGCCCACGTCCGGTCTACGGATCGTGGAAGGGCTGGTGGCGATGCTCATCACCGCGCAACTCGCCGTCCTGATCCGCAGGAGGCGGAGACCGACCGGGGCGGCCGGCGAGGCCCCGAGCATTACGCGCGATGCCGGCGCCGGGAGAGTGGAGTAATGGAGGAGTTCATCGCCTCCACCATCCGGGTGAGCGTGCCGCTGGCCCTCGCCGGTGTGGGGTCGCTGTTCGCGGTCAGGGCAGGGATCTTCCATCTCGGCATCGAGGGCCTCATGCTTGCCGGAGCCTTCACCGCGGTGGGGATCGCGTACCAGGCCGAGTCCGTCTTCCTGGCCGTCCTCGGCGCGCTCGTGGTCTCGGCGGTGCTCTCCTGGATCTACTGGCTGCTGATGGAGAAGCTCCGCGCCGATGCGGTCATCGCCGGCTTGGGCATCACCGGTTTCGCCGTCGGCGGCACCGCCTTCTTCCTGAACGTCGTCTTCGACAGGCGCGGCCGGCTGGATTCGGCGGTGGGGCTCCCCCGGCCGGTGAGCGGACCGCAGGAGGGGATAGCCGCCTACGTGAGCGAATTGTCGATCCTCGGCTGGCTGACGCCGCCACTGGTGCTGGGGGCTTGGTTCCTGATGCGGCGCACCCAGTTCGGCTTGCGTCTGACAGCCGTGGGCACCTACAGCTACGGCGCCCGGGCGGCGGGGGTCGACGAAGGAGGCACCCGCCTGCGCGCCATGCTGGCGACGTCCGTGGGTGCCGGTCTGGCAGGCGCCGAACTGTCCTTGGGCGGTCTGTCCGGGTTCAGCGAGGGGATGACCAACGGGCGAGGCTTCATCGCCCTGGCGGCGGCGCTGTTCGGCCTGCTGCACCCGTTCGGGACCGCCGCGGCCGCGGTATTCTTCGGGGCTGCCGAGGCGGTGGGCGTGGTGACACAGGTCAAGGGCTTCGATCTCGTGCCCCGGCCCTTCATCCTGACGATCCCGTTCCTGCTGACGATCCTCGCCGTCACTGCGGGCGCGGTGGTGAGGAGCAGATCGCAGGCACTCCGGATCAAGGAGGTCGACATTGGCGAGCCGTGAGGCAGAGCGACTCTGGCAGGCGTTCCGCGACGCACGCGCGGTCGCTCCACCCTTCGAGCTCGCCCGCGAGCGGGAGTTGGCAGGCCAGGCGGGAGAAGGCATCCCTCCGCCGTTCGGGGTGAAATACACGCCGGTAGCGCTGGCGGGCGTCCCCGTGCTCCGCGTCGACCCGGAGCGTCCGGTGCCGGGAGTCCCGATCCTCTGGATCCACGGCGGTGCGTTCACCCTCATGTCGGCGCACACGTTCCGCCATTGGGCGGGCTATCTGGCGACCGAACTCCGTCGGTCCGTGCTGGTCCCGGACTACAGCCTCGCTCCCGAGCACCCGTACCCGGCGGCTTTGGAGGAGATCGTGGACGCCTACCGGGCTTTGAGCGCCGCGCATCCCGGCGAGCCGATCGTGGTCGTCGGCGACTCGGCAGGCGGAGCGCTGGCTGTCGGCCTCCAGCTGCGTCTCCGCGGCGCCGGAGCGCCGCCACCGGCGCTGACCGTTCTCATTTCCCCATGGCTCGACCTGACCCTCAGCAACGCCTCGATCTCCGACAATGCCGAACTCGACGTCATCCTGGACGCGGCGGCGCTCCGCTTCCACGCGGCGGCGTATCTCAACGGCACCTCGCCGGAGCACCCGACGGCTTCGCCCGCCCACGCCGACCTCTCCGGGTTGGCTGCCCTGGTGGTCATGGCCGCGGAGTACGATCTGCTGATCGACGACGCGGTCCGGTTCACGCGGCGCGGCGCGGCGGCTGGTGTGGACGTCGATCTCGAGATCGCTGCCGAGATGCCTCACTGCTACCAGTTCTTCGTGGGGATCATCCCCGAGGCGGACGCCGCGCTGAGCCGGATCGCCGAACGGATCCGGGCACGTCTCGGCTAGACCCCGCCGGCCGGGAACGCCTCTCGGAACGGCCGAGGTTCAGCGCCTCACGCGGATTCGCGCACGACCAGGCTCGGCGGCAGCACGATGTCGATGGGATCTCCGCCGAACCCGCCCAATCGGCGCGACACCAACCGCACGGCCTCTTCTGCGATCTCGCCGGCGGGAATCCGCAGCGTGGTGAGCGCCGGGCTCAAGAATCCGGTCCAGTCCGCTCCGCCGTAACCCACCACCAGAGGCCGCTCGGCCGGCTCGAACCGCCCGCGAAGAACCGAGCACACCGTCGTGGCCACAAGGTCGCTGCCGCAGACGTACGCATCGGGTGGCCTCGTTGTGGCGAGCAGTTCCGTCGCCATGGCGCGTCCGAACTCCTGAGAGGCGGGGCCCATCCGCAGCATGGTGTCCACCGACCCGGCTTCCCGAGCCGCTGCGGTGAATCCCTCCAGTTGCTCGGCGCCGACGATCGTCGCCGTGCCCTCCCCCAGGAACGCGATCCTCTCCGCGCCCTCCCGGACGAGCAGGCGCACAGCCTGGCGGATGCCGGCCGCGTGGTCGGCGCGTACCGCATCCGCCGTCTCCTCGGCAGGACCGGAGTCCACGAGGATTGCCGGAACATCGCCGCCGTTCGGCGGCATGATGGCTGTCCTGTCACTCTTGACAACCAGGAGCGCGTCGACCCGCTGCGCCAGCAGCCGGGCCAGGACTTCGGAGTGGGACTCGTTGCCGGCCGATCCGTCGGCCAGCAAGAGGGAGATGTCCTGCGCGGCAAGGGCCCGCTCGAGGCCTCGGAGAAGTTGCAACGCCGCCGGGTAGCGGGCGATCGGGAGAAGCAACCCCACCATCGCCGACCGCTGCCGCCGGAGTGCCTGGGCCACGCGGTCGGGACGGTATCCGAGGCGTTCGACCACCTCACGAACGCGGCTCGCGGTCTCGGGCGCCACTGACGCGCCGCCGCCGAGCACGCGTGAGACGGTCGCCGGCGAGACTCCAGCGGCCGTGGCAACGTCGTAGATCGTGATCCCCATCAGGTGTTCCTAGCGCCTGGCCGATCGTGCCCGCACGTCGAATGGGCAGCGGGACAAGGCTACGGGTTCTCATCCACTGTTGAATCCTGGTACACCGCGCCGGTCCGGCCGCGCGGGCGTCCGATAGCCTGCCTGGGTGGCCGGAGTGGTCGCGACCAGTCATGCTTCTTTGAAGTTGTGGCCCCAGTGAGTCCCGGGATCGAGTGAGCGAGTCCTCCACCAGTACGTCCGCCATTGCCGTGCGGGGGTTGACCAAGAGCTACGGCCCGGTCGAGGCGGTGCGCGGCATCTCCTTCGAAGTGCGTGCCGGCGAGGTGTTCGCCCTGCTGGGGCCGAACGGGGCCGGCAAGTCCACGACCGTGGAGATTCTCGAAGGTCATCGGATGGCGGATTCCGGCGAGGTGTCGGTGCTGGGATTCGACCCCGCGACGGCGGGCAGGGAGTTACGCGACCGCATCGGGATCGTTCTGCAGGAGTCCACCGTGGACACGTCCGAGGTCACCGTGGCCGAGGCGCTGGACACCTTCGGAGCCGCATACCGGCGTCCCCGCGACCGCGACGAGGTCATCGAGTTGGTGGGCCTGACCGGAAAGACGAATGCCCGCCTCAAGACCCTCTCGGGCGGCCAGCAGCGGCGCATCGACATGGCGCTGGGACTGATCGGTGACCCCGACCTGATCTTCCTGGACGAGCCCACGACCGGCTTCGATCCCGAGGCGCGGCGGGCTGCCTGGGAGATGATCAAGGGTCTCCGGAGCCTCGGCCGGACGATCCTGCTGACCACCCACTACATGGAGGAGGCCGAGTACCTGGCCGACCGCGTGGCGGTGCTGGTGGACGGGCGGATCGTGGCCTGCGCTCCGCCGTCACAACTCCAGGGAGTCGAGCAGTCGACCGTTCGTTTCCGGCTCCCGGCCAGCACCTCGCCGGCGGACCTGCCGGCGCTCGCGGCCGCGGCAGTCGAGGTCGACGGGGACTTCGCGGTCGTGAGCACGGAGCGTCCCACAACCCTGCTGGCCGAGTTGACGGGTTGGGCGGTCGAGCGAGGGATCGAACTGGCGGATCTGACCGTTCGCCCGCCGAGCCTGGAGGACGCCTACCTGCAGCTCATCGGGACCGACGCGGACGGAAACGATGCGGGCTAGCCGCGCTGGCGCCGAGACCGCGACCGCCGGCGCCTGGCCGTCCTGGGGGCGCCTGGTCTGGACGAGCATGCGCAGCCAGAATCGCACGTTCTGGCGCAACACCGTGGCGTCCTTCTTCACGCTCGGGCTGCCCCTGATCATGCTGGTGCTGTTCGGCTCGCTGTTCAGCTGGGAGATCGACGTGGGCTTCGGTCCGATCCCGGCGGCGCAGTTCTACACGCCGGGTTTGGCGGCCTTCACGGCGGCCAACGCCGCCCTGGCCAACGTGGGCATCACGCTGGCCTTCCAGCGCCAATTCGGGCTCCTGAAGCGCATCAGGGGCACGCCGCTGCCTCCCTCGGCGTTCCTGGGCGGCACTGTTGCCTCATCGGTCTGGATAGCCCTCCTGGGAACTCTGATCATGATGCTGGTCGGCGTGCTGTTCTTCGACGTGGGTATCGCCGCGGCGAAGATCCCCGCGGCGGTCGTCGCCTTCGTGGTGGGCACGGCGGCTTTCGCCGGCCTGGGCCTGGCGCTGGCCGCGCTGGCACCGAGCGGCAACACCGCCCCGGCGGTTGCCAACGCCGTGATCCTGCCGATGGCGTTCGTGTCCGACATCTTCGTACCGGCCGAGAACCCGCCCGACTGGCTGCGGATCCTGGGCGACGTCCTGCCGCTCAAGCACTTCGGCCGGGCCTTCTCGGCTGCCTTCCACCCGGCGGTGCCGGCGCCGGCCTGGCGGGGCACCGATCTGGCCATCCTGGCGGCCTGGGGGGTGGCCGGCGCGCTGCTGGCGTGGCGGTTCTTCGACTGGATGCCCCGCGTGGCGCGCGGGCGGCGCGCCACGCAGGAGGCCTGAGCGTCACGACGGAGCCGGACGGCTCTCAGAGGTCGCTGATCAGCTTGAAGGACTCCGCCGCGGCCAGACCGGCGGGCTCGCCGGCCTCGGCCAGCTCGCGGTGGATGCGTTGCCGGAAGGCGTCGCGCTGGGTCCCGTCGTCGCCCGCCTCGATCCCCATGGTGGAGCGGAACTGGCTCTCGTGGGCCTCGAGAGCGGCGATCTTGGCGCCGGCCCAGCCCTCGGCGTCCTCGTAGTGGTCCGGGGCATCGGCCTCGAACAGCAGCAGGTGCTCGGGGCGATGCGGCGGGAGGTTCTGCTCGGGAAAGAAGTGCGGGTCGCGGGCGGCGACGACGGCCTCGGTCACCAGCAGGCCCGCCTGGCGATGGTCCGGATGGATCCGGTAGCGCTTCCAGGGGTCGTGGCCCAGCACGACGGCGGGGCGGAGACGGCGGATCCAGGCGGCCAGCAGGGCCCTGGCCCCCAGGTGAGCCTCCAACTCGCCGTCGGTGTGTCCCAGGAACACCACCTCACCGGTTGCGCCGAGGCGTCGCGCCGCCTCGCGCTGCTCGGCCTGGCGCCGCACCACCAGCTCCGCCATGTCGCTGGCCGGGTCCCAGGAGCCCTTGGAGCCGTCGGTGCAGACCGCCAGGTGCACCACGCAGCCGGCCGCGGCCCAGCGGGCCAGGGCGGCGCCGCAGCCGAACTCGGTGTCGTCGGGGTGTGCCGACACCGATAGGGCGCTGGCCGGGGTCGGGAGATTGCGGCTCACGTCGCGCCTCCGGTCCGTGCTGCGAGCGGATCCGCCGGCAGCTCCTCGCCCGCGGTGGCGACCTCCCGCAGGTCGGCCGGCAGCCGTCGGAGATCCTCGGGCACGTCCACGTCCCATGTCAGTTCCAGGTCGTGGCGGATGTGCAGCGGCAGTCCCAGCCGCCGGGCCTCGGCGCAGTGCCGGCGGAAGGATCCCGCGCCGTAGGAGAAGCCGAATCCCGCCGCGGCGGGCACGCAGAGCACGTTCGTGCCGTCGGCTCGCCGATCCGGAATGGCGGTCACGCCGCCCGCACCGGTCAGATGATCGAACCCGCGGGCACCCGGCAGGTCGCCGTGGGCAACCACGACCTCGGCGACACCGCGTGCGGCCAGGATGGCGACCCCACGGGTGACCGCGCCGTTGAGGCCCGTCCCGGGGCACCAGACCACCTCCGCCCCCGCGGCTTCGGCCCATGTCGCCACGTCGGGATCGTCGCAGACCACCGCCACCGGGAGCGGTTCAGCCACCCGGACGACATGGGTGGCCATGCGCCGCGCCAGGCAACTGCGTTCGGTTGCCGAGAGAACCGACCCCAGGCGAACTTTGGCCTCATGGAAAGCCTTGACGGGCACGAGGAGAGCCGCGTCGTTCACCAGCGCAAGTCTAGTGAGGTGCCCCGGGGGGCCCTGCCCCGGAGTCCCTCCCCGCGCCGGCGACGCGATCGGTGGGATCGAATCGCATCCTCCTAGGCTCGGATGCCGGCCACGGAAGGATCGACGCAATGCTCGGAGAATCTCCCGCTTCCGTCGGCGCGACCCGGGCGGGCCCCTGGCGCTCGGCCGCTCGCCGCCGGCCGTCCGCTGACGCACCACCGCTCGCCGGCGTGCGGGTGCTGGACCTCGCCACCGCCCTCGCCGCGCCACTCGCAGCCGGCATCCTGGCCGAGCAGGGCGCCGATGTCATCAAGATCGAACCCCCCGGTGGGGGAGATGTGCTGCGCCACGTCGGAGCGGCCATCGGAGGGGTCTCGGGCATCTACCAGATGACCAACCGCTCGAAGCGGGCGGCAACGGTGGACATCGGCACCGACGCGGGTCGCGGCATCGTGCTGGACCTCGCCGCCGGCGCCGACCTGGTGTTCCAGAACTTCCGTCCCGGCGTGGCCGACCGCCTCGGCGTGTCCTACGAGCACCTGCGCGCCGTCAATCCCGACGTGATCCTCGTCTCGGTGACCGGTTTCGGGCCGACCGGGCCTTACGCCGACCGCCCCGCCTACGACGGCATCATCCAGGCCGCCTCGGGCATTGCCGCCCTCGAGGCCGACGTCGGGACGGGCGAGCCGCACAACCTGCGCCATACCGTCTCGGACAAGCTCACGGCGCTGACCGCGGTCCAGGCCGCCACGGCTGCCCTGCTGGCGCGGGAGCGGGGAGCCGGCGGCCAGCACGTCGAGGTCGCCATGCTGGAGGTGTCGGCTTCGTTCCTCTGGGTGGACGCCGCCGGGCGCGAGACGCTGCTGGACTACGACGGGCCGCAGCGCTCGGATCCGGGAGCCCACGTCAAGCCGATGGCCTGCGCCGACGGGTGGATGTACATCGTGGCGCTGACAGACGATCAGTACGCCGGCCTTTGCCGCGCCCTGGAGGTCGAGGCCGACGAGCGGCTGGCATCGATGGCGGGACGTCATAGCAACCGCGGCCTCGCACGCCAGGTATGGCGAGAGATCCGCGATCGCTTGGCAGCCCTGCCGGTGAAGGAGGCATGTACCCGGCTGGAGTCCTGCGACGTGCCGCACAGCCCCGCCGTGGCGGTGCCCGACCTTCCCGACCATCCTCAACTGACTCACCGGGAGTTCTTCGTCGACAGCACCCACCCGGCAGCGGGACGGATGCGCCAGAGCCGACCTCCGGTGCGATTCTCCGGGACGCCTGCGGACTGGCGACCCCATGCCCCCGAGCCGGGTCGGGACACCGACGAGATCATCGCGGGGCTGTGCGGTGCGGACGTCGAGCCGCTGCGTGCCGGCGGCGTGATCTTCTGAACGACCCGGGCGCGCCGGCGGGTTTCGATGCCGGTGGGCGCGGGCGGTACTGTCACGCCGGTGCAGCGCGTGACGGTGGTGGGTGCCGGGTCCTGGGGGACCACGGTGGCGTCACAGGTCGCGGCCAACGCGCCCACGCGGCTGTGGTGCCGGCGCCGGGAGATCGCCACCGAGATCAACGCCCGGGCCACCAACGAGCAGTACCTGCCGGGGTTCGCCCTCGCAGCGTCCCTGGAGGCCGGCCACGATCTTGCGGCGATGGTCGCCGACACCGCGGTCGTGGCCATGGCGGTTCCCTCGCACGTGTTCCGCAGCGTGCTGGCGGCGGTGGTGCCCCATCTGGAACCCGGGATTCCGATCGTGAGCCTCAGCAAGGGCCTCGAGCAGGGCTCGAACCGAAGGATGTCGGAGATCATCGGCGAACTCGCACCGGGGCACCCCGTCGGCGTCCTCACCGGCCCGAACCTGGCGCGGGAGGTGCTCGCCGGCTCGCCCGCCGCGGCCGTTCTGGCAATGAGCGACGTGACCGCGGCGGAGCGTCTCCGGCCGCTGTTCGCCCGCGAGCACTTCCGGGTGTACGTCGGCGGTGACGTCGTGGGTTGCGAGCTGGGTGGGGCGCTGAAGAACGTGGTCGCCCTCGCCGTGGGAATGGCCGAGGGCTTGGGTCTGGCGGACAACAGCCGGGCGGCCCTGATCACGCGCGGCCTCGCCGAAGTGACCCGCTTGGGTGTCGCGATGGGTGGAGAGCCGTCGACGTTCGCCGGCCTCGCCGGCCTGGGGGACCTTCTGGCCACGTGTCTCAGCCCGCAGAGCCGTAACCATCACGTCGGGGTCGAACTCGGGCGGGGGAGGAGCCTCGGTGAGATCACCGCCGCCATGCAGCAGGTGGCGGAGGGGGTGAAAACGGCGCGGGTGGTGCTCGAACTGGCCACCGAGCATCGCCTGGAGATGCCGATCACCTCCGAACTGTGCGAGGTGCTCGACGGCGGGCGCGACCCTCGGGAGGCCTACGGCAACCTGCTGGGGCGGAGCCTGCGCCCGGAGCCCGAGCCGTTCCGGTAGGGGGCGTGGACCGGCGCGCAGACGCGCTCCCGGAGCGGTGGTCGGTGCTGGGCGCCGTGGGCGGACGCGGGGCGATGGCGGTCGACCCGGCGGGGCGGATCGTCACCGGTCGCAATGGCTGGTCGCTTGCCTGGGAGGTGTTCACCGGCACGGGCCGCGCCGTCCCGGGGGTCGGATCCACGGCGCGCCAGAGAGCCGCCGGTGCCGGAGCAGCGGCGCCGGCCGGTCTGGAGACCGTGCTGCGCGCCGGCGAGGGTGACATCTCGCAGCTGGTTTACGTCTGCCTGGCCCCGACCGCCGGTGCGGGCGCGGTCGGCGTGGTGGACGTGCGGAACGACACGCCGGCACCCGTGGCCGTGCGGCTGGCGGTGCAGCCCGGCGACTTCTGGCGGCCGGGTGGGCTGTGGCGGGTGCAGGTCGACGACGCCGGTGTGCAGGCGAACGGATCGCCGGCGCTGTGGTGGGAGCGCCCGCCGGCAGAGGTGCGCCTGGCCACGGATGCCGCCGCGGCGCTCGACATCCCGGAAGGGGCAGCGCGGGCCGGGCCTTCTGATCCCGAGGGTTCGCGGCGGGTGCGCAGCCGCCACGGCCGGGCGGGCGCCACGCTGACCTGGCCGGTGGCGCACGGGTCCGCGCTGCGCGTGCTGCTGCCGCTGCAGGCGGAGGCGTCGCCATCGCCTGTGCCGGCAGACGTTCCCACGCTGGCACAGGTGGGCAGTGGTTGGGACACGCACGCTGCCGGGGGCCTGCGCGTCGACGGCCTGGCGAGCGGTCGCGTGGCAGCCGTGGCTGCGGCGGCGATTCGTCGCCTGCTTGCCCTGGAGGTCGGCACCGAGGCATCCCATGGGCCCGACGGGCGGTTCTCGCCGGCCGAGCGGGCTCTGCTGGCCGCCGCGCTGGCTGTCGCGGGTTTGGCCCGCCGGGCGGCGGAGATGGTCTCGCTGCGTGCGGCGAGGAGGCCCGACGCCATCGCCCGCCTCGCCCGCCAGGAAGCGGCGCGGATCGCCGCGTGCTTCGATGCGGGAACGGCAGCCGTCGCGACCATGGCTGCGAACGCCGGCCCGACCGGCGGCTGGGCCTCGGACCGCAGCGGTGACGACCCTCTGTACCGGGCGGCCTACCTGCTCGTGCTGCGGGACCTCCTCGTGCGCGAACGCCATGGCGCGCTCGACCTGCTGGCAGGCGCGGCGGCGACTGCGGACTTCGGCAGCAGGCGCCCGCCCGTCGAGGTTCATCGTCTCGGTACGCACCGCGGTGTCCTCTCGTTCGCACTCCGCTGGCACGCCGCCACTCCCGCGCTGCTCTGGGAGATCGTTCCTCCGGGCAACCGGCTCGAGTCGTGGGCCGCCGCAGTGACGGGCGCCGGCACCGGCGGCGACACCGGACCGGCCGCTCCCGGGTCGCTGCAGATCACGGCCGCCGCACTGGCGGCCACCTGGAGCACGCGGGAACCGGCCGGCGAGGCGCTGCTTCGCCCCTGAGCCGACCCCGGGGCGCGCCAGCCGTGCCGCCCCCGCCGCGGCCCAGCGCGGGGAACGGTGGCAGAGCCCCGGTCCGTGGCGCGCGCCGCCTCTGCCCGGTTGGCGGAGGTCACGGGCTCGAGTGCCGCCGGCGCCTACAGTCGCCTCGTGACTCGAACCCTGCCGGGCATGGGTGGTCGGTGCGCATCCGGGAGAGCGGCCTGAGACCGGCGTGCGCACCGGCGCCGCTTGACGCCGCCGTTGCGAAGGCCGTGCGACCCGATCTCGCACGCGAGCAGGAGTTCTGGGATGCCGGATGCCGGACCGTGGCCGGTCTGGACGAAGTCGGGCGGGGCGCCTGGGCGGGCCCGCTCGTCGTGGCCGCGGTGGTGCTGCGCCACGGGGGAGGTCATGGCACGTTCGCCGAGCGTGTGCGCGACTCCAAGCAGCTGCGCCCGGCGCAACGCGAGCAGCTGTTCGAGCTGATTGCAGAGGGCTGCGCCGGCTGGTCGGTGGGCTCTGCCAGCGCCGCCGAGTGCGACGGACTCGGCATGTCGGCGGCGCAGCGCCTTGCCGCAGCGCGCGCCCTGGAGTCGCTGGCGGTCCGCCCCGACGGTGTGTTGCTCGACGGTCGCTGGGATTTCGTGTCACCCCAACCGGGGTCACCGCTAACGGTTGCCGGGCGCTTCGAGGGACTGGTGCGCACCGTGGTCGGGGGAGACGCCCGCTGTGTGTCGCTGGCGGCCGCATCGATTCTCGCCAAGGTCTGGCGTGACCGCGGCATGGTGCAGCAGGCCGGCGACTATCCGGTCTACGACTTCGATCGCAACAAGGGGTACCCCTGCCCTCGGCACCGCGCCGCGCTGGCCGCCTGGGGCCCCTCGGCGATCCACCGGCGCACCTGGGCGTACATGCAGCACCTCCCCTCGGGGTCTCCGGCGGTCACGGGCGCCGAGCAGCAGTTAGGGCTGCTGGAGCGCCGCTAGCATGAGCACCCGTGGGACAGCCCGTCACCGTCATCGAGAAGCCGTCCTCGCGCCCGGGCGTGGTGCGATTCGAGATCAACCGCTCGCTCACCGGCATGGGACACGAGTACTACGACGCCCCGCCGCCCCCGCACCGTCTCCGCCCGCCCGATGAGCTGGCCCGCCGGTTGTTCGCCGACGGTTCGATCGACGGCATGCACATCAACTCCAACGTCATCACGCTCGACATGAGCAAGGGCGCCGACACGGCGGGGCTCCGCGAGGTCATCGAGGAACTCTTCATCCACTACCGGCCCGGCGTGGAGATACCGGCCGTCGCCGGCGCCGGGGAGTAGGCACCGGCCATGCTCCAACGCCTCACCGAGCCGCTGGTGCGCGATGCCGGGGGCGAGCTGCGGCCGGCCCTTTGGCCCGAGGCGCTCGCAGCCGCGGCGGGTGGCTTGCAGCGTTCGGTCGAGCGTCACGGGGCGCGGAGCTTCGGCGCCTTCAGTTGCTCCAAGGCGACGAACGAGTTGAACTACACCCTCCAGAAGTTCGCCCGCACCGTTGTGGGCTCCAACAACATCGACAGTTGCAATCGAACTTGACATGCCCCCAGCGTCGTCGGTCTGACGACGGTCTTCGGAGTCGGGGGAGGGACGAGTTCGTATGAGGAACTCGAACACACAGACCTGATCGTGCTGTGGGGCTCCAACGCCCGCAACGCCCACCCGATCATGTTCCACCGCATGCTGCGGGGCCGGGACAACGGTGCGAAGCTGGTGGTGATCGACCCGCGGCGCAGCGCCTCGGCACGCTTCGCCGACCTGTGGCTGGGCCTCGACGTGGGGTCCGACATCGCCCTGGCGAATGCCGTCGCGCGGGAGATCATCGCCGCCGGGCTGCACAACGAGTATTTCATCGGACACGCCACCGGTAACTTCGAGGCGTACGCGGCGAGCGTCGAGCCGTACACGCTGGACGCGGCGGCGTCCATCACGGGCGTGTCCGCCGATGCCATCGCCGAGCTGGCGCACATGTACGCCACCGCCGAGCGGGCTCAGCTTTGCTGGACGCTGGGAATCACCGAGCACCACAATGCCGCCGACAACGTGTTCGCGCTCATCAACCTGGCTCTGCTCTGTGGTCACGTCGGGCGTTACGGCTCGGGACTCGCACCACTGCGGGGCCAGAACAACGTGCAGGGAGGCGGGGACATGGGCGCGCTGCCGCACCGCCTGCCCGGATTCGCCGACCTCACCGACGACGCCGAGCGGCAGCGTTTCGAGGCGGCCTGGGGTGCGCCGGTGCCCGCCCAGGTCGGCTGGCACCTGTCGGAGATGTTCGAGGCCATGGAGGAGGGGCACCTGCGGTCGCTCTACGTCGTGGGCGAGAATCCGGCGGACTCCGAGGCGGACGCGGCGCACGCCCGCCGCCTGCTCGCAGATCTGGACTTCCTGGTGGTCCAGGACATCTTCGCCACGGCCACGGCCCAGATGGCGGACGTGGTGCTCCCCGCGGCGGCGAGCTTCGCCGAGACCGCCGGCACCGTGACGTCCAGCGAGCGGCGCGTGCAACTGGTGCGCCCGGCGGTGCCGCCCCCCGGAGGCGCACGCGACGACCTGGCGATCGTCTTCGCCCTGGCGCGCCGGCTGGGCCACGACTGGGGTGAGCCCGATGCGGAGGCGGTCTGGGACGAGGTGCGGTCGCTCTCGGCGTTTCACACCGGTATGAGCTACGCCAGGCTCGAGGCGTCAGGAGGGATTCGCTGGCCGTGCCCCGACGAGGATCATCCGGGAACGCAGTTCCTGCACGGCCGGCTCTGGGCCGAACCCCTCGAAGGTCCCCGGGTCGCCTTCTATCCGGTGGAGTGGGAACCGCCTCTCGACGGTCTCGACGAGGATTACCCCATCCGCCTCACGACCGGACGGCGCCTGGACTCGTTCAACACGGGCGTGCAGTCGGGATCTTTCGACTCGCCCCTGCGACGCCGGGAGGAGTTGGATCTGTGCGCCGCCGACGCCCGTCGCCTGGGGGTCGCCGAAGGCGACCTGGTCAGGGTGGTGTCCCGCCGTGGCGCCGTGGAGGCCCCGGTGCGCTTCGACCCCGATCTCGTGGAGGGTCTGGCGTTCCTGACGTTCCACTTCCCCGAGCAGGTGGACACGAACCTGCTGGTGCCCGATGACTGGGATCCGCTCTCCGGCACCGCCGGGTTCAAAGCCACCGCGGTCCGCGTCGAGCCGCTGGGTGGCTGACGGCCGGTCAGGCCTCGGCCGGACCGCTCGCGGCAGGCTCCTCGGTCACGGCCTCGGAGCGCTCCGTCGGCAGGGTGATGATCATCTCGGTGAACTCTCCCGGCGAGGAGTTGACGCGGATCGAGCCACCGTGCTCGCGGACGATGTCGTTGGTGATGGCCAGGCCCAGCCCGGTGCCCTGATCGGTCGACTTCGTGGTGAAGAACGGGTTGAAGATCTTGTCGACCACCTCGGGTGGTATTCCCTTGCCGTTGTCGCGGATCGTGACCTCGACGGTGCCGTCGAGCTTGCGGCTCGTGGTCCGCACGGTGGGCATGTAGGAGCGGCCCTCGCCCGCCTCCAGCAGTTCCTTGCGCTTCTCGTCGGTGGCGTGGCAGCTGTTCCCCACCATGTTGATGAAGACCCTGCCGAGGTCCTGCGGTAGTACCTCCAGTTCGCCGATCTCGGGATCCAGGTCGAACTCGAGGTTCAACTGGAAGTCCGGGTCGACGGCTCGCGCGCTGTGGAACGCCAGTCTGGCGTGCTCCTCGATCAGACCGTTGAGGTCGGCGAGGCGCCATTCGCCCGTCTCGCGGCTCATCATCAGCATGTCGTGCACGATGGTGTTGGCGCGGTTGCCGTGCGAGGCGATGCGATCGAGGTTCTCGGTCAGGTCCGCGGCGATCTCGAGGATGAGTTCCCGCTGCTCGTCGGTCAGTTCGTCCTCGGCCTCGTCGAGCACTTCGCGCAACTCCTCGATCAGCTCAGCGGAGACTTCGGAGAAGTTCTTCACGAAGTTCAGGGGATTGCGGATCTCGTGTGCCACACCGGCGGTCACCTCGCCGAGCGCGGCGAGCTTCTCGCGCATGACGATCTGGTCCTGGGCACGGTGCAACTCGTCCAGCACCTCTTCCAGCTGGGTGTTCTTCTCGCCGAGTTCCTCGGCCAGCTTCTCGACCAGGTTGAGTCTCTGGACCTCCAGGGCGTGGCGCCGGAACACCTCGAGGGCGTCGGCCATCTCGGTGACCTCGTCGCGCCCGGCGATCACAACCTCGTCCTCCAGGTCGCCGTCGGCCATGCGCCGCATGCGGTCGGAGAGCTGGTTGAGGCGCCGCAACAGGATCCGGCCCACGAACCCCCAGATGACGGAGAGTGCCACGACCACGCTGACAACGGCGATCACGAGCAGCAGGATGCGAGACGTGGAGATGGCCTGGGAGGAGGCGTCGGTTGCCGACCTGGCGTCCGCCTGGGCGCCGCTGATCAACTCCTCCACCTCGGATGCCAGCTCGGCCGCCTGCGCGCGGTTCTCGCCCAGCAGTTGGCGCTGCCGCTCGGCGAGCCTCAGCTGCTCGGTTGTGAGGACGAAGCCGCTCTCCTTGCCGAGACCCAACTCGAACAGATCAGCGAGAGTCGAGACCAGGAAGGCACGCTGGGCGATCAGCCCGATGGCCGTGGCGCTGATCTCGATCCGGTCGACCACCGACTCGAAGCTCTCCTGCAAGGGTTCGATGAGCGAGGTGTTGCGGACGGTGAAGGCGGTGGCAAGCAACTCCGTGGCGATGGCCGTGTCGGTCTGCAGCGCCTGGAGGTGGCGGTAGCGGATGAACTCGGATTCGTTGAAGTGCTGGTCGCGCGGTACGGGGGGCTCGCCGATCAGCTGGTAGCCGGTGATCTGGTAGAAGAGCTGCTCGTCGAGTGCCGGAATGAGGATCCCGTCGAGTTTCCGGCGGAGATCGGCCAATTCGTTCCGGACGGACTCGATCTTCGCGGCCAGCTCGAAGGATGTCGGCATCTCGGTCTCGATCTGGGCGATGTTGGATTCGAGCTGCCGGCCGCGCGAGCGGATCGAGACGAAGAGCGCGGCGTCGACGTCCTGCTGCTCCAGCAGGTCCAACTCCCGGCGGAACTCCTGCTGCGTCTCCACGATTTCGGCGGAGACCGCGGCGAGCTCCTCGGGCGTGGCGGCGACGGTCAGGCGCGGTGCGGCGGCCACCAGCTCGCTGCTCAACTCGGTGATCCGGAAGGCGGTGACGATTCGGGGCAGGCTCTCCGTGTTCACGCGGTCCTGGGCGCTGTCGATGCTGTTGAAGGAGACCCAGGTCACGGCGATGGCCGCGATCGTCAGGGAGCCGAGCACCCCGATGGCGACGTACATCTGCGTGGAGATGCGGAAGGCGAACGCCACCAACCTGCGCAGCAGGTCTCTCATGGCCCGTGGCCCCCGTCGCCGGCGGATCGCTGCCGACGCGCCGGTTCCGTCATCGTCGCCACGGCCGTCACATCGAGTCGGTCGGCAGGTAGCGCCCGTTCTCGAGCACGGTCAGGAACACGGCATCGGAGCCCTGGTTGTCGTTGGTGCCGAAAGCCAGTTGGAAGCCGTCGATGTCGACGGGTTCACCGTGCAGGATCTCGTCGAGGAAGCAGGCCCGCGTGAGGTCGCGCCCGCAACGCTCGAGCCCGACGATCGCCAGGCGGCCGGCCAGGTATCCCTCCAACGAGACGAACCCCGGCGTCTCGCGGGGGTCGTGGGCTCCGAGCGCGTCGAGGTACGACGCCACCACGGGTAGCGAGTCGTCGGTCGGGAAGGGCACGACCTGAGTCACGAAGACGCCGTCGCCGCCGGTTCCCAGCTCCTCGGCGAGGGCGTTGGATCCGACGAAGGAGATCGTGACGAATATCCAGTCCTCGCCGAGGTGGCGCGCCCAGCGGATCAGCGATGCCACCGGCTGGTAGGCCCCGACCATCACGACGGCTTCGGGATGTCCCTGCTGGAGATCCAGCAGGGCGGTGCGGACCGCCGTGGTGTTCCGCGGGTACAGCCCGATGGCCACCGGATTCGTCTCGCGACGGTCGAGCGCCTGCAGCACGCCCCGGTAGCCCGCACGACCGAAGGAGTCATCCTGGAACATCACGGCGATCCGGTCGACACCCCGGTCCGTGAGCAGGCTGACGATCTCCTCGGTCTCCTGGTAGTACGAGGAGCGCAGGTTGACGATGTTGCGCCACTCGTCGTTGCGCAGGAACTCAGCGCCGGTGAACGGGGCGATGAAGGGGACCTGGGCAGCGGCTGCGACCGGGGCGGCCGAACGTGACGTCGGGGTTCCGACCTCACCGATCAACGCGAAGACCCCGGCGGAGTCGATGAGTTGCTGCGTGTTGGTAACGGCGGCTTCGGGTTCGTAGGCGTCGTCGAGCGAGACGAGGTCCAGCCGGCGGCCATGGACGCCACCGTTCTGGTTGGCCTCGGCGAATGCGGCCTCGATACCGAGCCGCATGTTCTTGCCGAGTTCCTGGGCCGGGCCGCTGAAGGCCGCCGACTGGCCGAAGAGGACGGAGTCCTCGAAGACGCCCCCGGAGTCCGTCGCTTGCGGCGGGCCTTCCTGCGGCCCGCCGGCGGGCTCGGATGTGGTGGGAGTGGATCCTCCCGCGCCGTCGGAGTCGCTCTCGGTGGTGCAGGCGTGCGCAATCAGCGCCAGCAGGGCGAGCACCCCGAGCGCCGGTGCAACACTCCGGCGCGTCGCGATGATCATTCCGGTCGCCGCGTGACCAGGGTCAGATGGTTCCGACCCCCTTCCCGTCGGTAGCTCAAGTCGTTGGTCAACGTGCGCACGAGGTGGATCCCCAGACCGCCGATGGACCGTTCCTCCAACGCCGCGTTCACGTCGGGCTGGGGTGCCTCGTTCAGCGGGTCGAAGGCGCCGCCGTCGTCGGAGATCTCGATGGTGACCTCGTCGACGTCCTCGGAGATGACGATCCGCACGCTCGAGGCGCCGCCGTAGGTCATGGCGTTCAGGCCGAGTTCCTCCAGGATGAGGTGCAGCTTGAAGATGAGGTCGTCGGGCCACTGCTCCTGGCGGCCGAACTCCTCGATCGACTGCTCCATGTGCCGCAAGGCGTCATCGACCGACTCGTTCTCCGCCGATCCGACCTCCACGCAGAAGTAGGCGCTCAACTTCCCGACTCGCTGCGGTGAAGGGTCAGGCAGGTGATGTCGTCGGACTGCGGTGTCTCTCCGGCGAAGGTGTGCACCGCTTTGAAGACGGACATCGTCGTCTCCTCGGCGTCGGTTGGCGGGACGTCGGCGAAGATCGCCGCGAGCCGTTCCATCCCGAACTCCTCGGCCTCGACGTTCATGGCCTCGCTCACGCCGTCGGTGTACAGGAACAGCGTGTCGCCCGGCCCGACGTTGATCGTCTTGTGGGCGAACTCCATGCCGCCCATCACGCCGAGGATGATCCCGCCGGTGCGCGGGAGCAACGACGAGCTTCCGTCCGGTCGGATCAGGAGGGGTTCGTTGTGGCCCCCGTTGGCGTAGGTGAAGTCCCCGGTGGCGGGGTCGTAGATCCCGTAGAGCAGGGTCACGAACATCTCGGTGTCGTTGGACTCGCGCAGGAGGTCGTTGACTTCGCGTAGGACGTCGCCGGGGTTGTCGTAGCCGATGGAAGCACCCTTCAGCAGGGTGCGGCTGGACATCATGAACAGGGCCGCGGGCACCCCCTTGTCGGACACGTCGGCGATGCACAGCCCGATGCGACCGTGCTCGAGGTTGATGACGTCGTAGAAGTCGCCCCCGACGTTGCGGGCCGGTTCCATGTGGGCGAACACCCCGTAGTCGTCGTGGCGCGGGAAACGCGTCGGAAGGATCGACTTCTGCATCTTGCTGGCGACATCGAGTTCCCTCTGCAGTGAGACCAATTGGTCGCGCGATGCCAGCGCGGCGCGCCACTCGGTGAGGTGGGCGAGCGTGCGCTCGATCGTAATCCGCAGGTCGGTGAAGTCCAGGGGCTTGGTGACGAAGTCGAAGGCGCCCCTGTTCATGGCCGTCCGGATGTTCTTCATGTCGCCGTAGGCCGAGATGATCACGGACTTGATGTTCGGGTCAACCTGGGGGATCTGCTCCAGGAGCGTCAACCCGTCCATCTGCGGCATGTTGATGTCGGAGAGCACCATGTCGATGGTGTGGTCCTCGTTCAGCTTCTCGAGGGCCTCGACGCCGTTGTGCGCGAAGACGAAGCTGTAACGTCCGGCTCTGATGTCGCGGCGCATGCGCTGGAGCATGAGCGGCTCCAGGTCGACCTCGTCGTCGACAACCAGGATCTTGTAGGTCTGTTCCTTCATGGCATTCCCGATTCCCGCCGCGCGCGTCCGCCGTGCTTCTTCGCTTTAGCCCGTCCGCCTGGTCCCGGAGGGGTGAGCAGGTCAGCCCTTCAGGGCGGCCAGGGCTGTGTCCGGCGAGCTGTGGATAGCGATGATCTGATCGAAACCGCTGATGATGAAGAGTTCGTGCACGGAGGGCGACAGTGAGCTGATGGCGAAGCTGACGTCACGCTGGCGGAGGTTCTTCGCGCTGAGCAGGATGATCCGCAGGCCGGCGCTGCTGATGTAGTCCAGCTGCGCGAGGTTCAGGATCACCGAATCGTCGTCTGCGCCGATTGCGGCCTCCAGAGCGTCCTGAAAGTCGCTGGCGTTTGATCCGTCGACTCGGCCCTCGGTATTGATGATCACCGCTGTGCCCCGCCGCTCGGAAGTGACTTCCATCATCGCTGCTCCTTATCTGCCAATCTCATGGTCCCCGCTGCATGGCGCCGCTCTAGGGCGTCCCCACAATCTAGCCGTGCAAGAGACGACAGGAGTGCCCACCGCGGTATCCGCAGCAGAACGATAGCCCCGTTCCCGGCGGTCCCGGCAATCCGGCCCGTCGCTCCGGAGACTAGTCGGGACGGCACCTGCGACGCCGCGGCGCCGCGGCGTCGCAGGTGCCGTCCCGATTGTGCGGCAAGCAGCCGGGGGCCATAATTCCGCGGGAGGCGCTCCAGCGCCGCCCGTCGCTCAGGAAGAGATCGGTGAGTCGCGGCTCACCGGAGAGGAAGCGTCATGTTCGCGAGCCCGCAGCAGCGGTTCGGCCACCTTGTCAACGCTGAGCGTCTCGAGTCGATGCAGCCGTCCGTCGGCGATGTGGCCGACGGCTGCTACTTCCCTCCGGAGTTCTATACCTCCGAGGAGTGGTTCGGCTTCGAGAAGGAGGCCATCTATTACCGCTCGTGGCTCTGCGTGGGGCGGGCCGACTTCTTGAAGGCGCCGGGCGACTACTTCACGATCACCATCAACGACGATCCGCTCCTGGTCGTGATGGACGACGAGGGAACGATCCGCGTGATGTCCGCGGTCTGCCAGCATAGGGGGCACCTGCTGGCCGAGGACGCCGGCCACAAGGAGACCGGGCTGTTCCGCTGTCCCCTGCACTTCTGGTCCTTCGACCTGCGCGGCCGCCTGCGCCACGCCCCCGAGATGGGTCGCACGAACAACTTCAACCGTGACGAGATCTGCCTGCCGCAACTCTCCGTCGAGCTCTGGCAAGGGTTCGTCTTCGCCCACTTCGAGCCGGATCCGCCGTCGCTGGCACCGACTCTCACGAAGCTGGCCGACGAGATGGCGAACTACGGAGTCGCCGAGATGGTGAGCCTGCCCACCATGGACATTCCCGACTATCCGTGGAATTGGAAGGTGATGCTCGAGAACTTCATGGAGCCGTACCACAACGCCTACCTCCACAAGGGCATCCATGACTTCGCCCTCGGTCACGGCTTCGTGGAGCACACGCCCGACGAGAACGTGATCATGCACCCGACCGGGTTCGACCGGGCCGACGGCGCCTTCAACCCGCTCCACAAGGCTCTCCTGCCTCCGATCCCGGCACTGACTTCCGAGCAGCGGAATCGGGTCATGTTCGCCATGATCCCGCCGATGGTGCCGCTGGGACTTGTTCCCGACCACATGTTCTATTTCCTCGTCCTGCCCGGCGGGGCCAACCGGATCACCATCCGGGTCGGGCTTTGCGTGCCACCGGAGGCGTTGCAGGTCCGGAACTTCGGCAAGATCATCGATTGGATCGTCGACGGGATCATGATGTACAACGATCAGGACGTGGTGGCCGACACGGCCGTGCAGAAGGGGCTGCGGTCGAGGTTCGCCCCCCGTGGCCGGTTCTCCTGGAAGGAGACCACCGTGGCGCAGTTGAACAGGTGGCTGTACCAGAGGTATCGGGCCTATGCGGAGAGCCAAGCGCTCGTCTGAGGATCCGGCGGGAGACTCGGCCGGCCGGCCCGGACCGGAGGAGCACGCAAATGGATGAGCTTCGCGAGCGGTTGGAGGAGGTGGAGCGACGTCTCGGGCGCGTCGAGGCCGAACGTGCCATCGAGCGGCTCATGCACCGCTACGTCCACGCCATCGACGTCATCAAGGACGCAGAGGTGACCGTGGGTTTCTTCGCGCCGGGCGCGGTCTGGGAGGGCCGGGGGAACCTGACGGAATTCAGGGCCGACGGTCTCGACGAGATCAGGGAGATGTTCCACCGGAACCCGTCGATGCTGCCGTTCACCGCCCACTTCCTCACGAACCCCGTCATCGATGTCTCCCCCGACGGCGCGCAGGCCCGTGGGTGCTGGCACGCCCTGGAGGCGGCCACGCTCTTTGACGGCGAGACCGCCGTGTGGCTGATCGCCCACTACGACAACGACTTCGTGCGCCGGCAGGGCGAATGGAAGATCGCCCGCCTGCGTTTCGAGGATCGGGTGATCTGCCCCTACGAGGAGGGCTGGGCGCGGACCAGGTACGTGTCGCCCGTGACCCTCGAGCGCGTCGCCCAGCCGCGCCCGACGGTGCCGGGGGAGCACCCGCTCACAGCGTCGGCAGACCGCGAGGAGGGACAGGCTTGATGACCGTGTTGACGACCGAACTGCGCGAGTCGTTCGCCGCCTCCACGAAGGCGGTCGACGAGGCGCGCCTGCTGCCGCCGCTGATCTACACCTCCCAGGAGTTCTACGAGTTCGAGCGTCGATCCATCTTCCGGCACGAGTGGCTGTGTGTGGGCCGGGTCGACCAGGTGCCCGAGCCCGGCGACTTCCGTTGCATCACGATCGCCGGGGAGCCTTTGATTCTGCTCCGGGACTCCGATGGCGAGGTTGGCGTGATCTCGGCCGTCTGCCAGCACCGCGGCATGGTCCTGGCAGAGGGTTCCGGCAACACGCGCCGGTTCACCTGCCCGTACCACCACTGGTCGTACGGTCTGGACGGCTCACTCCTAGGGGCGCCGGCGATGGAGCGGGCCGTGGGATTCGACAAGGCCGAACACGGCCTACCGCGGCTCCGCACCGAATTGTGGCAGGGCTTCGTGTTCTGCAACCTCGACGCCGATGCCCGGCCGTTGGGGCCCTCCCTGCGCAAGATCGACGCCATGCTCGAGAACTACGACCTGCCGGAGACGGTCACGCGTGCCGGGAAGACGCTCCCGGGCCTCCAGTGGAACTGGAAGGTCATGATGGAGAACTTCAACGACCCGTACCACGCCAGCCGGCTGCACGGCCCGCTGCAGACCTTCGCCCCGAGCCACCTGAACGACTACCTGCCGTGGGATCCGGACGACGGCGCCATCGGCCGCATCCAGCACTTCACCGACATCGACGGCTCGTTCAATCCGACCAAGAAGTGCCTCTTGCCGGTGTTCAGCAACCTCACCACCGAGCAGCGCAAGCGTGGCGGTTTCGTGCTCATACCGCCGACGCTCTCGCTGGCCATCGTGCCCGACGAGATCGCCTACTTCATCATCAGCCCCGACGGTCCGGGTGAGATCACGATCAACATCGGATACTGCTTCGAGCCCTCCGCCCTTGCGGACCCGATGTTCGAGTACCTCTTCGAGCAGGCGGAGCAGGGCGTCAACAACTTCAACGTGCAGGACATCTACGCCGACGAGATGGTGCAGATCGGGCTGGGGTCGGTGTTCGCCCCGCGTGGCCGGTACTCGTGGCAGGAGGAGACGCTGGCGCAGTTCAACCGCTGGCTGGTGACGCGCTACGAGCGACACTGGCCCAACGGCGCCTGATCGTCCCGGGTCCCGCGGCATTGCCCAACCGCCCGCGAACGGCCGGCGGACTCTCCGCCTGCAGTCCAGCCGCCGCGGACGTTCGGCGCGACCGGACAGCCGCCAGGTTCCTCCGGCGGACGGCGCGGCGTCGCAGTTCCCAAGCGGCAACAATCGAGGAGACTCGGCTAATGTCCGTGAGGGAACGCCCAAGGAATCGCAAGCAGCAACAAGGGGATCACGTGACCAGGTCAAGAGCAATCATCACGCCAATCATGGTGCTGCTGGCAGTCTTCGCCCTGCTGGCTGCCGGGTGCTCGAGCGACGACGCGGATGACGGCGCCCAGCCTGCTGTCGGCGACGAGCCTGCTGTCGCTGATGAGCCGATGGTTGAAGCAGAGCCCATGGACGAAGCGGAGCCCATGGTTGAAGCAGAGCCCATGGTTGAAGCAGAGTCCATGGATGATGAAGAGCCCATGGACGAAGCGGAGCCCATGGATGACGCCGAACCCTTGACTCTCGGTTACGTCGTGGCCGGCGACAGCCAGGACGGCGGGTTCTACCAGGGTCAGATTGACGCCGCCAGGGCGGCGGCCGAGGTCCACGGTTGGGACTTCATCGTCGTGGACCAGGTGAATCCCGGTGCTGCGCAGGAAGCGTTCCAGAACCTTGCCCGCCAAGGGCCCGACATCATCGTCGGCGGAGGCGCAGAGCTCACCGACGGGTTCATCCCCGTTGCCTGTTCCGGCGAGTTCGACCGGATCAGCTGGTTCCTGGTGGCTCCGTTCCCGCCCCCCGAACCGTGCTTCGCGACCGGCGACTCCAACGAGGCGGAGGCGCACTACATCGGCGGCATTGCCATGGGGCTGCTGCTCGACCGCAGCGAGGATGACACGATCGCCTGCGACATCGCCGGCCCCGAGTTGGACTTCGTCCAGAACGCCGCCGCCCACCTGGCGGCCGGGCTCCGAGACCACAATCCGGACTACGAGCTCCGGGTCACGTTCACCGGCGACTTCGAGAACGCGGCGCTGGCGCAGGAGGCGGCGCAGGCGCAGATCGACCAGGGATGCAGCGTCATCTATCCGTATCTGGGCGGCGCGCTCAGCGCCGTGGTGAGAGCGGGCAACAACGCTGGGATCCACGTGGTCGCCACGTCCGTGAACCGCTGTGGTGACCCGACCGCTGACTTCGCCATGGGGATCACCTTCAACCCGGCGACGTGGATCAACCAGGTATTCGATTCGATCGCCTCGGGCGACCTGGCGAACGGCGACTCCCTCGGTCTGCTCGGCGTCGCCGACGATGCCGGGGTCGGCGCGGTGATCTGCGACGCGAGTCCCGAGGAACAGCAGGTGCTCGACGACATCGCGGCGCAGATCGCAGCAGGCGAGATCGACTTCGAAGCGATCGCCGGCGGGGGATGATGATTGCCGCCTGAACCCGCAAATCCCGGCGACGAGGCTCCGGAGGAGGCGCAGGCCGAGCCCGATCAGCACGAGCCGGGGCGGTCGGAGCCGGAGCAATCCCCCAACGCCTCCGCCCGGGAGCCGCGCGCGCTTCTGACCGTCGAGAGGGCGACGAAGGTCTACGGCAGGATCGTCGCCTGTGACGCAGTCTCGCTCGCGGTCGACGCGGGCGAGATTCGCGGGCTGCTCGGCCAGAACGGCGCAGGAAAGTCCACCCTCATGAAGATGGTGTCGGGAGTGGTGCGTCCCGACGGTGGCCGGGTCCTGCTCGACGGGAGCCAACTCCCGCCCGGCGACCCGATCGCTGCGCTGGAAGCGGGCATCGGGATGGTCCACCAGCACTTCAGCCTCGTCAGAGCGCTGACAGTGTGGGAGAACGTGGCGCTCGGAGAGCGAGGTCGGATCCGGTCCGCGGAGGCGATCGACCGGGTCGTCGAGATCGGCGAGCGCTACGGACTCCCGATCGATCCCCGTGCGCGGGTGGAGGACCTCAGTCCCGCTCAGCGCCAGCGCGTCGAGATCATCAAGTGCCTGCGGCAGGATCCCAGGCTGATCATCCTCGACGAGCCGACGTCGGTCCTGACGTCCCAGGAATCGCGAGTGCTGTTCGACGTGTTGCGCGAGATGGTCAACCGGAGAGGGTGCGCGGTCGTGCTCATCAGCCATCGCCTCGAGGAGATCCTCCGCGCCACCGATCGGGTCACAGTCCTCCGGGACGGTCGCGCCATCTCGACCATTGCGACCGGCACTGCGACGGCGGCATCCCTGGCCAACGAGATGCTGGGTCGCGAAGCGTCGCTCGAGGACGAGGGTGCGGCGATCGGGCTCGTGGCGGTCCAGGAGCGGCGGGATCCGGGCGGGACCCACGAGGGGCCCGCCGAGCCTGCCGACAGGGCCGCAGCATCTGCCGCGCCGTCGGACGCCGAGGAAGCCGTGGCGCTGCAAGTGGAGAACCTGAGCGCACGCGGTCCCGACGGGCGCAGGCTCCTGGAGGGCCTGTCCCTCCGCGTCGGTAGGGGCGAGATCCTCGGCGTGGCCGGCGTGGAGGGCAACGGGCAGGATGCGCTCGTGGAACTGCTGTCGGGCCTGCTGGCTCCCGAGGCGGGCCGGGTCATGGTCTCCGGACGTGAGATCCCGCTCGGCCGCCCCGACCCGCACTCAACGATCGGCGTGATCCCATCGGACCGGCGCGAGTCCGGGAGCGTCCTCGACATGACCGTCGCAGAGAACCTGGTGCTGAACCAGCTGGACCGCGTGATGCGACGGGGGGTCATCATTCCCCGGCTCGTGCGCAGGCGAGCACGCCAGCTCGTCCGGCAGTTCGACATCACCGCGGCAAGCATGGACGCGCCCATGTGGTCGCTCTCGGGTGGGAACCAGCAGCGTGTCGTGCTGGCTCGGGAACTGTCGCGAAACCCCGCTGTCCTGCTGGCCGCGCAACCCACCCAGGGGCTTGACGTCGGCGCCATCGAGGACATGTGGGCCCGGCTGAGCAACGTGGCGCGCGACGGGACGGCCGTGCTGCTCATCTCCACCGAGTTGGACGAGATCCTCGCCCTGGCCGACCGGATCGACGTGATCCACCGCGGCACCATCGTCGGGAGCATGGACAGTGCCGCGGTGGATCACGAGAGGCTCGGGCTCATGATGGGAGGCCAGGCGGCGTGAACCCCGACCCGGCCGGCCGGGAAGCAGCGCCCCGGGAGGAGGAGCTGCCCGACCGGGAGGAGACGGCGAGCAGCGTTCCCCTTCGCGACAAGCTGGTCTTCCCCGTCCTCCTGGTCGTCTCGATCGTGGTGGCGCTCCTGATCGCCTCGCTGTTCCTGGAGTTCACGGGCAACAGCACGGGGACCGTGTTCTCGGCAATGATCCGAGGCAGCGTGGGCTCGGCCTCGGCGTTGGTGACGACGATCAACCACATGATCCCGCTGCTCATCGTCGCAGTCGGAGCCTGCATCGCCGGCCGGGCCAGCCTGATCAACATCGGCCTCGAGGGACAGTTGGCGTTCGGCGCAATGTTCGGTGCCGCGGTGGGTTTGGCCCTGCCGGCACCGGGATTCGTGGCGATCCCCGTGATCCTGGCGGCCAGCGTGATAGGAGGGGCGGTCTGGGCGGCGGTGGCCGCGGCCTTCAAGTACGGCCGTGGCATCAGCGAGGTCATCACGACACTCCTGCTCAACTTCGTTGCTTTCGAGGTTATTTCGTTCGCGGTTAATCGGTCGTGGCTTCTCCAGGAATCGCCCAGCGAAGCCGCATACGTTTCCCTCAACCCACAGTCGGACCGCCTGCCCGACACCGCTCAACTGCCATTCCTGGCGTCGGGCGAGGGATTCCGGCTCCAATTCGGCATCGTTATCGCGATCGTGGTGGCCGCCGGCGCCGCGTTCGCGATCGCGCGCCTGCGCTGGGGATTCCGGCTGCGCATGTTCGGGTTCAACCCGCGGGCCGCAAGCCGCTTCGGCGTGCGGCCCTGGGTGATCGGAGGGAGCGCCCTTCTGCTCTCGGGGGCTATGGCGGGGCTCGCCGGCGGCGTGCTCCTCAGCGGTCACGTCATGCGCATCCGGACCGGTTTCGCCAACAACTACGGCTGGGAAGGCCTGCTCGTGGGGCTCGTTGCCGGCTTCGGTCCCCTGTACGCGATCCCGGTTGCCTTTCTCTACGGCGCACTGCGCGCCGGCGGCGGTGTGCTCGCCGCGACCGGCGTCGATCAGGCCCTGGTCGGCATCGTCCAGGCTCTGATCGTCATTGCCGTCACCCTGCCCTCGCTGTACATGATCTACCGGAGCCGCCAGCGCCAGGCGCGGGCGATCCGCGACCGGGCGTGACTCCCGTGGTCCCCCTCCCGCAGCAAGTGCCTCGCGACGCCGGTGCCCCGATGCGATCCGAGGGGCCGGGATGATCCAGGACATCACGATCATTCTCGACAGCGCCTCGCGCCTGGCGGCGCCGCTCCTCTTCGTGGCGCTGGGTGAGATGGTCGCAGAACGGGCCGGGACGCTGAACATCTCCGTCGAGGCGATGATGCTCGGCAGCGCCTTCGGCGGGGCGCTCGGAAGTTCCGTGACCGGCTCGCCGGTCCTCGGGCTGCTCATCGGCATCGCCGTGGGATTGGTGGTGGCCGTCGTGCAGGCGCTCCTGAGCCACCGCTTCACGATCAACCAGTTCGTCGTGGGACTGGCGCTCAACATCCTCGTTCTGGGCAGTACGAGCTTTCTGCTCGCATCGATCGACATGATCCCTCTGCAGTTCGGCACGTGGTCGATCCCGGTTCTCTCCGAGATCCCGCTCGTGGGCCAGGCGCTCTTCGAGCAGAAGCCGCCCTTCTTCTTGCTCTACGCCCTGATTCCCTTGATCTGGTGGGTGCTGTGGCGGAGCCGTTGGGGACTCGAGATTCGCGCCGCGGGCGAGGACCCGGACTCGTCGACCATCACCGGCATCCCGGTCAACAGGCGGAGGCGGCAGGCGATCTACCTGTGTGGTGCGTTGGCCGGGCTGGGCGGGGCCTACCTGTCGGTCGGCGTGATCGGCGCATTCACGCCCAACATGACCGCAGGCCGGGGTTTCATAGCGATCGCGGCCGTCATCTTCGGCGGATGGACGATCAGGGGCACTGTTCTGGGCTGCCTCCTGTTCGCCTGGGCCGACGCGCTGCGGCTGGCGCTCCCGGCCATCGGCGTGACGATCACGCCCCAGGTGCTGATCTCGGCGCCGTACCTGCTTGCCCTCCTGGCCATGCTCCTGTTCGCGCGCGGCAAGCGGCAGCCGGCGGCCCTCGGCCGCACCTTCGCGCCGGGGAAGGCGTGACCGTTCGGGTCGCCCCGTTCCCGGTGGTGGCGCCATCCCGGCACCTTGACCCTCATATGCATCGGCGCTACGTTCCCAACAGCAGGCACGGAACTGGAATCTCGGGGGGACGGCGACGCCGTCGAGCGATCCGGGCCCCGTCCGAAAGGCGTCTCAGGTATGGCCATCCCGACAACACCGCTGGTGCGCCGCATCCTGGCGAGCGACCTGGAGGCCTCGGACAAAGAGGTCGACGAGGCGGTCATGCTGCCGGCCAAGTGCTACACGAGCCCGGAGTTCTTCGAGTTCGAGAAGGGCGCCCTCTTCAAGAAGGAGTGGGTGTGTCTCGGGCGGGCCGACGAGATCCCGGATGCGGGCGACTACTTCACCGCGACCATCGCGGACGAGCCGCTCCTGGCGGTGCGCGGCAAGGACGGCCAGGTCCGGGTCATGTCATCCGTTTGCCGGCACCGCGCCATGGTGATCACCGATCAGATCCCGAAGCCTCGCGAGAAGTGGTGGGACAGTCGGCCCGCCGAGACTTCGGGCAACTGCGGGCACGCCTTTCGCTGCCCGTACCACTACTGGACCTACAACCTGGAGGGCGACCTCATCGGCGCGCCCGACATGCAGCGGACCAAGGGGTTCCGGCGCGAGGACAACCGCCTGCCCAACCTCCGGGTCGAGGTCTGGAACAACTTCATATTCGCCAATTTCGACCGGGACGCCGCTCCGCTGGCGCCCAAGCTCGAAGCGGTCGACGAGATGATCACGAACTGGAACATCGCCGACATGGTCCCCGGCGAGGCCGAACTCCTCCAGGATCTCCCTTGGAACTGGAAGGTCATGGTCGAGAACTTCGTGGAGTTCTACCACTCCGACCGCTTGCACCATCCGATCTGCGAGTTCTCGCGGAGCAACAGCTACGAGTGGCGCGATGACTTCGATCCATCCGGCGCCACGGTCATCGGCGCCGGGAAGACCACGCACGCCGATTTCGGATTCAACCCGACTTTCAAGGCCCTGTTCCCGCCGATTGCCACGCTCACTGAAGAGGAACGGGCGTTGGCCGTGTTCTTCCTGGTGCCGCCGACACTGGCCTTCGGCGTCAACTCCGACTCGGCGTTCTACTTCCTCATGAATCCGACGGCGGTCGACCGGCTCGATATCAAGGTGGCAGGGCTGTACCCCCGGGAGTATCCGGAGCATCCCCGGTTCCACCACCTCGAAGCAGTTGCCGCGCTCGGCATCGAGTACTTCAACGAGCAGGACTTCGGCGCGGTCTCGTCGATTCAGCGCGGCTTGCGATCGGACTTCGCGCCCAGAGGCCGGCTGTGCTGGCAGGAGCAACCCATTTCGCATTTCAACCGCTGGCTCATTCGCCGGTACTCGAAGGCACTCTTGGACTGAGACCCGCACGTGTACGACTGGCCGAGCATCGACTGGCTCTCACTGCGCGCCGACCGGCTGGCGCGGACCCGGTCGCTGATGGCTGCCAAAGCGCTGGATCACGTGCTGTTCACGGCCTTCGACAACATCCGCTATGTGACGGACTACCGCGTCATGACGATCTCGGAGAACCACGACTGGTTCGCCACACTCGTGGACCGTGATGGCCGGAGCTTGATCTTCGTGCCGTTCGTGGATGAGGAAGTCTTCGAGCCCCTGCCGAACCTGCCCAACGTCAGCGCCTGGGTTCCGGCGCCCTCATGGTCGGCAAGCACGATGCACGTGGCCGAGTGGGCCCGCGTGCTCGCCGAGCAGATCGAACGCGCCGGCGCCCGCCGGGTGGGGGTGGACACGTGCGCGTGGCAGGTGTTCGAGGCCCTGCGGGAGCGGCTGCCGAACGTGGAATTCTTCGACGTCGCCCTCGAGATGTTCGAGGTCCGGGTCGAGAAGCATCCAGCCGAGGTCGAACTGCTCGAGGCGGTAAGCCGCGTCAATGCGATAGCGGCATCCGAAGCGATCGAGGCGCTTGCACCCGGAATGCGGGACTTCGAGGTCTTGGCGGTGGCGATGGAGTCGTTGCAGCGCCAAGGCGTGGAATATCTCACGCATTCCGTGTGCAACGTCCGGCAACCGACCGGGAATTGGTTCGCCAACGGCGCGGAGTTGCGGCATGGCGACGCCTTCTTCTTCGACATCGGTGCCTATGGACAAGGGGGATACGCGTCCGACATCTGCCGAACCGCCTTCGTGGGAGATCCCCATCCCGAGGTTGTCAAGGGCTACGAAGTGCTCCTGGAGGCTTACGGCGCAGCCCAGGATCTCTGCCGTCCCGGCGTGAGCTCATCGAGGATCCACGAGGCTGCCAACGCCGTTCTGCGCGGACACGGCTATCCGCGCACCCCCTACGCGGTCGGCCACGGCATCGGGCTCCGAGCCTGCGAGTGGCCGACGATGTATCGGCCCGATCTGATGAGCGCGGACGTGCCGCTCGTCTCCGGCGCCACGATCGCGCTGGAGCCGGAGACGTTCGTCGAGATCGGCGGCGAATCCGTCGTGCTGAAGATCGAGGACAACTTCCTCGTGACAGACGACGGCCTCCGCTTGCTCAGCGAAGTCCCCCACGGCCCATCTTGACGGGCGAGTCCGATCGGGGGCGCGCCGACGAGCTCTGCTCGATGTCGGTTGCGTCGCTCACCGAGGCCCTGGAGGGGGGTCAGGTCACGGTCGTCGATGTGGTGGAGGCCCATCTCGAGCGCATCGACCTGCTCAACCCAGCGCTCAACCTGCTGTGCTTCGTGTACGGCAGTGAGGCACGCTCGGCGGCGCGCCGGGCAGCGGGCACGCCGACCACGTCGCAGCGGGGCGGGACGGAACCCTTGCGCGGGGTTCCCTTCCTGTCCCGCCCGCCGAGGGAGTCGAGGACTCGGACTACGGCAGGACGGGGCCCGATGGCTCCTTCGACGGTCTGGAGATGACCTCGCCCTTCAACCTCGTGCCCTCCTGCCCCGTGATCTCGGTGCCGACGGGGTTCAGCTCCGACGGCCTGCCAACCGGCGGTCAGATCGTCGGGCGGCGCTTCGCGGACGAGACGGTGCTCGCCGTCGCCAAGGCGTTCCAGGTCGCCCGACCCTGGCCGACGCCGCCGCTGCTCGGGACCGCGACTCGCTCGATCGCTGCCGAACATGGAAGGCGAGCTCGGTCGTCGTAGCGATTGCGGAGCGCCTTGGAACCGCTCCCGTGGCGCGCACTAACGTGAAGTCTTCGAACGACCTGGAGGTGCCTCGTGTCGACACACTGCCGCTGCCCCATTCCGCTGGAGAGCATGGATGCATCGGCACAGGACTTCACCGCTGCTGTCGGCCTGCCGCCGGCGGTGTACGCCGATCCGGACTTCTTCGCGTTCGAGAAGGAGGCCGTCTTCGGTCACGAGTGGGTCTGCGTGGGGCGCAGCGACCAGATCCCCAACGTGGGCGACTTCTACACGATCACGGTGGCCGGGGAGCCTCTGATCGTCGTGCGCGGCGCGCAGAACGAGATCAACGTGATGTCCTCGGTCTGCCAGCACCGGGGCATGTGCGTCACCGCGCCCGCGCAACGGCCGCCCTCGGAGTGGTTCGAACTGCCGCCGGAGACGTCCGGCAATTGTCGCACCTTTCGCTGCCCCTACCACTGGTGGACCTACGACCTCGACGGCAGGCTCGTGGGTGCACCCGAGATGGGCCAGACGACGGGATTCGCCCGCTCGGACATCGCGTTGCCGCGGCTGCGGACGGAACTCTGGAAGGGGTTCGTCTTCGTCAACTTCGACGAGGAGGCGCCGCCGCTGGCTCCCCGCCTGGGCAAACTCGACGAGGTTCTGGCGAACTACCACATCGAGGACATGGTCACGGTGGAGCCCGAGACCGTCCCGGACCTCCCGTTCAACTGGAAGATCATGGTCGAGAACTTCATGGAGGGTTATCACCCGGATCGTCTCCACAAGGGCATCCATGACTTCGCGCCGTCGCGCAACGCCTGGTACGCGCCCTTCGAGGAGGGCGACGGCGCAATGTACGGGTTCATGGGAGCAACCGTTCCCGACGGAGGCTTCAACCCCACCCAGAAGGCGATCTTTCCGATCATCCCGACCCTCACGGAGGAAGAGCGCTGGCGGATGACGTTCGCCTACGTTCCTCCCAGCCTGCTGATGGGATTCCAGCCGGACTCGGCGTTCTGGTTCACGGTGCAACCGGTGAACGAGTCGTCCCACACCCTCACGATGGCCTACATCTTCCCGCCGTCCACGCTGGAGGTGCCCCTGTTCGGCGAGCTGCTGGGGGCCGCCATCCACGGGGTGGAGTTGTTCAACAACCAGGACCTGCCGACCAACACGGCGGTTCAGCGGGGGATGGGGTCCCGCTTCGCCCCGCGCGGGCGGTACTCGTGGCAGGAGTCGGTCCTCGCCCAGTTCAATACCTGGCTCGTCTCGCGCTACCGGGATGAGGACCGTCGGGCGGGTGCGGCCCTGGCAGCGGTTCCGGCATGAAGCCCCCGCGGTTCGACTACGTCGCCGTCCGGTCGGTCGCCGAAGCCACCGAGGCCCTTGCCCAGACCGAGGACGCCCGGATACTGGCCGGCGGGCAGAGCCTGGTGCCGCTGATGAACCTGCGCCTGGCGCGCCCGAGGCTGATCGTGGACGTGAACGGCGTGCGGGACCTGGTGGGTTTCGGGGGCCGCAACGGCACGCTGCGATTCGGCGCCATGTGCCGCCATCGCTTCCTGGAGACCGACCCGCTGGTGCACCAGAAGGCACCGATCTTTGCCGAGACCGCCGCTCTCATCGGTCATGTGCACATCCGCAATCGGGGCACGCTCGGCGGCAGCATCGCTCATGCGGATCCCGTGGCCGAGTTGCCGGCGCTGCTCGTGGCGCTGGACGGGCGCGTGATCGCCAGCGGCACCGGACGCGAGCGGGCCATTCCCGCCGCCGAGTTGTTCGCGGGACCCTTCACCACGAGCCTCGACCCGACCGAACTTCTGACCGCGGTCGAGGTCCCCGCCCACACCGACGGCGACGGCGGCGCCTTCTCGGAGTTCGTCCGCCGCCACGGTGATTTCGCAACCGCGGGTGTGGCCGTCATCGTCCATCGTGACGCCTCCGGGACCTGCGAGTCGCTGCGAATCGCCGGATGCGGGCTCGGCCCGACCCCGGTGGATCTCAGTGCGGCGGGGGAGTTCCTGCTCGGCGAGTCCGAACTGGGCGACGGCGCAGCCCGGGAACTGGGGAAGCGAGTGGCGGCGGCGTCGGATCCTCCCGGCGACGTGCACGGTTCGAAGGACTACCGCCGCGATCTCGCCGCCGTGCTCGCCGCCGACGCCGTGCGCAGGGCATGGCAGAAGGCGGGCGCGGCGCGCCGGGACCCCGGCGGGTGAGGGGCGCCGGCCGATCGTGAACAGGAGGTTCGGAATGAGGAGTGGCAGGGCATGACATCCGTCCGGTTCTCGCTCAATGGTGAGTCCGCCGAAGTCGACGTCGAGCCGCGCGAGTTGCTGCTGGACACCCTGCGGGACCGCTTGGCCGCCAAGGGGGCGCACGCCGGCTGCGAGCAGGGAGCCTGCGGCGCCTGCACGGTCCTGGTGGACGGCAGCGGCGTGCGGTCGTGTCTCATGTTCACCGTTCAGGCGAGCGGCACCGAGGTGCGCACCATCGAGGGGGTCGGCTCGCCGGGGGCGCTGCACCCCATCCAGCAGGCCCTGTCGCAGCACCACGGCCTGCAGTGCGGCTTCTGCACCCCGGGCATGGTCCTGACGGCGCTGGAGCTGTTCGAGACGGACCCGCACCCCAGCCGGGATCGGATCGAGGAGTGGATGTCGGGCAACCTCTGCCGCTGCACCGGCTACGTCAACATCGTCAGCGCGCTGGAATCCCTCGCCGGGACGGGGGAGGCTCCGTCGTGAGCGTTGCCGCCCCGCCCCGGGCGCCCGCGCAGACCGGCACGCGGCGTCACGAGGACACGCGTCTGCTGTGCGGCCGGGGGGAGTATCTGGGTGACGTCCAGCGACCCGACCTCAAGCACATCGCCATCCTGCGCAGCCCGCTGGCCCACGCCCGGATCCGCGACGTGGACGTCTCGGGCGCCATGACCGTGCCCGGCGTGATCGGGGTGTTCACCGGGGCCGAGCTGGCGGCCGACACCGGAGAGTTCAGCCACCACCTCCCCATGATCCCGACGCTGCGCCAGATCACCTGGTCGGTGCTCGCCACCGACAAGGCCCGGTTCGTGGGCGAGCCGGTCGCCGCCGTCGTGGCCGACAGCCGTTACATCGCCGAGGACGCCCTCGAACTCATCGAGGTGGACTACGAGGAGCTGCCGGCGGTCAGCGACGCCGAGGCCGGTCTGGAGGCCGAGGCCCCGCTGCTCTACGAGGACTGGGGCGACAACGTCTTCCTGTACATGCCGGGCGCCCATGGCGACGTCGAGGCGGCGTTCGCCGACGCCGACGGGGAACTCCGGGAGCGGTTCACGCATCACCGCGTCTCCGGCCTACCAATGGAGGGCCACGGCGCGCTCGGCGAGTTCGACCCGTCGACGGGACGCCTGGAGATGCACGTGTCGACGCAGGTCCCGCACACGCTGCGCACGGTGATCTCGGACATAACGGGGCTGAGCGAGGCCAAGATCCGCGTCGTCGCACCGGACATGGGAGGGGGCTTCGGGAACAAGGCGCACTTCATGCGCGAGGAGGCGCTGGTGGCGGTGCTCGCAATGCGGGTGCGCCATCCCGTGGTCTGGCAGCAGGACCGCACGGAGAACCTCCTCGCCGGCCTGCACTCCCGCGAACAGGTCCACGAGGTGGAGGTGGCCTACCGCAATGACGGCCGGGTGCTGGGGCTGCGTGCCAACTTCGTCGTGGACGTCGGGTCGCCGGAGTTGTACATCCTGGGCTGCGCGCCGGCGATCGTCACCACGGGCGTCGTGCCGAACTGCTACGACCTGCAGGACTACGCCTTCGAGTTGCGCTGCGTGGCCACCAACAAGTGCCCGATGGGCGGCTACCGCGGCTACGGCCAGCCGCAGGGCATCTTCCTCATGGAGCGGGTCCTGGACCTGGTCGGGGAGAGGCTCGACATCGATCCGGTGACGATGCGCCGGCGGAACATGATCCCCGACGAGCCCCGGCCCTACGTGACGGCGACCGGCGCGGTCCTCGACACCGGCAGCTTCGATGAGCAACTCTCGGAGTTGCTGGAGGCAGCGGACTACGACGCCGCCTGCGGGGCCCGCGACGAGGCACGGGCGGAAGGCCGTCTCGTCGGCGTGGGCATCGCCCAGATGGTCGAGCCAACGGCGCCCAACATCCATGCCCTCGCGGGACGCTTCGGCGGCTACGAGATGGCCATGCTGACCGTGCAGCCCGACGGCAGGGTCAACGTGGCCGTCGGCACCAAGTCCCAGGGCCAGGGCCACGAGACCATCTACGCCAAAGTCGCCGCCGATGTGCTGGGCATCAGCCCCGACGACGTGGCGGTGAGCGACGGTGACACCGCCGCGCTGCCCTACGGCATCGGCACGTGGGGGAGCCGCTCGGCGGTCATGGGCGGTGGAGCGGTCATCAAGGCGGCCCGGCAGGTGCGCGACAAGATGGCGGCCATCGCCGCCGGGTTGCTGGAAGCGCCCGCCGATCAGATCGAGGCGAGCGACGGCTTCTTCCGCCTGGGGGAGGCGGCGATCCCGTTCGGGCAGATCGCCGCCGCGGCCTATCTCCACACCTTCCTGCTTCCGCCGGGCATGGATCCGGGATTGTCGGTCGTGGTGGGTTACGACCCGGGCAACACCAGCCCCTTCCCCGATGAGCGCGGCAAGCTCAACGTGGCCGCCACCTATTCCACGGCCGCCGCAGCCGCTGTCGTCGAGGTCGACCCGGCGACCGGGGTCGTGACGGTGAGCGACCTCACCATCGTGCACGATTGCGGGACCGTGATCGACCGCGTGCTGCTGGACGGGCAGATCCACGGCGCGGTCGCGCAGGCGGTGGGTCAGACGTTCTTCGAGGAGATCCACTACGACGAGAACGGTCAGCCGCAGACCTCGACGCTCCTGGACTACATGATCCCCGCCTTCGGTGATGTGGTTCGGCCGCGCATCGTGCACCGGGAGACGCCCTCGGAGTTGATCGGCGGCTTCCGCGGTGCCGGCGAGGGGGCCATCATCGTGACGCCGGCGGCGCTCGCCGCGGCCGTGCACGACGCCTTGGCGCCGCTTGGCGTGCCGATCACACAGGCCAACCTCAGCCCGTCGCGCCTCCGCGAACTACTGCGCGCGCATTCGACAGCCTGAGAGGGATTCCCGGGCGGCGTCGCGGGGCCGACTCTGCGACACTCAGCCGCACTCCTAGGCTGGCACGATGGAGTCGAGATCGTCCCTCGACGCGCCGACGCCGGCGGAGGTGCGTGTCCTGGACGCGGCTGTCGGGCTTCGCCACGACACCGTCGATGCCCGGGTGATCCGGCGCGGGCCCGACCGCCGGCACCTGCTGCTGCCGGCGCTGCACGCGCTCCAGGACGGGGTGGGATGGATCAGCCCGGAGGCGCTGGGGGAGCTGTGCGCGCGCCTCGAGGTGCCGCGCGCCGAGGCGTTCGGCGTCGCCACGTTCTACGCGCTGCTGCGCACCGAGGCGGGTCCCGCAACCGTCGTCCACGCCTGCGACGACATCGCCTGCCGCGTCCATCCCGACTACCGGGATCCCGCCGCCGCGCACGCCGCGCACGCGGCCGGCGAATCGGTCGGGGTGCATCCCAGCCCCTGCCTCGGCCAGTGTGATCGGGCTCCTGCCCTGTTCGTGCAGCGCTCGGGGGCCGAGGCGGCTCGCTGGAGGGCAGTGGGGTCCGTCGCCGACGCTCTCGCCACCGCGGGAACCGAACCCGCCTCGCCCCGCGTGCTGGCCGCCGGCCCCGCCTGGCTCACCGGGCGTATTGGGGTCGTGGATCCGGCCAGCCTGGAGGACTACCGGGCGCACGGCGGCTATGGCGCCCTGCGGACGGCGCTGGCGGTCGGGCCGGACGCGATTCTTCGCGAGATCGCCGATTCCGGGCTCCGCGGTAGGGGAGGGGCGGCCTTCCCGACCGGGGTGAAATGGCGGGCGGTGGCGGCTTCGGCGCGCCGGGAGCGCTACGTGGTCTGCAACGCCGACGAGTCCGAGCCCGGGACGTTCAAGGACCGCGTGCTGATGGAAGGCGATCCGTACGCCCTGGTCGAATCGATGACGATCGCCGCGGCGGCCGTCGGCGCCACGCGGGGCTACGTCTACATCAGAGGTGAGTACCCCGAGGCCGAGGAGCGGGTTGCGCACGCCATCGACCGGGCCCGCCACCGGGGCCTTCTCGGCTCCGACGTGGCGGGCAGCGGCCTCGACTTCGACATCGAGGTCCGGCGGGGGGCGGGGGCGTACATCTGCGGCGAGGAGACGGCACTGTTCAACTCGCTGGAGGGATACCGCGGCGAGCCCCGCTCCAAGCCCCCGTTCCCGACGGAGGCCGGCTTGTTCGGCCGGCCCACGGTCGTGAACAACGTCGAGACCCTGCACAACGTCACGGTCATCCTCAACGCGGGGGCGGAGGCCTTTCGCCGGGTCGGCACGGCCGAGAGCCCCGGGACGAAGCTCTTCTCGATCGCCGGGAGCGTGGCGAACCCCGGTGTCTACGAGGTGCCTTTCGGGACGCGGCTCGACGAGTTGCTGGCGCTCGCCGGCGCACCGGGCGCCGGTGGCGCGGTGCTGCTCGGCGGCGCGGCCGGCATGTTCGTGTCTCCCGACGCCACGGACCTGCCGCTGACATTCGAGGACTCCCGGACGGCCGGCCTCACCCTGGGGTCCGGCTCGGTCACGGTGTTCGACCGCTCGGTGGACATCGGCGACATCGTCGAGCGGATCACCTCGTTCTTCCGCGACGAGTCCTGCGGCCAGTGTGTGCCGTGCCGCGTGGGAACGGTCCGCCAGCACGAGACGATCGTGCGCCTGCGCAACGGCTCGGCGCTGCCGGACGACGGCGAGCTCCTGGAAGACCTGGCGGGCGTCATGGGGGACGCCTCCATCTGCGGGCTCGGGCACACCGCCGCCTCGGCGGTCACCTCGGCGCTGCGTCTGGGGCTCATCGCCGGCGCGCCCGCGTCCTCGGGCAACGGGACCGGCCGATGAGCACCCCGGTTCCGGTCGGTCTCCCTCGCCGGAAGGTGGACGTGCAAGTCAACGGCGTCGAACGGTCGGCTCCCGAGGGGGCGACGATCCTGGACGTCTGCCAGGCCGCGGGGTTGGAGGTGCCGACGATCTGCTGGGCGCCGACGATCACGCCGGTGAACGCCTGCCGGGTCTGCGTCGTGGAACTGGAGGGTGCCCGCACCCTGGTTCCGGCGTGCTCCCGCCGCGTGACGGAGGGGATGGTCATCAGCACCGACTCCGAGCGCGTCCGGGCCTCGCGCCGGATGGTCCTGGAGCTCCTGGCCTCCTCCGTGGACCTTTCCCGCGCCGAGGCGGACATCCTGCGCTGGCTCGAGGAATACGGCGCCGATCCCCAGCGGCACGGGGCCGACCGGGCACGGGTCTCCGAGCCGGTGCGGCGCCACGACGAGTTGTACGTGCGGGACTACGACCGCTGCGTGCTCTGCTACAAGTGCGTCGACGCCTGCGGGACCGAGGCACAGCACACCTTCGCCATCGCCGTGGCGGGGCGCGGCTTCGAGGCGCGCATCTCCACGGAGTTCGACGTGGAACTGCCGGAGTCGGCCTGCGTCTACTGCGGCAACTGCATCGGGGTCTGCCCCACGGGCGCGCTCATCTTCACCCGGGAATTCGACCTGCGGCGCTCGGGGCAGTTCGACCCCGGGGCACAGGCGGTCACGACGACGGTCTGCCCCTACTGCGGCGTCGGCTGCAACCTGGAACTCCACACCCAGGATGATCAGATCTTCCGGGTGACCTCGCCGGCCGATCACGAGGTGACCTCGGGGCACCTCTGCATCAAGGGGCGATTCGGTTTCGAGTACGCGGGCGGGGCGCGCCCCGGTCGTCCGGACACCTCGAATCCCGAGACCATCCGGGACGCGGACGCACCCGCGTGACCGACGCCGCGGGCGACGGCGCTCGGCACAAGTGGCTCCTCGCCGGGGTCGGGGTCGTCGCCGGATTCATCGCCGGGCTGTTCGGCGTCGGCGGCGGGATCCTCATCGCCCCCGGCCTCATGCTGCTCGGGGGTCTGCCGCAACGGCTCGCCCACGGCACCTCGCTCGCCACCTCGGCGTTGCTGGCCGTCGCAGGGATCGCCGCCTACGCGCTCAGCGGCTCGGTCGACGTCCCGGCGGCGCTGCTGATCTTCTCGGGTTCGTGGCTGGGCGTGCTGGCGGGCGCCGATCTGCTGAACCGCATCAGGCTACGGACGCTCCAGGCGGCCTTCGTGGTACTGCTGGGCGTCACGGCGGGCCGGCTGCTGGCGGGGCCGCCCGGCGGGACGGGGGAGCTCTCGCTGACACCGGCGATCGGTCTCGCCCTGGCCGGCTGTGGCCTCCTCGTCGGGCTGCTGGCCGGTCTGCTCGGCATCGGCGGCGGCATCATCGTCGTCCCGGCGCTCGTGCTGCTGTTCGAGGTCGCCGACGTCACCGCCAAGGGGACGTCACTGCTGGTCATCCTGCCGACCGCCGTCGTCGGGACGCTGCGCAACATGCGTCACGGCAACGTCGACCTGCGCGGGGCTCTGCTCACCGGCGCCGGCGGCGTGGCATCGGCGTTCGGGGGTGCCCTGCTGGCGGGGATCATCTCCCCGCAGGTGTCGACGGGCCTGTTCGCGGGCCTCCTTCTGATGATCGCCGTCCGCATGCTGCACCGTTTGATCCGGGTCGACGGACGGGAGGCTGACGGTCCGGGCGGGCCGGAGCCGCCGGGATAGGGGCCGCGACGTATCCCGGCGGGGTAGCGTTGCGCGGGTGCGTGCAGTCGTCCTGACCGAGCACGGTGGTCCCGAGGTGCTGCGGATCATTGAGGTGCCGGCGCCGGTGCCCGGACCCGACGAGTTGCTCGTTGCGTTGGTTGCCACAGCCCTGAACCGGGCCGACCTCCTGCAGCGCCGCGGCATGTATGCCGGCCCGCGGGCCGACGTGGAGATCCTCGGTCTGGAGTGTGCCGGCCGCGTGGTCGGAGCCGGTGATCGGGTCACCGCCTTCGCCCCCGGTGACCCGGTGATGAGCCTGCTGGGCGGTGGCGGCTACGCCGAGCAGGTCGTCGTGCACGAGCGCATGGCACTGCGGCCGCCGCAGGGAATGGCCCTCGCCGACGCGGCGGCGATCCCCGAAGTCTGGATCACCGCGTGGGACGCTCTCGTCGTGCAGGGAGGGCTCACCTCCGGCCGCACCGCGATCGTCCACGGCGGGGGCTCGGGTGTGGGGACGGCCGGCATCCAGATCGCCAAGGCGCTGGGGGCGACGGTGGTGGCCACCGCCTCGGCGGCCAAGACGGCCGGCTGCCGCGAACTCGGGGCGGACCTGGCCGTGGACTACCGCTCCGAGGACTTCGTCGAGGCGGTGCGCGACCTGACGGCCGGTCGAGGTGCCGATGTGGTGCTCGACGTGGTCGGCGGGGAGCAACTCAACAGGAACCTGGCGGCGCTGCGCACGTGCGGCACCATCGTGCAGGTGGGACTGCTGGGCAGCGGCGAGGCGACGATCGCGCTCCGCCGTCTCATGGCCAAGCGTGCCCGCCTCGTCGGCACCGTGCTGCGGGCGCGCCCCGCCGAGGAGAAGATCGCCCTCAGCCGCAGATTCGCCGACGAGGTCCTGCCGCTGTTCGAGACCGGGCGCCTCCGGCCGGTGATCGACCGGCGATTCTCGATCGAGGACGTGGCCGAGGCGCATCGCTACATGGAATCGAACGCCAACTTCGGCAAGATCCTGCTCGACGTCACAACGTCGGACGACGCCATCGGCGTCCTCTGAGCCCAGCCGAATCCGCTTCCTTGCCATTGATGTCGCCTGGTCGGCTATCATTTTCCTGTTGATATCTGGAGACGGATGACGGGCGACCTGTTGCGAGATGCGCCGGCCGCCCGTTCTCGGTGTTCCCGCCGTTGACGCACACCGGGGCTGAATCTCTTCGAGAAGGGTGAGGATCACGAAAATGGTAGAGTCGGAAATCGATTGGCTCAGCACAGAAGACACGGCGCGACGCCTCGGCCTCACGACGAGGACGATCTATCGCTTCGTCGACATCGGGCAGCTTCCGGCTTACCGATTCGGGCGCGTCTTCCGCTTCAAGGCGAGCGACGTCGACGTCTTCATCGAGCAATCCCGCGTCGAGCCGGGGACTCTCAAGCATCTCTATCCCGATCCGATTCCCGCGCAGTCGAGTAGTTCCGGCGAGGAAGAGCTCTCAACGGAGAGCTAGTCGCTTGCCATACCTCGACACGGTTGGCGCATCTGCGTGCGCCCGCTCGGAACTACTGGCGGGAACCCCGTCACCGGTTCATCCCAGCGTTGGCGCCCGCGGCTGAGCAATCCGTGAGCCGGGCTCGGGTCACGATCCCCGGCAACCATCTGCTGCCCGGGCTGCTGGGTCCGGCGGACCGCCACCTGCGCCTGCTCGAGGCGGCCTTCCCGCAGACGGACATCCACGTCCGCGGCAACGAGGTGAGCCTCAACGGCTCCGAGGCGGGGAGCGTGGCGCGGGTCTTCGAGGAGTTGATCACGCTCGTCCAGCAGGGCCACCCCGTGGACTCGCGGGCGATCGTGCACGTCATCGACCTGGTGGCCGCCGACGAGAGCCCCAGCGAGGTGCTGAGCGACGAGGTGCTGCGCCACGCCCGCGGCGCGGCCGTGCGACCCCGATCACGGGGGCAGAAGACCTACGTGGACGCAATCCGCTCGGCCACCGTGACCTTCGCCATCGGTCCCGCGGGCACGGGCAAGAGCTGGTTGGCGGTCGCCTCGGGCATCGCCGCCCTGCAGGCCCAGGAGGTCGAGCGCATCATCCTGACCCGCCCGGCGGTGGAGGCCGGCGAGCGACTGGGATTCCTGCCCGGCGATGTGGCGGCCAAGGTCGACCCGTACCTGCGGCCGCTCTACGACGCCCTCTACGACATGCTGGACATGAACGGGGTGCAGCGGCTGCTGGAGCAGGAGGTCGTCGAGGTGGCCCCGCTGGCGTTCATGCGCGGCCGCACGTTGAACCGCAGCTTCATCATCCTGGACGAGGCGCAGAACACCACGCCGGAGCAGATGAAGATGTTCCTCACCCGTATCGGGTTCGACTCTCGAGCCGTCGTCACCGGCGACGTCACGCAGGTCGATGTCCCCGGCGGGCGGTGCGGGCTCGACGGGCTGGAGACCCTGCTGGGCGGGATCGAAGGGGTGCGCTTCGTCCACCTCTCCAGCCGGGACGTCGTGCGCCATCCCATCGTCGCCGACATCGTCAACGCCTACGACAAGGCCAGCAGCGAGGCGGGTGACGAGCCGCCGCGGGGCCGGCCGCGGTGAGCGCCGACGGGTCCGCAGACCCGCTGAGTCACAGGGAACGGCGACCTCCGGCCGGCAGGGCCGAGGCCGGGGAGCGGCTCGGATCGCCGCGAGGATGCCGGCGGGTCACGCACGGTCCGGTGACCGTGGACGTGCGCGACGAGCGCGCCGGCGCCAGCGCCGCGCCGGACTGCGGCACGCCGACCGTTCTGGATCTCGACCGCTGGGGTCGCCTGGCGGCGGTCGCCGCCCACACCGAAGGGGTCCGGCGTCCCGCCGAAATGGGACTGACGTTCGTCGACGAGCCCGACATGGCGGAGTTGGCGGGGGCCTGGCTCGACAGCCCCCATCCGACCGATGTCCTCGCATTCCCCGTGGATGGGTCGCGGCGACGGGCGGGCCGCCGGAACGACGGCGGGTTGTTGCCGTTGCTGATCGGCGACGTCGTGGTGTGCCCCTCGGTGGCGGCCCGGCAGGCGGGCGAGGTGGGACGGCCGCTGGTGGCCGAGTTGGCGCTGCTCGTCGTGCACGGCGTGCTGCACCTGCTGGGCCACGACCATGCGGGCCGCATCGAGTCCCGCCGCATGGATCGGCGCACCAGGGCGCTGCTGGCCCTCCACGACCGGGTGTGAACGAGCCACCGGCGTCGCGCCCTCCGGCCCGGCCGCGCTCGCCCGGCCGGGCCGAGCAATGACGGAGATCCTGGCCCTCGTGGCCGTGGCGGTCCTGAGTCTCTGCGCCGTGGTGCTGTCGGCCGCCGAGACCAGCCTCACCCGGTTGCGCCAGAGCCAGGCCCGGGTCCTGATCGAGGAGGAGCCCAGCGGTGCCAGCCCTCTCAGCTGGCTCCTCGAGCGACGCCGGCCGATGCTTGCGGTGGTGCTGGGGTTGGTCCTGGCCTGCCACCTGGGCATCGCCACCCTGGTGGCGTTCCTGGCGCAGCGCCGCTGGGGGTCCGGCGCACTGGGCGCGGCGTTCGCGATCGAGTTGGTGGTGCTGTACCTGGCCACGGGCATCGGCGCCAAGTCATTGGCCATGCGCAGGCCCGAGCGCGTCGCCCGGCTGGTCGCCCCGATCCTGCGGATCGTGGTGGCGTTCACGCCGCTGCGACTGTTGATGGGCCTGCCGCGCCTGTCCGGGTGGTTCGGTCAGAGCGAGCGGGTCGAACCGGAGGCGGTCTCGGAGGAGGAACTCCTGGCGGTGGCCGAGCTGGCAGCCGCCGATGAGAGCATCGAGGTGCAGGAGCACCGTCTCATCGAGTCCGTCATCTCCTTCGGCGACACGATCGCGCGCGAGGTCATGGTGCCGCGGACCGACATGGTGGCGATCGAGCAAACCTTCAGCGTGTCCGAGGCCCTCGACGTGGCGCTGTTCAACGGCCTGACGCGCATCCCCGTCTACGGCGAGGGGATCGACGACATCGTGGGACTCGTGCACGTGCGCGATCTGATCGCTGCGGTGCGCGACGGCGGCGACGACAGAACGGTCGGCGAGATGATGCGCGAGATCGGTTTCGTCCCCGACACCAAGCGCACCGCCGAACTGTTGCGGGAGATGCAGGGCGGGCGCTCGCATCTCGTGATCCTGATCGACGAGTTCGGAGGCACCGCGGGCCTCGTGACCCTGGAGGATCTGCTCGAGGAGATGGTGGGGGAGATCACCGACGAGTTCGACGTGGAGTACCCGCTCGTGGAGGAGGCGGGGGACGGGGCGTTCCGGGTGAGCGGCCGGGTACCTCTCAGTGACCTGTCCGATGTCCTGCATGCCGAGTTGCCCTCGGGGCGCTGGAGCACGGTCGGAGGACTGATCTTCACCCTGCTCGGACGGGTCCCCGCCGAGGGGGAGAGTCTCGACGTGAACGGGCATCGCTTCCTGGTGGAGCGCGTGCAGCGGCGGCGCATCGCCCGCGTCCTGGTCACGGGCATCGACGCCGGCCCGCCGTGATGCCGGCCGGCCCCCCGGGCCCCCTTCCTCGGTTGTCTGCTGTGTCCGGTCGGGGGCCGGGGTGCCGTTCGCTCCTTCGGCGCGGGCGCAAGGCGTCGCGAAGCGGCCCCCCGGGCCCCCTCCCTCGGTGGTCGCGTGAGTTCTGAGGGGGGGCTGCGATCGGGGTTCGTGACGCTCGTGGGGCGGCCGAACGTGGGCAAGTCCACGCTGCTGAACTGGTTGTGCGGGACGAAGGTGTCGATCGTCAGCGACAAGCCGCAGACCACCCGGCGCGCCGTCCACGGCGTGCTGCACCGGGACGGCGTCCAGGTCGTCTTCGTGGACACGCCGGGCATCGGCAAGCCGCGCACGGCGCTGGGTGCCCGCCTGAATGCGACCGCGGCCGAGGCCTTGCACGACGTGGACGTGGCCTGCCTGATCGTCGATGCGACCGCTCCGTTCGGTCCCGGCGACCGGTTCGTGGCCGGCAAGCTCCCGGCCGACGGCGTGGTCGTCGTCAACAAGATCGACGCGGCGGCCCCGGCGCGGGTCCTGGAGCAGCTCGCCAAAGTGTCGCAGGTGTCGGCGGAGGCGTACTTCCCGCTCTCGGCGCGCACGGGCGAGGGTGTCGAGGCGTTCGTGGATCACCTCCTGGGGCGCATGCCCCCGGGACCGCCCTACTACCCCGAAGGGATGGTGAGCGCCATCCCCGACGACGTGGCCGTGGCGGAGCTGGTGCGCGAGCAGCTCCTGGCGGTCGTGCGCGACGAGTTGCCGTACGCCATCGCCACGCGCGTCACGCAGTGGGAGTGGCCGCGCATCCGCTGCGAGATCCTTGTCGAGCGGACCTCACAGCGACGCATCGTGATCGGCCACCGCGGCAAGGTCCTCAAGCAGGTGGGCACCCGGGTGCGCCGGCAGCTGCCACCGGGTGCCTACCTGGAGTTGCATGTCTCGGTGGACCCGAATTGGCAGGACCGGCCCGCCGCCGTCGAGCGCTACTGCGAGTGAGGCCGGCGCGCTCGCACCCCGAGCGGCGGCCGTCAGAGCGAGGCGAGAAACTCCAGTACCTCCGACCGCTCGACGGTGCGGCGCAGGGGAGGCACCTGCTCCAGCAGCTCCGCCCGGTAGCGAGCGGTCAAGAGACGGCGATCCAGCACGGCCACCACACCGCGGTCGGCGCTCGTGCGGATGAGGCGACCCGCTCCCTGTGCGAGCAGCATGGATGCTCGCCGGAGATCGACGAGCCGGAAGGCGTCGTCGCCGATGTGCTCCCGCCGGGCGCTGAGCAGGGGATCGTCCGGGCGGGGGAAGGGAAGCCGGTCCAGGGTCACGAGCGTGAGCGCCGGACCGGGCACGTCCACGCCCTGCCAGAAGCCTATGGTGGCGAAGAGGCAGGTGGCATCGCTGGCGGCGAAGCGCTCGAGCAGTTGCAGTGGTGGAAGGTCGCCTTGGCGCAGCAGCGGCCAGCGCAGACGGCGGCGGAGGGCGTCGGCGGCCTCGTCGAGCATGCGATGGCTGGTGAAGAGGGCCAGCGTGCGGCCCCGCGCCGCGTTGACGAGCGCTTCGAGCTCGTCGATGGCTGCCGCGGTGAAATCGGGGGAGTTGCGCGGCGGCAGGTGGGCGGCGCAGTAGAGCAGGCCGGCCCGCGGGTAGTCGAACGGGCTGCCCACGTCGAGGTAGCTGTAGTCGTCGTGCTCCAGCCCCAGCGAGCCGGCCACCAGGCTCCCCAGCGTCGCCGACGTCATCACGACGGTCCGCTCGCCGAAGAGCGGCTCGCGCAGCAGCCCGCCGACCTCCAGCGGGGCGAGGCGCAGTTCGGGTGCCCCGGGGCCGCCCTCCACGAATGACACGGTGTCCTCGGGCGGACTCAGCAGCACGGCCACCTCGGCACTGAGCGCCGACACCTCCCCGAGCGCCCGCAGGCGCTGCGCCTCGGCGTCGTCGCCCGCGGTCTGGGCGTCGCGCAGTCCGGCAACGGCGGTCTCCAGACGGTTCTGCGCCAGCGCCAGCGCCTCGCCGAGTTCCGGCGGGCCGTCGGCCGGCAGGCGCCTGCCCCGGTGGCCCTCGAGAAGCTCCGCGAGACGGCGCCCGGAGTCGGCCAGGGGCGCTCCCCCCTGTGCCGTTACGGCATTGACCTGCTGCGCGGCGTCGCGCAGCTTGCGCTCGCCGACCGTGACGCCCGCGATGGACGTGACCGTGTCCTCGAACTGGTGCGCCTCGTCGATGATCACCAGGTCATGGTGTGGCAGGACCCCGAACCCCAGCAGGTGGAGCACCAGCAGGTGCGTGTTGACGACGACGATGTCGGCCTGCTCGGCCCGTTCCCGAGCCGCCTCGGCGAAGCAGCCGGCGCCCTGCGGGCAGCGGTTGCGGCCCGGACATTGCGCGGCGCTGACGCTGAGGCGCTCCCAGAGCCCCCGCGGCAGCACCCACTCCACGTCGGCCCGGTCGCCGGTGGGGGAGCGATCGGCCCAGGCGACGAGTCGCCCGAGTTCGCCCGTGGGAGGCGCGGATCCGCTGCCCGCCGCCGGCTCGGCGCGGCCGGGCGGTGCCTCGGCGTCGCCGGACGGACCGGGCGCCGTGACGGCCGTGTCGAGCGAGAGCTGGACGCCGGTCCGCGTGGCCTCGGCGAAGCGCTGGCGGCAGAGGTAGTTGGAGCGCCCCTTGAGGATCGTCCACCGGAAGGGCCGGCCTCGAGGGCGCAGCTGCCCCGTGGCGCGCTGCGCCGCGAGGAACGGCAACTCCTTGGTCGCCAGCTGGTCCTGCAGCGCCTTCGTGGCGGTCGCCACGACGACCGTCCTGCCGCTCAGGACCGCGGGGATGAGGTAGGCCAGCGACTTGCCCGTTCCGGTGCCGGCGGCGACGGCGAGATGCCGCCCGCTCTCGAAGGCGTTCGCCACCGCCTCGGTCATCTGCTCCTGGCCCCGGCGGTGCTCCCCGGCGCCGGCGAGCGCCTCCACCGCGATCTCGAGCAGAGCGAGGCTGCGCTCGGCAAGGCTCACCCGCGGAGAGTAGCAACCGAACGCGGACGCAGACTGCTACAAATGGCGTTGACGAACCGCGCCGTGCCGAGTTGCCACACAGGTATCCCATGAGCCTCCCCGAAATCGATCTCTCCGCCGTGCCGGCGCACGTGGCCTGCGTCATGGACGGCAACGGACGCTGGGCGGAGCGGCGCGGCCTGCCGCGCACCGCAGGACACGAGGCGGGCCTCGACGCCCTTTTCGACGCGGTCGACGGGGCATTGGAGATCGGCGTGCAGTGGTTGACCGTCTACGCCTTCTCGACGGAGAACTGGAGCCGTCCCCTCGAGGAGGTGCGCTTCCTGCTGGACTTCAACCGCGCCACCCTGCGAGCCCGGCGTGACGAGATGCACGAGCGCGGCGTCCGGCTGCGCTTCGTGGGTGGGCGGGATCGGCGCCTGGCGCGGAGCCTGCTGCGGGAGATGGATGCCGCAGCCGAGTTGACGGCCGCCAATCGCCGCCTCACGCTCACGGTGGCCTTCAACTACGGTGGCCGGGCGGAGATCACCGAGGCGGTTCGCCGGATCGTCGCCGCCGGGACGCGGCCCGAGGAGATCACCGAGGACACCGTCGGCGCCAACCTCTTCAGCGCCGACATTCCCGACCCTGATCTGCTCATCCGGACATCGGGCGAGTACCGGCTGTCCAACTTCCTGCTGTGGCAGTCGGCCTACAGCGAGATGGTGTTCCTGGATGTGTTGTGGCCCGACTTCAGCCGACGGCACTTGCTAAAGGCCGTCGCCGAGTACCAGCGGCGCGAGCGCCGCTTCGGGGGGCTGGACCAGTGAGGGCCGGCAAGCGTCGTCGAGATGCTCCGACGTGCACGCCGCAGAGGTCAGGGGCGAGGGGAGTCAGTGAGCGGGGCGGGCCGTGAGTGCGCCTGACTGGACCGGGCCGTACCGTGATCGGGCGGTGGTGCTGCGGACGTATCGCCTGGGCGAGGCGGACCGGATCGTCGTCCTTTTGGGACACGGGCACGGGAAGATCCGCGGCGTGGCGAAGGGGGTGCGTCGCACCCGCAGCCGCTTCGGATCCCGCCTCGAGCCGGCGAGCCACGTCAACATCGCCCTGTGGCGGGGACGGGGAGAGCTTGACACCATCACCGGCGCCGACAGCGCCGGCGACATCGAGCAGTTCGCAGCCCTGCGGGCCGATCTGGAGCTCCTCGGCCGGGCCATGGCCATGTTGGAGGCCGTCGAGCGTCTGGCGCTGGAGCGCACGCCGACCCCCGAACTCTACGACCGGTTGCTGCGAGGTCTGGGCTCGCTGCGAACGCACCCGTCGGCGCTCAGCGTCGGTGCCTTCCTGTGGCGGTTGGCACAGCTCGAAGGCGTGGCCCCGAACGTCGCCGGGTGCGTGCACTGCGGCCGCGGCGACGCTCTCGTGGCCCTCGACCTGGCCCACGGCGGTCTCACCTGCCGCGACTGCCGGCCCGGCACGGCGACGGTGGCGGTCGACGACGAGACGGTGACGATCCTGCGGGAAGTCCTGGGGGGCCGGCTGGGGGCGGCACTGGAGCGGCCGGCGTCCACCGCAACCGGAGCCGTGGAGCGACTGGCAGTGACAGTTCTGGAGCAGCACCTCGAGCGGCGTCTCCGGGTTCCGCCGCTGCTCGGTACCGTCGGTGCGCCGGGCGACGCCGCTCCGCCCCGGAGCGCCCGGCACACCCACCGGTAGCCTGCGGGCGTGGCCCCGGCAGAGTTAGACGAGGTGGCGCCCGCCGAGGGATCGACGAGGGCCGGCGAACGGGCCGGCGAACGGCTCGACGCCGTGATCAACCTGTGCAAGCGGCGCGGCTTCATCTTCCAGTCGGCGGAGATCTACGGCGGGTTTCGCTCCACGTACGACTACGGACCGGTCGGCGTGCTGCTGCTGCGCAACGTCAAGGACGCCTGGTGGCGCTCCATGGTGCAAATGCGTCCCGATGTCGTCGGGCTCGACGCCGCGATCCTCTCGCCGCCCGCGATCTGGGAGGCGTCGGGCCATCTCGAGAGCTTCACCGACCCGCTGGTGGAGTGCCGGGAGTGCGGGCATCGCCACCGTGAGGACCAACTCGACGATCCGGACCGGTGCCCGGAGTGCGACTCGGCGGGGAGCCTCAGCGAGCCGCGGCGGTTCAACCTCATGTTCCGCACCCACGCCGGGCCGGTGGTCGACAGCGGCGCGGAGGTCTACCTGCGCCCCGAGACGGCCCAGGGCATGTTCGTCAACTTTGCCAACGTGCAACGGGCCTGCCGGCTGCGTCCCCCGTTCGGGATCGCGCAGATCGGCAAGTCGTTCCGCAACGAGATCACGCCGGGGAACTTCATCTTCCGGACCCGGGAGTTCGAGCAGATGGAGTTGGAGTACTTCGTGCCGCCCGCCGAGGCGTCGAAGTGGTACGAGTACTGGTGCGCCGAACGCCTGCGCTGGTACGCCGGCCTCGGTATCGGCTCCGACCTGCTGCGACTGCGTCCGCACGGGCCCGACGAGCGCAGCCACTACTCGAGCGCCACCTCCGACGTGGAGTTCCGCTACCCCTGGGGCTGGGGAGAGCTGGAGGGCGTGGCGAACCGCACGGACTACGACCTGCGTCGTCACGCGGAGCACTCCGGCGAGCGGCTGGAGTACTTCGACCAGGCCTCCGGGGAGCGCTACGTGCCGCACGTGATCGAGCCGGCGGCCGGCGCGACCCGTGCGCTGTTGGCCTTCCTCCTGGCGGCGTACGACACCGAGGAGGTGCGGGGTGAGACGCGCGTGGTGTTGCGGTTGCATCACCGTCTCGCCCCCTACCAGGTGGCAGTGCTGCCTCTCTCCAAGAAGGAGCACCTGATCCGCCGGGCGCGAGACGTCCTCGACAAGCTCACGCCGCACTGGATGGTGGACTTCGACGTGACTCAGTCCATCGGGCGGCGCTACCGCCGGCAGGATGAGCTGGGTACTCCGTACTGCGTGACCGTCGACTTCGAGACGCTCGAGGACGGCGCCGTCACGGTGCGCGATCGCGACTCGATGTCCCAGGATCGCCTGGCGATCGACGACCTGGTGGCATACCTGGACGAACGGCTGGCTCGCTGAGCGGCCGGCCGGCCGCCGGCGTCGCCGCTCCTGTCCGGGCGCAGCCGCCGGTGGCGCTCCGGCGGCCTCCGAAAGTGGCACGCCTACGCTGGCCCCCGGCGTCGGCGCCCTCGCGGGTGGTGTGTCCTGGTGGCGCCGCCCGCATACCTGCGCCGGCGAAAATGTCGGCTGGTAACTTGCGAACATGACCGACCTGCCGCCGTCAACGGCCGTCATTGCCGCTGGCTTGCATGTTCCCGGAGGCTGAGCTTGGGAATCCTCGCTGACGACGTGGCCCGCGTCCGCGAGGCGACCGACATCGTGCAGCTCATCAGCGCGACCGTGGCCCTGCGCAAGGCGGGGCGGCGATGGCAGGGGCTCTGCCCGTTCCACACCGAGAAGACACCTTCGTTCTCGGTGAACGCCGAGGAGGGTCTCTACTACTGCTTCGGGTGTCGTGCCTCGGGCGATGCGATCACCTTCGTGCGCCAGACCGAGGGCCTCGACTTCGCGGCGAGCGTGGAAATGCTGGCGGCGCGCGCCGGCATCACCCTCCGCTATGACAGCAAGGGGGAGGCGGCGCAGAGTGGGCGCCGCAAGAAGCTGATCGAAGTGGTGGCGGCGGCGGTGGAGTGGTATCACGAACGCCTCCTGCGTCACCCCGATGCCGGAGCGGCCCGCGGCTACCTGCGGTCCCGGGGCATGGGTGGCAGCGAGGTGCGGGCCTTCAAGGTGGGCTGGGCGCCCACAGGCTGGGATGCCCTGACCCGTGCGCTGCGCTCGAAGACCACCGAGAGTGACCTGACCGAGGCCGGGCTCGCCGTCGTCAGCTCCCGGGGCGGCCTCATCGACAACTTCCGCGGCCGCGTGCTGTTCCCGGTCTTCGACGTGCGGGGTGACCCGGTGGGCTTCGGCGGTCGGATCCTTCCGGGCGCGGACGGACCCTCCGGACCCAAGTACAAGAACACCCCCGAGTCGCCGCTGTATGCCAAGAGCCGCCTGCTCTACGGCTTGAACTGGGCCAAGGAGGCCATCGTGCGCGCCGGGGAGGTGATCGTGTGCGAGGGTTACACCGACGTGATCGGGCTCCACGCCGCCGACCTCCCGCAGGCGGTCGCCACGTGCGGCACCTCTCTCACCGAGGACCACGTCAAGATGATGCGGCGTTTCACAGATCGCATCGTGCTCGCATTCGACGCCGACGCGGCAGGCTCGAGTGCAGCCGAGCGGATCTACCAGTGGGAGAGCACGCACCACCTCGACGTCCACGTGGCGGATCTCCCGGCGGGATCGGATCCCGACGACCTGGCGCGTGGCGATCCGGAGGATCTGCGCGGCCGCGTGTCCGGCGCCAGGCCCTTCCTGGCGTACCGGATCGACCGGGCGCTGGCGAGGGGCAACATGGGGACCGCCGAGGGCAGGGTGCGTGCCGCGGACTCGGCGCTCGCCGTCGTGGACGAGCATCCCAGCGCCATCGTGCGGGATCAGTACCTCATGGAGGTGGCGGACCGCTGCCGTCTGCCCTCGGACCGCCTGCGCGACGCCGTCGGAGAGCTGCGCGCCGGGCGCCCGGGCGACCGGCGGCGAGCGGCGACGGCCCCCCGCGAGGCGCTGCCGGCCGAACCGAGCATCGAGGAGCAGATCCTGCTGCTGCGCATGCACACGCCCGGCGAGCTGCCGGGTTGGATCGGGGCGGGTCTCTTCGCCCACGAGCTGCACGGCAGGTTGTTCGCACTGCTGGCAGGTGGCACGCCGCTGCGCGATCTCACCGAGGTTGCCACGGGCGACGCCGCCGCTGTGCTGGCGCGGCTGTCCGTGTGCGAGCCACCCGGCCATGCCCAACCGGTGATCGCGCGGTTCGTCTTCGACGCGGCCGGCCGCTGGATCGACGAGGTCACCCGGACGGCGCGCACCACCGGCGACGCCGGTCTGGGCCGAAACCTGGGGGACGTGCAACTCGCCTGCGCCGAGTTACGCGCCGAGAACTGGTCGCCGGCTGTGGCTGAGCGGCTGGCCGGGCTCCTCGCGGATGCCGCCGCCGGGGACGACCCCGGGACGGGTCGCGAAGCAGGAAGCGGACCGCGGTCCCCCGCTCGAGACGCCGAGGATGGTGCGCCGCGGGAGGCGCCCGCGGGCGACCGGCAGCCGCCCGGAGGGGGCGGCGAGCCGTTCCAGGAGGCACCGGCAGCGAGCGAGGAGGAGCGCTTCTACGAGGATCTTCCGAGCCTCGAGTCCGAGATGCCCTACGCCGCGAACCTGCCGGGCCCGGCGGAGCACCACAAATGACGGAAGGGTTCACGACCTACCTCAGCGACATCGGTCGCGTGGCCCAGCTGAACGCGGAGGAGGAGTGCGATCTGGGCCGCAAGGTGCAGGCGGGGTTGGCGGCACAGGAGATCCTCGACGGCAACGGCGAGCCGGAGCCCACCCGGCGCTCCGAGTTGCGACGCCAGGTGCGCGACGGCGAGGTGGCGCGGCAACGGCTGACGGAGGCGAACCTTCGCCTCGTCGTCTACCTGGCGCGTGGCTACCAGGGCCGGGGGGTGCCGTTCGCCGATCTCGTCCAGGAGGGGAACGTGGGGCTGCTGGCGGCAGCCACCAGGTACCGGCCCGACAAGGGTTGGCGGTTCTCGACCTACGCCGGCTCGTGGATCCGCAGCGCCATGCTCGCCGCGATCACCAACCAGGGCGGCGCCGTGCGCATGCCGGCGCACCTCTCGGCGCTGGCGACGCAGATCTACAAGGCCGAGCGGCAGTTCGAGCAGGAGAACCATCGAACGCCGACTCTGGCGGAGTTGGCGCGCAGCTGCGGGGCCGACGAGGAGCAGGTGGCCAGGGTCCGCGAGTTGCGCGCCTCGCCCGTGTCACTGGAGGCGCCCGTCGGTGACGACACGTCGCTGGGCGACATGCTCTCGGACGGCTCGGACTCCGGACCCGATGAACTGGTGCTCGAGCGGCTGCACGGCGCGGCGGTCCGCGAGGCTGTGGAGGAGGCTCTGGCCGCCGTCGGCGACGAGCGGGTGCGGAGGCTCCTGCGCCTGCGATTCGGGCTCGTGGACGGTCGCATCCGGACGTTGGCGGAGTTGAGCGGTCAGTTCGGCGTCACGAAGGAGCGGCTCCGCCAGATCGAGGCGCGGACGTTGTCGCGGCTGCGCCGCAGCGGCCTGGGGGACGAGCTGCGGGAGCTGATGCGAGAGTCCTGAGGGACCCCGCTGGTATCCTGACGGGGCGCGATCCGGGGTAGCTCAGTTGGCAGAGCGCCGGCCTGTTAAGCCGTTTGTCGTGGGTTCGAGCCCCACCCCCGGAGCCGAACGGTCGCCGGCGGACACCCGGCCGGTCCAACACCCGGCCGCCACGTCGAGGGGAGCGGCCCGCGGGCTAGTTTGTCCCCGGGCTCGTAGCTCAGTGGTCAGAGCAGACGACTCATAATCGTTTGGTCGTGGGTTCGATCCCCACCGAGCCCACGGCGCCGCGGGTGTGTACCGGGATCCCGGAGGTCGGTGCGCCCGGGCTCACTCGCCCAACCAGGCGGGCGCCCGGTCGTGCAGGTAGCGGGTGACCTTGCCGATGAGGCCGAACGTCTCGTCGAGGAACTCGTGCTCACCGGCGAGTTGTGCCAGCGGGATGCCCGACTCCGATTCCACGTGAACCGTCCGCGCCACGTCGTCGGTGACCGTGGCGATGGTGTCCGCGGCCCAGACGTGAAGCGGGAGATCTGTGCCGCCGATTGCCGAGAGTTCCGTGGCCAGCTCCAGCAGGTTGGGACTGTTCGGCAGCGGCGGGAGTCTCCAGTGGAAGCGGAGGATCAGGTCGAACCCCTCGGTGGGCCACTCGGCATCCTCCGGCAGCTTGTTGACCTCGTCCTCGAAGGCGATCTGGGTACGCGGGTCCAGGTCGGCGACGATGTGAAGTTCCAGCGGCCCGTCGCAGTCGTAGTCCGGATGCAACTGGATCTCCCACCACTGGCGTCCGGTCGTGATGTCGATGCAGTGATGGTCCTCGTGGTAGTGGAACCCGCCCTCGGCGGCGTGGTACTTGAGATCGGTGACGAACCCGGGAAAGTCGACGATGGACAAGGCGCAACTCCTCGGCGTTGGGGCCCTCCTGCCTTTTGACGGGGACAACCCTAGCCCTAGCGTGTCGCACATCTCGCCCGACGATCTGCTGTCGCTGTTCGCGGATACCGCCGACGCGGTGGCCGGTGCCCTGAACGACCTCGACGACTGGGGGTTGGCCGGCACCAGGCTCGGCCAGCACCACTCGGATCTCGCCGCTGATCGGGTCGCCACGAACGCTCTGCTGGATGCCGGCCTGGGGGTGTGCAGCGAGGAGTCCGGCCTGCAGGCACCGGACCGCTCGATCATCGTCGTTCTCGACCCCCTGGACGGTTCGACCAACGCGGCCCAGGGAATCCCGTGGTACGCCACGAGCCTCTGCGCGGTGGACGACCACGGTGCCCTGGCGGCCCTGGTGGTGAACCTGGCCTCGGGCGAGCGCTACGCGGCGACCCGCGGCGGCGGTGCCCACCGGGACGGCGAACCGATCCGCCCGTCGGCGGTAACCGAGCTGTCCGAGGCGATTCTCGGGTTGTCGGGCTGGTGGCCGCGCGCGCCCCGGTGGCGCCAGTACCGGGCACTGGGGGCCGCGGCGCTGGATCTCTGCGCCGTCGCCGACGGTCGCCTCGACGGTTTCGCGGACTGCCACTCGCTGGGCCCGTGGGACTATCTGGGGGCGATGCTGGTCTGCCGGGAGGCCGGTGCTGCGGTGGTCGATGCCGCCGGCCGGGATCTGACGACGACCGATCCCCTGCAGCGGCGCACCCTGCTCGCTGCGGCCGGCGAGCGCCTGCTGGCCGACCTGCGGGCGGCCTGGGCTGGCTAGCCTGCGGTCGCGGGGCGCTTAGCTCAGTCGGGTCAGAGCACTTCCCTTACAAGGAAGGGGTCGGCGGTTCGAGTCCGCCAGCGCCCACCGGTGCGGATCGGACGCGGCGTCGCCGCTGGTGAAGCGGGGGGAGGGGGCGGGCCTGGGACTGTTGGAGCAGCCGGGATCAGCGAGATTCTCTCCAGACCCGCCACCCTCTCCGAGGACGACTTCGTCGCTTCGGTGAGTGTACACGCCTTCGATGCCGTTAGGCCAATCGCGCCGGGCCACCGCTGCGGGGCAGCGCGGCGAGTGGCGCTCGGCGCCGCCGCGCACGCCGCGCTGTGGCGGATGTCACACGACCCGCGGGTACGTCGTGGTGGCGGGTGGCTAGCCTGCCGTCCGCAATATCGCCGTTCCCCGGCACGGAGACTCACCCCGGGCAACCCCCCTGCCGCGGTGGTGATCGGACGCCCCGTCGATGTCCCCCCATTCGACGGGGCGTCGGCTTCTCCGGGGCCGCGTCGACGACCCGGGCCCGTCCTTGTGAGCGCCTGCGGATGTCGTTTAGGGTCGCGCGCGGCGATGGCAGAGCACAGGCGAGAACCGAGCGGCGAGGCATGAATCCTCTCGAAGGCCTCCTGGACCTCCAGTCGCACGACACCCGCATCGCGCAACTCGAGCATCGTCACGCCCAACTTCCGGAGCGGGCGGCGTTGCGCCGCTTGGAGCGGGAGTTGGCGAAGCGCGACGAGCAGATCGCCGACGCCGAGCAGCACCACGCCGAGCTGGCGCGGCTCCAGAGACGCTACGACGACGATCTGAGTTCGGTTCTGGCCAAGCGGGAGCGGGAACGGGGGCTGCTCTACTCGGGCCAGGTCACCGCCATCCGCGAACTGCAGAGCCTCGAGGAGGAGGTGGCCGCCCTCGGGCGGCGCCAGCGGGTGGTCGAGGACAAGTTGCTCGAGGTGATGGAGGAGCTCGAGTCCGCCGGCGCGGCGTTGGCGGAGCTGCGCACGGGCCGCGACGAGCTGGCGCTGCGGATCGACGCCATCTCCGACCGCCTGACCGCCGCCGCGGCCGAGATCGACGAGGAGTGCGAACGGGTCCGCAGCGACCGTGCCGCCGTGGCGGGACAGATCGCTGCGGAACTGCTCGAGCTCTACGAACTCCTCCGCACCCAGATTGATGGCGTGGCGGTGGCGCGACTCGAGGGAACGAGCTGTCTGGGGTGCAACCTCACGCTGCCGCTCATGGAGGTGGATCGACTCCGCAGGCTCCCCGACATCGGCGAGGCGCCGGCAGGAGGAATCGACAAGGGGAGTGCCACCTGCCCGTCCTGCGGGCGCATCCTGGTTCTCTGAAGCGGTGCTGCTCTGGTTCGCCGGCCTGACGGTGCCGGCCGTGGCGGCTACCTTCGCAAGCCGCGCCCTGGACTACCGCTTGGTGATCGCCGGAGCCGTCCTCCCGTCCCTGGCGCTTGCGGTCGACGGCCTGTGGGTCATGGGGACCCTGCTGTTCCCGATCGCCGTCCTCGCCGGCGCCATGATCGTTGGATGGGGGCGGCGCCTCGTCCAGCGACGCCTGCTGGGGTTCCCGATCGGGCTCTTCTGCCACCTCATCCTGGACGGTGCCTGGCTGCGCCCGGCGTCCTTCTGGTGGCCGCTGGCCGGCGTAGCGGCCGGCGAGGCGGTCTCGGTGAGCCTGCGCCCGCTGTGGGCGGTGCTGGCCATGGAGTTCGCCGGGGCGGTTGCGATCTGGTGGTCCTGGGGACGATTCGGGCTCGCCGACCCGGCGCGTCGGCGGGTCTTGGCGCGCCGCGGCCGGCTGGAGCCAGCGTCGCGCCCGCGCCGTGCCCGGTGACGGCGAGTCGGCCTGTAGGCGGGGTTCTGTCCAGGCCCGGAGGCCTTGGGTGACCATCCATCTCAGCGGCCTACCCGGGGGCTGCGCTGCGCTGAGCGCCGGCGGGCCGCCACCCCCTGTCTGGCCTTGCTCCCGGTGGGGTTTACCGAGCCGCCCCGGTCACCCGAGGCGCTGGTGCGCTCTTACCGCACCGTTTCACCCTTGCCCGGCCCGGAGTCCGGGCCGTCGGCGGTCTGTTCTCTGTGGCACTTTCCTGCGAGTCGCCTCGACTGGCCGTTAGCCAGCACCGTTGCCCTGCGGAGCCCCGACCTTCCTCGACACCGTCACCGTTGCCGGCGCGGCGCCGCGGTCACCCAGCCGACTCGCCGTCCCTGCCATTCTGCCAGCACCGGGGCCGGACCGCGCGCCCCGCACCGACGGGCCAGGTTGCCGCAGGCCCGCTCCCGGCAGACCCAGCGGTCGCAGCTGTGTGGCGGCCGGGCGGGCCGTCGCACTCGGCCTCAGAACGACACGCTGCTGAGGTCGGGATGCCAGGCGGCGGCGCGCTCGGTGGCCTCGCGCCAGCGCTCCCGGTCGGGCTCGCGGCGGGGGTGGTAGGTCGCCCGCGGCGGCCGTAGCGACGCCACCTCGGGCCAGTCCCGCCAGGTGCCGGTGGCCAGTCCCGCCAGGTACGCGGCCCCCAGGGCCGTGCACTCCGTCTCGGCGGCCACCCGCACGGGGCGCCCGGCGGCGTCGGCCAGCGCCTGGGTAAAGGTGGGGTTGTTGCTCATGCCGCCGTCGATGATCGGCTCGGCCAGGTCGTGGCCGCTGTCGGCCTGCGCGGCCTCCAGCAGGTCGGCGCCGCGGTGGGCGACGCCCTCCAGCACGGCGCGCACCAGTTGTGCCCGCGTCGTGGCGGTGGTCATGCCGACGAAGGCGCTGCGCGCCCCGAAGTCCCAGAGCGGCGTCCCCAGCCCCAGGGGGGCGGGCACGAACATCACACCGCCGGTGTCGTCGCAGCCGGCGGCCACCGGGTGGGAGGCGGCCGGGTGCTCCAGCAGCCCCAGCTCGCACAGCCAGTCCACCGAGCTGCCGGCGCTCAGCATCATGGCCTCGATGCCCCATGCCGGCCGGCCGGCCTCCTGCCAGGCCACGATGGGGAACGTGCCGTTGGGGCCCCGCGGCGCGAAGGGCGGGGCATCGGCCTCGGGGCCCAGGCACACGTCCAGCATGCCGCCGGTCCCGAAGGTGATCTTCACGTCGCCGGGGCGGACCCTGCCCGCGCCCACGAGGGCCGCCTGCTGGTCACCCACCAGGCCGGTGATCGGCGGCCGACCCGGCAGCAGGCTCTCGGGGGCCACCGTCCCGCTGCTGTCGGTGATCTCGGGCAGGCTCTCGGGTGGGATGCCCAGGCGCTCGACCACCTGCGGGTCCCAGGCCACGCGGTCATGGTGCACGAGCCCGGTGACCGCCGCGTTGGTGGCGTCGGTGACGTGGTGGGCGCCGCCGGTGAGTGTCCAGACCAGCCAGGAGTCCAGCGTGCCGACGCAGAGTTGGCCCGCGGGCACGTCGCCGGCTGCGGCGATGAGGTGCGCGGCCTTGGTGGCGGGCTGGTTGGGAGCCAGGCGCAGCCCCTCGCTCTGCAATTCCAGGCAGTCCAAGGCGGTGCGCAGGTCCTGCCAGCCGAGACCGGGGCCGAGCGGCTCGCCGCTGCGGCGGTTCCACAGCACCGTCGAGGCGCGCTGGTTGGCGATGCCCACCGCCTCCACGCCCCCGGAGGCTGCGGCCAGGCAGGACTCGGCGGCATCCCGTGCCGCGGCGGCGACGGCGACGGGATCGAACTCCGCCAGGCCCGGCACCGCGGCATCCAGCGGTGTGGCCACGCGGTGCTCGTGGTGGAGCCGGCCGGCGCCGTCCACCAGAGCCGCCCGCACGCTTGTGCTCCCCAGATCGATGACGAGGATGCTCATCTCATGGGTGGTCGCCGGGTGCCGAAGAGGACCGGGGCCGGGTGGAGCCCGGCACCGGGGCGCTGCATCCCCCGCACGTGACGGGGGTCGGCGGGCCGCAGGACTCGTCACCGGCCGACACGGTTGGCATGCTAGGAGAGTGCTGAGCCATACTGCGGGCATCCATGCGTGATTCCGGCGAAGGCCGGAATCCACGGTCCAGCGGATCCGGCTTTGTCCGCGGTCGATGGCTCGGCAGCTTCCGGGAGATGGGTCCGCAACGCCCAAGGCCGAGGCGATTCCCGTCGCCTGATCGCCGGAAACGGATAGACGACGACCGCGACTCGCGACCAACGAGCACGACCGAGGATGCAGCATGAACGGAGATCAGGACGACGTCGGTGCCGGGCGATCCGTGGACTTCGCGCTGCTGTTCAGGACGCTGGCCGCGGGGGAGCACCTCTCTCGCACCCAGGCGCGGGCGGCGGCGGACGCCATGCTCGCCGGGTCGGCCTCCGAGGCCCAGATGGGCGGGCTGCTCATGGCCCTGCGGACAAAGGGCGAGACCGCCGTCGAGCTGGCGGGACTCCTGGAGGGGCTGCGTGCCGCGGCGCTCGACGTGCGAGTGGACGCCGAGGAGATGGGCCTCATCGACACGGCCGGTACCGGAGGCGACGGCAGCGGTTCCCTGAACATCTCGACCATGGCCGCGCTGGTGGCTGCGGGCGCGGGCGCCCGCGTGTGCAAGCACGGCAACCGGGCGGTCTCGTCGTCGTGCGGTTCGGCTGATCTGCTGGAGGCGCTCGGGATCGCGGTCGACCTGGGGCCCGACGGTGTGGCGGGCTGCCTCGAGCAGGCGGGCATCGCCTTCTGCCTGGCCCCGCTGTTCCATCCCGCGCTCCGCCACGCCGGTCCCACCCGGCGCAGCCTGGGCGTGCCGACCGCATTCAACTACCTGGGCCCGATGGCCAACCCCGCCGGTGTGCGACGCCAGGTAATCGGTGTGAACGATCCGGCCATGGCCGAGCGGATGGCCGAGGTTCTGGCGGTCACCGGTACGCAGCGTGCCATGGTCGTCCACGGCCACCCCGGCCTCGACGAGCTGTCGACGATCGGGCCGACGCGGGTCATCGAACTGAAGGAGGGCAGGATCGAGCGCTATGTGGTCTCGCCGGCCGACCTCGGCCTGCCGACGGTCGAGTTGTCCGATCTCGCCGGCGCGGACGTGGCCGCGGGCGTCGCGGCGACCCACGCGCTGCTGGCCGGTGAGCCGGTGCCGTGGCGCGGCATCGTGTGTCTCAATGCAGCCGCCGGGCTTGTGGTCGGGGACCTGGCGGCCGATCTGGACGAGGGTCTGAGTCTCGCAGCCGCCGCGCTGGACCGAGGCGCCGCGGCGGACACTCTCGCCCAGTGGGTGGAAGTGTCCCACCGCCTCGCCGACCGTCGCTGATCCGGAGAAGACCGCTTTCCTGGTCCGAACTACGGTGGCCGGATGACCAGTCCCCGGGAACCAGGTCGGCTCCGTTGCCGCCGCCGCTGGCAGACGAGCCTGTTCCGATGAGCGGCGCCACTGCCCGGAGGTACGACATCGCCGTCGTCGGCGCGGGTCCGGTGGGCAGCCTTTGCGCGCTCGCGCACGCGCGTCGAGGTGCCTCGGTGGCTCTGCTCGAGGCAAGCCCGAATGCCTCCAAACGACTCGCCGGCGAGTGGCTGCATCCCCCCGCCCTGCGGATACTCGGCGACTTCGGGATCGAGCTCGACACCCAGCCGCGGAGCGCCACGGGCAAGGGATTCGCGGTGTTCCCGGAAGACCGGTCGGAGCCGATCGTGCTCCCTTATCCGGACGGATCCCACGGGTTGGTCTGCGAGCACGAGGTGTTGGTCTCGCGTCTGCGTGAAGCCGTCGAGGCCGAGCCGGGCGTCGACTTCATGCTCGAGGCGCGTGTGCGGGCGGTTGAGGACCACCGTGTCACGTTCACCCGCAACGGCGCCGATGAATCCCTCGAGGCCGCGCTGATCGTCGGCGCGGACGGCCGGACCTCGATCGTGCGTCGATCATTGGGTCTGTGGACGAGTCCCCGGAACTGCTCGCGGATGATGGGGATCGCACTGCATGGAGTGAACCTGCCGCTGGAGGGTTACGGGCACGTGGTCTGCGGGGGACCGGGCCCGATTCTCATCTATCGCCTGGGGGAGGATGCCGTTCGGGTCATAGTCGACGTCCCCTTGGGGTACTCGGCGCAGGACCTGTTTGCCGTGATGTCGGACTCGTATGCGGGCTGGATGCCGGAATCGCTCGCGCCTGCGTTCGTCGACGCGCTGCGGGAGCGGAGATTCCTCGCCGCGGCCAACGCGCTGCGGCCGCGCGCCACGTACGGGAGTCCACGGCGGGTTCTCATCGGGGATGCGGCCGGGCACTACCACCCGCTGACGGCGGTGGGGATGACCCTCGGTTTCGGCGATGCGCTGGCACTGGCCGAAGGAAGGGACTTTCGCGACTTCACCAACCGGCGTTGCCAGGCGACCCGTGCGCCGGAACTCCTCGCCATGGGGCTGTACGAGGTCTTCGCGGATCATCGGGTGGAGTCCGTGGCGCTGAGGCACGCGGTCTACCGGCGTTGGCGGGAGAGTCCCGCGGTCCGCAGCCGGACCATTCGTCTGCTCGCCTGTGAGGACACATCGATAGCCAGTCTGGGTCTGGCGTGCAGCGCGATGGCGGCCCGGGCGATCGTCGGTGAGATTCCGAGATCCTGCGACCAAACCGCCTGGCGTCGGGCCCGCGACATCGTGCGTGCGCTCGTGTTTCGCATCGGATGGCTCCTCCGCGGGTTGCGGCAGTTGCGCAAGGCGCGAAACACCGATGGACGGAATGACGAGCAAGTTCGGGACACCTTGGCCCGCGCGCTCCTGATCTCCATACCATCGAGAGCCGGCAACCGCCGGCTCAGCCGTCCGGAGGAGGCTGCGTCACCCGACGCCGGCCCCGCACTGCGGAGCGCCAGCACGCGCCTCGTGAGTCTCCAGGGTGTTGACGGTGCCTGGGAGGGCGAGATGGTGTGGTGCCCCATGCTCACCGCGCAGTACGTGCTGCTGCACCACATCGTCGATCGTCCGCTCGATCCCGGCCGGCGTCGGCGGGTGCTGCGCTACTTCGAGCAATCCCGCCTCGAAGGAGGCCTGTGGGGCTTGCACGAGCACGCACAACCCCACCTGTTCGTCACGACTCTGGTCTACGTTGCGGCGAGACTGCTCGGTGTCGAGCGAGACGACCCGTTGGTCCAGCCGGCGCGGCGATTCCTGCAGGCAGAGGGTGTCCTCGGCATCCCGAGCTGGGGGAAATTCTGGCTGGCGCTCGTTGGCCTCTACGACTGGCGCGGGGTGAACGCCGTCCTACCCGAACTGTGGGGCCTGCCGCGCTGGTTGCCGTTGCATCCTTCGAAGTGGTACTGCCATACCCGGCTCATCTACATGGCGATGGCGGCCATCCAGCCGCTCCGTTTCCAGGCCCCCGTGATGCCCGCGGTCGCCTCCATACGGGAGGAACTGTTCCCACAGGGGTTTGCCAACGTGAAGTTCTCGTCGGGTCGCAATCGCCTGCGGGACGGCGACCTCTTCGCCCGGCCCGGGGTGTGGCTCCGAGCAGGCTACGGGCTCGCGCTGTTGTACGACCGGTTCGGTGGCAAGCGGCGGCGCGCCCGGTGTACCGAGGAGATCATCCGGCACATCAGGTGGGAACTGAAAGCCACCACCCATCGGAGCATCTCCCCGGTCAGCGGTCTCCTCAACATCCTCGCCCTGTGGCTGCGCGACCCCGACGACGCCGACTGCCGGCAGGCTCTGGCGCGCCTGGAGAGCTGGATCTGGGAGGACGAGGCGGGCGGAACACGCCTCACCGGAGCGAGAAGCGCCGTGTGGGACTCCGGGTTTTCCCTGCAGGCGCTGGCGACCGTGCCGGAGCTCGACGGCGTCGGCACCGCACTGCGACGCGGCGCCGACTTCGTGCGCCGCGAGCAGATCGGCGCCAGCTTCGACGGATTCGGCGAGGCTCACCGGACCGATCCCAGAGGCGGCTGGTGCCTGGCGGGGAAGTGGCATGGCTGGCCGGTGACCGACTGCACGGCGGAAGCGGTGCTGGGAATGCTCGCCGCCGACCGCGAGGCCACGAGCACGGCGGTGCTCGGCGATGCGGTTCGTTTCATGTTGCGTGGTCAGAACCGCGACGGCGGGTTCGGCAGCTATGAGGCACGACGCTCCGCGGTTGGCCTCGAGTGGCTGAATCCGGCCGAGATGTTCGGCGACTCGATGACCGAGCGTTCCTACGTCGAGTGCACCGCCTCGTGTCTCGCCGCGTTGAGTGCCTGTCGGGAACACGCCCCGGAACTCGCCGATCCGGAGGTGCTGAGCGCGGTCTCACGAGCCGGCGCCTGGCTTCGCCGGACCCAGGAGACCGACGGGTCGTGGCGCGGCGCGTGGGGCGTTCAGTTCATCTATGGCACCTTCTTCGGGGTCAGGGGCCTGCTTGCCGCCGGGGCCGGTCCCGGTGATCCGGCGCTGCGTCTGGCGTGCCGGTGGCTGCTGGATCGCCAGCGGCCCGACGGGGGATGGGGCGAGCACCACAGCGGCTGCCGGGCCGGCCGCTACGTCGAGCACGAGGAGAGCCAGGTCGTCCAGACCGCCTGGGCGATGCTCGCTCTACTCGAGGCGGACGATTCGAACTGGACGGCGATCACGCAGGGCGCCCGGTTCCTGCTCGACACCCAGGACGAGGATGGGCAATGGCCCAAACAGGACATGGCCGGCTTGTTCTTCCGCACGGCGCTGGTGGACTACGCCCTGTATCGACAGTACTTCCCCCTCCACGCACTCGGTCTCTACGAGCAGCGGCGTCGAGCCCGGCTGCACCTGACACCCTCCCGGGGGGTCTCCGAGTAGAGGTCGAGGCCGTGGTCGTGCCGGTGACGCCTACGCTCAGAGGGTGCCGGCCGGACGCATCGAGCGACACGGCGGCCCGCTGCGGCCGACCCCGGTGCGAGTCGTGCCCCGTGGGAATAGGAGCGGGCCGGCGCGGGAGATGCCGCCCGGGCTCTTGCGACGCGATGTCCTGGAGGCCGGACGGCGGGCGGGCCTGGCCGCCGTCGGTGTTGCCGCGGTGGAGCGGTTCGAGGATACGCGGAGCTTCCTCTTCGAGCGCAAGGCGGAGGGCCTCCACGGTGGCATGCAGTTCACCTACCGGAATCCGGAGCGCTCCACCGATCCGGCGCGGATCCTCCCCGGCTCGGCGGCTCTGGTGGTGGGTGCCCTCGGCTACGCGCAGCCGGCCGCGCCGGATGGCCGCGACGGGCGCCCGACGGCGCGTGTGGCCCGCTATGCCACCGGCGATGTCTACGGGGAACTCCGGAGCGCCCTGGCGGTCGTGGCGCGGCTGCTGATCGAGCGGGGCCACCGGGCGGTCGTGGTCGCCGATGACAACGCGCTCGTGGACCGCGAGGCCGCCTACCGGGCCGGCCTGGGCCACTACGGCAAGAACAGCAACCTGCTGCTGGCTGGGGCGGGGAGTTGGTTCGTGCTGGGTTCGGTGGTGACCGACGCACCGCTCCGGCCCGCCGCCGAGCGCGTGCCCGACGGGTGCGGACCGTGCCGGCGCTGCCTGGACGGCTGCCCGACGGCTGCCATCGTCGCCCCCGGGATGGTCGACGCGCGCCGCTGCCTGGCGTGGCTCCTGCAGACCAGGGGCGACTTCCCGGAGGAGTACCGCACGGCCCTCGGCGACCGGCTCTACGGCTGCGACGACTGCCAGGAGGTGTGCCCGCCCAACCGGGGCGCCGGCGAAGCGGCACGGCCCGGGGAGCAGGCGTCCGTCGACGTCCTCGACCTGCTGGCGGCCGGTGACGACGAGTTGATGGCGCGCCACGGCCGCTGGTACGTCCCGGCGCGCGATCCGCGCTACCTGCGTCGCAACGCGCTGATCGTGCTGGGCAACGTCGCCGACGGATCGGACCCGACGGTCATCGACACGGTGCGCTGCTACCAGCAGCATTCCGATGCGATGCTGGCGCGCCACGCCGCCTGGGCGGCGCAGCGCCTGGGGCTCGACGTGGATTCCGGCCTCGGCCGGCATGAACGGCGGGACGGCCTCCCCGACGAACCTGGCGACGCCGTCGGTACCGCAGGGCCGGAGCAGTGAGCAGCCCGGCTGCGGGGCCCACCGGCTCCGGTGAGGCACAGGTTCGACGGCATCTCCTGGTCACCAACGACTTCCCGCCGAAGGTTGGCGGGATCCAGAACTACCTGTGGGAACTCTGGAGGCGGCTCCCGGCGGATCGCTTCTGCGTGCTCACCCGCCCCCATCCCCAGGCCGGGGCGTTCGACGTCGGCGAGGACTACCCCATCGTGCGGAGCGCGGTGCCCTTCCTGCTGCCCGTGCCGAAGGTGCTGGCCGAGATCCGCGAGTTGCTGGCGTCGACCGCCGCGGAACTGGTGGTCTTCGATCCGGCCGTGCCCGTGGGCGCCCTGGGACCCCGCCTCGACGTTCCCTACGGGGTCGTCCTGCACGGGGCGGAGGTGACGGTGCCGGCGCGCCTGCCGGGCGTTGCCGCGCTGCTGCGGCGAACCCTGGCGGGGGCGGAGATCGTGATCTCCGCCAGCGGCTACGCCGCCGGCGAGGCGCGCCGCCTCTGCCCGGCGATGGTTCCCGACGACTACGTCCCACCCGGCGTCGACACACGGCGCTTCGTGCCGCTGGACGGCGCACAGCGCCGGCAGGTGCGCCGGCGGCTCGGTGTGACCGACGAGGAGGTCCTGGTGCTGAGCGTCAGCCGGCTGGTTCCCCGCAAGGGCATGGACCGGCTGATCGAGGCCGTGGCCCGGCTGGCCCCGGCGCGGCCGGGTTTGCGCCTCCTCATTGCCGGGACCGGGCGGGACGCCGGGCGCCTGGAGGCGCTCGTGCGGCGCACCGGGGCACCCGCGCGACTCCTCGGCCGGGTCGGCGAGGATGCTCTGGCCGATCTCTACGGGGCGTCGGACCTGTTCGCCATGCTTTGCCGCAAGCGCTGGTTCGGGCTCGAGCAGGAAGGGTTCGGCATCGTGTTCCTCGAAGCGGCCGCCGCGGGCACCGCACAGGTGGCGGGTGACAGCGGGGGAGCGGCGGAGGCCGTCGAGCACGGCGAGGGCGGTCTGGTGGTCGAGGATCCCGACGATGTCGAGGCGGTGGCCGACGCCCTGGCCGCGCTGCTGGATGATCCCGAGCACCGTCGGCGCCTGGGCCGCCGGGCGCGCCAACGTGCCGAGGAGGGCTTCTCCTATGACCACCTCGCCCGGCGCCTGCGCCACGTGTTGAGTTGAACCTGCCGCGGCGCCAACGTGCCGAGGTGGGCCGGTGCGGCCGGCGACTCGTGATCGCCGGCCGCACCGGCACCACTGTGTTCTGCACGGTCACCGCGCTCGGCGTGGTGTGGCCCGAGGGCGCGGGGCCAGCGGCACAGGTCACCGCACTCGTTCTGTTCGCCGCCGGCTGTGCGGCCTACGGGCGGGCGTACGTGCTGGCCGTGCGGCGGAGTCGCAGCGAGAGGATCTCGACCCTGGCGGCGTTCCTGCAGATGCCCGGCGCCTCGCCGGCGCTGCGAGCGGAGTTCCGGATCACGACCGGCCTGCAGTTCGCCGCCGGGCTGACGGGTGCCGCGTTGCGCCCCTTCGGCGTGCTGGCATTCGGTATTCTTGCGGGCGTGTACGGTTTGGGTCTCATCGGTCTGTGGGGTGCGTCCTTCGGGGTGTTCCCTCCTCGGTCCCTCCCTTCGGGGCGGAAGTGAAATGATTGAGTTCTCAACGCGCCAGATACTCGTGAACGCCTCGCCTGCTGACTGCTTCGACGTCGTCATCGACTTCGAGCGCTACCCGCAGTGGGCTCCCGACATCAAGGAGGCGCGGGTTCTCCGGCGCGACGACAACGGCCACGGCGGGCTCGTGGCGTTCCGGGCCGCCGCCATGGGGCGGAGCGTCACGTACACCCTCAAGTACTTCTACGGCTCGAATCCGCTGCGGGTCGCCTGGCGGCTCGTGAAGGGTGACCAGGTCCGTCACATCGACGGCGAGTACGAACTGGCGCCTTCCTCCGATGACGGGGGGAAGACTCTCATCACGTACTCCATCGCCGCGGAACCGGCCGTCCCGCTGCCGGGGTTCGTCAAGCGTCGTGCGGCATCCCGGATCATGCAGACGGCTCTGGACCAACTCCGTCGCCGCGTCGAGTCGGTCGTCGCCGGCAAGGCACCCGGCCGCGGCTGAGCCTCAGAGGTCACGGCGACCGCCACATGCGAGTGGTCTCGGCCCGGACCACCTCCGGGGCGCGGACGCCTGCCGGGTGACGACTCCGCCGGCGGCTGGCTTCGATGTCGGCGGGACCAACATCCGTGCCGAGGTGATCGGCTCGGCAGCCCTGCCGGCCACTGTGACCCGGCGCCGCATCCGACCCCCGAGCATGGACGGCATCGTCGACGCCATCTGCGAGATGGTGGGCGCCATCGAAGACGAAGACTCCCACGGTGTCGCTGCGGTGGGTGTGGGGTGCGCCGGACTCGTGAACCGCTCGGGGAGCGTGGCGACCTCGCCCAACATCCCCGCGATCCGGGACTTCCCGCTGCGGGCGATGCTGGCCGAGCGTTTGGGCCGTCCGGTGGCCGTGGACAACGACGCCACCGCCGCTCTGCGCGCCGAGATGGCCTGCGGCGCGGCGGCCGGCGTCGCCAACGCGCTGCTGGCGACGTTCGGGACGGGTATCGGGGCGGCGCTCGCTCTGGACGGCGAGATCCGGCGCGGCGCCGATGGCCTGGCCGGCGAGGCCGGTCACATGATCGTGGCGCCCGGCGGACCCGAATGCCTGTGCGGGCGCCGGGGCTGCTGGGAGCAGCTGGCCTCCGGCGAGGCGCTGGGCAGGGCGGCACGGGATGCCGCCCGCGCCGGGAAGGCACCGGCGCTCGCCGAGCGGGTCGGCGGGCGCCTGGCGGACATCCGCGGCGAGCACGTCGGTGAGCTGGCCGCGGCGGGCGATCCGGTCGCCCGGCGACTGCTGAGCGAGTTCGCCGGCTGGGTGGCCCTGGGGCTGAACAACCTGATCCTGCTGCTGTCCCCGGAGGTGGTCGTTCTGGGCGGGGGCCTGTCCGAACTCGGGGAGGTGTTGCTTGCGCCCGTCCGCGACGCCCTGGAGGAGGTCTACCTGGAGCATCGCCAACGAACGCCTGTGGGACTCCGGGTGGCGCAATACGGCGACAGGGCGGGAGCCATCGGAGCGGCGCTGCTTGCTCTGGACCTCCTCGAGACGCCCGAAGTGCACAGCCGCGCCATGCGCGCTCGCTAGCCTCGGTGGCGTGGAGTTCCGGCGCATAACCAACCTCCCTCCCTACGTCTTCTCCGTGATCGACCGGCTGAAGGTGGAGGGCCGACGCCGCGGCGAGGACATCATCGACCTCGGCTTCGGGAACCCGGATCTGCCGTCGCCGGACGTGGCGGTGGAGAAGCTGGCCGAGGCCGCCCGCAACCCCCGCAACCACCGCTACTCGCTGAGTCGGGGAATCCCCAAACTGCGGAGTGCGGTCTCGGACCTCTACCTGCGCCGGTTCGGCGTGGAACTCGACCCCGAGACGCAGATCATCAACACGATCGGCGCCAAGGAGGGACTCTCGCATCTCATGTGGGTCCTGCTGCAGCCCGGCGACGCGGTGCTCGTCCCGGCCCCGTCGTATCCCATCCATCTGTACTCGCCGCTCTTCGCCGGCGCGGAGGTTCGGGAGATACCGCTGTCGGTCGGCGACGACCTCGACGAGGTTCTGCGGCAGCGCTGGGAATACTCGTGGCCCAAGCCGCGGGTCATCCTCCTGTCGTTCCCGCACAACCCCACCACGACCTGCGTCGATCTGGAGTTCATGCAGCGGGTCGTGGACTTCGCCCGGGCTCACGACGTCCTCATCGTCCATGACTTCGCCTACGCCGACATCGCCTTCGACGGTTACCGGCCGCCCTCGATCCTGCAGGCGAGCGGTGCCACCGACGTGGCCGTGGAGTTCTACTCCCTCACCAAGTCCTTCTCGATGGCCGGCTGGCGGGTGGCATTCATGCTCGGCAACGCCGATGTCGTGGCCGCGCTGGCGAAGCTGAAGTCGTATCTGGACTACGGCACCTTCCAGCCGGTGCAGATCGCCGCCACGGTGACGCTCAACGAGGCCGCGGACTATCCGAAGCTCGTGAACGAGGCGTACCAGAGCCGTCGTGACAGCCTCTGCGAGGGCCTCGCCCGGATCGGCTGGCACGTCGATCCGCCCCGCGGCACGATGTTCGTCTGGGCGCCGATTCCGGACGCCTACAGCCACATGGACTCGGTGGCCTTCGCCTCGTTCCTGGTCACCGAGGCGAAGGTGGCCGTCTCGCCGGGTCGCGGGTTCGGGCCGGGCGGCGAGGGCCACGTGCGATTCGCACTCATCGAGAACGAGCAGCGCATCAGCCAGGCGGTCCGGAACCTGCGCAAGGCGATGCCCGCGCTCGCCTGAGTTCACATTGCGCCTCGGCATCCTGACCGGCGGTGGGGACTGCCCGGGGCTGAACGCCGTCATACGTGCCGTCGTGCTGCACGGCAGACGCCGCTGGAACGACGAGGTTGTGGGGTTCCGCGACGGCTGGCGCGGCGTCATCGACGACGAGGGGTTCGTGATCGCGCCCGAGCGGGCCTCGAGGATCCTGTCGCGGGGCGGGACCATCCTCGGGACATCGAGGATTCAGCCTTACACGACCGCCGACGGTCCTCGCCGGGCGGTCGAGGCGCTGCAGCGCCGCGGTGTCGAGGGGCTGATCGTGGTGGGTGGCGAGGGGACCCTGAGCGTCGCCAACAGGTTGCACCGCGACCATGGTGTGCGATTGGTCGGCGTGCCCAAGACCATCGACAACGACGTGGGTGTGACCCAGCTGACGTTCGGCTTCGAGACGGCGGTGCAGACGGCCACCGACGCCATCGATCGTCTCCACACGACCGCCGAATCCCACAACCGCGTCATGGTCGTCGAGGTGATGGGCCGCCACGCCGGCCACGTGGCGCTGTGGGCGGGTATCGCCGGTGGCGCCGCGGCGATCCTGGTTCCGGAGAGACCCTTCGACATCGCCGCCGTCAGCGGGGATCTGCAGCGCCTGCACGAGGGCGGGACTCGCTCGTCGGTCGTCGTCGTGGCGGAGGGGGCGCGGCCGATGGCGGGCACGCTGGAGATACCGGAGCCGGGTGTCGACGAGTACGGGCACGCGCGCCTCGGCGGCATCGGCGCCATCGTCGCATCCGAGATCGAAGCGCGGACCGCCTTGGAGACCCGGGTGACGGTGCTGGGTCACGTCCAGCGGGGCGGCACGCCGACCGCCTTCGATCGCGTCCTGTGCACGTCCTTCGGGGTCGCCGCAGTGGATGCCACCCACGAGGGCGCGTTCGGGCAGATGGTGGCCGTGCGGGGAGGGGGCCTTGCGCTGGTGCCCCTGGCGGAGGCGACGGCCGCACTGAAACCCATCCCCGCCGATCTCTGGCAGGTGGCGCAGGCCTGCCTCTCGTAGGGGTGCCGCTGGGCCTACGCGGGCCCCAGGGAGGCGTAGTGGACCCGGCCCACGGGTGCTTCCACGTCGCCCTCGTCGGTGGGCAGGGCACGCGGCTCGCCCTCGATGAGCACCCAGAGCCATTCCACGCCGGCCAGTTCGGTCGCGGTGTAGACCAGTTGCGCGATCGCCAGGCGCTGCAGCTCGCCCTCGATCTGCTCGAGTGCCCCCGCCGCCAGGTCGACGCGCAGCACGCCGTCGGTTAGATCGCTCGTGCGAATGACCATCTCGACCGGAATCACCGACGTGAGACCGGCGGAGGCCTCTTCGGCCGTCGGTCCGGCTATGAGAGCCTCGAGGGCCGCGATCGGCCCTGCGGGGGTGGCCAGATCGCGTTCGACCGGCACCCCGAGAGCCTCGCCGTCCACGAAGTAGAGGTTGACGGCTTGGCGTGGCACCGGAGGCTGGGTGGAGGTCGTGGTGGTTGACGGTACGGCCAACTCCTCCGGCAGTTCCGAGGCGTCCAGCACGCGGGGCGCCGGATCCTGCGGGACCCCGCACGCCCCGGCTGTGAGCGCGAGCGCGCCCAGGAGTCCCAGCGCCGCTCGGCGTGCCGGTGGCGCGGGCCGCCGTGTGCGGTCGGGATTCACCGGCCGTCCAGCGGCAGCGTGACGACGAAACACGCACCCTGCATGCCGTCACCCCTCTCGGTCACGCGGACGGTCCCACCGTGCAGGCGGACGTGCTCGGCCACGAGTGCCAGACCGAGCCCGGTACCGCTGCCCCGTGCACTCGGGCCCTGCCGCTGCCCGCGGGCGAAGCGATCGAAGATGACGTCGCGATCCTCCGGTGCCACGCCCGGGCCGGCGTCGATCACCCCGATCTCGACCGTGGACTCGAGGCACTCGACATGGATCTGGGTGGGTCCCCCCGCGTGATTGTCGGCGTTCTCGAGGAGGTTTGCCATGACCTGGGCGAGCCGCCGCCTGTCCGCCCGGACGATCAGGCTCTCGGCGCCTGGCGAGCGCGTCAGTCGCGGGGCGTGGCCGGCGGCGCGTGCCGCCTGCTGGACGAACTCCATGATCTCGAAGTCCTCCGTCTCCAGAGCGGCGGCTCCGACGTCGTAGCGCGAGATCTCCAGGAGGTCCGCCACCAGTTGCTTGAAGTGCTCGAGGTCGGCGCTGAGCAGGTTGAGGGCGGTCTGGGAGCGCACCGGCAGATCGCCCTGGCGCTTGCGAAGGACCTCCAGGGAGGCGGTCAGGGTCATCAGGGGCGAGCGCAACTCGTGGCTCACGTTGGAGGCGAACCGTGCATCGCGTTCGATGCGACCCTGAAGGGCGCTGGCCATCTGGTTGAACGAGTGCGAGAGTCGCTCGAGGTCGGGGTCGGCGCCCTCGAGGCGCGTGTTCAGGTCGCCGGCGGCGATGGCCTCCGCCGCCTCGCCGATGTCGGCCAGGGGTCGCACGGCGCGCTGTGCCGCCCAGATGCCGATGCCGATGCCGACGAGCACCGTGATGGCGCTGCCGGTGAGCAGGGCGATCAGCAGCGAGCTGAGCGTCGTGGCGATGTCGTCGAGCGGTACGGCCTCGTAGTAGGCGGCGTCGATGTCGAAGTAGGGGATGCCGATGACCGCGAAGGGGGTCTCCCCGACGACGTAACGCATCTGCGCCGCCTGACCGCGCGCCACCGTCCGCTTCAGCTGCGGGTCGATCTGCGGCTCGCTGAACTCAACCGGGTTGGCCGACAACCAGAGGTCGCCGAAGCGGATGACCGGGCGCGCCCCCAGGGGCGTGTAAAGGTTCTGCACGAGTTCCCGCAGCTGCTCCTCGGTGGTCTCGTCGTCGATGAGCCGGCTCACCTGCGTGGCGTTGAACAGAACGCGGGCAAGCGAGGTGTCCTCGCGCCGCGTCAGCAGGTTGTCCCGCGTCAATTCGTACGTGATCAACGAGAGGCCCGCGGCCAGGACGAGTGCCCCGAGCCCGAAGGCAACGCTGACGCGGAGCCGGAGGGAGGCACGTGCAGCCACGGCGCCTCAGGGCTGCAGCTTGTATCCCTCGCCACGGACGGTCACGACGTGGCGCGGGTTGGCCGGGTCGGTTTCTATCTTGGTGCGCAGGCGCCGGATGTGGACGTCGACCAGGCGGCTGTCGCCGAAGTAGCCGTACCCCCAGATCCGCTCGAGCAACAGCTCCCGGCTGAGTGTTCGCCCGGGACTCGACGCCAGCTCCACCAGCAGCCGGAGCTCCGTCTTGGTCAGGTTGATGTCCTCGTTGCCGCGGCGCACGACGCCCTCCTCGGCGAACACCTCGAGATCGGCGAAGATGAAGTTCGTGATGGGACCCTCGGCGGTTCGTGCCCGGCGCAGCAGGGCGCGGATGCGCGCTGACAACTCCTTGGGTGCGAAGGGTTTCGTGAGGTAGTCGTCCGCTCCGGCCTCGAGTCCGGCCACGATGTCGTGGGTGTCCTCGCGGGCGGTGACCATGACGATGGGCACGTTGCTGATGCGCCGCAGGGAGCGGCAGACCTCGAAGCCGTCGACACCCGGGAGCATGATGTCGATCAGCACGACGTCCGCAGGGTTCCGGCGGAAGATGTTCAGGGCTGTCTCACCGTTGGAGGATTCCTCGACCTCCCAACCCTCGTCCTCGAGGGCCAGCCGCAGCGAGGTGCGGATCCGCTCGTCGTCCTCCACCGTCAGGATGCGGGTCGCCATGGCCACCATGCTGCCCCATTTGAGGCCGGCTGTCGCACTCAGGAGGCGGCGACGGACCCGCTGACGGCAGCCGCCCCGGCACCGTGGGGAGCGCGACTCATCGCGCGCGGCGTCGTCGCGGCAACGCCAGCGGTGATCGGGAACCCGCCCGGGGGGAGCCGCGCCATTCGCTCATGGCGCGCAGCGTGAGGGTGGCGACGACGGCGACACCCGCAGCGCAGACCACGGCGCCGGCGAAGGTGCCCACGCCCCGTTGCCAGTCGCAGTCGCCCGCGCAACTCACGTCCACCAGGGCGAAGCCGATCAGGCCGCCGCAAGTGCCCGCCAGCAGGATCGCCGCGATGGCCACCGCTCTGGCCCGGCGCCCCGGCATGGCCGAGCGCGCCGGGAACCCGTCCTGGGCACCGCTCACCCGGACCATGCTAGGGCCCCGCCGGGACCGCGGCCCCGGGAGAACCGAGCCGGGCGCCCCGGCGAGGTGCGGCGCGACCTAACGTGGCGCCATGGCGCCGCTGGGAGACGCGACCGTTCTGCACGTCGACATGGATGCCTTCTTCGCGGCAGCGGAGGTGCGGCGCCGTCCCGAACTTGCGGGGCTGGCGGTGATCGTCGGCGGCACCGGCGATCGCGGCGTGGTGGCCGCGGCCTCCTACGAGGCGCGCCGCTTCGGCGTGCACTCGGCGATGCCGACCGTGCGGGCGCGGCGGCTCTGCCCGCAAGGGGTGTTCCTCGCCGGGGATCATGCCTACTACCGGGAGGTGAGCGGGCGGATCATGGAACTGTTCCGGTCGTTCACGCCGCTGGTGGAGGCGCTGTCCCTGGACGAGGCTTTCCTGGACGTGGCGGGTGCCAGGCGGCTCTTCGGGCCCCCCGGCGACATCGCCCGAAGGATCCGTGCCGACCTGCAGAGCAGCGAGGGCCTGGCCTGCTCGGTCGGCGTCGGCTCCAACAAGCTGCTGGCGAAACTGGCCTCCCGGGCGGCCAAGCCGCGTGCCGGGCCCGCAGGCATCGAGCCCGGCCCGGGAACCGTCGTGATCGAACCCCACGACGCCCTGTGCTTCCTGCATCGCCTGCCGGTGGGGGCGCTGTGGGGCGTGGGGCCGGCGACGCTGCGTCGCCTGAGCGACATGGGCGTCGAGACCGTCGGCGACCTTGCCGCGACGCCCACCGACACCCTCGTGGCGGCCTTCGGCAGGGCGCACGGGCACCGGTTGGCAGAGCTGTCCCAGGCCCGCGACCCCCAACCCGTCGTCGCCTCGCGAACACCCAAATCCCTGAGTGTGGAGGTCACCTTCCCGCGGGATGTCACCGATCGTGCCGCGCTGGAGCAGGAGATCGTCCGGCAGGCCGATTCTCTCGGCAGCCGCCTGCGATCCGCCGGGTGCACCACCCGCACGGTCGTCCTGAAGCTGCGGTTCGGCGACTTCCGGACAGTGACGCGCTCGCGGCGCCTCCGGGAGGCGACCGCCCATGCCCCGCACCTCGCCCGCACCGCCAAGGAGCTTCTGGCGTTGCTGGACGTCGCCGCCGGGGTGCGCCTCCTCGGTCTCGGTGCCGGCGGCCTGCTCGGCGACGGGAGCATCCAGATGCGTCTGGAGGAGGCGGCGAGCGCGCCCCCGTCGGCGCTGGATGAGGCGCTGGACGACCTGAGGGCCCGCTTCGGCCCGCAGGTCATCGCCCCGGCCAGCACCCGCCCATCCGGGGCTCACCGGAGCCCGCCAGGGAGATCGGAGCGGGTTTCCTGAGCTTGATGCGTTGTGGCCGTGCGCCGCTTGTGCGAGACTTGCGGGTGTCGTCGCGCCGTAGGCCGGCCCCGGCGACAAGACTCGACCACGAAGGCTGGAACCGGAAGGGAGGCGGACCTGTGCCGCTGTCGGAGGACGAACAACGGATTCTCAGCGAGATCGAGGCGAACCTCTACGAGACCGACCCGGAACTTGCCGAGGAGGTCCGTTCCACGACGGTGTTCCGCCACGGTTTCCGCAACCTCCGGCGGTCCGTGCTGGGATTCATCGCGGGCATCGTCTTCATGATCTTCACGCTGTCGACGTCGTTCTGGCTGTCGTTCGTGGGTTTCCTCATCATGCTGGCCTCGGCGATGTTCTTCGAACGGAACGCCCGCCTGGTGGGTAAGGCCGGGCTGCAGCAGATCTCGCGCAATCCTCTGAGTGGTGCCTGGCGCGACGGTACGGGCACACCGGGGCAGCGGATGCGCGATCGCTTCAACCGCGACCAGCGCGGGGAGTAGGGTCCGCCCCCACGAGTTGCGCGGCCGCGAGACGCTCAGGCGACGCTGCGGCCGGGACGCCACAGCAGCGCCCACGGATGAGGGTCGGCGATCCCGCGGAGGCGCTGGGCGAGCGTTCGGGTCTCCTGCAGCGTCGAGGAGATCGCTGACGCCGCCGTTCCGGCCTGTTGCTCCAGTTCGGTCGGCATGGGGCCTCCGGCGAACGCCGCCACCGAGACGCAGAAGGCCAGCCGCCGCCACACCTCGGGTCCCGCTCCGAGGATGCCCGACGCTCTCTGCGCCAACTCCAGAGGGGTCTCGGCGACGCCGGGCCGGATGCCGCGAGGTCGCAGGAGTTCCAGGATCTCCTCCCAGGCCACGATGGCGCTCCGCCCGGCGCCGCCTGCGGCCCAGCGCCGCCGCTGCTGCCGCTGGATGAGCCGGAGTGCGGCCGTGACCGCCGCGTAGAGGGCTGCGGCGCCGGCGAGGCCGGCAGCGGACAGGCCCACCAGCACCGCTACCCGCCGGGCGAGGGTCGCGCCGTCGCCGTCGCCGGGCTCGCCGGTGGCGGCCGGAGGTGCCGGCGCCGGCCGCTCGCCGGTCTCGGGGGAAGGGGCCGGCGGCGGCGGTGGGGCGAGGGTTGGAGCCGTGGACGGACCGGGGGAGTCCTGCTGCTCGGGGATGAACGTGTAGGCCTCCGCCCCGGGCGCGCCGCGCCCCGGGGTCGGCTCGAACGCCACCCATCCGGCGCCGCTGATGAAGATCTCCGGCCAGGCGTGGGCGTGCTCTCCCCGGACGCTGTAGAGCGTGCCGCCGGCGCCGCCGGTCTCCTGCGCGATACCGGGGGTGAACCCCACGGCGACCCGCGCCGGCAATCCCAGCGTCCGCGCCAGAGTGGCGAAGGCGCCGGCGAACTGCTCGCAGTATCCCTTCCGCTCGGCGAGCAGGAATTCCTCCAGGCGGGAGCTGGAATGGCCGGGCGCCACCTCGAGGTCGTACTCGAAGCCGCTCCGGAACCAGTCCTGCAGGGTGAGGGCCTGCTCGTAGGGCCCCGCCCGGCCCTCGGTGACAGCGGCGGCGAGTTCGGCCAACACCGGGCTCAAGTCGGCGGGCAACTCGGTGAACCCCGGCGGAACGCTTGCCGGATCGTTGCGCAGCGATTCGAGGAAGGCGGGCTCGAAACTCGGCACGGCGGACCGGACGGTGTAGCCGAGGCCGTCGGAGTCCCGGTGCGCCGAGCCGACGAGCAGTGTCGAGGAGACCGGCTCGAAGCTCGCCCTGAACGATGCTCCGGCCGCCTCGAATCCCACCGGCTGGTAGGCCGCGGGCAACCACACCGCAGCCAGACGACCGATCCGGTAGGTCTGTGTCACTTCGGTGACGGGACCGGTCGTGGCGGCGAGGCTCATGAGAGAGTCGGTGGCTGAGCCGGTCGTCTCGTCGAGGGACCAGACCGTGCCGTCGAAGTCACCGAGGGCGGTCAGTCGCCAGTAGGCCCGCTGGTTGCTGCGAACGGTGAAGAGCTCCTGTCCGGGATTCTGCAGGAGCTGTCCGGGGAGTGAGACGAGCGGGCTGAGCACGACCTTCCGCCCATCCTCGGAAGGAGTGGCTTCGGGATCGAGCAGTGTCCGCAGCGGCCCGTCGGACAGCACGGGCAGCAGCGCCGCGGTGACCAGCACCCCGCCTGCAACCGCCAGTGCGCCGGCGAGGAGCCCGCGCGGCCGGCGCGGCCGGCGGCCCTCGGGCTCGCTGACCTGCTGGCGGTTCGGGGACCGGGTGTGC